>Ga0308157_10000413_pt1 | contig 147633 bp, 137 predicted proteins | sample PhyBR1_FD_201035 | JGI IMG/M metagenome (GOLD analysis project Ga0308157, IMG submission 201035) | Phyllosphere microbial communities from UC Gill Tract Community Farm, Albany, California, United States - DLSLB.R1 | ecosystem: Host-associated > Plants > Phyllosphere > Unclassified | place... | reverse complement strand
AGGCCGTCGAGCAGATCCGCGAGCAGAGCGACCTGCCCAAGCAGGTCGACTCCGTCACGACGTGGACCGGGATCGAGGCCGAGGGCGCCGCGATCCACTACGACTACACGGTGTCGTCGAACGTCGATCCGGCCTCGATCACCGAGGGGGCCATCCGCGACGCCGTCGGGCCGAACCTCTGCTCGAACAGCGAGACGAAGAAGCTCCTCGACGAGGACGTCGACATGCGGTACACGTACAAGTTCGAGGGCTCGTCGAAGACCGTCGACACGACCTTCACGAAGGCCGACTGCTCCTGAGCCCCGACGCCCGTCACGCGGGCGCGGCGGCAGCAGCCTCCGCGCCCGTCACACGGTCGCGGCGGCAGCAGCCTTCGCGGCCGCGGGCAGGGCGTCGAGGATCCGTCCGACTGCGCGGTCGTCGTGCGCGGCCGTGACGAACCACGCCTCGAAGACGCTCGGCGGCAGGGTCACCCCGGCGTCGAGCATCGCGTGGAAGAACGGCGCGTAGCGGAACACGTCCTGCGCCCGCACGTCGTCGTAGTTCCGCGGTGCCTGCTCGGTGAACGCGAACGAGAACAGGTTGCCGGCGCGCTGCACGGTGTGGGCGACGCCCTCGGCCGACAGGGCCTCCGACGTGGCCGCGGAGATGACCGCAGCCGTGCGGTTGAGCGACTCGTACACGGACGGCGTCGCGGCCCGCAGCGTGGCGATGCCGGCGGCGACGGCCAACGGGTTCCCCGACAGGGTGCCCGCCTGGTACACCGGCCCGAGCGGGGCGAGGAAGTCCATGACCTCGCGCCGACCGCCGAGTGCGGCGAGGGGCATGCCACCGCCGATGACCTTGCCGAACGTGATGAGGTCGGGCTTCCACCCGGCGCCGTCCGGCACGACCTTGGACGCCTCGAGTCCCCACCAGCCGGCAGCGCCGACGCGGAACCCGGTCAGGACCTCGTCGACGATGAGCAGCGCCCCGTGCGACCGGGTGATCTGCGCCAGTGCGCGGTTGAAGCCGCGCTCCGGTGCCAGGACGCCCATGTTCGCGGCGGCCGACTCGACGATGACCGCGGCGATGCGCTCGGAGTGCTCGTCGAAGGCCCGGCGGACGGCGTCGAGGTCGTTGTACGGCAGCACGAGGGTCTGCGCGGCGGTCTCGGCGGTGATGCCCGCACTGCCCGGCATGGCCAGGGTCGCGACGCCCGAGCCGGCCTCGGCCAGCAGGGAGTCCGAGTGCCCGTGGTAGTGCCCGGCGAACTTCACGAGCAGGTCGCGACCGGTGTAGCCGCGGGCCAGCCGGATCGCGGTCATCGTGGCCTCGGTGCCGGTCGACACCATGCGGAGCTTCTCGATGGGGCCGTCGCCGTCCACCGACACCCGCTGCTTCACCAGTTCGGCCAGCTCGGTCTCCCCCGGGGTCGACGCCCCGAACGACAGTCCGCGCGCGGCGGCCTGCTGCACGGCCTCGACCGTGCCGGGGTGGGCGTGCCCGAGGATCGCGGGGCCCCACGACGCGACGAGGTCGACGTACTCGCGGCCCTCGGCGTCGGTGACGTAGGCGCCCTTCGCGGACACCAGGAACCGCGGGGTGCCGCCGACCGAGCCGTAGGCACGGACCGGGGAGTTCACGCCACCCGGGATCGCGTTCTTGGCACGGCCGAAGAGCTGGTCGTTCGTGGTCATTCGGGGGCCTTCCCGGTCGAGGCGATGCCGGCGACGTCCGCGGTGCTGCCCGAGGTGCGGAGGCCCGCTTCCTCGTTGAGCTTCCGCGCGATGTCGACGGCGAAGTAGGTCAGGATCGCGTCGGCACCGGCGCGCTTGATGCCGACGAGCGACTCCATCGCGGCGGCGTCGCGGTCGATCCACCCGTTCTGCGCTGCTGCGGTGATCATCGCGTACTCGCCCGAGATCTGGTACGCCCAGACCGGGACCGGCGAGGTCGCAGCGGTCTCGGCGAGCACGTCGAGGTAGCTCATCGCGGGCTTCACCATCACGATGTCGGCGCCCTCGTCGACGTCGAGCGCGACCTCGCGGAGGCCCTGTCGACCGTTCGCGGCATCGATCTGGTAGGTCCGGCGGTCACCGACGAGCGACGACGACACGGCCTCGCGGAAGGGGCCGTAGAACGCCGAGGCGTACTTCGCGGCGTAGGCGAGCAGCGCGGTGCCGCTGTGCCCGGCGCCGTCGAGGGCGTCACGCGCGGCGGCGATCTGGCCGTCCATCATGCCGCTCATGCAGACCAGCTCGGCACCGGCTTCGGCCTGTGCGACCGCCATGTCGCGGTAGCGCAGCAGGGTGGCGTCGTTGTCGACGGAGCCGTCGGCGGCCAGCACACCGCAGTGTCCGTGGTCGGTGAACTCGTCGAGGCACAGGTCGGACTGCACCACGAGGGCATCCCCCACCTCCTGCCGAGCGACGCGGATCGCCACGTTGAGGATGCCGTCCGGGTCGGTCGCGCCGGAGCCCTCGGAGTCCTTCGTGGTCGGGACGCCGAACAGGTTCACGCCACCCACACCGACCGACGCGGCGTCGACCAGCGCGCGGCGGAACGAGTCGAGGGAGTGCTGCTGCACGCCCGGCATGCTCGAGATGTCCACGGCGTCGGTCGCGCCTTCGCGGATGAACATCGGCAGCACGAGCTCGGCGGGGTGGAGCCGGGTCTCGGCCACGAGTCGTCGCATCGCGGGGGTGGCGCGGAGCCGACGGGGGCGGACCTGGGGGAAGCGTCCAGTCACGGGTGACCTTCCTGATGGGGGGTGGTTGGGTTCAGTGCCTCGACGACGGCGTCGAGCAGGGCTTCTGCGGACCGTGTGCGTCCGACGGCGTGCACGGGCAGTCCGGCCGCACGGGCGTCGGTCGCGGTCCCGGGGCCGATGCAGGCCACGATGGTGCGGGCGTCGAGCGGGGTCATCCGGCGGGCGATCTCGCGGGCGACGCTGCCGCTCGTCACGAGCACCGCAGCGGGCGCCGTCTCGAGGGTGATCGGCTCGTCGCCGGTCCCCACGGTACGGTACGCGACCACGTCGTCCAGGTCGATGCCGCGGGCACGGAGGCCGTCGACGAGCGTGGGTGCCGCGATCTCGGAGCGGGGGAACAGCACGGTGCCGTCGGTGTCCGGCAACTCCTGCACCAGGCCGGCTGCGGACGTCTCGTCCGGCACCAGGTCGACGACCCAGCCCGCAGCGCGCGCGGCACGGGCGGTCGGCTCGCCGACCGCGGCGACGCGCACCCCGGCCGGGAGGCCCGCCACGCGTTCCGACAGGACCGTCACGGCCGTCGCACTGGTCACCACCACCCACGCGTAACCAGCCACAGGCGTTCGGTCGCCGACGGAACGCGGTGATCCGTTCCTCCCGGCCGCACCGGACGCGACCAGGCGGCGGACCGCAGCATCGAGCGCGGCGGGGTCGGACGGCGGAGCGTCCGTGATGAGGGGGACGACGACGGGGGCGAGCCCACGGGCCCGCGCCGCTGCGGCGACCCGGTCCCCCCACGCACCGCCACGCGGGACGAGGACGACCGGGGGTCGCGCCTCGTCCGTCGCGGTGGTGGAGGGTTCCGTGGTGACCGCCTACTCGGCCGGCGTCGCGAGGCCGGGGCCCGCGGTGTACGGCCCGTCCGTGGTGTCCTCGGCGACGGTGGTCGCCAGGTCGGCGAGGTCGGCAGCGCCGTTCTCGAGCAGCTCGGTCGCCACGCGGCCACCGACCGCGAGTGCCTCGTCGAGACGGTCCTGCGCCGAACCGTCGAGCACGGCCGCGTGCGACGCGGTGCGGTACTCGGTGCCGTCGGGGCGGTAGACGGTCGCGGACACGAGCAGCAGCTCGGCGTCCACCACGGCCGTCGCACCGATCGGGGCGGAGCAGCCGGCCTCGAGCTTGGCGAGGACCTCGCGCTCGGCCGTCACCGTCAGGCGGGTGGGGGCGTGCTCGATCTTGCGGAGGGCGGCGAGCAGCCCACGGTCGGTCTCGTCCGTGCGGATCTCCACCGCGAGCGCGCCCTGTCCGGGAGCACTCGGCCAGAAGCCGAGGTCGAGGAGTTCCGTGGCGGCCGACAGGCGGTCGATGCGGCCGAGGCCCGCGGCGGCGAGCACCACGGCGTCGAGGTCGTCGTCCACCCGGCCGAGGCGGGTGTCGATGTTGCCGCGGATGTCGACCACATCGAGGTCGGGGCGCTGCGCACGGAGCTGCGCGGCACGACGGGGCGAGCCGGTGCCGACCTTCGCGCCCTCGGGCAGGGTGTCGACGGTGGCGCCGTTCCGGGCGACGAGGACGTCACGGGCGTCCGCACGCTTCGGCACGGCACCGATCGTCAGGCCCGGGTACGGCGCGGTCGGCAGGTCCTTGAGCGAGTGCACGAGCACGTCGACCTCGCCCGCGACGAGCGCTTCACGCAGGGCGCTGGCGAAGACACCGGTGCCGCCGAGCGAGGCCAGGGAGGCACGGTTCGTGTCGCCCTCGCTCGTGACGGTGACGAGCTCGACGGGGCGGCCGGCCGCCTTCGCCAGGCGGTCGGCGACGTCCTGCGACTGCGCGACCGCGAGCCGGCTGGCACGGGTGCCGAGCCGGATCGGGGTCGGGCCGTCGGGCCCGGTGGCGCTGGGGTCGTTCACGGTCGTGTCGGTCACGGAGCGACGCCCGCGGCGGCGGGCTTGAACCCCGCTCGCACGTTCTCGCAGCACCCCGGACGGCACACGTCGTACCAGGGGCCGATGTCGGTCATGTGCGGACGCTCGGCCTTCGGCGTGCCGTTGACCCGCTCGAGCACCAGGTCGACGAGACCGGACACGTAGGCCGGGTCGATGCCGGGGGTCTGCGTGCGGAGCGACCAGAAGCCGAGCTCACCGGCGGTCTCGGTGGCTTCCTCGTCGAGGTCCCACATGACCTCCATGTGGTCGCTGACGAAGCCGAGCGGGACGATCAGCACGGCACGGGTCGGGCCGCCCTTGAGGTCCTCGTTCATGTAGTCGTTGATGTCGGGCTCGAGCCACGGCTGCGTCGGGGGGCCGGAGCGCGACTGGTAGACGAGCTTCCAGGCGGGCTTCGACGTGCCCTGCAGGTGGGCGTGCTCGGGCTGCTCGAGGAGCTCGGCCCAGGCCTGGTCGAGGACGACCTCGCCGACGGCCAGGTGCTGCGCCTCGTACGCGCCGTGCTCGTCGAACCCGCGGTAGTCGGGGCCCGAGCGGGCGGCGTCGGTCGAGGGGATCGAGTGCGTCGAGAAGAGCACCTGCAGCTCGGTCGCGACGTCCAGGCCCTCGTTCTCGGCGATCGCGCGGGCCATGCCGTCGCGGACGCCGTCGATGAACGGGCGGACGAAGCCCGGGTGGTCGAAGAACTGGCGGACCTTGTCGATCTGGATGGTGTCGATCAGACCGGTGTCGTTGAGCACGCGGGCGTAGTCCTCGCGGTACTGCCGGCAGCTCGAGAACGACGAGTACGCGCTCGTGGCGATGGCGACGAGCTTCGTGTAGCCCTTGTCCGCCGCCTCGGTGAACGCCTGCTCCAGGTAGGGCTCCCAGTTGCGGTTGCCCCAGAGGACCGGCATGTCGATGCCGCGCGACGCCAGCTCGGCCTCGAGCGCGGCCTTGAGCGCACGGTTCTGCGCGTTGATCGGGCTCACGCCGCCGAAGTGGCGGTAGTGGTGCGCCACTTCTTCCAGACGCTCGTCCGGGATCCCGCGGCCGCGGGTGACGTTGCGCAGGAAGGGGATGACGTCGTCCTGGCCCTCGGGGCCACCGAAGCCGGCGAGCAGGATCGCGTCGTACGCGGTCGGGGTCTCGACGTGCTCGGGGCCGGACGCCGCCGCGGGGGTGGCGGCGAGGACCTGGCCGTTCGTGATCATGCTGGTGTCGGTCATGACAGCACCTCCGGGAGTTCGGCGGTCGTCACGCGACGACCCGTGAAGAAGGGGACCTCTTCGCGCACGTGCATGCGCGCTTCGGTGTAGCGGAGATCGCGCATCAGGTCGACGAGGTCGACGAGGTCCGGGCTCTCGAGCGGCAGGATCCACTCGTAGTCGCTCAGGGCGAAGGTCGCGATGGTGTTCGTGAGCACGCGGCGGTACTTCGCGCCGGCGATGCCGTGGTCGCGGAGCATCTTCGAGCGCTCCTCTTCCGGCAGCAGGTACCACTCGTAGGAGCGGACGAACGGGTACACCGTGATCCACGCCTCGGGGTCCTTGCCGCGCAGGAACGCGGGGGTGTGCCGCTTGTTGAACTCGGCCTCGCGGTGCATGGCCATGACGTGCCAGACCGGCTCGGCGTCCTGGAACAGGCCGGTGCGACGGATCTCGCGCAGCACGGCCTGGATGGCCTGCGCGTCGTCGCCGTGCAGCCAGACCATGACGTCGGCGTCGGCACGGAAGGCCGAGACGTCGTAGAAGCCACGGATCGTGACCCCGCGCTCGGTGGCGCTGGCGATCACGGTGTCGAGTTCGGCCACGGCGTCGTCGCCGACGCGGTGGACCGGGCCGAGGGGCCGGCGGAACACTGCCCAGAGGGCGTAGGCCGTCAGCAGGTTCGGGTCGATCCCGGAGTCCGGCTGACCGGTCTCGGCGGGTTCGGTGCGGGGGTGGTCGTGCGCGGGCACGGGCCCGGTGTTCGTGGGCGCGTCGGAGCTCATGGATCCATTGTCCTATCGGTTGCCAGGGTGTTGGCCGCCCCGCATCCGGTGGACCGCGCTCGGGCGGTCTACCGCCGTCGGAGCACCATCACGACGATACCCCCGACCACCGCTACGCCGGCTGCGAGACCGGCCAGGTAGGGCACCGGCTTCTCGTCGAGGCCGCGCTTGAACTTCGACGCCGCGATCCCGATCTGCTTCGGGACGTTGAGCTTGTCCTCGATCGCGTCGAGGGTATCGAACAGCTGGGCGCGGGTCGCGGCGACGCGAGCAGCGAGATCGTCGTGCGGGTCGGTCACGGTTCCTCCGTCGGTGGTGCGGCTGTCGGGGCTGTCGGCGCTCAGGAGCGGCCGTCGACGTCCGGCTTGCGGCTGCCGTACTGCGTCGGCGGGGTCGGCTTCTTGCCGAGGCCCTTGACCGCGTTGATGTCGTCCTTGACGCTGGCGATCGTGCGCTTCGGCGTGATCGGCAGGCCCTTCTTCAGGCGCTTCCAGCCGACCAGGCCGAGGATCGCGGCGATGATCAGCATCACCACGGCCACCACCAGTGCGGCCAGCCACGCCGGCATCACGGTCGCGAGGCCCATCACGGCTGCGGTCAGCAGGACGCCGATCGCGTAGAGCACGACGACGAGCGCCCCGACCAGCAGGCCGGCTGCGAGACCGAAGATCTTCGCCTTCGCGAGCATCTCGGCCTTGAGCAGGTCGATCTCGCCCTTGACCAGGCCCTTGACGAGCTTCGGGACGTCGCCGACCAGGCCGAACAGCGAACGCGACTTGCGATCGCGGGTGTCGGTCATGAGGTGGTGGTGTCCTTCTTCTGGCCGACCTTGCGGACGGCCTTCTTGGTCGTCTCACCGATGAACTCGGCGACGTCCGGGGTCTTGTCGGCGATGAAGTCCTCGGCGACGTGCACGCCCTTCTGGACGCCGTTGCTGTTCCAGACCTTGCCGCTGACGGTCTTGATCTGCTCGTACCGCGCCCGTCCGGCTCGCGATCCCAGGACGTACCCGAGTGCGGCGCCGGCGACGAACAGGAGCTTTCCGCGCATGTGCGATTCCTCCGTGCATTGGTTGTGCGGTGGTCATGCACCGAACGGAATACGTCCGGCGGTCTCACCAACAGTAGCCCTCAGGGGCTGCGCGGTCCGCTCAGGAAGCGAGGATCTCGTCGGCTGCCTTCCGAGCGGCGCCGATGATGCCCGCCAGGCCGCGTCCGGTCGAGGCCTCGCCGATCCCGACGACGCCCTCGGCCAGCCCGGACGCGGCCAGGTCCGGTCCGTACCAGCCGACGCGTGCGGCGCCGCTGACGCGGTCGGCCGTGATCGGCACACCGAGCAGCGTGGACGCGTCCTGCAGCGCACGGCTGCCGACGGGGTCGGTCGGGTCGACCGGGAGGCTCGTGGCCACGCCCGCAGGGTCCGTCGCGGTGGCCGCGTAGCTGAGCCGCAGGACGTGGCGTCCGTCCGCCACGTCGGCCAGCCACGGCCACTTCACCGTCGCGTGCGTGAGGGCCTTCGCCGACACGGCCTGCGCGTCCGGGTGCACGAGCATCCCGGTGCCACGCGGGGCGGCGTCGAGCTCGGGCTGGTCGACGACGAGCGTGACGAGCTGGATGCCCGTCCGGTCGGGGGCGGCGGTGCGCTCCGGGTCGGCGACGGAGGACAGGGTGTGCTGGGCCGGCAGCCGTTCGGTCGTGCCGTCGGCACTGACGATCTCGACCGCGTGCGCCTCGATGCGGGTCGCCCGGGTGTGCAGCCGGACTTCGACCCCGTAGGTCTCCAGGTCGGCGACGAGCTCGTCCACCAGGCGCACCGTCCCCCCGCGGATCCCCTGCACCGGGGTGCCGGCTGCCGCACGTGCCCGCAGCGACAGGACGGCCCGGGCGAGCGAGCCCTCGCGCAGCAGTGCGGCGCGCAGGCCCGGGGCCACCCGGTCGGGGTCGAGCTGGTCGGGGTGTGTGGAGTGCACGCCACCGGCGATCGGCACCACGAGGTCGTCGAGCACCCGCTCCCCCATGCGCCGGCGGACGAGTTCGCCGAGTGAGGAGGCCTTGGCGCCCACCGGTGCCGGCAGCAGCGAGTCCATCTGGGCGCGCAGGCCGCCCTTCTGCCCGACCACGGCCAGCACGTCGGCGGCCATCGGGGTGCTCGGGATGCCGAGGAGCCCGGTCGCCGGGATCGGGGAGGTCCGGCCGTCGCGGGTCATCAGCCAGGCGCCGCGCGGGTCGGGGGCGACGACGTCGTTGCCGAGCCCGAGCTCGATCGCCAGGCGGCCGACGGCGTCCGTGCGGGTGGCGAAGGAGTCCGCCGCCATGTCGAGGTCGATCCCGCCGACGGTGTGCCGACGGATCATGCCCCCGAGCTCACCCGAGGACTCGACGAGCACCACGTGGGCGCCGCCCTTGGCGAGGTCACGGGCGGTGACGAGCCCGGCGATCCCGCCGCCGACCACGACGACGTCGGTCACGCGCCGGCTCCGTCCTGCGCTGCACCGTCGTCCGCGCGGCCGTCGCCGAGTGAGTGGACCAGCTCGACCACACGGGTCAGGACGTCCGGGTCGGTCTCGGGTGGGACCCCGTGGCCGAGGTTCACGACGTGGGCCCGTGCGGCGCCACCCCGACGGACGACGTCGCGGACGTGCGCTTCGAGGACATCCCACGGCGCCGAGAGCATCGCCGGATCGATGTTGCCCTGCACGCTGACCCCGGTGCCGACACGCTGGACCGCCTGGTCGAGCGGCAGGCGCCAGTCGACCCCGACCGCGTCGATGCCGACGGTGTCCGTGCCGAAGGTCGTCATGTCGGCCAGGACCTCGCCGCTGCCGACGCCGAAGTGGATGCGCGGCACCCCGAGCTCGGCGACGTGCGACATCGCCTGGGCGGAGTGCGGTGCGACGGACCGGACGTAGTCGGCGCGGGAGAGCGACCCGACCCACGAGTCGAAGAGCTGCGCGGCCGAGGCCCCGGCGAGCACCTGTGCCCGGAGGAACATCCCGGACACCTCGGCGGCCCAGGCGAGCAGCCGCGACCAGGTCTCGGGGTCGGCGTGCATGAGCGTGCGGGCGCGGATGTGGTCCTTGGACGGGCCACCCTCGACCAGGTAGGCGGCGAGGGTGAACGGCGCCCCCGCGAAGCCGATCAGCGGGGTGTCGCCGAGCTGCTCGACCGTGCGCCGGACGGCCTGCTCGATGGGGGCGAGGGCCGCGGGGTCGAGTTGCTCGAGGGCGTCGACGTCGGCGGGGGTGCGGATCGGCGACGAGAGCACCGGGCCACGACCGGGGACGATCTCGACGTCCACACCGGCGAGCTTGATCGGCACGACGATGTCACTGAAGAAGATGCCCGCGTCGACCCCGTGCCGGCGCACCGGCTGCAGGGTGATCTCCGACGCCATCTCCGGGTCGAGGCACGCGTCGAGCATGGCTGTGCCGATCCGAAGCTCCCGGTACTCCGGAAGGGACCGTCCGGCCTGCCGCATGAACCACACCGGCAGCGTCTCCGGACGGTCACCCCGCAGGGCCCGTACCAGGCGGGAACCACTCGTCCGCCCTGATGCCAGGGGGTGGGAGTCGGGGAGGGATGTGGTCGTCGCTTCGGTCACCGGATGATTCTCCCATCGAGCGCGTTACCATTGACTACGTGCTCATCTGTCTCACGGCGTCGCATCGCAACGCCAGCTTCGATCTCCTGGAGCGACTGAGCATCGGTGCACCCGCGGCAGCCAGCCGACTCGTCACGGATGCCGGCGTCCTGGACGGTGCAGTGGTCCTCGCGACCTGCAACCGCTTCGAGGCGTACCTCGACATCGCGGGCGACGAGAGCGACTCCGCCGTCTCCGCCACCGTGCAGGCCGTGGCCGCCGCGAGCGACCTGGACGCCACCGAGGTCCTGGACTCCGTCAACGTGCTGGACGGCAAGGACGTCGTGCAGCACCTGTTCGCCGTGTCGAGCGGCCTCGAGTCCGTCGTCGTCGGCGAGACCGAGATCTCCGGCCAGGTCCGTCGCTCGCTCGAGGACGCCCGGTCGAACGGCACCACCACCTCGGACCTCGAGCGCCTGTTCCAAGAGGCCGCGCACACCTCGCGCGGCGTCAAGACCCGCACGCGCATCGGCGCCGCCGGCCGGTCGCTCGTGCGCCTCGGCCTCGAACTCGCCTCGTCGCGGGTCACCGACTGGGCCCGCACCCGCGTGCTGCTCGTCGGCACCGGCAGCTACGCGGCCACCACCATCGCCGCCCTGCGCGACCGCGGCGCCACGAACATCCAGGTGTTCTCGCCGTCGGGCCGGGCGCCCTGGTTCGCCGCGAAGCACGACCTCGTCGCCGCCCGTGACCTGCGCCAGGCCATCGGCGAGAGCGACGTCCTGATCACCTGCACCTCGAGCGAGGTCCCGGTCGTCGCACCGGCCGACCTCGACGACGGGGTCCGCCGCATCGTCATCGACCTCGGGCTCCCCCGCAACGTCGACCCCGCGGCCGCCGGCGTCGACGGCGTCGAACTGCTCGACCTCGAGACGATCAGCATCCACGCCCCGATCTCCGAGCTGAACGCCGAGTCCGAGGCCCGCGCGATGGTCGACGACGCCGTGTCCCGGTTCCGCGCGCAGGCGATGGAGCAGTCGACGACCCCGGCGCTCGTGGCGTTCCGCAAGCACGTGTTCGACATCCTCGACGACGAGATCGAGCGGGCCAAGCGCCGCGCGGACGCCGACGGCGAGTCCGTCGAGCACACCGAGCGGGCGCTCCGGCACCTGGTCGGCGTCCTGCTGCACCGTCCCTCGGTCCGCGCTCGTGAGCTCGGTCGCGCCGGTCGCGGCGAGGAGTTCGTCGGGGCGATCGACTCCCTGTACGGCGTCCGGCCGGAGGCCGAGCCGGAGCTGCCGTCGCCCGTCGTCCCGCTGGCCGACCGCACGGCACTGGACCCGACCGCCTCGGATCGCGACGACCAGGCGGACGCGAGCTGAGCCTCCAGACAGGCTCGCAACCACCCACGCTGCGCGTGAGTGCGCTGCTGCTGGTGCGTGACCGACGTGTCCTGATGGTGCGCGCCCGGGCGCGCGACGTGCTCTACCTGCCCGGCGGCAAGGCGGAGCCGCACGAGACCGACGTCGAGGCCGCCGTGCGCGAGGCGTACGAGGAGACCGGCCTGCGGCTCACCGCCGACGACGTCGACCCGTTCGGCGTCGTGCTCGAGCCCGCCCACGGGCAGGCTCCGGGGACCATGGTCGCGATGACGCTGTTCCTGGTCCGGCCGGGAGGCCCGCTGGACTCCGCCACGCCCGTCGCCTCCGCCGAGGTGGACGAGGTCGAGTGGGTCACCTCCGTCGACGCGGACCGCTGCCCGCCTGCGGGCGTGGAGACGCTCCGCCGCCTGGTGGCGGCGGAGCTGGTCGACTGACCGTCAGGCGCAGAGCGACGACGCAGAGGAGCCCATACTCAAGGATGACTGCCTATCCTTGATCATGGGATGCGTTCCACTCGGGTTCGTCAGGCCTTGTCCGTGTTGGTGTACTCCCCGACCTCGCCGTTCTGGGCCGGCTCGGCCTCGCCGGGGATGTCCGAGTCGACGTACTCGCCGTCGGGTCCGGTTCCGGTCGGACGCGTCTCGCCGGGGATGTCGCTCGAGACGAACTCGCCGACGGGCTCCGTCGACTCGACGTGCTCGTCGCCCGGGATCTCGCTGTCCGTGAAGGCTCCGGCCCGGGGCTCGACCCCGTCCGCGCGACCCTCGTCGCCTCGTGCCTGTTCGTGCTTGCCCGTCATGTCCGACCTCCGCTGCTCGGGTTGCTTGCCTCGGAGTGTGCTCGGGGTCCCTGGACGCCGACCGAACCGGATGCGGCGTTCGGTGGTTGCCTGTGCACCATGCAACGCAGCAGCCGATCGAAGTTCCTGCTCGTCGTGACCGGGCTCGTCGCCGTCGGGACACTGGCGGGGTGCGCCTCGGACGGGCAGCCCGCAGCCACCGAGACCGTCACGGCGCCCGCGCCGTCGCCGTCCGCGTCGACGTCCACGCCGCAGTCGTCCGAGGAGTCCGCCTCGGCGGCACCGTCGTCCGGTTCCGGTTCTGGGTCGTCCGCCGGATCCGGTGCCACCGGTTCGTCTGCTGGTGACCGGTGCGCGGCGTCGTCGCTCGCCGGGCGCATCGAGGCCGGCAGTGGTGGTGCCGCCGGCAGCGTCATCGTGCACCTGGTGCTCGAGAACACCGGGTCGACGACCTGCACGGTGCAGGGGTGGCCCGGCGTCTCGTTCGTCGGGGGTGGCACCGGCAAGCAGATCGGAGCGGCTGCGACGCAGGAGAAGAGCGCGCCGCACCCGACCGTCACACTCGCTCCCGGCAAGACCGCCGTCGCGCCGCTCAAGATCGTCCGGGCCGAGAACTACTCGGCGGGCGACTGCTCGCCCGAGACCCCGGACGGCTTCCGCGTGTACCCGCCCGGGTCGAAGCAGTCCCTGTTCGTGAAGGACACGGACTACCAGGCGTGTGCGTCGGCCGATGCCTCGCTGCTGTCCGTGCAGGCGTTCGTGCCGGAGGGGCAGGCGACCTCGTAGGAGTCGGGCACGATGAGCACCGTGACCACCACGATCAGCGACGAACAACCGGGCACCGACGAGCTGGTGGCGCTGTACGACGCCGTCGGGTGGACCGCGTACACGCAGGACCCCGCAGCCCTCACCGCGGCGATCGCCGGCTCCCACACCGTGCTGACCGCCCGCGACGAAGACGGACACCTGCTCGGCCTGCTCCGCACGGTCTCCGACGGCGTGACGATCGTGTACGTGCAGGACGTCCTCGTCCTGCCGTCCGCGCACCGGTCCGGCATCGGCGGCGCACTCCTCGACGCCGTCCTGCAGCGGTACGCCGGCGTTCGTCAGACGGTCCTGCTCACCGACGACGAGCCGGGGCAGCGAGCGTTCTACGAGTCACGTGGCTTCGTGGAGGCCCACGACGTGGAACCGCACCCGCTGCGTTCCTTCGTGCTCCTGCGCTGAGCACGGATGGGTCTCGCGACCGATTCCGGGCGGCGTGATGCCGTTCCTAGACTCGGACGCATGGGGGCTCGCGCACGGACACGTTCAGCGGCAGCCCTCGCAACCGCGCTCGGCGTCGTGCTCGCCCTCGCCGCGTGCACGTCGCCACCACCGCCGGCCGGGTCGGAACCGGCGCTCGCGAAGCTCATCACCCGGGTCGAGCGGTTGCCCGGGGTCGACACGGCCGAGGGCGAGATCCGTCAGGTCGACGCGAAGGACGACCCGCAGAACTGGATCACCTCGCTCGAGGTGCAGGCCGACACGACGGACCTCGCCGTCGCCGAACGGATCCGGCACACGGCAGCGAGGGGTGTCACCGGCACGACGCTGTCGGTGACCGTGGACGTGCCCCGCGGCCGGGCGTCGGCGCCGGTCGCAGTCGACCCGATGGACCCCGACGTCGTCGACCTGGCCGCACGGCTGCGCGCGGAGCCCTTCGTGCACCGGCTGTGGGCGACCCCGTCGCGTTCCACGATCTGGCTCGTGCCGGGCGTCAGCTTCACCGACGCCGTCGCGCAGGCCCGTCCGATCGTCGGTGACCACCCGGCCTCCCTGATCCGTGGTGACGTTTCGGTGGGGATCACGGCGACGCACCCCGGGCGAGCACTCATGCGCACGATCGACGGGTTCGACCGCGACGGTGACGAAGACGTCGAGGGCCTGTACTACTCACCGGGCACGACCTACGCCGACGCTGCGCAAGCACCCGCAGACGAGTACGGAGCGGCTGCCGAGCCCGAACGGCCTTCCCTGTCGATCGACGGCGAACGACTCGGCGCCGTCGCCGACGTCCTCGTCCGGACGAAGGACGAAGCCGCCGATGCACACCGCGCTCCGCGCACCGCGTTCTCCGTCGGCATCGACGGGACGAGTGGCTGGGTGGGACTCCCCCTCGACGCGAAGAAGCCCCGGGACGCCACCGCCCCGGGCACCGCGACGGCGAGCCCGCCCCGGCTCCCTGGGTGCCCGCCGACGTCAGCGACCGGGCCGCGACGCTCCGGGCGTTCCTCGAGCGCTCCGCCGACGCTGCCGGGGTCCCGGCAACCGTGACCACGGGCACCGAACAGTGCGCGCCGCCCGGGTCGAGCTGGTCGCCCGACGCGACGGGCACCCGCGCGACGGCGTTCAGCGTCGTGCCGGTGTTCCAGATCGTCGACGACGCACAGGGGCCGTTCGACGCCGTGACCGCGCTGTGGACGTCGGAGGGGTTCAGGGTCAGCGGCCGGGCGATGGGACGGGACTACTGGTCGTCGTCGACGGGGGCGGACCCCGCCACGGCGAGCATCCGGGGCACCGTCGACGGGCTGAGTCTGAGCGCCGAGTCGGTCTGCGTCCCCCGGTCCTGACACGGAGACACCGCACCCGCCACGAACAGCACCGAGCGCCCTCAGCGACGAGCCGGGGCGTGCACGGCCTCGAGCACCTCGGTCCCCATGGTCCGCAGCGCCTCGACGACGGCCAACCGCCGCTGCAACGAAGCGTCGTCGAACGTGACGGTCACGGCGTAGCTGACCGACGACCCGGGCCCCCGCAGGATCCCCGCTTCGGCCCGCACGCCCGTGCTCGACCCGGTGACCGCGACGACCTGCAACCCGTGGTCGAGCGCCCGGTGCGCCAGGGGGTCGAGCCCGAAGGAACCGGCGACCAGGTTCAGGTCACTCGCCAGGGACAGCCAGCCGAGCACCCGGTTCGACACCGCCTCGTCGACGACCTCGCCGAGCGCCAGCCCGCGCATCACCCACGACAACTCCCCGGTCGGCGCGACGGAGGCGTCGGGGGCGTCGTCCGGGCCGCGACGGTCCCGCACGCGGTCGATCAACGCCGTGCGCTCGATGCCCAGGGACTCCGCACGCTCCCGGACGGCGTCGATGCCCACGGTCGACAGCAGCGCGTTCATGGCCCAGGCGTCGGCGGTGGCTCCGACCAGTGTCGCCAGGTCGGGCACTTGCATCGTGGGCTCCTGCAGGAACTGCCACAGGCCGGCACCGGTCGCGGTGTCGCGGGCCATGCGCTGCAGGCGGTCACCGTGCAGGCGGCCGTCCTCGAGCTGAGCGGCGACCTCGATGAGCAGCAGGACACGGCCCAGGCTCGCGACCGGCTGCACCAGGGTGTCGTCGATCGCGAGCAGGGCCTTGCCGCTGGAGGTGTCGATCACCGAGGCGCTGACCCCGGCGCCCTCGAGCGCGAGGGCGCCGAGGGCCTCGGTGGTGGCGGTGAAGCGGTCGTCGGCCCGGCCGCTGTGCCGCCCACGACCGCGGCCGCCACCTGCTGGGCGGTCGTCCGGTCGCCGGCGGCGCGACGACCGGGCCGCGTCCGGCTCCGTCATCACCAGATCGCGACGCGCTCGGCGGGGTCGAGGTACATCGCGTCCTGCTCGGTCACGCCGAAGGTGTCGTACCAGACGTCGATGTTCCGCACGACCTGGTTGCAGCGGAACTCGTTGGGCGAGTGCGGGTCGATGCTCAGCAGACGAGCCGCCTCTTCCGGGCGGATCGCCATGCGCCAGGCCTGTGCCCAGCTCAGGAAGAAGCGCTCGGCACCGGTGAGGCCGTCGACGACCGGGGGCTCCTGGCCGTCGAGGGACAGCAGGTAGGCCTTCCACGCGATCGACAGGCCACCGAGGTCACCGATGTTCTCGCCGATCGTCAGGGCACCGTTCACGTGGCTGTCGGGCACCTCGGTCGGCACCAGGGCGTCGTACTGGGCGATGAGGGCCTTCGTGCGCTCCTCGAACGCCGCGCGGTCGGCCTCGGTCCACCAGTTCTCGAGCTTGCCGTCGCCGTCGTACTGCGACCCCTGGTCGTCGAAGCCGTGGCCGATCTCGTGCCCGATGACGGCACCGATCGCACCGTAGTTCGCGGCGGCGTCGCGGTCTGCGTCGAAGAACGGGAACTGCAGGATGGCGGCCGGGAACACGATCTCGTTGAAGCCGGGGTTGTAGTACGCGTTGATCGTCTGCGGGGTCATGAACCACTCGTCGCGGTCGATCGGCTTGCCGATCTTGCCGAGCTCGCGGTCGACCTGGAACGAGGCGACGGCGCGGACGTTCGCGACCAGGTCGTCGGAGAGGACGGGCAGCGCCGAGTAGTCACGCCACTTCACCGGGTAGCCGATCTTCGGCGTGAACTTGTCGAGCTTGTCGAGCGCACGGGCACGGGTCTCGTCGGTCATCCAGTCGAGCGCCGTGATGCTCTGCCGGTACGCCTCGACCAGGTTGGCGACGAGGTCGTCCATCTTGGCCTTCGAGGTCTCGTCGAAGTGCTCCTGCACGTAGATGCGGCCGACGGCCTCGCCCATCGCACCCTCGACCAGCGAGACGCCGCGCTTCCAGCGGTCGCGCTGCTTGGGCGCACCGGTGAGTGCGGTGCCGTAGAACGAGAAGTTCGTGGCCGAGAACGCGCTCGTCAGGTACGCGGCGGAGCCACGGATGACCTGCCAGCGCAGCCAGTCCTTCCAGACCTCGAGCGGCTGGTCGTTCAGCAGGTCGGCCAGGCCGGTGATGAACGAGGGCTCGCGCACCACGACGGTCTCGAAGGCGCCGGCCGGGGCGTCGATGGCCTGCCACCAGGTCTGCAGGTCGACGCCCTTCGCGAGCGCGGCGACCTCGGCCCAGGGCAGCTTGTTGTAGGTCTTCTGGCTGTCGCGCGTGGTGACGTTGTCCCAGTGCTTCGACGCCAGTGCCGTCTCGAGCGCGATGACGTGCTCGGTGCGTGCACCGCCGTCGTCGAGGCCGGCGAGCGGGAACATCGCCGCGACGAACTCGCGGTACTTCTCGCGGATGTCGGCGAAGCGCTCTTCGCGGTAGTACGACTCGTCGGGCAGCCCGAGGCCGGACTGCTCCAGGAACACGACGTAGGACTCGGGGTCGCCCGGGTCGTTGTCGACGAAGAGCTGCAGGAAGCTCGGCAGGCCGATGCGCTCGAAGCGGCCGACGGCGGCGATGACCTCGGGCACGGACTCGATGGCGGTGATCTCGGCGAGCAGGTGCTCGATCGGTGCGGTGCCGAGCTCCTCGAGCCGCGCTTCGTCGGTGAACGAGGTGAAGAGGTCGCCGACCTTGCGCTCCTCGGTGCCGGGGGCGGCCTGCTGCGAGCGCTCGATGATGTCGCGCACGGCGATCTCGGCGGCTTCGGCCAGCACCGTGAAGGAGCCGTACCGGGCCTTGTCGTCGGGGATCGGCGTCGCCTCGATCCAGGTCCCGTTCACGTGGCGGTACAGGTCGTCCTGGGGGCGCACCGCGGGGTCGAGTTCGTCAGTGTGGATGCCGGAGGCACGTGCGACGTCGGTCATGCGGTCCACGATAGCCACCGACCCCATGGGGCAGGTCGATCCGGGTCGTCACCGGCACACGGCTGCCGGTACGGTCATCGCATGGGACTTCCGTGGAAGCTGCACGGAGACGGCAAGACCGTCTCCGCGACGACGATCGTGGCACCCGACGAACGGCTCACCTGGCCCCGGACGATCGGCCTCGGGGTGCAGCACGTCGTCGCGATGTTCGGCGCCACGTTCCTGGTGCCCCTGATCACCGGGTTCCCGCCGTCGACGACGCTCCTGTTCAGCGGCATCGGCACGATCCTGTTCCTGCTCATCACGGGCAACCGCCTGCCGAGCTACCTCGGCTCGTCGTTCGCCTTCATCGCCCCGATCGGTGCGGCGACCAAGATCGGCGGCATCCCCCTCGCCCTGTCCGGCATCATCGTCGTCGGCGCGCTGCTCGCGATCGTCGGGCTCGTCGTGCACCTGGCCGGCGCCGGGTGGATCGACCGGCTGATGCCCCCGGTGGTCTCCGGCGCGATCGTCGCCCTGATCGGCTTCAACCTGGCTCCGTCGGCCCGGGACAACTTCACGGAAGCCCCGGTCATCGCGGTCATCACCCTCGCGACGATCATCCTGGTCACGGTCCTGTTCAGGGGCCTGATCGGCCGCCTGTCGATCGTCATCGGCGTGCTCGTCGGGTACGTCGCAGCGCTCATCGGCGGTCAGGTCGACTTCTCGAAGGTCGGCGACAAGCCGTGGATCGGTCTGCCGGACTTCACCGCTCCCGCGTTCGACCCGTCGCAGCTCCCGATCTACCTGGCGTTCGTACCGGTCGTCCTGGCGCTGGTCGCCGAGAACGTCGGCCACGTCAAGGGCGTCGGGCAGCTGACCGGCCGTGACCTCACGCCGCTGACCGGTCGCGCGCTCTTCGCCGACGGCATCTCGACCGTGCTGGCCGGCGTCGGCGGCGGCTCCGCCACCACCACCTACGGCGAGAACATCGGCGTCATGGCCGCCACCCGCGTCTTCTCCACGGCCGCCTACTGGGTCGCCGCGATCGCGGCCGTCCTGCTCGGACTGTCGCCGAGGATCGGCGCCGTCATCTCCTCGGTGCCCGCCGGCGTGCTCGGTGGCGCCACCACCGCGCTCTACGGCCTGATCGGCATCATCGGCATCCGGATCTGGGTCGAGAACCGCGTCGACTTCTCGAAGCCGAAGAACCAGCTGACCGCCGGCATCGCCCTGATCATCGGCATCGCGAACTTCACGTTCACCTTCGGCCAGGCCAGCTTCGGCGGCATCATCGTCGGCACCATCGCCGCGATCGTCGTCTACCACCTGATGGACGTCATCGGCCGGGCCCGCGGCACCGACGAGCCCTCGACCGAGGCCGCCGACCCCGCGCACGCCGCCACCGGCGTCGTCCCCGCGGAACCGCGCGCAGACTGACGCGAGTGGTCGGCCGGGACGCGCGTCCCGCCTGACGACGTGAGACCACCGGACTGGAGGCTCGTGGCGGCGCCGCCACGGGCCTCCAGTCCGTCACGGCGCGCGCCGCGATCGGGACAGCGTTCCGCTCGGGCTGGGCAACGGCGACGACGCCCACGGCAGATCAGCGGCAGACTCGTCCCCGTGAACCTCCGCGCACTTGCTGTCTCCGGACTGCTCCTCGCCGCTTCGCTGTCGATCACGAGCTGCACCCACCAGGGTCAGGATGACGGGTACCTCACGCTGACTGCGGGCGAGGCCACCCTGTCGGCCTGCCCGACCGCAGCGCCGGTGGAGGTCGAGGCGTTGCGGACCGAGGAACTGCCCACCTGTGATCCGATCGGGCAGACCCTCGTCTTCCCCGACGGCGAGCAGATCCAGCTGCCGGAGCAACAGGGCGGCGGCGGCGCGTCGACCTCGGGGTCGGGCGACCACTACGCGTACCAGAGCGTCGGCAACTGGGGACTCGTCGCGGCACGGGCGGACGCCGACTGCTCGCGCGTGCAGGAATGGGGCAACCCGGAAGCTCTCCGGCGCGTGCACGAGGCATTCGGGAGCGGATGGGTCTGTCCCTGACGCTGCCCGAGACCAGACGGGCGAGCCGCTCGACCGCGGCGTGGACGAGGGTGCACTCCGCGTCCGGTTCACCCCTCCGTCTCGTTCGACGCTCCGATGGACGAGCGCCTGGTGACCACGACGGGTCGGCATCGCCGACAGAATGGGTCGGTGCACCGACCGACGCGACCCGCTGTGACCGCTGAGCGGCGCGCGGTCGACCGCGACATCGTGCGGCTGGCGGTGCCGGCGCTCGGAGCGCTCGTGGTCGAGCCGCTGTTCCTGCTGACCGACACCGCGCTCGTCGGACACCTCGGCGCGACGCCGCTGGCGGCCGTCGGGCTCGCGAGCGCCGTGCTGTCGACGGTGACCGGGCTGCTGGTGTTCCTGGCGTACTCGACAACCCCGGCCGTGGCGCGGGCGCTCGGTGGTGGCGACCGTCGCGGAGCCGTGCACGCGGGCATCGACGGGATGTGGCTCGCGCTCGTGCTGGGGGTCTTGCTGGCGCTGGTCGGGTGGCCGCTTGCAGAGCCGCTCGTCGACCTGTTCGGCGCCTCGGCCGAGGTGTCGGCGGCGGCGACCGCGTACCTGACCATCTCGCTGATCGGGCTGCCCGGCATCCTGGTGGTGACCGCCTCGACCGGACTGCTGCGTGGGCTGCAGGACACGAAGACCCCGCTCGTCGTCGCGACCGTCGGGTTCGTCGCGAACGGGCTGCTCAACGCCGTCCTGATCTACGGCGCCGGCTGGGGCGTCGAGGGATCCGCCGCCGGCACCGTCATCGTGCAGTGGGCGATGGCCGTCGTCTACGTGCGCATCGCGGTGCGGGCCGCTCGGTCGTCGGGGGCGCCGCTGCGACCCGGCGCCTCCGGCGTCGCACGGGCCCTGCGGTCTGGCGCCTGGCTGTTCCTGCGGACCGCGTCGCTGCGGATCGCGATGCTCGCGACCGTCGGCGCCGCTGCCGGGCTGGGGACCACCGGGCTGGCGACGACCCAGGTCGGGCTGACGGTGTTCTCGACGCTGGCGTTCGCGCTCGACGCCCTGGCGATCGCCGGGCAGGCGCTCGTCGGGCACGGACTCGGCGGGCGTGACCCGGCGCGGGTACGACTGGTGACGCGACGGCTCGTGCTGCTCGGGATCGCCGGCGGTGTGCTGCTCGGGATGCTGACCCTGGCCGTGAGCGGGGTGCTCGGGCCGGTGTTCTCGGACTCGCAGGCGGTGCGGGACGCCCTGCCCGTCGTGCTGGTGCTCATCGCCGTCGGGATGCCCGTCGCCGGGTACGTCTTCGTGCTCGACGGAGTCTTGATCGGCGCCGGGGACGCGCGGTACCTGGCCATCGCCGGAGGCGTGAACCTCGTCGTGTACCTGCCGCTGCTCTGGTGGGCAGGCGGGACGCTCGCGGGCTTGTGGGCGGCCTTCGCACTCGGGTACATCGGGGTCCGGGCGGTGACGCTCGGGGTGCGGGCGCACCGGCGCGGATGGGTGGAACAGGCGTTGGCGCGGTGAGCGGGTCTTCTCCGGCTGGGGCTGCTTCGTCTCCTGAGCCTGCTGTGTCTGCTTCTCCTGCGGCACCGTCGTCCTCGGTGGCTTCGTCGGCCGTGCTCGCGACGGTCGGCATCGGGGTGCAGGGTGTCGCGAAGCTGCTCGTGACCGTCGTCGTCGGGCGGGTGTTCGGCACCGAGACCCTCGGGCAGACCACCGCCCTGCTGTCACTCTCGGTGTTCGTCGCCCTGCTCTGGCCGAACGCCGCGGGCAACACCGCGTCGCGGTTCCTGGCGATCGCACTGCGGGGTCGGCGGTCGGACGCCGCGGTGAACCGGCTGCTCGGGGTGTCGATGCTGGTGTCGAGCGTGGTGCTCGCGGCGGTCACCGTGCCGGTCGCGCTGGCCTGGGGCAACGGACCCGGCATGGTGCTCGGTGGTGCCGCGGTCGTCGTCGGGTACGGCCTCTACTGCTACGCCCGCGGCGCACAGCTCGGCTACGACCGTGCACCGCGGGTCGCACTGTGGGACTCCGTGACGAGCGTCCTGGCGCTCGGGTTGCTCGTGGTGGCGTGCGTCGCCCGCCTCGAGCCCTTCGTGCTGCTGCCCCTGGCCATCGGGTACACGGTGTTCGCGATCGCGTGCTGGCCGCGAGGCAACGGCTTCTCGCCGGCTTCGAACGAACCCGCTCCGGGGGTGCTCGGGTTCGCGGCGTGGAACGTGCTGGCGGTGGTGACCTCGAACGGGTTGCTGCAGTTGACGATGATCTCGGCGCAGGTGACGTCGTCCGCGCACGACGCCGGTGTCTACGCAGCCGCGTTCACCCTGGCGACGCCGGCGTCGATGCTCGGGCAGGCGCTGGGGCAGGTGCTCGTGCCGGCATTCGCGCACCGGATCGACGGTGGATCGCTGCGCTCCCGCGGCGCCCTGCTGCTCGTCGTCGGGTTCGCTGCCGCTTCCGCCGTCGTCTTCGGTCTGGTCGCCCTGCTCGCAGGATGGTTCCTGCCGATCGTCTACCCCGCCGAGGGTGCCGCTGCCGTAACCGACCTGCGATACCTGATGGTGGCGGTGTGGGTGTTCACCGTCGGGCTCGTGCCGGCGGCGTTGCTGCTCGCCGCTGGGCGCTCACGCCAGGTCGCCCTTGCCTCGGTCGCCGGGTTCGTCGTGGGCGCTGGGCTCATGGCGGTGCTCGGACCGATCGCTGGTGTCGCTGGTGGGACGACGGGATTCTTGGTCGGGAGTGCGGTGAACCTGGTCGCGGTGGTGGGGATCGGGGTGCGCACCAGCGCCCTGCCTCGACAATCTGTAGGGAATGTCGCATGAAGCTCGCACGGAACCACTCGCGGACCCCGCTGCTCACGAGCATCGGGATCGTCGCCGCGGTCACGTTGGCCGGCTGCTCCGGACACAACGTCCCGACCGACGTCGGAGGCGAACCCTCCGACGCCTCGGAGACCGCCGCGAGACAAGCAGCGGTCGAGGGTCTCGAGGAGCACGACGAACACCGCTTCGTGTCGGCGGTGGGACAGGATCAGCGTTCCGGCGCGGTCACGGCGTGGAAGGTCTGCGAGCCGCTCCTGACACCGGGTGCGAAGGTCACCTCGAACGATGCGGTGATGACGACCATCGTCGGCGTCTTCGTGCACCCTGCCGACAAGCGGGCGAAGGACTGCTGGGTCACGCTGTCGTGGACAGAAGGTCAGGGGTGGAGCATGACGGCTGAACTGTCCGCCGCCGACGACTAGGCCGCGGACGCTTCGTGCGCGGGAGCCCGGACGACAGGGACGACCGCGAGTGCGAGCACCAGGCCGACAGCGGCCATGTGGAACAGGGCCTGCCGCCGACCGCGATGCGGCGCCGGCCAGCCCGCACGCCCGAAGCCGATCCCGGCGAGGGCGATGAGGAGCGGCATCCATGCGTAGTGGTAGTGCCCGAGCGCGACGTGGGACGACGTCAGGCACACGACCTGGGCGCCCAGGGCGATAGCCAGGTACGCCACCAGACGGTCCGGGCGGAACACGAACGCCGCGACCAGCCCAATGACCAGGACGAGGACCAGCCACCGACTCGTGCCCTGTGCGAAGTACACGAAGTTCGCCCACCACGGGGCCGACTGGTACTCGTGTCCGAGCAGCCTGATCGTGTGTGCCGTCGCACTGTGCTCGACTGGAACTCGAGCATGTGCAGGAAACCGCGACCGAGCCCCACGGGCGTATAGAGCAGGACGAACGCGACGATGAACGTGCCGGCAGCGATGAGTCCGCCGGTCAGTAGTTCCGATCACCGGCGGAACAGCATCGGCAACGCGATGATCGCGAGCACGATCACAGCCGGCGTCACCTTCGAGGTCACCGCGAGCGCGAGCAGCAATCCGGACACGGCAACCCAGAGCCAGCGCCGGCGGTCGACGCCGTTCACCCACCGCGATGCCGCGTTCATCGCCGCCACCGCGAAGAACATCATCATGACGGGCTCGAGCAGGGCTGTGCGGTCCATCCTCGTCGCCACACCCGACCGCGGATCTGGACGCTCATGCCAAGTCGCACTGGCCTAGGTCGCCGGATTCATCGTCGGCACTTGGCTCATGGCTCATGGCTCATAGCTGCAGTCGGACCCATCGCAGGTGTCGCGGGCGGGACTACCGGGTTCCTGGTGGGGAGTGCGGTTGATGAGGTCGCGGTCGTTGCGTTCGGGGTGTGGCGGCGCTGAGCGCTGCGCGCGCGGGCAACGTTCGCACGGTGTGACGTTTAGCGCCCCCCTACAAGCCTCAACGTGGACGAGCTACCCAAGAATGCACAGCCCAGGACGCAGCACGCCTCAAGGGAACTGGACCCCCGGAGCTACGTTCGCCGCAGGCGACTGGTCATCGAGACGCTTGTCATCGGTACGCGCGCCGACGGAATCGCTATGCGACGATCTTCGCGCCCTTCGTCCGGTTGCAGCGCCAGCAGAGCGTCTGCAGGTTTTCGGGGGTGCTGAGACCCCCGCGTGACACAGGCACTATGTGGTCTACCTCGAGAAGCAAGTGAGGTTCTGCGGCCACTGAAATCTTGCAGTATCGGCAGGCGTGGTTGTCGCGGCTCTTGATGAACGTGCGGAGACGGCTCGTCATCAGGGCCCGCTGGCCCGCTGCAGACTTAGCCCATCGGATCTTCGCGACCAGCACCTGCGACAACGCCTCGAGCGTTGGAGTATCGAGCTGAATAGGGGCGGATTGTGAACTGTTCCCGCCAGCAGATGTGTACTCGAACCTATAATTAGGGTATGGGACTTGGATCGCTGTCAGATGCACACCTAGTTGATCCCAGAACTCTGTTGAGTAGTGCTTGAGGATGAATTTCGGTGGGGCGATCCGGGCAGTCAGATCAGCTTCACGCCCGCGCACGTTGGCGACCGCCTCTTCAAGACGGGCAATGTCTTCTGAAACCCGCTGCACTTCAGCAAGAGTTGCTTGGTCCGCCTTGATTCCGAAGTACTTCATCAAGTACTTGATCGGCTCAATCTTCGCATTGCGGACGACTTGGAGAGAGGCATGGTGGACATGCGGGGCAAATTCCGCGACATGGCGGTCGCGACGGTTGTTCCACCTGGACTCATTGACGAAGCCCGCCAGATGCGCGTACTGCCCACTTGTGGACGCCCCAAGTTCGAAGGATCCTTCAGCGCGCATCTCCGACACGTAGTCAACGACAGCATTGTGCTCACTCACCAAAGCAGCAACCTCAGCCCGCAGGCCCTTGAAGTACTCCGAGCCGAAGTACCGAGCCCTGCGAATTGAACGCACAATCGGGTTCGCGATGAGTACCGAAACGAAAGCGAGCATGCCAAGCAGGAAGCTGCCTGACGTTGCCGTGACAAGGATTGGCCCGACAATAAGTAGCGTGATGAAGAGTGATTTCGGCATGGCGTGCTCCCCGTAGATCCGCAGCCGCAGAAGCGACTGGCAAGACAGGTCGCTCACTTTGCCAGCGCAACGAGGGTTGGCGTAAGTACCATTTCGAGGGCCAAACCTCACCTTCGCCGTGACCGTCGACAATAGTTGGAGGATCGAGCAATCGAGGCCCCAGAGCCAACGGGTGATCGCGGACGTGGCCAGGCGTGCGCCGCTTGGCTCGCGCCGAGTATTCCGCGAAGGGTCGCAGGCGTTGGCCCAGGTCGCCTCACTCGCGAAGACGCCCCACCACTCCGTTCCACATATCGGTCAGCGCTCGACTCTGACCAGCGTTCATGCTGACCGACTTCCCGAGGTCTTCAGCAAGGAACCTCGTCGCAGTCTCGGTGGTCACCGCTAGCAGCTCGTTTCGGCGCTCGCGCGGGAAGATCGCTTCCGCCGCGGATGCATTGGCCTCTGTATCTATCGCGCCTTCGTCTCCGCGCGCGGACGCTCGAACAACTTCGCGGAACATCGCTGATGTCGGATGCAGAACGAGGTGTCCGATCTCGCTAAGGAGGGTGAACCGAAAGCTGTCGAAGCTCTTGTGCATTCGGCCAGGGAGAGGATCGACTGGCGCCGAAACGCGGACACCGAGAAGTGGGTATCTCCGAGTTTCCTTGACAACAGAACCGCTACTGCCTGAACGCCGTAATGGCGTTGGTGAGCCGCTTGGCGAAGGAGGCCTGACCGCCGTTCGCGGCGTGCGCTTCGAGTTCCACTAGGCGATTTCGTGCGCTGATTTCAGCACGGTCAAGATCGTCGCGGAGGAACCGGGCGAGCGCGCCTCCGAGGGAGATGTTGATGAGTCCCTGGGGACTGCCGTCAGGGAGCCGAAGGAACGCGAGGGGGAGTAGCAGCTCAAGGATGAACATGCAGCCGAGCCCGACCCACGCGGACGGTGCCGCCACGACGAGGTTCAAGCTCGAGAGCAGCACCAACGCGGCGTACATCAGGGAACCGCCGGTTCTGACCCAGAACCGTCGCGGACGCGAGGGCTGCACCAGAGCCGGTGATGTGAGCTGTGCGTAAAGGTACAAGCCGATCACTATCGAAAGAGCGGTGACGCTGAAGCCGAGCACGGCTAGGAACGCTGACGTGCGGACGAGGAGCGCTGCAGTCGCGAGCCCAACGATCAGGCCAGCGCCGACCAACGTCAGGTAGGCCCCCACAGTCGTTGCCGTGGCAGGGGGAACCCGCCGCTGCCGCTCGACCACACTGTCAAGCTGAGACTGTGCCCCGTCGAGTTGCACTGAGAAGTCCGGCACAATGAAACGAGCGCATTCGACTGCCACACCCCACGTGAGAGCTGCCGCCGGAAGCACCACGAAAAGGTTCGGGACCCGTTCGACTGTGGTGAGACACGCCGCAACCATGAACACCGTGATCGTGAGTGCGGCGAGAGCGAGGATCGACCCGAGAAGCCCAAGGACCCGACGCAAGCTCAATCTCGCCGACTTGTTCTGCAGGACCACCTGGCCGCCAGCCGTCAACCCCAGCAACGCGAACGCCCAGCCGGGGAACTGCAGCATCGCGGACGTTCCGAGGTTACTGAAACTCGCGCCGACCTGCGCCATCCAGTCGAAGCGAGGGTTCCCGTTCGATCCGGGGATCGTGGGGATGCCAGCGACGAATCCAGCGATATAGAAGCCGATGCCTGCAAGAGCGACAATCAGAACGTTCACGTGGAGCCGGCGGACCGGGATCGGTTCGACATCTGCCATTGCTTTGCCCATTTCGCTCGTGCGATCTCAGGAAGCATGCTTACGCACACCCCTGACAAGAGAGCTTCATCTGAAGAGGGTGCCGGCTTCGACGGATGCTGGTGCGACGAACAGACCGACGAGATGACGCCTAGGCTGCTCGCGCATGCCGCCTCCGAAGCCTCTCACTCGTTCGCAACGAGGCCGCGATGTCAGCGGTCTGCCGCACCCCGAACGGATTGCACCAGTTCGACGGCTGGGACTTCAAACCACCACCGGCAGGCCCGGATGTTGAATGCACGCGGAACAAGTCCATCGAGCGACGGGTTCATGGTCCGGCGCAGCCCACTGACATGCAATCAGCGCGAAGCGGGCGGCGGCCCCGTCGTGTCCCCCACCCGCAACTCCGAGGTGAACGACGCCGGTTGTGGCTCTGCGCCTTCGAGCATGGCCAGGGCGGCGCGGGCTGCGGCTTGGCCCTTCTGCACGAAGGGCTGCACCAGGGTGGTCAGGTGCCGGATCGGGGTGCGGTGGAGCAGGCTGTCGTCCACCGTGATGCCGTCGAAGCCGACGACACTGACGTCCTCGGGCACACGAAGTCCGGCGTCGAGCGCGGCCGAGATCACGCCGACTGCGATCAGGTCGCTCTGCGCGATGACGGCGGTGGGGCGCGGGCCGTCCGGTGCGAAGAGTTCCGTGCCGGCGAGACGTCCCTCCTCCACCGAGCTGCCTGCGGTCTCGATCGCGACGGCGTCCGGGTAGACCTGGCGCACACCGCGGAGGCGTTCGAGCGTGGTGAAGGCGATGCCCTCGTCCTGCCGGGCTGCATCGATCGGGCCACGGCGGCGTGCGGCGTCGAGGGGCAGGGTCACGACGGTCACGTCCCGGTGGCCGAGCCCCTGCAGGTACTCGGCAGCACGGCGTGAGGCATCGCGGTTGTCGAGCTGGACGGGGACGGCACCCTCGATCTCGTCCGCCTCGATCGCGACGACGGGGATCTGCCGACGCCGCAGCACCGCGACGGCCGGGTCGATCCGGACGTTGCACCCGACGAGCACGACGGCGTCCATCGGGGCGTCGACCAACGGGCCGGCGCCCTGCTCGTCGTCGAGCGGACTCCGGACGAGCAGCAGCGAGGCACCGGCGGCACCGGCGACCTCGGCGATGCCGTCGAGCGTCAGGACATTGACCGGATCACGGAAGGCATCACTCAGGCGTTCGTCCATCACGACACCGATGACGCCGGAACGACCGCGGCGCAGGGAACGGGCACGGGGATCGGGGCCGCCGTAACCGAGGTCGGCGGCAGCGGCGAGCACGCGGGCCTTGGCGTCCTCGGACACCGGGCCGAGACCGCTGAACGCGAGCGAGGCCGTCGACGGCGCGACACCGGCAGCACGGGCGACCGCTGCCAGCGTCGGGCGCGACGAACGGGTGACGCCGCCGCGGGAAGGCGACGCGCCGGGTCCTGTTGCCGGTTCGTCCATCGCCCGTTAGCGTAGCCGGAACGAGCAGTCGAATCGATTCGACCGCCGCAAGACCAGCACCGACACGCACCAGAACGCGCAGCACCGAGCGCGCCGCAGCACGATGGGAACCACCATGACGACGCCGTCCACCCGCACCGTCCCGACCACCAAGGCCTGGATCATCGCGGTGTTCGTGGTGTTCACCCTGTCCGGGCTCGACATCGCGACGTGGCTGGGCCGGATCCCGAGCGTCCGCGACTCCCTCGGGGCGAGCACGTTCGAGATGGGTCTGCTCGTGCTCGGCATGGCCGTCGGTTCCATCGGCGGTCTGACCTTCGCCGGGCACATCGTCGCGAAGCTCGGTGCGCGGCGGGGCGTGCAGGTGGCTGCGGCGTGCCTGGCGGTCGGGATGATCTTCGCGGGGGTCGCGGTCACGCTCGGGTGGGGCTTCGCCGCCATCTGGATCGCGCTCATCGCGTTCGGCTTCGGCAACGGCCTGTGCGACGTGTCGATGAACGTCTCCGGCGCCGCCGCCGAGAAGGCCGGCGGACGCACGATCATGCCGCTGTTCCACGCCGCGTTCAGCCTCGGCACGCTCGCCGGCGCAGGCCTCGGCGCCCTGGCCGAGAAGCTCGAGATCCCGGTGTCGTGGCACTTCATCGTGCTCGTCGTCATCACGAGCGCCGCCATGCTCGTCGCCGTCGCGAAGTTCCAGGACGAGCACCGCTTCGAGCAGCCGGTGTCCACCGACACCAGCCCGGTCGCGACCCCGCTCACCCGTTGGCAGGTCTGGGCACAGCCCTCCACACTGCTCATCGGCGTGATCGTGCTCGGCATGGCGCTGGCCGAGGGGTCCGCGAACGACTGGCTGCCCCTCGCGATGATCGACGGCCACGGGCTCGACAACGCCGGCGGTGCTGCCGTGCTGACGGTGTTCCTCGCCGCGATGACCGCCGGCCGCGTCGCCGGCAGCCCGCTGATCGACAAGTTCGGCCGCGTGCCGATCCTGCGCATCAGCGCCGCCGTCGCAGTGGTCGGCCTCGGCATGCTCATCTTCATCGACAACGTGCCGCTCGCGATCGTCGGCGTCGTGCTCTGGGGCCTCGGTGCCAGCCTCGGCTTCCCGATGGGCATGTCCGCCGCGGCCGACGACCCCCGCACCGCGGCCGCCAAGGTCAGCGCGGTCGCGACGATCGGCTACGTGGCGTTCCTGGCCGGGCCGCCGCTCATCGGGTTCCTCGGCGAGGAGATCGGCCTGCTCGGCGCGCTGCTGATCGTCTTCGTGTTCATCATCGCGGCCGGCCTGGCCTCGGGAGCAGCGCGCGAGACCGGTGCCGCCGCCCGGCCTGCCCGCGGGGCCGACAGGACGAGCGGGACCACGAAGCGCGAGACCGAGAACGCCAGCGACCGCAGCTGACGCAACGAGCCCTCAGCCGCCGTCGCCCGCCCGCGCCCGCGTCGCCAGGTGCAGGGCGAGCCGGGTCTCCGGGTCGGACAGGTCGACCCCGAGCAGCCGCTCCACCCGGGCGATGCGGTCGGACACGGTGTTCCGGTGCACGCCGAGCACCGCTGCGGTCTCGGCGATCGACGACTCCGCGTCCAGGTAGGCGGCGAGCGTCGTCAGGAGCGCCCCGCCACCGCGTTCGAGCGGTGCGAGCAACTGCCGTGAGGCCGGCAGGAACGTGTCCGTCTGCGTCCACGCGAGCAGCAGCTGCGCGAGCCCGAGCCGGTCGACGTGCACGAAGTGCCCCGACTCCGGACGGCTCGCGGCCAGACGGGCGGCGTCGCCGGCCTCGCCGAGCGTCCGGACCAGCCCGGCAGGGCCCGCCTGCAGACTGCCGACGCCCACGTTGGTCTCCACGGTGGTGCGGAGCGTGTTCTGCGCGCGCCGCAGCCGACCCGCGATGTCGGCCACTGCCTCCCGGCCGGGTTCGTCGGGTTCCGACAGCCACAAGACCCAGCCGTCCGCCTGTTCGACGACGACCGCATCGAGTCCCTCGGCGCGCACCGCGGCGTCGACCTGCTGGCGGAGCGCGACCAGGTCGACGCCCTGCCGCGCGACCACGCGCGCACCGACGTGCCAGGCGTCCAGCCGCCACCCGGCGGCGATGGTCCGCTGCACGAGCTGCGGGGCGGGCGCCCCGTCGGCCGCGCGGAGTTCGTCGAGCATCGCCATCCGGTAGCGGGCGTCACGCTCGTCGTCGAGCCGGGTGAGCAGCAGCCGGTGCCCGACCGCGACGGCGGCCACCTGCAGGGCGCTCGCGACCACCTGCTGTTCGGCGGCGATCGGGACGGGCAGGCCGACGGCCAGCCAGGCGCGCGGTCCGATGCCGGTGCCGACCGGGATCGCCACGAGCGTCTCGTCGACGCCCTCGGCGGTCAGCACGTCGCTCGTGCCGGCGCGGCGGACGAGCACCGCGCGGGCCGCGTCGTCGACGGCGGCTCCGCGGAGTGCCAGGCCCGAGGCGTCGAGGAACCGCACCGGGTGGCCGAGCGTCCGGTCGAGGCGGGCGAACAGGTCGTCGAGCTCGGGCCCGGCGTCGAGCGCCACCCGCGAGACGTCGAGGGCGGCCCGGGCCGCCGGGCCCATCCCGGTACCGATGAGTTCGTGCAGGCGGACCGAGGTCGCCCACGGGTCCGGGGTGGCGAGCACGGCGACGCCCAGACGGTCGGCGAGTGTCGTGGTGCCGGGTCCGAGCTCGAGCGCCCCGTCGACGACGAGCATGGTGGTGCCGGACGCGGACGCCCGGCGGAGCAGGACGTCGAAGCGCGCGTCGGCGCGGTCGACCGGCGTGAGCAGCACCACGACGTCGTCGCCGTGCGACAGGGACCGGCCGACCGCATCCGGCGCCCCGACGACCCCGCGCACGCTGCGGACCGTGGCGGTGTCGGCCCCGACCAGCAGGCGCGTGCCGGCCTGCAGGAGCGACAGCAGGTCGCCGACGGCGTTCACGAGACCGGCTCCGGCACCACGTCGGCGTCGATGCCGAACGACCGCGGCGCCACCCGTGCGGTGCGGGCCGGGTCTGCCCACCACCAGGGCGCCGACGGCAGCACGAGCACGGCGAGCTCGTTGCCGACCCGCGTGCGGTCGGTCGCCACCGGCGCGAGCGAGCGCGCGTCGACGACGGTGATGACGCTCGGCGTGCTGGCGACGGGCAGGCCGTCGACCAGGCAGTGCACGTACTCGCTGCCCGCCTCGACCCTGGCGACCGCGCCGGTGCCGGCGTCGCGGATGGCCAGGCTGCTGCGGACGAACGCGAGCGCGTCCCCCTCGCGCTGGACGTCGATGACCCGGCCCTGCGCGACGACCCGGCCGCCGATGAGCGCGGCGAGTTCCGCCGCGTCGCGTGCGCCGCCCGCTGCGCGTCCGATCCGGAGCGCGCGCTGCACGCTGCCGACGACGGCCCGCTCGCGCAGCAGCGCCACCGGGACCGGGCCGATCGCGAAGGCCGCCCAGCCGCCGCTGTGCGAGACGGCCTCGCGCCAGACCGTCTCGACGTCGTGGGGGTGCCGGGCGTCGACCACGATCCGCAGACCGCTCGTGGTGGCCGCGGCTGCCGTGACCGTCGTGGTCGGGCCGACGAAGACCGACAGCTGGTCGATGCGCGGGACCGCGCGGCCGACCAGGTCCGCGTCGACGAGCGGCAGTCCGGCGGCGTGTGCGGTGAGGGCCGCGGCCGGTCCGGTCACGCCGCCGATCTGCGCGGCGACGACGGCGTCGGCACGGACGCCGGTCCAGCGTTCGACCGCCGCGAGCGCGGCCGGCAGCTCCTCGCCGCTCGGCATCTTCTCCTCGAGCACGGTCGTCGACCCGATCAGCCCGACGGCCACCACCGATCCGAGCGCGGGGTCGTCGAGGTCGACGACCGGCACGCTGCGGTCGCCGAGCGCGAAGCGGAGTGCGCTGACCATGTGGTCGACGCGGCCGCCACCGCCGCAGCCGAGCAGGGCGGTGCCGCGTCCGAAGACGGTCGCGTCGTCGGCCTGGAGGCCCGCCACACCGCCGCCCCGCCGCTCACCCTGGTCCATGGGTCCATTCTGCTGCCGTGGTCGCGTCCCGGCGCCAGAGCCCGGGGTCGGGTGCGTGGGCCGGACGCCGGGGTCGGCGCGCGGCCGTTCGTCAGCCGACCGCCGGGGCGGCCGGGCGGACGTGCTCGTGCAGGTCCTCGACCGGGACGAACGGTTCGTCGAGCCCGAAGCACGACGGCCCGAACACGGCGAGCGCCTCCGGGGTCCGCATCAGGTCGGGGGTCGAGATGCCGATCACCCGGACGCGCTGCCCGAACCGCAGGCGTTCCGTGGTGATCGGCTCGGCGGTCTCGGCGTCGAGGACGCAGATCAGGTCGGGCACGACGGCCACGAGCTGACCGTCCCGCCGGGCAACGAGGTTCTCGTTCTGGAACCGGAGCTCGAGCTCGGAGCCGTCGGCCCCCTGCACGGTGGCACGACCGCGGGCGAACCCGTCGACCGTGCGTCGCTCGACATCGACGACCTTGCCGTCGAACAGCTCGCGCAGGTGCGTGTAGATCGTCGTGCCGAGGGCCTCGGCGAGCGCGTCGATGGGGTCGCGGTGGGCTTCGCGGGCAACTCGGATGGCCCGACCGACGGCGAGTGCGAGGGAGAGCGTGCGCGGGACGGCGGTCTCCCGCACCTGGCGGCCGGACATGGCGTACTCGGCGATGTAGGCGACGCCGCCGAGCCGGATGGTGACCCCGCGGGCGAGCCACTCCATCTTCTTGTTGTCCGTGCCGGTCTCGATGATGACGCCGTGGCCGTTCTCGTCGCTGATCGCGAGCGGGCTGCCGGGGACGCCGTAGACCGAGAAGGTCTCCATCTGCAGCTCGGGGAACGCGCGGCCCATGCCGTCCGCGTCGACGACGGGCAGGCCGCCGGTCGCGCCGACGAGCAGCGGGATCATCGAGTTGATGCCGCCGCACTCGATGGGCATCGTCGCGGTCGCCGTCCGGCCCAGGTGGGCTTCGAGCCGACGGAGGGCGCCGAGGGGTTCCGGTCCGGCCGGGATGCGTTCGAGCACCACGGTCGGTGCGCCCATCTGCGCGGTGGGGATGACGAGGGCGTCGTCGGGCACCTCGGACGGGTCGAGGATCGTGACGGGGCCGTGCTGTTCGATCGCGGCACGGACCAGGAGCATCCCGATGGTGGGGTCGCCCCCGCCGCCGGTGCCGAGCAGGGCGGCGCCGCGGGCCAGGTCGGGCAGGTCGTCGACGTCGAGGATCCAGCTCATCGGCGCGCTCCCGTGTTCGTCTCGCCCGCGCTCGTGGTGCCGTCGTGGCGGACCGCGGGGGTGTCGTAGCCGAAGTACCGCGGGCCGGCCAGGCGCAGGCCGTCCGGGGAGTGCCAGCGCTCGTCGGCCGGTGCCGTGACGATCCGGATGCGGGCGCCGAAGCGCAGGGCCTCGGTGGTGATCGGTTCGCCGGTCTCGGCGTCCAACGTGATGATGAGGTCGGGAGCCGTGGTGCGGACCTGGCCGGCCACCTCGACCAGCAGGTGCTCGTTCTGGAACCGGAGCACCGCCTCCAGGCCGGTGTCGCTGCCGGAACCGGCGATGCGGGCCGTGCCACGGGCGAACCCGGTGACGGTCTTGCGCTCGATGTCGGCGACCTTGCCCTCGAACACGACCGTGCCGCCGAGCACCTCGGTGACCGCCGTGACGGGGTCCGCGTTCTCGCTGCGTGCGCGGACCAGCGTCTCGCCGAGCCGGACGCTCAGCGACAGGCTGCCGCGGACGAACGACTCCTTCACCTGCGCGCCGGACATGGCGTACTGCGCCGTGATCGCGGAGCAGCCCATCTCGACCGTGGCCGTGCGGGCGAGCCGTTCCGCCCACCGGTTGTCCACCGTGTCGAAGACGACGGTGTTGCCCTTCTCGTCGGCCAGGGCCATCGGTGTCGCGCTGACCCCGGACAGGGTCGGCAGCACCATCTGCACCTCGGGGAAGGCGCGTCCCATGCCGTCGCCGTCGACCAGGGGCAGGCCGAGCTCGGCAGCGGCGACGATCGGGGTCGTCGAGTTCACGCCGCCGACCTCGATGCAGGCCAGGTGGGTGGGGGTGACCCCGAGGAACGCCGACAGGCTGCGGATCGCCTCGGCGAACTGGCCGGCGGACGGCAGCTTCTCGACCATCACCGTGGGAGCGCCGATCATCGCGACCGAGAGCACCACGGCGTCGTCGGGCAGGTCCTCGACCTGGACGATCTCGACCGGGCCGTGGGCACGGACGGCGGCCTCGGCGAGCAGGCGTCCGATGTAGGGGTCACCGCCGCCGCCGGTGCCGAGGATCGCGGCGCCGCGGGCGAGGGCGGAGCAGTCGGCGCCGATGGCGGTGAGGAGGGGTGCTGTGGGGGCGGCTTGCGTGGCTGCGGCTTGCGCGGCTGCGGCGCGGGGCGCGGCTTGCGTGGCGCTCATCGGACCAGCGCCCCGAGTGCCAGGTCGCCGACGGCCTTGGCGCGGATGCGCGTCGCGTTGCCCGGCAGGTACGGGATCGGGACCTCGTCGAAGTCGACGATGTCCACCGAGCCGGGGTCGGCTCCGGCCGCGATGGCACGGTCGACGGCCTCTTGCCGGGCCTCGTCGACCACGGCGGACCGACGGCCGTCGCTGATCGCGTACACCTTGTCGACCTCGCCGCTGACCTGCGCGATCGCCGCACCGATGGCGTTGGCCACCGAGTAGTGCTCCGGGCGGTGCACGGTGCCGAGTCCGGGCAGGGAGTCCGGCAGCAGCACCGAGCCGCCGCCGACCGCCACGACGGGCAGCGGGTCGGACGAGGTGCGCATCCGCTCGACGATGTCGGCGACGCGCTCCGCGATGACGTCGAGCGCGCGGGCGGCGACCTCGGCCGGCACCCCGGCGACGAGCGACGGGTCCCCGATCGCGCCACGGCCACCGCGGACGGCCACGTCGGTGGCGGTCAGGGTGGTGCCGCCGAAGACCAGGCCCTCCTCGGTCAGGCGGTACCCGACGGAGTCCGGCCCGACGACGCTGCCGTCCTCGCGGATGCGGGAGCCGCCGCCGATGCCGACGGACAGGACGTCGGGCATCCGGAAGTTCGTGCGGATGCCGGCGACGGCGACCTCGCCGGTGGCCTCACGCGGGAAGCCCGCGGTCAGGACGCCGACGTCGCTCGTCGTGCCGCCGACGTCGACGACCGCGCAGGTGTCGAAGCCGGACAGCACCGCTGCGCCACGCATCGAGTTCGTCGGGCCCGAGGCGAACGTCGCGACCGGGTAGCGCCGGGCGTACTCGACGTCCATCAGGGTGCCGTCGTTCTGGCTCAGGAAGAGCGGTGCGTCGATGCCGCTGCCCGTGACCGACCCGGACAGCCCGTCGACGATGCGGTCGGCGAGCTCACGGAGCGCCGCGTTGATGATCGTCGCGTTCTCGCGCTCGAGCAGGCCGATGCGACCGATCTCGGACGACAGCGAGAACGCCACGTCCGGCCCGAGCTCGGCGGCCATGATCTCCTGCGCGCGCTGCTCGAACTCGTCGTTGATCGGGGAGAACACCGACGAGATCGCGACGGAACGGATGCCCGCGGCCGCGATGGCACCGGCGTGCCGCTTGAGCTCCTCGGGGTCGAGCTCCGAGATGACGCGGCCGTCGAACTCGTGGCCGCCGTGGGCCAGGAACGGCTGCGCGTGCACGGCCGACACCAGGTGCGCGGGCCAGTCCGTGAACGGGGGCAGCGACGCCGTCGCCGGCAGGCCCAGGCGGACCGCGGCGGTGGGGGCGAGGCCGCGTGCCTCGACCAGGGCGTTGATGAAGTGGGTGGTGCCGATCATCACGCCGTCGATGTCCGTGGGGCCGAAGGCGTGCTGTTCGCGCAGGCCGTCGAGCGCGGCGACGATGCCCGAGGTGACGTCGGGGGTGGTGGACCGCTTGACCGCCGCACGGACGGTGCTGCCGTCCATCAGGACGGCGTCCGTGTTGGTGCCGCCGACGTCGATGCCGATGCGCATGGGGGTTCCCTTCGGTGGTGCGGGTGCGGGTGCGGTGGTGCTGGGTCGTGGGGTGGTGCTTGTTGCGGGGGGACCGGCCGCGCCGTCGCGCGGATCAGGGGTGCGGCGACGCGACCGGCCGTTCGGGGAGCGCCCGGGTCAGGCGGCGGGGGTGGCCGGTGCGGCGGGGGCTGCGGCGACCGGGGCGGACGTGGCGGCCGGCGCGGCCTCGGTCCGACTGACACCGACGCCGCGGATCAGCCCGACCTTGCCGGCGACCACGTAGAGCACGAAGGCGATGACCACGGAGTTGATCGACGGGATGCCGACGGCGACGAAGTACCCGATGAGCGAGGCGACCGCCCAGATGACCAGGGTGGCCGGCACCCAGGTGGGCGAGGTCGCCGGGATGTTCTCGGCGTCGCTCAGCTCGCGGCGCCAGCGCTTCACGACGAAGTACTCCGCCACCATGATCCCGGCGATGGGCGGGAAGACGACCCCGAGCACCGACAGGAACGGTGTCAGGGCCCCGAGGAACCCGACCGCGGCGAGCACCGAGCCGACGACGCCCATCACGAGCGTCACGAGCCCGCGGTTCACCTGCTTGCCGAACACCGCGTCGATGAAGTTCGTGACGCCGAGGCTCGAGCTGTAGATGTTCCAGTCGTTGATCTTGAACGTGCCGAGCAGGATCACGAGGATGCCGACCCAGCCGACGCTCGACGTGATCACGCGGGTGATGTCCGCGGAGCCGACGGCGTGGGCGAGCAGGACACCGGCCAGGCCGATGACGTACTCGCCGAGCGTCACGCCGAGCAGCGTCTGCTTCACGACGTCGCCGACCGAGCGGTTGAAGCGCGTCATGTCCGGCGTGATCACCGCACCGACGATGAACCCGCCGGCGACCAGGGTGGTGCCCGCCACGAAGCTCAGCTCCGGACCGGCCGGGGCACGCGCGGCGAGCTCGGCGATCGAGTGCCGGCTCAGCTCGACGATGACCGCCCAGCCGACGAGCACCAGGAACAGCGGCACGGTCACGTTCGCCAGCCACTGCATCGAGTGGAACCCGCGCAGGACGATCGCGGTGACGAGCAGCCCGAACACGAGCGACCACGCCCAGGCGGGCAGGATCGGCAGGATCGAGACGAGGCCGGCCGCCGAGACACCCGACTGGATGCCGAACCAGCCGATCAGGCTCAGCCCGATCGCCAGTCCGACCAGCGCCGAGCCGGCCTTGCCGAACCCGGTCCAGCGGGCGATGACCGAGGTGTTCAGGCCCTCCTTGACGCCGATGACGCCGACGAGGACCGAGACGATCTCCAGGATCACGGCTCCCAGGGTGATCGCCCAGAAGGCGTCCCAGAAGCTCATGCCGAAGCCGAGCGTCGCACCGAGCAGGAACTGGGACAGGGCCGAGATCTGCCCGAAGCGCTGCACGGCGACCTGGAACCAGCCGTAGCGCGCGGACATCGGGACTCGGCTGAGCGAGTAGTCGTCGACGGCGACCGACTCGGAACGGGGGGTTCGTGGTGCTGACACTGCGGTCTCGCTGGCCATCGTGGCTCCTCGGGGAGGGGTGTCGGCGTGGGCCGATCGGGGTGTCAGCCACGGTAGGACGGCATCGGATTGCGGTACATGTGCAGAACGTCGTTACGGGCATGTGAATCCGTGCGGGCTGCACAGGCCGCGCGCCCGGTCCGGCTCATCACACCACGCCGGTTAGGCTTCCGGGGTGCGTCTCGTCATCGCCCGGTGCTCCGTCGACTACGCGGGCCGGCTCTCAGCCCACCTGCCGCTCGCGACCCGCCTGCTCATGCTCAAGGCGGACGGCTCCCTGCTCGTGCACTCCGACGGCGGCAGCTACAAGCCGCTGAACTGGATGAGCCCGCCCTGCTCGATCGAGATCACCGAACCGGACGAGGAGCAGTCGGTCGCCGGTATCACGCAGGTGTGGACGGTGACGCAGAAGAAGACGCAGGACAAGCTCATCGTCTCCCTGTACGAGGTCGTGTCCGACGAGACCCACGACCTTGGCGTCGACCCGGGCCTGGTGAAGGACGGGGTCGAGGCGCACCTGCAACAGCTCCTGGCCGAGCAGATCGAGCTGCTCGGTGACGGCCACACCCTGGTCCGCCGCGAGTACATGACGGCGATCGGGCCGGTCGACATCCTGGCCCGCGACGACGCAGGGGCGAGCGTCGCGGTCGAGATGAAGCGCAACGCCAACATCGACGCGGTCGAGCAGCTCACCCGGTACCTCGAGCTCATGAACCGCGATCCGCACCTGCGTCCGGTGCAGGGCGTGCTGGCGGCGCAGACGGTGGCACCGCAGGCACGCACCCTCGCCGAGGACCGCGGGATCCGCGTCCTCGTGCTCGACTACGACGCGATGCGCGGCATCGAGGGCGGGCACACCCGCCTGTTCTGAGCCGCGTTGGGCCGTCCAGCCGTCCGGCCGTCAGGCCTGGAGGCGCGGCTCGCCCCGCCCCGCCGCCGACGGATCCCGGATGGTCGCCGCCACGTCCCGGCTAGGGTGGACAGGACATGACCAGCCCGTTCTCCGCCATCCTGTTCGACCTCGACGGCACCATCAGCGACTCCGCTCCGGGCATCCTCGAGAGCCTGACGCACACCTTCCGCACCGTCGGCGTCCCGGTGCCGGACCACGACACCCTGATGTCGTTCGTGGGCCCGCCGATCATGGACACGTTCCGGATCGCGATGGGCATGGACGACGAACTGGCCGACCGCACCCTCGCCGTCTACCGCGAGCACTACTTCTCGCACGGGGCGCTCGACTCCGAGATGTTCCCGGACATCGACGTCGTGCTGCGCACCCTGCACCAGGCGGGGCTGCCGATCTCGACGGCGACGAGCAAGCCGGAGACGCCGGCGACCTACATCCTCGAGCACTACGGGCTCACCGGGGACATCGACATCATCACGGGCGCGAGCGACGACGAGGTGCGGTCGAGCAAGGCCGACGTCGTCGAAGAGGCACTGCGACGCCTCGAGGCCCACGGCTTCGACACCAGCCGCCCGGTGCTGATCGGCGACCGGAAGCACGACGTCGAGGGCGCGACCGTGCACGGCGTCCCGGTCGTCTTCGCCGAGTGGGGCTACGGCTCCCCCGACGAGGCCGAGGGCACCATCGCCCGTGCCGCCACCCCGCTCGACCTGCTGCCGATCCTGCTGCCGTCCGCGACGCCGTCCGCATGAACGACGTCGCACGCCGGGGTCTCCGCGGCGCCGCCTGGCTGCTGCCGGCGGCCATCGTCCTGATCGCCCTGAACTTCCGCGGCCCGATCGTCGCGACGGCCCCGGTCATCGGGGACGTCCGCGCCGACCTCGGTCTGACCGCGACGATCGCCGGGCTGCTGACGACGATCCCGGTGCTGTGCTTCGCGCTCGCGACGCCGTTCGCCAGCTGGGTCATCGCGAAGGCCGACCCCGAGCGCGCTGTGTCCCTGTCGCTCGTCATCGTGCTCGCCGGCACCGTCGTGCGCTCGATGCCCTCGTCGGCGGCGCTGCTGATCGGCACCGCGGTCATCGGCATCGGCATCACGATCGGCAACGTGGTGATCCCGGTGGTCATCCGGCGGGACACCTCGCCGGAACGCGTCGGCCTGGTCACCGGCGTGTACACGTCGGCGCTCAACGTCGGGTCGATGATCACGTCGCTCGGCACCGCTCCCCTGGCCGCACTGTGGGGGTGGCCCGTCGCCATCGCGATCTGGGCGGTCTTCGCGCTCATCGCCGCCGCGGCCTGGACCTACACGGTCGGTGCTCGGGCCGCCTGGCGACGTCCGCTGCCCTCCGAGCGGGACGAACCGCTGCCCGTCACCGGCCCGATCGACCAGGTGCTCGACACCGGGGCGATCCGGACCGCCCGCGCCGCCGAGGCCGCACGGGTCGCCGCTGCCGAACCGATCCGGCCGGCACGACGGCTCATCACCTGGGGCCTGACGCTCGCCTTCGGTGGTCAGGCGTTCTCGTACTACGCCCTCACCGCGTGGATCCCGACGCTGCTGCACGACGAGATCGGCTTCTCGAAGGCGTCGTCGGGCGCGAGCTCGTCGGTGTTCCAGATCCTGGCCGTCGTCGGGGCGCTCGGTGTCCCGCTGCTCGCGACCCGGTGGCGTCCGGCGGCGATCATCGCCCTGGTCGGCACCCTGTGGCTGGCGATGCCCCTCGGGCTGCTGTTCGCCCCGCAGCTCTGGTTGCTGTGGTCGGTGCTCGGCGGTGCAGCCCAGGGTGGTGGCATCACCGTGATCTTCATCGTCATCGTGCGGATCGTCTCGAGCGACGCCGACGCCCGCCGGATGTCCGCGTTCGTGCAGGGCGGCGGGTACCTGCTCGGGTCGGCCGGGCCGCTCGTCGCCGGTGCCCTGCACGGTGCGACGGGGAACTGGACGGCACCGCTGCTCGTCGTGCTCGTCGCGGTGCTCACCCTCGGCGTCGTCGGGACGTTCGCCGCGCGACGGGTGTCCTGACCCCGAACCCGAACGCCGGCTGAGACCCCGCTCCGGCTCGACCCCCGAGGCGCTGACCGACGGGGGCCGCACCCGCACGACCCCTCAGCGCGCGGACCGGCTTCGCGGCCAGCTGGCGGCACGGTCCCGGCCGGTCGTCATCCCGGACGGCCAAGGTCCGGAGAGTGGACATCCGACGACCCGCCCGGTGGCGGGACCAGCCGCTCGCAGCACGGCTCACCCTGCTCGTGATCGCGGGCGGCACGACCGTGCTGCTCGCCTGGAACCTGGGCCGTGGCGGGGACTTCAGCTTCTACCAGGCCTCGGCGCGGTCGATGTCCGAGTCGTGGCCGGCACTGCTCTCCGGCGCGTTCGACCCCTCGGCGACGGTGACGCTCGACAAGCTCAGCGGCTTCGCCGTCCCGCAGGCCCTGAGCCTCCGGCTGTTCGGGCACTCCACCGCCGCACTCGCGTTCCCCCAGGTCGTCGAGGGGCTCGTCACCCTGTGGGCCTGCTCCCTGGTCGGACTCCGCTGGGCCGGCGTCGGGACGGGCCTCGTCGCTGCCGCCGCAGCCGGGTCGACGCCGGTCTTCGTGTCGATGTTCGCGCACCCGATGGAGGACGGCATGGTCACCGCCGCGCTGGCCGTCGCCCTGCTGTGCTGGCAGCAAGCGGCACTGACCGGACGCTGGTGGCCGCTCGTCACCGCGGGCCTGGCGGTCGGCGTCGGGTTCCAGGCGAAGATGGTGCAGGCCTGGTTCGTCCTGCCGGCACTGCTGCTCGGCACCCTGCTGGCCTCGGCCCGGCACGACGGCCGTCCCTTCCGCTTCGGCACCCGGGTGATCCGCGCCGGGGTGCTCGGGATCGTCGCGGTCGTGGCCTCGCTGTCGTGGGTCACCGCGCTGGCGGTCACCCCGTCGGGTTCGCGGCCCTGGGCCGACGGCTCCACCGACGACAGTCCGCTCGCGATGGTGTTCGGGTACAACGGCATCGACCGGTTCCTGCCCGGCGCGGTGCCCGGGTCCGTCCGGTCGTTCACGGTGCCGTTCGGCCCGCACACCTGGCGCGGTGGTCCGGCCGGGTTCGGCAAGCTGCTCGGACCGCACCTGGCGTCACAGGTGGCCTGGCTCCTGCCGGCGGCAGTGTTCGGTGTGGTGGTCGCGGCCGTGGTGCTCGTCCGCCGCCGTGCGGAGCGGGCCGGTGCCCTCGGCTCCCCGTTCGGGCACGCGTTCGATACTCGCGCCGGATCAGCCACCCTGGCCGTCCTGGTGGTCTGGCTCGGCACCGCGGCGGCCGTGCTCTCGGTGGCCGCGGTGCCGCACACCGCCTACGTCGCCGCGATCGGCGTGCAGCTGGCACTGCTCGCAGCCCTCGGGTGGCGCGGTGCGGTCGGGCTCGTCCGGGCGCAGGCTCGAGGGCTCCGGGCGCTCCCGGTCGTCCTCGCCGCGGCACAGCTCGGCTGGGTGGTGTTCCTCGCCCGGGGCACCGCGATGCCGAGCGTGCTCGCCGAGCCCGCGATCACCGTCTCGACGGTCGCCGTCGTCGCGACGCTGGTGGCGGTGTGGCGGCGACCCCGCTGGGAGGCGACGCGCGGGCCGGACCGGCACCGGGCCTCCCGGACGGTCATCGCGCTGGCAGCCGGGATCGCGCTCGTCGCCGGACCCGCCGCGTTCTCACTGCAGGCCCTCGACGCGACCCGCGACGGCAGCGGCGTCGACGCGTCGGTCGGGCCGTGGCCCGCGCGCTGGCCGATCCCCGTCGGCAGCCCGGACGTCTTCCACGTGTCGCGACCGGACCCGTGGGGCGGATCGACGCCCTACCCGCGTGCCCTCAGCCGACTCGTCGCGACCGCGCGACGCCTGGAGGGGTACCGGCACGACGAACCGCTCTTCATCACGGACACGTGGCACATCTCCGCACCCGTCATCGACGCGACCGGGCTGCCAGTGCTGACGGACGGTGGGTTCTCGGGCACCGTGCCCGTCTTCACGACGCACCAGATCCGCCGGAGGATCGCCGACGGCCTGCGCGTCCTCGTCGTCGAGGCCCACGCGCCCCGCACCGACCCGGTCCTGCGCGCCGCACTGGCCGGGGGCTGCCGAGCACTCACCAGCGGCACCCGGCACGCACGCCTGCCGATGCAGCCGCGCCGGGCGGACGGCATCGCCTGGACCGTCTGGCACTGCGGGCTGCCCGGGCCGTCCGTCGGACCCGGAGCGCATCGCCACCACGGGTCAGCTCGCGGCGAGCACCTCGCGCAGGGACATCGGCGGACGCCCGGTGATGCGTTCGACATCGCCGGACACGTGCGCGAGCGCCCCCTCGGCGATGGCCGTGTAGGTGCTCACCCAGGCGTCCGCCTGCCACGGCTCCGGGTTCCACTGCGCACGTGATGCGTACGCCTCGTCGAGGGTCTCCGGGTGGTAGCTGACCGTCCGGCCGCGGACCTCGGACACGATCGCCGCCGCCTGGGCCAGGGTGATCGCCTCGGGGCCGGTCAGCTCGTACGTCTGGTCACGGTGGGCGTCCGGGTCGTGCAGCACCGCGGTCGCGACGCGGGCGACATCGGCACGGGCCACCGCGGCCATGGCGCCGTCGCCGGCGGGGCCGCGGATCACGCCGTCCTCGCCGACCAGGTCCTCGACGAAGTCCAGGTAGAAGCTGTCGCGCAGGAACGTGAAGGCCATCCCGCTCTCGCGGATCGCCTGCTCCGTCGCCCAGTGGTCGCGTCCGAGCGTGAAGGTCGCGTCGGGAGCCGCGCCGAGGAACGACGTGTAGACGACGTGCCGCACGCCCGCGTCGGCCGCCGCGGCGACGAACGCCCGGTGCTGGTCGAGGCGGTCCTGGGCCTCGGCCGCCGAGACCATGAGCAGCACCTCGACGCCCTGCAGCGCGGTCCGGCTCGCGTCGGCGTCGGCGAAGGTCGCGACGGCGACCTCGGTGCCCGGAAGTTCCGGCACACGCGAGGCGTCGCGCACGAGCATCCGGAACGGCACGGCGTCCGCGGCGAGCGCCGCGCTCACGGCGCCCCCGATGTTGCCGGTCGCTCCGGTGATGGCGATGGTCATGGTCGCTCCTCGTGTCGGTGTCGCGTGGTCGTCGTCGGGGTCACGTCGTTGTCGGGGAGGCCTGGTGGTCGTCGACGGTCGCGTCGGTCGGTGGTCACGTCCACACCGTCCTGGAGGCCCGGATCACCGTGGGTGCGACCCTCGCGGCGTTCACGCCGTCCACCTCCACCGCCCACGCGCGGGCGGCGTCGTGGTCGCGGCCGTGCCGCATGTGTCGTCCGACCAGGCGGTCGAGCCGCACGTCGTCGGCGACGGCGCAGAACCAGGTCTCGGTGAAGAGCGCCGGCAGCGCCGACCACGGTGCGGTGTCGTCGAGCAGGTAGTTGCCCTCGGACACCACGAGTCGGGCTGCGCGGGGCACCGCGATGCTGCCGGCCACGGGTTCGTCGACGCGACGGTCGAAGTCCGGCGCCCACACCACGTCCTCGTCGGCGGCGACGAGTCGGCGGACGAGCGCGACGTAGCCGTCGGCGTCGAAGGTGTCCGCCGCGCCCTTGCGGTCGTGCCGGCCGAGGGCGTCGAGCGCCGCGTTCGACAGGTGGAAGCCGTCCATCGGGACCTGCACCGCCGTGCCGGCACCCAGGCGGTCGTCGACGGCGGTGACGATGCGACGGGCGAGCGTGGACTTGCCAGCGCCCGGTGCTCCGGCGATCCCGAGCACCGTGCGGCGGCTCGAACGGGCCAGTTCGACGGCGCGCTCGACGGCCTGGTCGACGGTCGTGCCGGAGTCGCTCACGGCTTCATCCTCGCAGAGCGCACCGACGCCGGACCGCGGTGGTTCACTTGCCGCATGGTCGATGCGACGAAGGCGTTCAGCGGGTTCTCGGTGCGCGACGTGCCCGAGGCGAAGGCGTTCTACGAGGACGTCCTGGGGGTCGAGGTCACCGAGGACCACGGCATGCTCTTCCTGCAGCTCGGCGGTGGACACCAGGTGCTCGTCTACCCGAAGGGCCCGGGTCACGAACCGGCGGCCTTCACGGTGCTGAACTTCCCGGTGCCGGACATCGACGCCGCGGTCGACGAGCTCACCACCAAGGGCGTCGTGTTCCTGCAGTACGAGGGGGTGACCGACGACCGGGGTGTGAACCGGAAGGGCGGCCCGCTCATCGCCTGGTTCACCGACCCGTCGGGCAACGTCCTCAGCGTCATCGAGGAGTGAACATGTTGTATTCCGAAAGCTCGCGTCGGCGCTGCTGATCGTCCTACCGTCCTCTCACCGACGAGAGGACGGCCATGACGAAGGTGCTGGGACGGCAATGGACCCGCGGGGAACTCCTCGCCGAGCGCGAACGAGTCCGCGCAGAGTGGAACCTGGACGAGCGGGAGTTCGCGCCGACCGAGCAGTGGCGCGACCTGTTCACCGACGAGTACCTCACGCAGAACTGGCTCGACAGCATCTCCGCCCTGCTGGGTGAGCGATGAACGAGCAGGCCGCGTCGGCGGCGCAGCAACCGGCTGACGTCCCGCCGCAGTTCGCCGTCCTGACCGCCGGGTGAAGCGGTCAGCGGGACAGGGCACCCGCCCAGCCGAGGGCGATCGGCACGAGCAGCCCGTGGCGGTGGTGCGGGAGCTCCGTGATGGGGATCCACCGCGACTCGTCGGTCGAGCCGTCGAGCTCGTGCCGCAGGGCTCCCCCGGTGATCGTCGCCCGGAACACCACCTGCACGGCCTTCATCGGGCGACCGTTGGCGTGGATGCGGCGTTCGGCGGGGACGATGTGGTGCCGGACCCCGAGCAGGGCACCGGCCTGGGCCTCGTACCCGGTCTCCTCGCGGATCTCGCGCACGACGGCCTGCTCGACGGTCTCGTCGAACTCGACCCCGCCGCCCGGTAACGTCCACGTGCCCGCGTCGGGGTGACGCAGCTTCGCCAGGAGCACGCGGTCACCGTCCGTGATCACGCCGTAGGCGGCGAGCCGGGTGTCGTAGTCCGTGTACTCCATGGGCCGACCATGCCAGGTGGGTGCACCGACGTCTGCCAGCCGCGCCGGGCCTCCAGGCCGTGGACCGGGGTGGGGCGGAGGCTCCACCAGCCCGCCGACCGGTCACGACCCCCCGCGGCCCGCACGCCGAGCGGTCACAGACCGTCGGCCCCGCCGCCCGCAAACGACGGAACGTGACCACGCGACGCAGCCCGTGCGGTGTGTCGCGACCACCCCGCGGGCCCGGAGGCGCGAGTCGCCGCCGCCATGGGCCTACCGGCCGTCCGACGTGCGCGCCCGACCCGGATCAGGCGTCGACGCGTGCCGCTGCCCAGCCGACCCGCATCCGGGCGACCGCCCGGTCGAAGGCGCTGAGCGGTTCCCCGTCGTCTCGGATGACGGACTGCAGCTGGAGCCCCTCGTACAGCGCCATGAGCTGCTCGGCGGCGTGCCGGGGCGAGGCGCCACGGGACTCTCGGCCAGCGACGACGTCGCGGACCAGGGCGAGGGTGACGTCCTCGAACGCCCGCGTGTACTGCGTGCGGAACCATCCGGCGGCGGGGTGGTCGGGGTTCGAGGCGGCGCTGAGCACGGCGACCCGGAGGCGCACGAGGGCCGGATCTTCCACGCCCGCGGCGAGCCGGGCCCGCAGGTAGGCGACCGTGCCGGCCCGCTCCGCGATCGGCCAGAGCTCGAGTCGGCTGCCGTTGTTCCACTTGTCCATGACCGCGACCACCAGGAGTTCCCACATCGGGTACGCCCGGTGGAACTCATCGGCCGTGACCCCGGCGTGCTCGGCGACCTCGTCGGGCCCGACACGGTGGAAGTCCCCGGCTCGGTAGGCACTGATCGCCCCGGCGACGATGCGTGCGCGGAGGTCGACATCGGTCGTGGGCATGCAGACGATTGTGCGGGGCCGGTCAGTGGCCCGCGACCGCCAGTTCAGGGGGCGCGGCCGCCGTCGCCGGCTCCCGGTCAGCCGCGGTCGAACGTCAGCGTCTCGTCGTCGGGAGCCCGGACCTCGCCGGTGCGGGCGAAGTCGGCCCAGATCGCCCGGAAGGCCCGGCCGCGGCGCTCGACCTCGGGCCAGTCGCGTTCGGGGACGAACCGGGTGCCAGCCCAGGCTTCGCGGCCTCCCAACAGCAGCGGCAGGTCGCTCATGTGCACGGCCCCGGTCGGGGCGCTCGTGACACCGCGGTGCAGTCGGTACGAGGTCGCCCGGCCGCCGGCGCGTCGGTGCCGCTCGGTGAAGCGTCGGGCGTCGCGCCCGTAGATGACGTCGGACAGCGGACGCACGACCCACCATCGCAGGGCCGACCGCAGCACCCGCGACCGGGTGACCCGACGCAGGCCGGGCACGAGCGGCACGTACATGCCGGCCTCGTCGGAACCGGACCCGATCAGGACGTCGACGTCGGGCGCGACCCGGCTCCACGCGGCGTCGAGGTCACGCTCGGCGGGCAGCGGCGCGAACCCGTACTGGGTGCCGAACGGCATGCCGGCGGCGAGTCCGTACGGCGCTGCGGCACGGGTTCCGAGTGCCTGCCGGTCGAGCAGGTCCTCGAGCGGGGTGTCGGCGTGCACGGCGCCGACCGCCCGGACCATCGCGCGGTTCATCCGTGCCCGACGGCGGGACAGCCCGAGCGGAGCGCTCTGGATGATCGCGCGGCGGAACAGCCCTTCGGCACCGGCGCTGATCATGAGGTGCGCGGCCGCGTCCCCGCCGGCCGACTGCCCGAAGACGGTGACCAGGTCGGGGTCGCCGCCGAACGCAGCGATGTTCGCGCGCACCCAGCGCAGCGACTCGACCAGGTCGAGGAGCCCGAGGTTGGCCGGGATCGTCTCGCCGTCACCGAGGAACCCGAGCACGCCGAGCCGGAACGTGACCGACACCACGATCACGCGCTGCTCGGTCACCAGGTCGCGGGCGTCGTAGATCGGCAGGTCGCCGCCGCCGATGACGTACGAGCCACCGTGGATCCAGACCATCACGGGCAGCTGCTCGTCCGGCCGCACGTCGGCGGGCAGCGTGATCGAGAGCCGCTGGCAGTGCTCGTCGACCTCGATGCCCTGGATCGGGTTGAGCAGCAGGTCGACGAACTCCTCGTGCGGCTGCGGTGCGACCGGCGACGGGGTGGACGCGTGCAGCTCGCCATCGAACGGTGGCATCGGCCGCGGCGGGGCGAACCGTTCGGCCTGCGCGTACGGGATCCCGAGCGCCCGCACCACGTCGCCGTCGACGGTCCCGACGATGCGGCCGGCGGGGGTGTCGAACGGGGCAGGGGCGGCGGCGAGCATGTGGATCACGCTATCGGGGCCGGCTGACGCAACCAGGCAGACGGACGGGAGGCCCGTGGCGGCGTCGCCACGGGCCTCCAGTCCGTCCTTCTGGTCGCGGTGCGCGACGGGGCGCTACCGCACCCGCTTGATGGGGATCACGACGAGTGCGCCGATGATGGCGATCGCGCCGGCGGCCCAGCACATGAGCGTGTAGTTGTCGGCGGCGTCCCCGGACCCGATCTTCAGGAAGAACAGGGCGACGGCCGGCGCGAGCGACTGCGGCAGCGCGTTGGCGATGTTGATGACGCCGAGGTCCTTGCCGGGACGGTCAGCGTTCGGCAGGACGTCGACGACGAGTGCGGTGTCGATCGCGGAGTAGATGCCGTACGCGAAGCCCATGATGACCTCGGCGACGTAGAAGCCGTTGACCGTGTCGGCGTGCGCCAGCACGATGAGTCCGACGGCGAACATCGCCGTGGAGCCACCGACGAACACCTTGCGGCGACCGAGCTTGTCCGAGGCCCAGCCGGACAGCGCCGCACTGACCAGCAGCGCGATCGTGTAGAGCAGCACACCGAAGGCGACGGCGGCGGTCGCCTCCTTCGCGCTCTCGATGCCGAGGTGCTGCTCCATGTAGAGCAGGCGGTACGTCGTGAACATGAAGGTCGCGAAGATGATGAGGAAGCGCGACCACCACGCGAACGCGAAGTCCGGGTTCTTGACCGGGTTCGTCCAGAACGACGCGATGAGGTTCAGGAACGTGAACTTCTTGAGCTTGTACGTCGGCAGGTCGTCCCGCGCGACGACGGCGTACACGGCGACCAGGATGATCGCCAGGATGCCGGGCGCGATGAACAGCACGGGCAGGTTCGCGACGAAGAAGACCGACAGGTAGGTGCCGGCGAGCACGGCGATGTTCTGCGCGAGCGCGATGATGCTCGAGGACCGGCCGCGCTGCAGCTGCGGCACGTTGTCGGCGAAGCTCGCGAGCAGGGTGGCGAGCGTGGCGTTCGCGGCGAGCTGGGCGAGCAGCCAGGCCAGCGTCAGGTTGAGGACGTCGGGCGAGTAGGCGATCCACGCGAGGGCGATCGCGAAGACCACGACACCGCTGAGCAGCCAGGGGCGACGACGGCCCCAGCGCGTGCGGGTGCGGTCGGACAGGGCACCCGCGAGGGGGTTCATGATGAGCGCACCGAACGCGCCGATCGGCAGCACCGAGCCGATGACGTTCGCGGCGTCGTCGCCGACCAGGGCCTGCGCCTTGAGCTGCATGCTCACGTAGACGGGCGCCATGAGCGCGACGAAGAGGCCGAACTGCCCGAGGAACAGGGCGATCTGGTAGCCGATGCCCACCTTCACCGTGCTGACGGGCTGGGTGATGCCCTCTTCCGGGTTGAGCAGTGCCGGGCTGCCGGGTTCGGGTGTGCTCATGACGCCTCCTTGAGTCGATGAAAACCTTACCTGACAAGGTTTTTCCGACGCGAGCATACATCGACACGTGTTGTCTGCAACACCAGGGTCGTCACACGGGGCAGCAAAAACTACACACCGGGTGGTTTTTGGGGTAGCGTCGTCATCGATCTCGCCGCGGAGCATCGCTCCTCGACGGGCCGCGACACCCAGACAGGATCGAAGGAGCCTCTGCAATGCCCACCACTTCTGTGCAGCTGTACTCGCTGCGCGACGCCATCGCCGAAGACCTCGACAAGGCCATCGCCCGTGTCGCCGAGATCGGGTACGAGAACGTCGAGCCCTACGCGTTCGTCGAGCGCGCCACCGACCTCGAGCGTGCGTTCGCGGCCACCGGCCTCAAGGCTCCGTCCGGCCACGTCGCCGTGATCGACGCCGAGGACACCGCGCCGATCTGGGACGCCGCCGAGCGCCTCGGCATCCGCACCGTCATCGACCCGTTCATCCCGACCGACCGCTGGCAGACCGCCGACGACGTCGCGAAGATCGCCGAGCGCGTCAACGAGCTGACCGCCGAGGCCGCCGGCCGTGGCCTGCAGTTCGGGTACCACAACCACCAGTGGGAGTTCACGAACAAGGTCGACGGCCGCACCGTCTACGACCTGTTCGTGTCGCAGCTGTCGCCGGAGACCGTCCTCGAGGTCGACACCTTCTGGGCGACCGTCGGTGGCGCCGACGCCCCCGCCGTGCTCAAGGGCCTGGGCGACCGCGTCGTCGCGATCCACGTCAAGGACGGCAAGGTCGACGGTGACATCCGCACCGCGCTGCCCTCGTCCGAGAGCGCCCTCATCGTGCCCGAGGCGCTGCAGCGCGCCTTCGAGAACCAGACGCCGGCCGGTCAGGGCGACGTCGACGTGACCGCGATCCTCGCCGCCGCACCGCAGGCGATCCGCGTGGTCGAGTTCGACGCGTACAAGGGCGACGTCTTCGAGGGCATCACCGAGTCCCTCACCTGGCTCAAGGACAACGACAAGTGAGCCGTGTCGGGATCGGCATCATCGGTGCCGGCAACATCTCCACCCAGTACCTCGAGAACCTGACCAAGTTCGCCGACGTCGAGGTCCTCTTCGTCGCCGACGTACTGCTCGAGCGTGCCGCTGAGCAGGCGGCTGCGTACGGCGTCGCCTCGTCGGGATCGGTCGAGGAACTCCTCGCCCGCGACGACATCTCGATCGTGATCAACCTGACGATCCCGGCCGCACACGCCGAGGTCGACCAGCAGATCATCGACGCCGGCAAGCACGTCTGGAGCGAGAAGCCGATCGCGACCGACCACGCGTCGGCCGCCGCGGTGCTCGAGTCGGCGAACGCAAAGGGCCTGCGCGTCGCGACCGCTCCGGACACCGTGCTCGGCGCGGGCATCCAGACGGCGCTCCGGGCCATCGCCCGCGGTGACATCGGCGAGCCGCTGTCCGCGACGACGTTGTTCCACGTCCCCGGACCCGAGGCGTGGCACCCGAACCCGGACTTCCTGTTCGCCACCGGTGCCGGCCCCCTGTTCGACATGGGCCCGTACTACGTGACGACCCTGGTGCACGCGTTCGGCACCGCCTCGCGCGTGCAGGCCGTCTCGTCGAAGTCGCTCGACCGTCGCACGATCGCGTCCGGCCCCCGCGCCGGCGAGACGTTCCCGGTCGAGGTCCCGACGCACCACGCGGCCCTGATCGAGTTCGCCGGCGGGCAGTCCGCCCAGTCGACGTTCTCGTTCCAGCACGCCCTGCCGCGCATGGGCTTCGTCGAGATCAACGGCACGCTCGGCACGATCTCGCTGCCGGACCCGAACACGTTCGAGGGCTCGTCGCAGCTCTGGCGCTACGGCCAGGAAGAGCCCGAGACGCTCGAAGCGGTCGGCTCCACCTGGGGCCGTGGCACCGGTGTCGTCGAGCTCGCCCGCGCCATCGCCGAGGACCGCCCCGAGCGTGCCTCCGGCGCCGTCGCGCTGCACGTGCTCGACGTGCTGCTCGGCATCCGTGACGCGGCCGAGTCGGGGTCCGCCGTCGACATCACGTCGACCGTGGACGCGGTCCCGCCGCTGCCCGAGGACTTCGACCCCGCGGCGGCCGTGCTGACCGCGGGCGCGAACGCCTAGGAGCGCCGCGAGCACCACGCGCACCACTTCGTGAGCAGGAATGGTCGGGTCCCGAACGGGGACCCGACCATTTCTGCTCACCAAGCGAAACCGCGCCGCGCGAACGACGCCCCCGCGCGAACGCGCCGCGCCTCAGACCAGCGCGGTGAAGGACGCGTCGCGCACGAGCAGCGTCGCCGCGTCGCCCACCACGGCCTGGTCGGGGTCGCTCGACAGGCCGAGGGACCAGCTGCCCCCACCCGGACGCTCCGGCAGCGTGAACTCCACCGTCGTGTCCGACGCGTTCAGCAGCACGGCCACGGTGTCGTCGCCCTGGTGCAACACGAGCGTCACGGCCCGGTTGCCGCCGTCCGCCCAGTCGCCGTCCTCGAACCCGGCGGCGTCGGCACGGAGCACGGTCACCGTCGACTCCGAGTCACCCGGCGCGGTGCGGAACCACTCCGGACGCAGGGCCCGGTGCTGCCGACGGAACGCGATGGCCGCCGTGGTGAAGGCGAGCAGGTCCTGGTCGGCGGCGGCCCAGTCGAACCACGAGATCTCGTCATCCTGGCAGTACGCGTTGTTGTTGCCGCCCTGTGACCGCGCGAGCTCGTCGCCACCCAGGATCATCGGCACGCCGGCGGAGAGCAGCAGGGTACCGAGGAAGTTGCGGCGCTGCCGGTCTCGGTAGTCGTTCACCGCACCGTCGTCGGTCGGGCCCTCGATGCCGCCGTTGAACGAGGTGTTGTCGCTCTCCCCGTCGTTGTTGTCCTCGCCGTTCGCCTCGTTGTGCTTGTCGGCGTACATCGTCAGGTCGGCCAGGGTGAAACCGTCGTGGGCGGTCACGAAGTCGATCGAGCACAGCGGGGAACGCCGCGAGCCCTCGTAGACGTCCGGGCTGCCCAGGACCCGCTGCACAGCGTCGCCGAGGGCGCCCTCGTCGCCGCGCCAGAAGGCACGCAGGTCGTCGCGGTACTTGCCGTTCCACTCGGACCAGTCGGCCGGGAACCCGCCGACCTGGTAGCCGGCGGTGTCCCACGGCTCGGCGATCATCTTGACCTCGCGCAGCACGGGGTCCTGGTGGATGATGTCGAGGAACGCGGAGTGCTTCTCGGCCTCGCCGTCCTGGCGGGTGAGCGTCGTGGCCAGGTCGAACCGGAAGCCGTCGACGTGCATCTCCTCGACCCAGTAGCGGAGCGAGTCCATGATGAGTCCGAGGGCCGCCGGGTGCCCGACGTTCAGGCTGTTGCCGGTGCCGGTGGTGTCGAAGTAGTTCGCCTCGTCACCCTCGACCAGCCGGTAGTACGACTGGTTGTCGATCCCCTTGAACGACAGCGTCGGGCCCATGTGGTTGCCCTCGGCGGTGTGGTTGTAGACGACGTCCATGATGACCTCGAGCCCCGCGGCGTGCAGGGCCTTCACCATCTCCTTGAACTCGGCGACCTGCTGCCCGGCGGTGCCGGAGGACGAGTACTCGTCGTGCGGCGCGAAGAAGCCGATGCTGTTGTAGCCCCAGTAGTTGCGGAGGCCCTTGTCGAGGAGCGTCGAGTCCTGCACGAACTGGTGCGTCGGCAGCAGCTCGACCGCGGTGACCCCGAGGTCAGTCAGGTGCTTGATCGCCGCCGGGTGGGCCATGCCGGCGTAGGTGCCGCGGATCTCCTCGGGGACGTCCGGGTGCTGCTTCGTGAAGCCCTTGACGTGCACCTCGTACACGACGGTGTCGGCGAGCGGGGTCCGCAGCAGGGTGTCGCCGTCCCAGTCGAAGGACCGGTCGGCGACGATCGACTTGGGCATCGCGCTGGCCGAGTCGGTCTCGTCGATCTGCTCGGGCTCGTTCATGTCGTGACCGAAGAGCGCCTGGCCCCACTCGTAGGTGCCGTCGACGGCGGTGGCGTAGGGGTCGAGCAGGAGCTTCGCGCCGTTGTGGCGCAGGCCGTTCGCCGGGTCCCACGCGCCGTGCACGCGGAAGCCGTAGCGGGTGCCGACGGTCACGCCGGGGACGACGTCGTGGAAGGTGTAGCCGGTGCGGTTGCGGAGCTCGGTGCGGTGCTCGGTGCCGTCGTCGTCGAAGGTGCAGAACTCGACCCGCTCGGCGGTGCTCGAGAACAGGGCGACGTTGGCGCCCCCGTCGACGAGCGTGACGCCGAGCGGGGTGCGCGTGGAAGTGGTCATGCTGCCCTTCTACCGGCCGGTCGCTGTGCCACCGGCGGTCTGGGCGTACCCCTGGCCGCTCAGCGCACCGGCGGGACGAGCTGCTCGAGCAGCCGCAGCACCCGCTCGCCGTCGACGGCGTCGGGGTCGAGCAGCCACTGGACCTGCAGTCCGTCGGATGCCGCGATGCTCAGGCTCGCCAGGTCGACCGGGTCCAGGTCGGCGCGGATCCGCCCGCTCGCCTGGTCCGCCTCGATCAGTTCGGCGAGTTCGGCGCGCAGCCGGGCGAAGCGTTCGCGCATGAAGTCGCGCGTGGCCGGGTGGCCCTCCTGCACGGCGTCGGCCGCGAGCGTCGTGTACAGCTGCACCAGCCCCGGCACGGCCCGGTTGCGCGACGCGCTCTCGCGCATGTCGCCGATCGCCGACTTCATCCGGTCGGGCGCGCCCTGCTCGCGGACCTCGTGCTCCCGGTAGACGGCGAGCAGCAGTTCGTCGCGGCTCGGGAAGTAGTGGCGGAGTGCCGCGTGCGTGATCCCGAGGGCCTCGGCCACCGAACGGAGCGACGATGCGTCGACCCCCTGCTCCGCGACCATGCGGATCATCTCGTCGAGGATCTGCGTGCGCCGCTCGGCGCCCTTGCGGTACCCTCCGCGGCGCGGCTGGGCCGCGTCGGCGTCGTCCGCGGGGTGGGTCATGCACCCAACTTACCGCTGGAAGGTTTTCTCGCCACCGTCCGGACTGGAGGCCCGTGGCGGGCGCACCACGGGCCTCCAGTCCGTATAGGGGTCGCGTCGCACCCGCCGGGTCGCGTCAGCCGGGCGCGCTCGCGTCAGTCCTGGTCGTCGACCGTGTACTCGTCGACCGGCGCGGGCGTGCCCGCGGCGAGCGCGTCGACGATCTTCGTGAGCGAGTCGGCGAGGACGGCGTTGTCCGCGTCCGGCAGTTGCTCGAGCACCTCGACGACAGCCGCGTGGAAGCGCGCGTACGAGGCGTCGATCTTCTCGGCGGCCTGGTCGGTCGGGGCGAGCACCTGCGCACGACGGTCGGTGGGGTGCGCCGTGCGGGACAGCAGGCCCTTCCGCACGAGCCCGTCGACGATCTTGGTGACGGAGGCGTTCGAGACGGCGAGCATCACGGCGAGGTCCTTCGGGCCCATCGTGCGGCCGTCCCGGTGTGCCTGGAGCATGTACCGGACGGCGAGGAACTCGTTCTTCGACAGGCCGCTCTCGATGCGGGCGGACTCGATCTGCTGGTCCTCGGCGTGCTGCAGGCGGAGCAGCGCGTCGACGGCGGTCTTCGCGACCCCGGACTCGGGTTCGCGGGCGTAGAGGTGGACGTGCTCTCGACGGACGACGGTCAACGGCATGGGGTCATGCGCTCCTTGCTAAACGGCAGGCGTGCTGAAGAAGTCCGCGTAGGACGGTTCGGAACGACCGGCGAGCAGCGAGGGGTCCTGGATGCGACGCTCGACGTACGCGTCGATGACCGCCGGGTCGGTGAGACCGACGCGGGTGTGGCTGCCACCGATCCGTGCCGTCCGAGGCATCCCGGAGTACGTGCTGTGCATGTCGTGTCCCGCCCTTCTTGCTTGCCGTGTGTCCCCTGCGGACGGCTGAACTCTTTCACAAAGTGAACGGTCAGTTCAACGAACCATTCGCGCTGTGTACGTTTTGCGCGCCGAAGGGTTCAGCGGCATCCGTCAGGGTCGTGAGGAGCTGCAGGAGCGCCGCCCGTCGCGGCTCGTCGAGCGGTGCGAACAGGGAGTCGAGCACCCCCTCGGCGATGCGGTGCCCCTCGTCGAGCACCCGCCGACCGTCCTCGGTGATCGCGTGCTCGATCCGCCGACCCCGACCGGCGGTCCGGGTGATGAGCCCGCGGTCGAGCATCCGGTTCGCCAGGGTGCCGAAGGCCTGGTCGCTCTGGAACGTCGCGACGGCGAGGTCGTGTCCCGATGCGCGGGGCATCCGGTCGATCGCGCGCAGGGCGTCCCACTGCACGAGCGTCACGCCGAGGTCGCGCAGTGCGGCGTCCATCGTGCGGTGGTTGCGGTACTGCGCCCGCTTGACGGCGTGGCCCAGGGCTTCGAGGTCGGTCGGCATGGTGCTACGGTATCAACACTCGTACATAAACATGTTGATACGGAGCACCCATGACCGACACCCAGACCCGCACCGCGCTCGTCCTGCACGGTGGCGGCGGCCCCCGGACCGTCGCACCGATCGTCGCGCACCTCGCACCCACCTTCCACGTCGTCGCCCCGACGCACCCCGGGTGGGACGGCACCCAGCGCCCGGACGGAATCGACTCCGTCCCGGCCCTGGCGGCCGCGTACCTCGAGCAGCTCCTCGCCGCCGGGGAGCAGGGCGTCGTGCTCGTCGGGTCCTCGATCGGCGGCTGGATCGCCCTCGAGATGGCCGTCCAGGCTGCTGCCGACGACCGGTTCGCCGGGGTCGTCGGCGCCGTCGTCGACATCGACGGCGTGGGTGCGGTCGTCGAGGGCGAACCGATCGCCGACTTCTTCGCCCTCGATGCCCGCGGGCTGGCCGAGGTCGCCTGGCACGATCCCGAGCGGGGGTACCAGGACCCGGCGTCCGTCACCGAGGAACAACGGGCGGTGCAGCGGTCGAACGGGCAGACCATGGTGGTCGTCGCCGGCCGGTCGATGAGCGACCCGACGTTGCTCGATCGACTCGGGGCCGTGCGGGTGCCGACGCTCGTCGTGTTCGGTGCGAGCGACCGGGTCGTGACCCCGGCGTACGGTCGCGCGGTGGCGGTGGCTGTGCCGGGTGCGGTGTTCGCCGAGGTCCCGGCCGCAGGGCACCTGCCCCACCTCGAGGCCCCCGACGCGACGTGGGCGGTCATCAACCCGTTCCTCGCGCGCTGAGCAGGACGGACCACCACCGGCACGCGGCGCGCGGCAGGCGCCTCAGACCATCGCCGCGGACATCACCGCGACCGCGACCCCCATCGCCAGGGTCTCGACCAGCGGCAGCGGACGTGATCGTCGCCGGACACCGTCACGGAGCATGTGGACGGTGAGGACCAGGTACCCGAGGGTCAACCCGCCGAGCACCACCTGCCACGTCACCGCGACCACCCCGAGGTGCTGGTGCATCCCCGCGGCGCCGGCGTCGTGCGCCATGCCGACACCCATCGCGCCCATCACGAGCAGGCCCAGGGCAGCGTGCAGCCGCCCGTACCGGCCGTGTGCGGAGGCCGCACCCGGCGGCTGAGCCGACCCGCGCCTCCAGGCGGACGTGGACTGCAACCGGTGCACCCCGGCGACCACCACGGCGAGGAACGCCAGCACCAGGAACCAGAGGACACCCGGCAGGACCCGGGGTCCGAACACCCCGTCGACCATCGCCGCCACCATCGCGACCGCGGCGACCACGTCGACCACACGGCCGGGGCGCCACGCCCCGACCGTGCAGCAGGCCCCGGCCGACGCCGGCACGATGGCCGCGAGCCCGAGCAGGTCGGTCACGTCAGTGCCCGTGCCCGTGGTCGTGCTGGTGCTCGGCTGCGTCGTGTGCGGCCTCGACGGCGCCGGAGACGTGGTGCGAGCAGTGCGACCCGGCCGATGCCCCGATCGACGCCGGCACGTTCAGGGCCGGGTTCCGCGGGAAGAACCCGTACGGCTTGAGCGTGAACTTGGCGTAGTCGACGGGCATGACGGGCCAGTCCTCGGGCCGGGGGAAGTGCGTGGGACCGAAGGTGTGCCACAGCACGATGTCCTCGCCGTCGAGCGGACGGTCACCCTGCACGTACCGGGCGACGCCGTCCCCGCCGGGGTTCTGGTGCACGAAGTCCCCGGCGGCGAAGCGCTCGGCCGGGTCGTACTGCGTCACGTACAGGTGCTTCCGTGCGAACTCGGCGCGTGCGGCCACCGACGACGAGTCGTCCGCGAGCAGCACCGGGGCGTCCTGCGGGTACAGCACGTACCCGGTCGGGCGGTCGAGGTGGTTGCGCTCCTCGGTGTTCGAGATGAACCACGTCCGGGCCTTCGACGCGTCGGCGAGACGGCCGGAGGTCGACTCGGACGACAGCCGGGTGACCGACTTCGTGAACGCGTTGCCGTGCTCGTTGCCCGGGCCGACGGGGACCCGGACGGCGTCGACCTCGTCCACCGCGTTCGACAGCCCGTCGACCATCATGTCCAGCCGTGCCGAGAACAGGTGCTGGTGGTACGGGGCACCGAGGCCGGGCGCGACCTCGGAGGCGTACGGGTAGTCCGCACCGGACTCCGTCCGACCCGGGTACGACGAGGTGAAGAGGACGCCGGTGAGCTTCGCCTCGCACTCGATCGTGCCGTCGAGGTACAGGTACCAGTAGAACCCGTAGTCGTAGTTGCCGACGGTGGTGAAGAACGAGATCACCAGCCGACGGGAGCGCCGGACCTCCTGCGACCCGGTGTAGATGTCCCCGTGCTTCCACAGCGTGCCGAAGTCCTCCTCGTGCATGCAGATGCCGTTGCGGATGGTCTGCGGGTTGCCGAGCTCATCGGCCAGGACGGCGTCGAAGTACTGGATCTCGCCGACGCAGTCGCAGCCGAGCTCGAGCGAGTTTGTGAAGCGTCCGAACAGGTACTCGCCGGTGTCGAAGTAGTTCTGCCAGAACCGCACCGGTGACGGGTCGCCGTAGGGCACGAGCATCTCGTCGATCGAGGCCCGGTAGACGATCGGGCGCAGCCGCGCACCGTCCTGCCACGACAGCTGCCGGAGCACGAGCCCCTCTCGGGCGTCGAACCCGACCTGGAACCGCCAGTTCGCCCACTCGACGAACTCGCCGTCGACCGAGAACGACGGCCCCTCGGGCTGCGTGATGACGATCGGCTTGAGGTCGAGCGGTTCGCCCTGCACCGCCGGGTCGTCGAAGTTGCCGGACGTCGCGGGCACGGGCATCTCCGCGACGTCCACGATGCGGGTCACCGCGCGGTTGGCGGCGTCGACGTACACGGACAGGCCGTCCACGGGGTGCGCCCAGACGTGGTCGGCGGGGTGGTCCTGGCGGAAGGCGAGCACGCGGAGGATCCGGCGCCCCTCCTCCTCGGGGTAGTCGTAGTACCCGGCCGACAGCGGGACGCACTTCACCTCGTCCGGCGTCAGGCCGCGCTTCGCCAGGGCGGCGACCCAGCGCTCGTCCGCGTTCGCGATCTCGCCGACGGCGTCGAACTCCTCGATGAGGACGGGCAGCTGTCCACGGGACCCGTCGAGCACGTCGGTGGACAGGACGATCCGGTCGGTGATCGAGACGACGCCGTCGGTGGAGCGTCCGGTCGCCATGTCGAGGAGCATCACGCGGGCACGGCGGTCCGGCAGGGGACCGTCGCCGGCCTGCCAGGCCAGGACCTGCTGCTTGTGCGGCTCGTCGAGGCCGACGTAGACGAAGCGCGTGGTGTCGGTCCAGTCCGGCTGCGCCGTGACGACGTCGCGGACCGCGGTGAACTCGTCGGGGCTCAGGTTCGCGAGCGGGTGGGTGGTGGCGGTGACGGGATCGGTGAGGGTCATGCTGGTGGTTCCTTCGGTTCGGTCTGGAGGCGCGGGTCGGGTGGGTCGGTCAGCCGTCGCTGGCGAGACGGTCGAGCATCTGGTCGTAGCGGCGGCGGTCGCGCCGGCGCAGCACCACGGCCTGCAGCACGCCGACGGCGGGCACGACCACGACGAGGCCGGTGAGCACGGTGCTGACGACACCGAAGACGCTCGCTCCGGAACCGTCGACGTCGCCGACGAGCGTCGGGAAGTTCGCCCAGATCAGGACGGCCGAGGCGACGAGCCCGACGAACCCCAGGACCGGGGCGATGACGGTGTTCCAGATGCGGCGGTCGGCGCGGTTCCGGCGGAAGTAGACGATGACGGCGAGGCTCGTCGCGGCCATCAGGAGCGCCACGCCCAAGGTGGCGACCCCGGCGAACCAGCTGAACACCTGCAGGACCGGGTCGAGGCCGAGGACGGCGAACAGGACCATGAGCACGGCGGCGGTGACGGTCTGCACGACGCTCGAGGTGTGCGGCGACTCGTGCTTGCGGTGCACGGTGCCGAGACGACCGGGCAGGAGCGAGGCGTTCGCCATCGAGTGCTGGTAGCGGGTGATGACGTTGTGGAAGGACAGGACGCAGGCGAACATGCTCGTGAGCAGCAGCACGTTCATGACGGCCTCGCCCGCGGTGCCGATGTACCGCGCCGCCGTGGTGAGGATGAGCGCGCCCGGGTCCTTCGCGGCCTCGGCGAGCACGCCGTCCGGACCCCAGGCCATCACGAGTCCCCACGACGCCAGCGTGTAGAACACCCCGATGCCGATGACGGCGGTGTAGGTGGCCCGCGGGATCGTGCGCTCCGGGTCCTTCGCCTCGTCGCGGAAGATCGCGGTGGCCTCGAACCCGATGAACGCCGCGATGGCGAACATGAGGCCGACGCCGGGCGAGCCGGACATGACGTGGGTCGGTTCGAACGGCGCGAGCGAGAGCCCGTCGGCACCGCCGCGGAACACGATCGCGGCGACCAGGACGAGCACGATCCCGACCTCGCCGACGAGCAGCACACCGAGGACCTTGCTCGACAGGTCGATGTGCCGGTAGCCGAGCACCCCGACGAGCGCCACGACGACCAGGGACCACACGTACCAGGGGATGTCCGGTCCGCCGAGGCCCGTGACGGTCACCCCGAGCAGGTACCCGATGTAGCCGTGCACGCTGACCTGGATCGTCGTGTAGGTCAGCAGCGCCAGGGTGGCCGCCCCCGCACCGGCCGGACGACCGAGCCCGTGGCCCACGAACGTGAAGAAGGCGCCGGGTCGTGGCAGGTGCCGGGTCATCGCCGCCAGCCCCACCGAGAACAGGAGCAGGATCACGGCGGACGCGGCGTAGAGCGACGGGAACCCGACGCCGTTGCCGAGCAGCATGCCCAGCGGGGCCGCACCGCCGACGACGGTGAGCGGGGCGGCGGCCGCGACGACCATGAACACGATCGCGGTGACGCCGAGCGAGCCGCGCATGGTCCGCTGCGGTGCGGGTACGGCTCCGAGTGACGCGGGGTCCTTCGTGATGCTGGACATCGTGGCCTTCCGGTTCGGGTGACTGGGTCGGGGTGGGACCACGGTCCCGCGCTGGGGTTGCGCCCCCGTTCCACGGGTGTGAAACCCGCACGCACCCGAATGGGACGGCCCGGACGAGGCGTCTCATTTGCCCGAGACCACCGCGAAACACGACCGAGACACCGGGGCAACGCAGCGCCCGTACCGTTGCCGCATGACCGCGCTCGACCGTGCCATCGCCGACCCGCCCCGGGTGCCGGGCATCGGCACGCGCTCCCCCGTCGACGGGCTGTCCCGGCGGAGCGTCGGCCCGGTCGACGTGCTGGCGCAGTCGGTGTCGGCGGTCGCACCGTCGGCGGCGGCCACCACGATCCCGGTGCTCGTCGCGACCGTCGCCGGGCAGGGCGCGACGTGGTCCCTGCTCGCCGCGATGGCGCTGTCGTTCCTGGTCGGACGCACCGTGAACCAGTTCGTCCGACGCGTGGCGGGCACCGGCTCGCTCTACATCTACGTCTCGCTCGGCCTGGGGCCGGCGGCCGGTGTGGTCGCGGGTGCCGCACTGCTGCTCGGCTACGGGTTCATCGCGATGTTCTCGCTCACCGGCAGCGGCTACTACCTCGACTACCTGCTGTCCCGGTTCGTCCCGACTGCCGGCAGCGGCTCCCTGGTCACGGTCGTGGTGGTCACCGCCATGGGCGCCGCGGTGTTCGCCGTCATCGCCCTCGGGGTCCGGTTGTCGACGCGCCTCACCCTGCTCGTCGAGACCCTGTCCGTCGCCGTCATCGTCGTGCTGATCGTCGCCCTGGTCGCACGGCTGCACCCCGTCGACACGTCCGCCCTCGCACTCGGTCCGACCGCACCGGCACCCTTCGCGGTGGGCACGGCGCTCGCGGTCACCGCCTTCGTCGGGTTCGAGAGCGCGTCGGTGCTCGGCGTGGAGGCCAGGCGCCCGTTCCAGGCGATCCCCCGCGCGATCTCGTGGACCGTCCTGGTCGCGGGCGTGCTCTACGTCGTGAGCGCTGCCGCCCAGCAGGCCGGGTTCGCCGCGATCGGCGCCGACCTCGCCACGAGCGCGTCGCCGGTCAACGAGCTCGCCACGGCCTTCGGCATGCAGTGGGTCGGGTGGGCGCTCGACCTCGGGATCGCCGCCTCGTTCGCCGCGTGCGCGATCGCCTCGACGACGGCGCTCGTCCGGGTGCTGTTCGCGATGGGCCGTGAAGGGGTGCTGCCCGCCGCGCTCGGGCGGGCGTCGCCCCGGTTCCGGACACCCTTCGTCGCGGGTGTGCTGGCGTGCTCGGTGCTGACCGCGCTGCCCGTCCTCGGGCTCCTCACCGGCATCCCGACCTGGTCCCTGATGGAGGCCGAACTCGTCGTCGCGGCACTCGGGTACCTGACGGCGTACGCGATGACGTGCTTCGCGGCTCCGGTGTTCCTGCGCCGCATCGGCGAGCTGACGACGGGGGTGGCGACCACCGCGGTGACGACCGGCGTCCTGCTCACCGCCGTGCTGCTCACCTACGCCGGGGTGGAGGCCGCATCGCCCCGGTGGCCGGCCGTCGTCCTCGCCGTCGGGGCGGTCACCGCGGTCGTCGTCGCGTTCCTGGTGGCGACCCGTCGGCGACCCTGGCGACGGGTTCGGAGCCGGGCGGTGTACGACGTGCCGGTCGAGGCGGACCTGCTGGGCGCCTCCCGGTCGTCCGACGGACCCGGCCACGGGACGGGGGTGCGGTGAGCGAACCCGGTCTCCGCGCGCGGCAGCCGAAGGCGATCCAGAACGCCCTCGCGGTGCTCGAGGCGGTCGCGCACGCCGGGCCCGGCGTCACCGCCCAGCAGATCTCGGACGCGCTCGGGATGCCGCGGGCAACCACCTACCGGCTCATCACGCTGCTCGTGGAGGACGAGTACCTGGTGCGGCTGCCGGACCTGCGCGGCTTCGCGCTGGGGCACAAGGTCTCGGAGCTCGCGGGTGTCGCCCCGGCTGCGGCCCCGCCGGTCCCACCACTCCCCCGCGCCGTCCGGTCCGTGCTGTCCGACGTGCGCTCGGCGGTCCGCGCCGGGGTGCACCTGGCCCGGTACGACGCCGTCGGGATCTGCGACGTCGACGTCGACCCGGACTTCCCGCTCCTCGACGCGACCGCCCTGCGATCGGCACCAGGGTCGAGCGCGATGGGGCGGCTGCACGCGGCCGGCGGTGCCTCGGCGTCGCAGGTCGGTGCCTTCGTGCGGGGTTTCGGGTGCCTGGCCCTGCCCGTCCGCGGCGAGCGCGGTGAGCTCGTGGCGGGGCTGACGTTGTCCGCGCCCGCAGCCCGGGTGGGGTCCCCTGGCCAGGCCCTGGTGCACCTGCGGACGGCGGTCGCGCGGCTCGAGCCCCTGCTCGGCTGAGTTCTCGGCGTCCTCCGAGCGATCTTTTGGCACTCACCAGGGTCGAGTGCTAAAACGATGGCAGTTGAGTCGAGGGGACTCAACGAGAACCACGAAGGAGTTGATTTCGATGACGATGAACTTCGATCCGTTCCGCGAGCTCGACCGACTCGCGGGTTCGCTCCTCGGCACCGCCGCCGGCCCGCGCTCGATGCCGATGGACCTGTACCGCACCGGGGACCACTACGTCCTCGACGTCGACCTGCCCGGCATCGACCCGGGCTCCGTCGACATCGACGTGGACGGCTCCGTCCTGACCATCCGCGCCGAGCGCACCCTGGGCGCGCCCGAGGGCTCGCAGTGGCTCACCCGTGAGCGCCAGCCCGGCACGTTCGTCCGGCAGCTGACGCTCGGCGACGGCCTGGACGCCGAGCGCATCACCGCCGGGTACGACAACGGCGTTCTGAGCGTCACGATCCCCGTCAAGGAGTCCGCGAAGCCGCGCAAGATCGCCGTCACCGTCGGTGGCGCGTCCGAGCAGCTCGCGGTCGGCTCCGGCGCCGCCGGTTCCGGCGCCGCCGGTTCCGGCGCCGCCGAGTGAGGAGCTGAGCGATGACGTCCGTCCTGCTGAACGCGGTGGTCGCCGTCCTCGTCGTCACCGCGGCGCTCGCGCTCACGAGCCTGGACCGGCGCACCGCCGTGCTCCTCGGGGCGACCGGCAGCCTGACCGGCACGTTCCTGACCTGGGTCGCCGCGCCCCGGCTGTTCGAGCAGTCGCTCCTGGCGCCCTGGGTCGCGGCGGTCCTCGGCACGGCCCTGCTGATCGCGGGGTGGAGTGCGGTCCGCGCCTACTCGGGCATCTTCGAGGCACCACGCGACGAAGAACCCGAGACGGGGGCACTGATGACCGTGGGCGGGTCCGCCCCGTCGGTGCGGTGACCACCTGACGGACAGGAGGCCCGGTGCACGTCGTGCGCCGGGCCTCCTGTCGTTCCGTCGGTCGCGTGGGCGACCGTCGGGGCTACTCCTTGTTCAGCTTGTCCTGCACCAGGCCGGCCGTCTTCTCGACGACGTTCGGCAGCTCGGTGGTGCCGTAGAGCCGGACGTCGGGGTGCGTGGGCGGGGGCATCGGGACCGAGGTGGTCGGGCCGTCGTGGTACGAGTACTCGCCCTTGCCGTCGAACGAGGGGCCGCTCGCCCACGGGCCGTTCTTCGCCTCGGCACCGTCGGAGAAGTTGAGGTACTGGTAGTTGACCTCCTGGTTCTCCTTCGACTGCGGGAAGTTGCTCGGGACGGGGAAGCCCTCGACGCCCTTCTCGCGCAGCTCGGCGGCAGCGGTCGCCCACATGTTCTGGTGCATGGTGTCGCGGGCGATGAGGAAGGACAGCAGGTCCCGCACGCCGTGGTCGTCGGTCATGTGGTAGAGCCGGGCGGCCTGCACACGACCCTGCATCTCGGCGTTCTCGTTCGCCGTGAAGTCGGCGAGCAGGTTACCGCTGGCGGTGATGTACGAGCCCTGCCAGGGGTTGCCGTTGCTGTCCACCGGACGGGCGCCCGCACCGGCGACGATCGCGTGCTGGACGTCGGTGCCGCCGACGATCGCGGCGACCGTGGGGTCGTCCTGCAGCGCGTCCTCGGTGATGCCGAGCGGGGACTTCTCGAGCAGCTGCGCGATCATCGTCGCGAGCATCTCGACGTGGCCCATCTCCTCGGCGCCGATGCCGAACACCATGTCGCGGTACTTGCCGGGGATGTGCATGTTCCACGCCTGGAACTGGTACTGCATGGCGACGGAGATCTCTCCGTACTGGCCACCGAGCACCTCCTGCAGCTTGCGGGCGTAGATCGCGTCGGGCTTGTCGGGCGTTGCCTTGAACTGGAGTTCCTGCTTGTGGAAGTACAAATCGTGCTCCTTCGTCTCGATCGAGCGATTGCACGGCCGATGGTTCGCCGGGGGCACTGAGCGGCCGTCCAAGGTGGCCGGATCACGCAGACGACCGGCTGCACACGGCCGGCTTCACCCGGCAGGACGAGGCGCTTCGGTCCGCCGCCCGATGCCCTCGGCCGTCCGGTTCCGCAGGCTGGGAGCATGCAGACCTCCACCAAGCACACGATCGCCACGCTGCTGCTCTGCGCGGCGATCGTGGTCGCCACCGTCGTCGCACTCATGGCCATGACGCCGCCCGCGTGACGCCGGTGCGGCATGGGAGGATCGCTCTCGTGACCGAACGGGGCAGGTTCCTCCGGCCGCTCGCCACCCGGTCGATCGTCATCGACGTCACCTGGGCGGTCCTGGCGGCGTTCGTCTTCCTGCTGCCCATCGACCTCGAGCTCGAGCACGCGAGTCTCGCCGCCGTCCTGTCGGCGTCCGTCGCGATCGCCCTGCGCCGCGTCTCCCCGTCCGCCGCGATGGCCATGGTCGTCGTCCTCGGGGTGATCCAGGTCGGCGGCGGCGAGCGCCCGTCGCTGGTGGACCTCGCGCTGTTCGTCGTGATCGGCACCGCCGCGGTCGTGGGCACCCGCACCGAGGTCGTCGTCTCCGGCGTGCTCGCGGTCGTCGCCGGAGCGGGGGCCACGGTCTACCTGGCGTCGACCGGCTTCCGGTTCCTCGTGCTCATCAACGGCCCGCGCGACCAGGCGTTCCTGGCGATGGCCGCCCCGGTGACCGCGCTGCTCGGGGTCTGGGCGGGCGGGGTCGCCGTCCGGGCCTTCCGCTCCCGCGACCGCGAGTCGGAGCGCCGTGCCGATGCCGAGGCCGCAGCCTCACGTGCCGAGGCCGTCGCCACCGAGGCCGAGGCCACCGCCACCCGCGCGATCGACGTCGCCGAGTCCGAACGCATCCGCGCGGACATCGCCCGCGACGTGCACGACGTCGTCGGCCACTCGCTCGCGGTCATCATCGCGCAGGCCGACTCGGTGCCGTTCCTCGACGACGAGGCGCGCATCCGAGCGGTCAGCGCCACCATCGCGAGCACCGCCCGGAGTTCCCTGGTCGAGGTCCGACAGGTCCTCGGGCACATCGACGGCTCCGCCGAGGCGACCGGCCCGGGCTCGCTCGAGGAGATCGTGCAGGGCATCCGCGACGCCGGGGTCGACGTCGACCGCACGGTGCGCGGGGTCCCGCTGGCCCTGCGCCCGGACACCGGCACGGCCGCCCGCCGCGTGCTGCAGGAGATGCTCACGAACGCCCTGCGCCACGGCGCCCCCGGCAACCCGGTCGTCGTGCGGGAGACCTGGCGGAACGCCGACCTGGTGCTCGAGGTCGAGAACGTCGCCGGAGACGGCACCACCGCCGGCTCGGGCCGTGGGATCGACGGCATGGACTCGCGCCTCGGCGCCCTCGGTGGGTCGTTCGACGCCGCCGTGCTGGACGACGTGTTCACGGCACGCGCCCGCATCCCGTTCGACGTCCAAGGGGGACCCGTCCGATGACCGAACCGATCAGGATCCTGCTCACCGACGACCAGGCGCTGTTCCGCGCCGGGCTCCGGGTGGTGCTCGACGCCCAGGACGACATGCGCGTGGTCGGTGAGGCCTCCGACGGGGCCGAAGCGCTCGCGCTGATCCCCGAGGTGCGCCCCGACGTGGTGCTGCTCGACATGCGGATGGCCGGCATGGACGGCGTGGAGACCGTCCGGCAGCTCTACTCCGGCGCCGTCCCGGGCCCGCTGCCCCGCGTCGTCGTGCTCACCACCTTCGGACTCGACCCGGCGGCGGCGACCGCGATCCGGCTCGGTGCCAGCGGGTTCCTGCTCAAGGACACCACCCCGCCGTTCCTGTTCGCCGCGGTGCGGGCCGTGCACGAGGGCAGCTCGGTGATCGCACCGAACGACCTCGCGCAGCTGTTCGGCACCGACGTGGCACGGGCCCCGGCCCCGCAGCCGCCCGAGTTCGCGACCCTGACCGAGCGGGAGCGGGTCGTGTTCGGGTGGGCGTCGCGCGGGCTGTCGAACGCCGAGATCGCCACGAAGGAGTACGTCACCGAGTCGACGGTGAAGACCCAGATCTCGAGCATCCTCGGCAAGTTGTCGTTGCGCGACCGGGTGCAGCTCGTCGTCTACGCCCACGACCACGGGCTGGCGGGCACCCGCGAGGGGTCCTAGTCCGCCGCGACCTCGTCGAGGATCGCCCGGACCGCTGCGGGGTCGTGCGCGAACCGTCCGAGGAACAGCCCGCCGATCCGCCCCTGCCCCCGGGTGAGCAGGCCCGGTCCGGCACTGCCCCCGTAGAGGACGGTGCTGCCGTGCAGCTCGGGCCGGGTGGCGAGGTGCTGCTCGATCCCGGCGAGCACCGCCACGATGTGGTCGTCCGGTGCGGGTGCCGGTGCGCCGATCGCCCACACCGGTTCGTAGGCGACGGTCAGGGGTCCGGCGAGACCGTCCGCGACGGCGGTCGAGACGGCCCGGTCGAGCTGCGCGGTCACCGCCGCCACGGCTTCGGTCGGATCGGAGGCCCGGTCCGGCTCCCCGACGCAGACCAGCGGACGCAGGTGGTTGCGGAAGGCCGCGTGCACCTTCCCCGCGATCGTCGCGTCGTCCTCGTGGAAAAGGGAGCGCCGTTCGGCGTGCCCGATCTCGACCAGGTCGACACCGATCTCCCGCAGTTCGGCGCCGGAGACCTCGCCGGTGAACGCGCCCGCGTCGGCCCACGACAGGTCCTGCGCGGCGAGGAGCACTCCCGACCCGGAGAGCACGTCGCGGACGGGCACGAGCGCCGGGAACGTCGGCGCCACGAACAGCGTCGCCGCTCCCGACAGCGTCGCGGGGTGTCGCCGGGCGATGTCGCCGACCTCGGCCGCCCACGAAAGCGTCCGGGCGTGCGAGAAGTACGTCTTCAGCGACACCCCGACGGTGATCACGGCGCGACCGTCTCCACGACGAGGGCGAAGGACAGCGCGCCGGGGTCCGCGGTGCCGACGGCCTGGTCGGCGTGCGTGCGCGCCCGGCCCATCTTCGGCACGAGGGACTCCGTGGCGTCCGCGGCTTCGCGGGCGGCACGGACGGCGTCGCCCCAGGCCTCGGCGAGCGCCGCCCCGGCGTCGAGCCGGGTGCGGAGCACCTCGTCGAACGGCACCAGGGCGTCCACCATCGTCTTGTCACCGACGGTGGCGCCGAACGCGAGCACGGCCTCGGTGGCCGCGCGGACCCCCTGCGCGACGGTGGCACCCGACGGACGCGAGTCGTCCCCGACCACGCGACCCAGTGCCTCCAGGGCGGCACCCCAGATCGCACCGGACGTGCCGCCGGCCTTGTCGGACCAGGCGTCCGCGGCGACCAGCAGGACGGTGCCGGCACCGGCACCGCGGCTGACCGCGTCGGCGGCCGCGACGTCGGCGGCGTGCGATCCGCGCTGCATCCCGATGCCGTGGTCGCCGTCACCGGCCACGGCGTCGATGCGCCCGAGTTCGTCGGCGTGCTCGTCGAGGACGGCGCGGACCGCGGCGAACCCGGCGGCGACCTGCTCGGCGACCGCACGCGACTCGTCGGTCGCCGGGCCGATGCCGACGCCCTCGGCGTCCGCCGCCACGGTCGACGGGTCGACCCGCTGTTCGGCGACGGCACCGCCCTTGCGGTAGGCGGGGGTGTCCGCGGGTGCTGCCCAGAGTTCCTCGAGCTCGTCGTCGAGCCAGAACAGCGTCAGGGAGACCCCGGCCATGTCGAAGCTCGTGACGAGTTCGCCGACCTCGGGCTCCACGATGACGACCCCGGCGTCCGCCAGGCGCCGCTGCACCGAGCGGTAGACGACGAACAGCTCCTCGTACTTGACCGAGCCCAGGCCGTTCAGGATCGGGACCACCCGCTGGCCCTCGAGCGTCACGCCGTCGGGCAGTTCGTCGAGCAGCCGGGACACCAGCAGCTCGGCCAGACCGTCGGCCGACGGCACGTCCGTCTCGTCGATGCCACGCTCGCCGTGGATGCCCATGCCGACCGCCATCCGGCCCTCGGGCACCGTGAACAGGGGTTCCTCGGCGCCCGGCAGCGAGCACCCGGAGAACGCGACGCCGAAGCTGCGCGTCCGGTCGTTCGCCCGTTCGGCGACGGCGGTGACCGTGTCGAGGTCGTCCCCGCGCTCTGCGGCGGCGCCGGCGACCTTGAAGACGCAGAGGTCACCCGCGATGCCGCGGCGCTTCGCGCGCTCGTCGGCCGGGGCGCTCGTCACGTCGTCGGTGACGCGGACCGTCCGGACCGGGATGCCGTCGGCCTCGAGCGTGCGCGCCGCGGCGTCGAAGTTCAGGACGTCACCGGCGTAGTTGCCGTAGCTGAGCAGCACCCCGCCACCGTGCTCCGCGGCCTTCGCGACCCCGGTGACCTGCTGGGCGCTGGGGCTGGCGAACAGGTTGCCCATCGCGGCACCGGCGGCCAGGCCGTGTCCGACCAGCCCGCCGAACGCGGGGTAGTGGCCCGAGCCGCCGCCGATCACGACCGCGACCGTGCCGTCGGGACTCGTGGTGGAGCGGGCGACCCCGCCGTGCACCCCGCGCACCCACCGCTCGTTCGCGGCGACGAAGCCGTCGGTCGCCTCGTCGGCGAAGTCCGCCGGGTCGTTGAACAGTCTGGTCATCGCTTGCTGCCCTTCGGGTCGGTGGTGCGGACGTGCGAGGTGTCGAGCAGTTCGTCGGCCTTGGCCCCGCGGAAGAACTTGGTGCAGAAGATCATCACCGCGGCGACGAACGCCAGGACGCCGAGCGAGACGATGCCGAACGCACCGCTGTCGGTGGGCACCACCTCGTTGATCGCGGTGCGCATGATCGGGGCGACGAACCCGCCGAGGTTGCCGAGCGAGTTGATCAGGCCGATGCCCGCGGCGGCTGCGGCACCGGTGAGGAACGCCGTCGGGTACGCCCAGGTGATGGGGCCGACGGCCAGGAAGCTCGCGACGGCCAGGGTGATGAACAGGATGCCGAGCACGGGCTGCCCGTTCGCACCCGCCCATGCCGAGCCGAGGATCGACAGGCCGGTCGTGACGTAGAACAGGGTGCCCCAGCGACGACGGCGTCCGACGGAGTCCGCACGCGACCCGATCAGGTAGCAGGCGACGAGCCCGACGAGCCACGGGATCGCGGACACCAGACCGACCTGCCAGCCCACGTCCTGCCCGAGCAGCGACGACACCTGCTGCGGCAGGTAGAACGTCGTGCCGTACACGGCGACCTGCAGGCAGAAGTAGATGATCGTGAAGTACCAGACGCGCCCGCTCGCCATCGCGCGCCAGATGCCCTTCGGGCCGTCCTCGCTGCGGGCGGTGTCCTCGCGCTCCATGGCCGCGGTGAGCGACGCCTTCTCGCCCGGTTCGAGCCACTTCGCCTGCTGCGGACTGTTCGTCAGGAACACCAGGGCCGCGATGCCCGCCAGCACCGCGAGGATCCCCTCACCGGCGAACATGACCTGCCAGCCGTGGAACGGGGTGACCTGGTCACCCACGCTGATCAGGCCACCGGACAGCGGGGCGCCGATCATCTGCGAGAACGGCTGCGCCAGGTAGAAGATCGCGAACATGCGCACGCGCACCTTGTTCGGGAACCACTCGGACAGGTACATGATCACGCCCGGGAACAACCCGGCCTCGGTCACGCCGAGGATGAACCGCAGGATGATGAACATCGTGTCGTTCGTCGTGAAGGCGAACAGTGCGGCGACGATGCCCCACGTGACGGCGATGCGGGCGAGCCAGAAGCGCGCACCGAACCGCTTGAGCAGCAGGTTCGACGGGATCTCGAAGATCGCGTAGCCGATGAAGAAGATGCCGGCGCCCAGGGCGAAGGCGGCGTCCGAGATGCCGCGGTCGACGCGCAGGGCCTCTTCGGCGAAACCGACGTTCGTGCGGTCGAGGAACGCGACGAAGTACAGGATGACGAGCATCGGCATGAGGTGCTTCGTCGCCTTGCCGATGGCGGACTTCAGGCCGGGGTCGTTCGTCGACCCGAGCGCGGGGGCAGGGGGTAGTGACACGGGTTCGCTCCTTTGCGAGCACGGTGCGGTCGTTCTGGCGTCCGGCGGTCGGTTCGGTCGTCCGGACGGGAGGCACGGATCGCGTCGCCCGGTCGGCGCGCGTTCCGTGGGCGGCTGGCCCTAGTGCATGTACAGGCCGCCGTCGACGTTGAGCGTCTGGCCCGTGACGAACCCGGCGTCCTCGCTGATCAGGTAGGCGATCGCGGCGGCGATGTCCCGCGGTGTGCCGATGCGCGGCAGCACGCCGTCGGCGGCCATCTCGGCCTTCCGCTCCTCGGACAGGGTGCCGCCCATGATGTCGGTGTCGATCGGACCGGGGGCGATCGCGTTGACCGTGACGCCGCGCGGGCCGAGCTCGCGCGCCAGTCCGCGGGTCAGGCCGATCACGCCGGCCTTCGCCACCGTGTACGGGGTCTTGCTGAAGGTGCCGCCGCCGCGCTGGGCGGAGACGGACGACAGGTTCACGATGCGCCCGTAGCCGGACCGCACCATCGACTCCGCCGCCCGCAGGCTGGCGAAGTGCACACCGTCGAGGTTGATCGACAGCACCCGGTGCCACTCCCCCTCGGGCAGGTCGAGGTAGGCGTGCGCGGAGGAGACCCCGGCCAGGTTCACGAGTGCGGTGATCGGCCGGAGTTCGGCCTCGATCGTGTCGAAGGCCGCACGGACGGCGGACTCGTCGGCGACGTTCGCACCGACACCGACGGCCCGCGCGCCGTGCTGTTCGCGGATCTCGGCGGCGACCTGCTCGCTCGCCGTCTGGTCGAGGTCGATGATCCCGACGTCCCACCCGGCCTCGGCCAGGTGGTGGGCGGTGGCGCGGCCGATGCCCCGTGGCGAGGCGGCCCCGGTGAGGACGACGGTGCGGTGCTGGTGCTGGCCGGCTGACTGGTTCTGCGTGCTCATCGTTCGTGCTCCGGGCTCAGTGGATCGGTGCCGGGCCGAGCTCGTCGAGGAGCTTCTGCATCGCCACGTACGCCTTGTTCCGGTAGGCGACGAGCTCCGGCGTGCGGTCGGCCGGCACGTCGAGGTACCCGGCGCCGGACTTCGTGCCGAGCTCACCGGCGTCGACGTGCTGCTGCAGCGACGGCGGGGTGGCGAAGCGCTCCGGCCAGCGGGTCTGCAGCGACTCGAAGCAGAACGCGTAGACGTCGAGCCCGGCCATGTCGGCGATCGCGAACGGGCCGAAGAACGGCAGGCGGAACCCGAAGGTGGTCCGCACGATGGTGTCGATGTCGTCGGGGCTCGCGATGCCCTCGTCGACGATCTTCGTGGCCTCCTCGAACAGCGCGTACTGCAGGCGGTTCAGGACGAAGCCGGTCGAGTCCTTCACCCGCGCCGACTGCTTGCCGGTCGCGGCGACGACGGTCTCGCCGACCTCGATCGCGTGCTCGTTGGTGGTCGGGTGCGGGATGAGCTCGACGCCGGGGATGAACGGTGCCGGGTTCGAGAAGTGCACCCCGAGGAACCGCTCCGGGTCCACGACCGCCTCGGCCAGCGACTCGATCAGGATCGTCGAGGTGTTCGAGCCGATCACGGCGTCGGGGCGGGCGGCCTCGCTGATGCGGCGCAGCGTCGCGTGCTTGATCTCGAGCTTCTCGGGGACGGCCTCCTCGATGAAGTCGGCCTCCGCGACCGCTTCCTCGATGGAGGCGGCTGCGCTGAGGTGGGCGTCGACGCGCGCCACGGCGTCCGCGGGGAACAGGCCGTCCGCGACGAACTGCTCGGTCTCTGCGATGAGCCGGGCTCGGTTGGACGCGGCGATCTCGGCCGAGACGTCGGCGATCCGGACGGTGTGGCCGGCGAGGGCGAGGACCTGGGCGATCCCGCCGCCCATGTAGCCGGACCCGACGACGGCGATGTCGAGGGTGCTCATCGGATTGCTCCTTCGGTGCTGGTTGCTGCAGTCGGGGTCGCCGTCGCGTCGAGCTTCGTCGTCGCGAGGACGGATCGGATGTACTGCTGGTTGGTGGCGCAGACGCCGAGGCTGTCCCCGCCGTACTGCTCGGTCATGACGATCCCGCGGAACCCGTCGGCGACGGCGTCGCGCAGGACCTGGCGGTAGTTGATGAGGCCCGTCTCCATCGTGCTCGGCGCGCTCGTCGCCCAGCTGCCGTCGCCGGCCTCGTCACGCGTGTAGTTCTTCACGTGCAGGTAGTTCGTGTGCGGCATGGTCTTCGCGAAGAGCTCCCGCCAGTCCTCGACGGGACGGTGCAGGCGGATGAGGTTCGCGACGTCCGCGTTGAGCCCGACGTTGTCGAGCCCGATCTCCTCGACCAGGCGAACGGCGCTGTCTGCGGTGCCGAGGTACGTGTCCTCGTACAGCTCGAGCGCCATCGGCAGCCCGACGCTCGCAGCGTGTTCGCCGAGCTCCCGCAGTCGCTTGACCGCGGCCTTCCAGACCTCGGGGTCGTCCGGGTCCTTCGGACCCGGCGCCGTCCAGAACCACAGCGCGCGCTTCTGGGCGTCCGTGAACGGCTGGTGCAGCCCGGTCGAGAAGACCTGCATGCCCCACTCGGCCGCCGCGTCGATGGTGCGGTGGGCGTAGGCGAGGTTCTCGTCCTCGTGCCCGGGCTGGATGACGCTCTTGCGCTGCAGGTGCACCGACGGGATGCCGATGCCGTGCGCCTTCGCGACGGCGAACAGCTCGTCGCGGCGCGAGGGTTCGAGGTCTGCGGGCCGGATGTGGCTGTCGGCGAGTTCGGCGAGTGAGAAGCCGACGGCCTCGATCTGCCCGAACACCTCGTCCCACACTTCGGCGGGGGCGTCGTGGAAGGCCGTCCCGTCGCGGGTGACCTGCGCGAACCCGTGCAGGCAGGCGGCGATCGGCCAGGTCTTCGACGTCCAGGTGGTGGGGTCCCAATCCTGGTCGACCCAGTCCTGTGGAGTGGTCACGGAATGCTCCCTTGCATGTCGTGGTGGTTCAGCTTTGAACCTCTTTCCTATAGGAAAGATACTCGCACGACGCTGGAACGCAACCCCTTTGCCTCAGCTCGTGTGCGACGCGTCCGCGCGTGAACGCAACCGGACGGCGTCGATGTGGAGCCGCATCGCGGCGACGGCCGACGTCGGGTCCGCAGCCAGCGCCTCCAGGATGGCCCGGTGTTCCTGCACGGCGCGATCCGTGTCGTCCCCGCCACCCTCGACGATCTGCCGCATGCGGTGCACGCGCGTCGTGATGATCTCGGACATGTCCTCGAGGAACGGGTTGCGCGTCGCGTCGAAGATCAGCTGGTGGAACTGCCAGTCGCTGCGGAAGAAGCGGGCCATCAGCTCCTCTGGGGCGTGCGCAGCACCGACGGACGCGACCTCGGCGGCCACAGCCGCCTGCTCGTCGAGCGCTGCCCCAAGTCGCTCGCGCAGGCCGTCCACGTCGCCGCGGGCCGCGAGCTCGACCGCGCCGCTCTCCACGATGAGCCGGGCGTCGAACAGGGCCTCGAGCTGGTCGCCGGCCAGGGGCGGGGAGACCCGGTAGCCCTTGTTCGCTTCACGGGTGACGAGGCCGGTGCGTTCGAGTTGCACCAGGGCTTCGCGCACCGGGGTCGGCGAGACCCCGAGGGAGCGGGCCAGTCCGTCGATCGACAGTCGCATGCCCGGTTCGACGTCGTGGCCCATCAGGACCTCGAGCACCCGGTCGTAGACGCGGTCGCGCAGGCCGAGCTGCCTGATGCGCTCCGTCCCGAAGCCGGGCATGGTCGTGGACATGGGTCGATCCTAGAGAATCCACGACTCGGGCTCGGCGCGCGGACCCCGGTCCACGCTGCGCCTTCGCTGGGCACCCCTTTCTGCGAAGTTGCCCTGGGCTCACTACCCCGCCCACGACAGACTTGCGCAGGCGCCACACCCCTGCGATCTCTTAGTTGATTGCCCCTCGATGCTCAGGCCGATACGGCTACATCTCGTCAGTTACTGCCCGATGGGGATGCAATTCGGAAGCGATCCGCGAAGCGCTCTCCAACTACATCACCTGCCCCAGCAACCGCGTCACTATTTGCGGATCGAGAGAAGAAGTGATGTCAAGAAAAAGAGAAATCCGATACCGAATACCAAAAGGATAAACAACGGTCCCAAGAAGATTGTCGAACTGTATCCGGGGAAATTTGTGCGGGACGCTGTGAACACCATAAACGAAATAGGCAATGCGCAAAGCAGCGCGAATATCGCAGTCAACACGCCACACAGGAGGCGATGTCTACGCGACCATTCTTTCCAAGATGTACTGCGGCCAGGGGGTTGAGTTGCGTCAGGCATCATTCTCCTCAGTATGTGACGGGCATGACAGTGTTGTATGAGCGCCCAATGCCGGCACTTGGCCCAAAGTTTGTCGGATCAAGCGAATAATTCCACTCGCCGGAGTCGCTTCGGGATCCGGTTACTGGTCCAACACTGTAGTCCGTAGTCCAACCCTCATCAGCCCCGGCCGCCCCTTCGCCCCAGCTAACGGAAGGGCCAACCCCCCTTGATGGGGCAAGACCTAGTCCGCCGTTTACAGCCCAGTCGGAGCCGTACTGCGATCGACCGAAGGAGCCACAGACAATGACGCAGACGTTCAAACTTACGTTCACCCAGCGCCCAGTTGAGTCGCTGCTGTTGATGGGATCATCCCCTGCGTACGCATACCGGTTAGCGTTGTTCGGGTCGAGTGGTGCGTCGAAGGTGTCGCGCTGCGTCCAACCACCGGTGGTCGCTGACTGCCAGCGGTACCCAAACTTGGTAAGGCTGTTCTTCTCGCCGGCGCGGATGCCACCCTTGAAGCCGAACGGGTTCTGCTTCCACTGCTGGCTGTCACGCCTGCGCCCCCAGATGAGGGGGTCGAAAGTTCGATGGCGGAACCGATAAGGACCGGCGTGGAACGATCCGCGGAGGATGACGGTATCGTGCCGCCATGCACTGGGGGGCCACCGGACTCGACGACGACCAGATCGCGTTCGTGCGGCAGATGCTCCCCGACGCCATCGTCGTGGCCGATGACTCGTGGGGGCTCCTCGACACGCGGGTCCTGCACGTCCGCGCTGGCGACGACGACTTCACCGTGAAGGCTTCTGGCCCGACCAACACGCACTTCCCCCGCGAGCTCGATGCCCACCGCACCGCCACCGCCGCCCTCCGAGCCAGCGGGGACACCGGCGCCCTCGTCGCCGCGAACGAGGAGCACCGCGTCCTCGTGCTCGAACGCGTCCCCGGGCACCTCGCCCTCGGGACCCCGGACGAGCACGATCCCGACGTCCACCGCCAGGCCGGGGCAGTGCTCCGACGACTGCACGACCAGGACACCCGCCACGACCCGACGTTCCTGCAGCGGGAGCAGGCGAAGGCACTGGCCGCGCTCGACACTCCGCACCGGATCCCCGACGACGTGGTCGCCCGCGCGCGAGCAGCACTGCGCGCACTCCCGACCGACCACACGACGCAGTCCCTCGTCCCGACCCACGGCGACTTCCACCCGCGCAACTGGATCGTGGACGACGACGCCCGCGACGACCGCAACGACCACCACCGCAGGCTCCGCGTCATCGACTTCGGCCGGTTCGGCTGGCGCCCCGCGTCCTTCGACCTCACCCGCCTCGCGGTGCTCCACTGGCAGCACGATCCCGCCCTCGAAGCGGCGTTCTTCGACGGGTACGGCGACGATCCGCGCACTCCGGACGCGTGGCGCTGGCTCCAACTCCGCGAAGCAGTGGGCACCGCGACCTGGGCCTACGTAGTCGGCGACGAGGGCTTCGAGGCCCAGGGCCACGACATGCTCCACCGCGCCCTCGCCGCGTTCTGACCCGCCAGACCAGGACGCAGCTCACGGCACCCGCACGAACCGCGGCGCCCCACGGTCCCGCAACCGGAAGCCGAGGTGCTGGTACAGCCCGATCGCCCCGGTGTTCCCGGCCGCCGCGTGCATGAGCGGGGTCTCGCCCCGCTCCCGGATCCCGTGCGCGACGGCGAGCACCAACCGCCGACCGAACCCCTGCCCCCGGTACGCCTCGTCCGTGCACACCGCGCTGATCTCGGTCCACCCCGGCGGGTGCAGGCGCTCCCCCGCCATCGCCACGAGCCGTCCGTCCCGCCGGATGCCCAGGTACGTGCCGAGCTCGATCGTGCGCGGCAGGAACGGCCCCGGCTTCGTCCGCTCCACCAGGGCGGTCATCTCCGGCACGTCGTCGGGCGTCAACACGATCGTCTCGGGGTCCGGTGCACCCTCGATCGCCTCGCCGGTCAGCTGCACGCCGCCGGCACCCTCGACGAGTTCCCACCCCTCGGGCAGGACGGCAGCCGCACCGACGCCGAGCATCCCGCCCGACCCGAGCAACGCCCGGACGTCCTCCCAGTCCTGCGCGGTGGGCTGCTCGGGGATCCCCGTCCACACCGACACGTCGGTCTGGTAGCGGACGACGTCGCCGCGCCGCTCGGCGAACCGCGCGTGGTGGCTGTTCAGCGCGGCCATGGCGGGTGCGTCGAGCATGCGCGTCGGGGTGCCGTCGTCGGCGATGGTCAGGTCGAGGGTCCGGAGCGCTTCGCCGCGGGAGTCTCCGCCGCGGAACCCGAGGTCCTCGATCCGCCGACGCTCGCCGTCCGCCCACCCGGCGGTGTCCGCGACGACACCGGAGGCGTAGTGGTTCGTGGCACGGTGGACGACCCGCTCGACGTCCGCTGCCGAGGCCACGAGGACCTCTCCGGGTCGGGCCACGTCAGTCGTCGTCATCCCACCATTCTCCGCCCGCGGCGAGCGCCGCCGGCGCATCGTTGCACCCGGTGACGCCGTGCCGCGGCTCGCACGGTGCGAGGGGGCCCACGGCCCGTGCGAGGTTCCGTACTCGGTGCGGGGGCACGTGCGGGGCACGGAGGACGGAACCTCGCACCAGACCGAGCACCCCGCCCCGCCTCACCCCAGCCGGGCCACCACGAACTCGACCATCCGCCGCACCAGCAGCGCCTGCGACGCCGCCCGCCGGTACTCGTGCCCCTCACCCTCGAGCTCCAGGTACTCCACGTCGTGCGCCCGCTCCCGCAGCGCCGCGACCACCTGGTGCGCCTCACCGATGGGCACGTTCGTGTCGAGCTCCCCGTGCACGACGAGCAACGGCGCCGTGACGTCGTCGATCGCGAGCATCGGCGACAGTGCCGCGAGCAGGGCCTCGTCCTCGACGGGGTGGCCGTACTTCGTCGCGGCAGCGGCCGCGATCCACGGTTCGGTGTCCCGGTAGAAGGTCGCGAAGTCGCTCATCCCGCACACCGCGACCCCGGCCGCGAACACGTCGGGTGTGAACGCCAACGACGCGAGGGTCGCGTAGCCGCCGTACGAGCGCCCCTCGACGGCGATGCGGGAGCGATCGGCGTACCCGTTGGTCACCAGGAACCGCGCGCAGTCGACGACGTCGGCGAGCGCGTTCCACCGCAGCGCCAGGTCGTCGGCGTGCACGAACTCGTGGCCGTACCCGGAGGACCCGCGGATGTTCGGTGCGAACACGGTCACCCCGGCGGCGGCGAGCGCCTGGTGCTGCGGCGAGAACGTGGGTCGTTCCTGCGACTCCGGTCCGCCGTGCAGGTGGACGAGCGCTGCGCGGCCGGGAGGCACGGCACCAGCACCAGGAGCGGCGCCCGCCACCGACGCGGTCGGCTCCACGGCCCGGTACAGCCACCCGGTCAGCTCCAGCCCGTCACGGGCGGCGAACCGCTCGAGCGTCGGCTCGACCAACTGCACGTCCGGCAGCACCGGCACGTCGGTGACCCGGCTCCAGGTCAGCGCGTTCGTGTCGAGCCGCCACAGTTCGCGCGGACGGGTCGGCCCCTCGACGGCGAGCAGCACGCTCCGACCGTCGCGGCTGAGCACAGGATCGGTGACGACGTACCCGGGCAGGTCCGGCACGGGGGTGCGCGAGGCGTCGTGGGTGTTGATGAGGTCGAGTTCACTGCGGCCGTCGACGTTCCAGACGAGCAGCAGGGTGCGGCCGGCGTCGTCGGCGTCGAGGTACTCGAGCTCGGCGTCGTCGCGCTCGACGATCCGCCGGGGTGTGCCGCGCCAGCCGTGCGGGCCGACCGGCTGCGCGACGAGTCCGCGGCGGGGCAGTCCGGCCTCGGTGGCGACGTAGGCGACGAGCGGGCTGGTCTCGCTCGCGGGCGAGGGCCGCAGGAACGCGATCTCGGCGGACCCGTCGGGGTCGTCGGCGAACAGGGCGTGGCTCTCGTCGGTCAGCCGGTCGACGACCACGACGAACTCCTGGCCGCGCTGCCCGTCGCTCAGCACGACGAGCCGTTCCTCCACCGACAGGTCGAGGATGTGGATGAGCTCCCCGACGGCCAGGTCGTCGCGATCACCGGTGACCGGGTCGACCAGGTACGCACGGGCCGGCTGCTCGGGCTCGGTCGACGGCAGGGTGATGACGACCCGGTGTCCGCTGCGGCTCCACGGTCCGAGTTCGGCGTGCTGGTACCGCGAACCGGCGATCTGCGCGGCATCGGAGCCGTCCGGCCGCACCACCCAGACCTGTTGCTTCACGCCGCCGTCGGTCGCGATGGCGACGGCGAGCCACTCCCCATCGGAGGACCACGACACCCGGATCACCGGGTCGTCGGACAGTGCGATCCGGACCGGTTCCGGCAGCTCGCCGTCGACGACGACGTCCTGCACGAAGACCTCGGGGGTGCCGTGCCGGTCGCTCACGAACGCCACCCGCCGGGCGTTCCGGGTCATGGTCGGTCCCCACGACCCCCAGGCGGCGGTGAGGCGCGCACCCAGGTCGGCCGCGGCCCTGGTGGTGACCGACGGCTCGACGGTGGCCGACGACGCAACGCCCTGTGCGCCTCCAGTCCGGACGGAACCCACGGTCACCGCACCCCCTGCTGCTGCAGCCACATCTCGATCAGGCCGAGCTGCCAGAGCGCGTTGGCGCCGATCGCGGTCCTGGTGCTGTTCGGGTCCTGCAGCATCCGCTCGACGGTGGCGGGATCGAAGAGCCCGCGCTCCCGCGCCTCGGGTGCGTGCAGCGCGTCGCGGACGCGCTCCAGGTACGGGCCCTCGAGCTGCCGGATGGCGGGGACCGGGAACGAGCCCTTGCTGCGGTCGATGACGGCGTCGGGGACGATCCCGCGCGAGGCGCGCTTCATCACGCCCTTGCCGCCGTCGGTGAGCTTCATCGACGGCGGGATCGCGGCGGCGAGCTCGACGAACTCGTGGTCCAGGAACGGCACGCGGGCCTCGAGCCCCCACGCCATCGTCATGTTGTCGACCCGCTTCACCGGGTCGTCGACGAGCATGATCGTGGTGTCGCTGCGGAGCGCGGCATCCACGCTCGTCTCCGCGCCCGGCCGTGCGAACTGACGGTCCACGAAGGCCGACGGGGTGTCGTCGTCGCTCTTCCAACGCTCCCCCAGCAGGCCCTGCAGCGCCGGCCACCGGCGGTCCATGAACACCGAGCGGTATGCCTCGGCGGCCTGGTCGCGCGGCACGTCGGCGAGCGGCGGGTACCAGTCGTAGCCGGCGAGCACCTCGTCGGCGCCCTGGCCGGACTGCACCACCTTGACGTGCTGCGAGACCTCCTGCGACAGCAGGTAGAAGGCGACGCAGTCGTGGCTGACCATCGGCTCGCTCATGGCGGCGACCGCACCGTCGATGCCGTCGAGCAGCCGCGACGAGGGGATGTGGATGCGGTGGTGGTCGGTGCCGAAGTGCGCAGCGACCTGGTCGGAGTACTCGAACTCGTCGCCGGACTCGCCACCGGCCGCTTCGAACCCGATGCTGAACGTGGCGAGGTCCTGCTGCCCGGCCTCGGCGAGCAGCCCGACCACGAGCGAGGAGTCGATCCCGCCGGAGAGCAGCACCCCGACGGGGACGTCGGCGACCATCCGGCGCTCGACGGCGGTGCGGAGCGAGCCGATGAACGCCTGCTCCCAGTCCCGCTCGGACCAGTCGGACTTGGCTGGGTCGCGCTCGAAGCGCGGCTCCCAGTAGACGGTGTCCTGTGTGGTGCCGTCGGGGTCGATCACCCGGACGGTGGCGGGCGGGAGCTTGCCGACGCCGGCCAGGATCGTGCGGGGTGCGGGGACGATCGAGTGGAAGCTCATGTACGAGGCGAAGGCGACGGGGTCGATGGACGTGTCGACTTCCTTGGTGCCGGAGCCGCTCGTGCCGCCGTTGCCGCCGCTGCCGGCGTCGCCGGCCAGGATCGCGGGCAGGGAGCTCGCGAACCGGAGGCCGCCCGGGACGGGTGCGACGTAGAGCGGCTTGATGCCGAGCCGGTCCCGCGCCAGCACCAGCCGGCCGCTGCCGTGCTCCCAGATGGCGATGGCGAACATCCCGATCAGGTGGTCGACGAACGCGGTGCCCCACTCGGCGTACGCCAGGGCGATGACCTCGGTGTCCGACGTCGACGCGAACCGGTGCCCCTTCCCGTGCAGCTCGTCGCGGAGCTGCCGGTAGTTGTAGACCATCCCGTTGTAGGCGATCGTCAGCCCCGCCTCGGCCAGCACCATCGGCTGCGCGCCCGCGGTGGACAGGTCGACGATGGACAGCCGGCGGTGCCCGAGGGCGACCGGGCCGCGAGCCCACAGGCCGTCGCCGTCCGGGCCGCGGTGCGTCATGCAGCCGGTCATCCGGGCGACCGCCCCGACGTCCGGCGCTCGGCCGTCGAACCGGATCTCACCCGCGAGTCCACACATCAGCGCTCTCCCTCGGTGTCCGCCGGGGCGTTCCCGACGATCCACGTGTCCTTCGCGCCGCCGCCCTGCGACGAGTTGACGACCATGCTGCCCTCGGGCGCGACACGCGTCAGGGCGACGTCGGCCAGGTGCACGTCGTCCGGTCCGGTCCCCGTCGCGTAGACGAAGGCCCGCAGGTCCACGTGCCGCGGGTCGAGTCCGGCCGGTCCGATCGTCGGGTGCGAGGACAGCTGCACCACCTCCTGCCCCACCCACCCGGCGGGGTCCGCGGCGATCTCGCGCCGTCGCTCGGCCACCTCGGGGGCGCTCGCGCTCGGTCCGATCAGGACCCCGCGTCCGCCCTCACCGTCGACCGGCTTCGTGACGAGTTCCCCGACGCGGTCCAGGACCGACAGCCGTTCGACCTCGATGCTCGTGCGGTACGTCGGCACCGATGCCAGCAGGGGCTTCTCGTCCAGGTAGTACCAGATCAGGTCCGGCACGGTGACGTACATCGCCTTGTCGTCGACCAGCGCGTTGCCCGGCGCGTTCGCCAGGTAGACGCGGTCTGCCTCCGCCGCGTCGAGGATCCGCGCACCCAGGTCCGGAGCGTGCTCCGCCGTCAGCGCGCTGACGTCGCGGTCGATCCGCAGGTACAGCCCGTCGAGCACGTCACCCGTCGTCGCGTCGACCACGCGTCCGTCACGGACGTCCAGGTCCGACCCGGACAGGAGGCGCAACCCGGCCCCGTCGGCCAGCCTGCGGTGCTCGAACCACGCGCCGGCGGCGGGGCCGTCGCTGACCAGCGCGATCACGGGATCGGTCGCGCCCGTCACCGCGGTGGTGTTCGCGCAGAGGGTCCGGCGCAGCCGGTCGATCACGCCGTGCGGGTCGCGCAGGTGCGCCGGCCGCGGGGCGTCCGGCACGACGTCGTCCATCAGCTCGCGCAGGGCGATGCCGTACGCGACGCCCGAGGGCGAGCGGACGTTGTCCTCGAGCACCCGCCAGCCGCCGAACTCGTTGCGCACCAGGTCGAACCCGAGCACCGGCGCACGGACCGCGGTCGCCGGCAACCGGGTGGCGTCCGGGTCCCAGCCCTTCGCGCCGACGAAGTGGTCCGCGTCCAGCACGCCGTCGGCCACGATCCGCCGGTCGCCGTACGCGTCACGCAGGAACAGCTCGATCGCGCGGGCACGCTGCCCCAGGCCACGCTCGAGCTGTGACCACTCGTACGCGCTGATCGTCCGGGGCACCAGGTCGCAGCCGAACTCCTGCGCCCCGCCGTCCACCACGAAGCCGACGTGGTGCTCGCGGGTCCAGACGTCGCGGGCGGTGCAGCGCTCGATCGCGGTCTCGGCGTCCCAGCCGTCGAAGAACGCCGCCAGGTCACGGAACGCCGGACGAGGGCGTGCCCCGGGGCCGACCGCCTCGTCACCGGCACGGACGCGGTACCCGGGGATCGGGACCACCGGGTCCTCGTCGCGTCCGGACGGGAGCCCCGCGGTGTCCTCCACCACCAGGGCGACGACGTCGTCCATCTCCCCGCGCTCGGCGTAGGCGGTGCGCTGCCGGTCGGTGGAGTTGCCGCGGGCCAGGGTCGCGTCGAGGAGCTCCGTCACCGTGCCCCAGTCGCCGAGCTCCTCGAGCTCGGGGCGCAGGCGGGACACGAGCTGGCGCACCGCGACCTCGGCGGGCAGGCGTTCGGGGTGCTGTCCGAGGCCGACGAGTTCCCCGCTCAACCCGGAGCGGGCGGCCTGCCACATCGCCGCACGGTGCAGGGGTTCACTGCGCGGGCGCCACTCGGCGCCCGACACGACCGACTTCTCGGCCTTGCGCACCGCGGCGCGGAAGAGTCCGGCGATGAGCACGGCATCGTCCACCACCGGGGTCGCGTCGCAGACCCGGAGCTCGAGCGTCGGAGCGTGCGACGACGGCCGCACGTCGAAGTAGGCCATCTTCTTGTCGGCGATCACGCCCGAGGCGATCAGGTCGTCGAGCACCCGGTCGTACTCGGCGGCGTCCTCCACCGGACCGAAGCTGCCGGCCGACGGCCACCGCTGCCAGATGATGCTGCGGAACGAGGCGTACCCGGTGTCCTGCCCGTTCCAGAACGGACTCGACGCGCTCAGGGCGAGCAGCACCGGGAGCACCGGCGCCACCCGCTGGGCGATCAGCACCGCCAGGTCGCGGTCGCTCACCCCGACGTGCACCTGCAGGCCGCAGATGAGCTGTTCGTCGACGAGCATCCGGTACTGCTCCTGCATCCGGCCGTACCGACCGCCGGAGCTCAGCTCGAAGTCGGCGTACTCCGACCTCGGCGCGGTGCCGACGGCGGCGATGGTGACGCCGGCCGGGGCGATCGCGGCGCTGAGCTCACTGCGCAGGTCGACGATCACCCGCCGCAGGTCGTCGAGGGTCCGCACCACCGGGGTGTTCGTCTCGATCGTCGTGCGCTGCAGCTCGGCGCCGAAGCGGTCGGTGGGCAGTTTGGGCAGAAGGCGCGGGGCCTTCGCGGAAAGTCGGCCGGACTCGAGGTCGATGAGGTGCAGCTCTTCCTCGGCGCCGAGCGTCAGCTCTGCACTCATGGCTGGAACCTACGCGTACGCCCTGTGGCCTGTCCGCCGCCGCTCCGCTCGACTCACGCTCGTAACATATGTCATATATTGGCTCGATGACCTCTCTCATCTCCGCCGTCGGGTTGACCCGCTCCTTCCGCGGCCCCGGCGGGCGAGCAGCCACCGTCCTCGACGACATCACGGTGTCCGTCCCCCGTGGGGAGTTCGTGACCATCGTCGGACCCAGCGGGTCGGGCAAGTCCACCCTGCTGCAGTGCCTGTCCGGGCTCGACTCCCCCAGCTCCGGCTCGGTCCACATCGACGGCACCGACCTGGCGACGCTCCGCGGGGACGCCCTCGCACGGTTCCGCCGCGACCACCTCGGTTTCGTGTTCCAGTCGTACAACCTCATCCCGGCACTGACGGCGTTCGACAACGTCGCCCTGCCGCTGCGCCTGGCGTCCGGGTCGGTCGACCGGTCGGCCGTCCACGACGCCCTCGCCGCCGTCGGCCTGTCCGACGCGGCCCGGCAGCGACCGGGGCAGCTCTCCGGCGGGCAGCAGCAGCGGGTGGCGATCGCGCGCACGATCGTCACGGCCCCCGACGTGGTCTTCGCCGACGAGCCGACCGGTGCCCTCGACTCCGAGTCCGGCACGCGGGTGCTGGACCTCCTGCAGGGCGCTGCCACGGGATCACGCTCCGTGGTGATGGTCACGCACGACCTCGAGGCGGCAGCGCGGGGTGACCGAGTACTCGTCCTGCGCGACGGCCGCCTGCACCGCGAACTCGTCGCACCGACCGCGTCCGACGTGCTGCAGGCGGTGTCCCGGTGATCACCCGACTCGTCCTCGCCGAGGTGGCACGGTCCTGGCGTCTGTGGACCGCGTCCTTCGTCGTGATGGTCCTCGCCGCCGTCGTCGCCCTGGTCTGCGCGGGTGACGTCTCGACCGCCGCTGCGATCAGCGACCCCGTCGACGCAGCCGGACTCCGCAACCACGCGCTGGTGTTCGGGGCGATGAACGCGATCGTGGTGATCGGAGCCCTGAACGTGCTCGTCGGCTTCTCGATCCGGACGCAGCGTCAGGACCACGCACGCTGGCAGCTGGCGGGGATCGGCCCCGGACTGGTCGAGCGCGTGGTGCTCGCCCAGGCCGCGACACTGGCCCTCGTCGCGTTCGCCACCGCCCTCGCACTCGTGCCGCTCGTGCTCAGCGCCCTGATGGCGTTCCTGTCGGCCCCCACGCGGAGCCCCGGCACACCGGCGCTCGACGCACGACTCGGTCTCGTCGAGACCGTGATCGCGTTCGCGGTGTTCGTCCTCGTGGTCCTGCTGAGCGCTCTCGGGGCGGCACGCGCGGCATCGAGGACCCCCGCACTCCTCGCCGTCCGGGAGCCCGAGCTCGAGCCGACATCCCCCGGCCGCGCCCGCCTCGTCACTGCATGGTCCCTCGGCGTCCTCGCCGTCGCGATGTACGCCGCCACCCTCTTCGGCGAACGCGGGATGTCGATGCTCTTCCTCGTCCCGGCGATGGGCCTGGTCGTCACATCGGCACCGTGGCTGTGCGGCTGGCTGGTCTCGGCCTGGACCGCAGCGGTGCCCGGGTCACCGGTCGCATGGTTCCTCGCCCGCGAATCACTGCGCTTCCACGCAGCACGGAGCCACGCGGCGGTCGCACTGCTCGCCGTGGCCGTGATGCTCGCCGCGCTCACCGGTCTGGCCGGCGTGTGGGACTCCCCGGCGTACTACCTCGGCGGCCTGGCGATCTTCGGCGGGCCGGTCCTGATCGTCCTGTTCACCGGGGCCGCGACCGTCGTGATGACCACTTCGGGCCGGCGGCGCGATGTCGCCCTGCTCGTCGTCGCCGGCGGGACGTTCCGGACCGCACTCGTCGGAGCCGTCCTCGAGGCCGTCGCCCTCGTCCTGACCTCGGTGCTCATCGCGCTGCCGTTCGCACTCGCGAGCATCCCCGCAGCCCTGACGAGCTGGACCGACCCACTCCGGCCGGCGCCGTTCGTGATCGCGATCGGCCTGCTGATCATGCTCATCGCGACCGTCAACCCCGTGCTGCAGGCCCGACGCCGGCCACTCGGCCCGCAGCTCGCCGACACCGCCCCCTGATAACGGTGGACGTCTGAAATACCACATAGGCTTGCCGAACGGGTCGCGTCTCCGCCGGGAAGCGACCCCAGGGCAACGATGAAGCCCACCACCGGTAGGACGGTGATGGGCTTCGAGTTGCTCTCCGAGTGGAAAGCCGGGACGGGCAACAGCCGTTCCCGAGTCGTAACGCTCGGGCCCAGTGTAATCGCGCTCCGGCTCGATTGCACACCCGTCCCGGTCCACCGCTCCTCGTGTCCGCCGGCGCTGACACCGGAGGTGGTCTCGATGTCGAACGACACCGATCCCAAGCCCAGGCGTCGGGTGTTCTGGCTGGGGGTCGCGGGCTTGCTCGTGAACCTCACCAGGCTCCTGGTCGACCTGGCCCGGAAGGACTGAGACAAGGACGTGCCGCACCGACCGCGATCGGTGCGGCACGTTCAGGGACGAAGGCTCAGCCGCGGGTCCGGGCCAACCGCCGGTTGAGCGCCCCGTTCAGCAGCGCGACGAGCAGCCCCACCGCGAACACGAGCGTCCCGAAGCACAGCACCTGCGGCGGCATCCCGGCCTTCGCGGCGCCGTAGACGAACAGCGGGAAGGTCACCGCGGGCCCGGCGACGAACGAGGTGATCACGTAGTCGTCGATCGACATGGCGAGCGCCAGCAGCCCCGCGGCGAGCATGCCCGGCGCCAGCAGCGGCAGGGTGACGAGCCGGAAGGCCTGGAACGGTGTTGCCCCGAGGTCACCCGCGGCCTCCTCGAGTGCGCGCGAGGTCCCCGCGATCCGGGCCCGCAGCACGACCACCACGTAGGCGACGTCGAACGCCACGTGCGTGATGAGCACGGTCAGGAACCCGGTGCCGAGCCCCACCGACAGGAAGAACGAGAGCGACGCGGAACCGACGACGATCGACGGCGCAGCGATGTCGGCGAACACGACGGTGTTCACGACTCCGCGACCCGGGAACCGGTACCGCTCCAGCGCCAGCGCGAGGGGCAGCCCGATCGCGACGGAGATGATCGCGGCGAGGAACGCGACGAGCACCGAGGTGAGGAACGCCGCCCCGAGCCCGGACACGTTCACCAGGTTCGCGTACCAGTAGGTCGTGAACCCGTTCCAGGCGAACGACAGCCGGTTGGTGGGGGCGTCGTTGAACGAGTACACGATCATGTAGACGATCGGCACCAGGGTGATCGCGATCGTCACCCAGTACACGATGGCGAGCCAGGGCCCACGACGGTTCACGCCGTGACGACGCGGACGGCCGGCGACGGAACCGGTCACGGGCGAGGCCGGAGCGGCGGCGGAACGGGACGGTGCGACGGCGGTCATACGAGGTCCTCGAGGTCGTCGGTGCCGGAGACGCGGGCGTAGATGAACAGGATGATGCCGAGCACGACCATGAGCACGGTCGACAGGGCTGCGGCGACGTTGTACTGCTGGTTGCCGGAGTAGGCGTCCTGGATCGCCTGACCGATCGTGTACGTGTTCGTGCCGCCGAGCAGGGCCGAGTTCACCGGGTCGCCGACGCTGTCGATGAAGACGAGCAGCACCCCGGCGAAGATGCCCGAGCGGGACAGCGGCAGCGTGGTGTGCCAGAACGCCCAGAACTTGCCGGCGTACAGGTCGTTCGCGGCCTCACCGAGTCGTGGGTCGATGCGCTCGAGGGCGGCGTAGATCGGCAGCACCATGAAGGCCAGGTCGTTGTAGGCGTCACCGAAGATCACCGCGCCCCCGGTGCCGAGGATGTGGAAGTCCTTGCCGGCCAGCCCGAGCGCCTGCAGCGTCGTGACGACTGGCCCCTGCGACGCGAGCACGAACGCCCACATGTCGGTCCGGATGATGAACGACACCAGGAAGCTGATGAACACGAGCATGAGCAGCGGGTTCTTCCACCGCGGGGACACCCGGAACGCGATGAAGTACGCCACCGGGTACCCGACGACGATGCAGGCGATCGTGGCGGCGGCGCCGTACCAGAGCGACCGGAGCAGGAACGTCAGGTAGGGCACCTGCGGGTCGACGAACAGCGAGCCGTAGATCCCGAAGTTCCAGGTGAACGTGTAGCCGTCGTCCGGGTTGCCGGTCATGAGCGAGACGATCAGCCCGGACACCAGCGGGATGACGAAGAACACGCAGAGGTACGCGGTGCCGACGAGCGCCAGGAAGAACGGCGTGCTCCGACGGCGTCCCCGCCGCACCGGCACGGAACCGGACGGACCGGCGGAACCACCGGGACCACCGGGACCGAGCCCCGGTGCCACTCCGACCGCGCTCACGACTGCACCACCGCGTTGAAGATGCCGTTCCACTCCGAGTACTCGTCGTAGTTCTCGAACACCCGGAACTCGTGCGACTGCTCCAGCACGTCGGCAGAGGGGAACACGAGCGGGCTGTCCGCCACGGTGGCGTCGTCGAGTTCGTCGCGCACGTAGTCCTCGGCCGCGGGCACCGGGCAGACGTAGTTGACCCAGTCCTCGACGATCCCGGCGACCTTCGGCGTGTAGTAGAAGTTCATCCACTCGAGCGCCGACACCGGGTTCGCGGCCTGCCGTGGGATGAGCATGTTGTCGTGCCAGGTCATCTGCCCCTCTTCCGGCGTGACGAACTCAAGGTCGGGGAACCCGGACTGCTGCGCCTGGAAGACGTCGCCCGACCACGCCTGGGTGATCCAGGTGTCGCCGTTCTCCAACCGGTTGATGTAGCTCTGGTCGTAGAAGCCGGTGACGCTCGGCCGCAGTTCGCGCAGCCAGGCCTGGGCCTTCCGCCAGTCGGCGGGCGTCGAGGTCTCCGGGTCGATGCCGAGCGCGAGCAGTCCGAGCGACCCGAGTTCGGTGTTGTCGCTCATCAGCCCGATGCGCCCCTTGAAGGCCGGGTCCTGCAGGTCCTTGAGCGAGGTGATCTTCCGCCCGGTGTACTTCGGGTTGTAGGCGAGCCCGGTGAACCCGGTCTGCCACACGACGGAGTGCTTGTTGCCCGGGTCGTAGATGGGGTCCTTCACGGAGTCCGAGGCGTTCGCGGCGAAGTTCGGCAGCCGCGAGTGGTCGAGCTCGCACACGAACCCGTTCTTGATCATCTGGGTCAGCTCGAACCCGTTCGTCATGACGACGAGGTCGTAGCCGGTCGCACCGTGCGCCCGCAGGATCGGTGAGACGGTCGCGTAGAAGGTCGCGTTGTCCTGGATCACCGCCTGGTAGTCGACCGCGATGCCGGTCTCCTTCTTGAACAGCGCCAGGGACTCGGACTTGCCGTGGTCGGAGTCGATGTACAGCGGCCAGTTCGCGAAGTTCAGGGTGCCGGTCGCCTTCGCGTCCTTCCAGAACGCCGCCCAGTCGACGGTGTCCTCGGCGCCGGCGGCGGCGGAGCCCTTGATGCTGCAGCCGGTGAGCAGGGCGGCCAGCGCGGCGGCCCCGCCGCCGGCCAGCAGGCCGCGTCGGCTGACGCGGGCCGACGTCAGCCCGCGCAGCAGGTCCGGACCGGGCACCGCGCCGGTCACGCGAGCGATCCTGCCGTGGCGGGCACGGCCTGGAGGCCCGGGTCGTCCTGGGTGGTGACGGTCGCGTCGGACGCGGGGTGCGCCTCCAGGCCGAAACCGTGGTCGACGCCCCACGTGAGCCAGACCTCGGTGCCGGTCGCGATCCGCGGCCCGCCCTTCGAGTTCTGCGCGAACACCGAGACGCGACCGGCGCCCGGCACGTCGACCAGGTACTGGGTGCTGACGCCGGAGAACGAGACGTCCACGACCCGACCGGGGCCGAGGATGTTCCGTCCGGCCTCGGGGGTGGGTTCGGCGGTGCGGATCTTGAGCTTCTCGGGCCGGACGCCGACGACGACGCGACCGGTCGTGGCGACGGCTCGGTCGGCCGGCACGGCGACCGAACCGGCCGCGGTCGCGACGACGAGCAGGCCGGCATCGGTGCCGCGCACCTCGCCCTCGAGCAGGTTCGACTGGCCGAGGAAGTTCGCGACGAAGGCCGTGCGCGGCAGCTCGTACAGGTCCTGCGGGCTGCCCATCTGCTCGATCCGACCGCCGTTCATGACGGCGACCGTGTCAGCCATCGTCATCGCCTCTTCCTGGTCGTGGGTGACGTGCAGGAACGTGAGCCCGACCTCGGCCTGGATCGTCTTCAGCTCGAGCTGCATCTGGTGGCGGAGCTTCAGGTCGAGGGCGCCGAGGGGCTCGTCGAGCAGCAGCAGGGCCGGCCGGTTCACGATCGCGCGGGCCAGGGCGACGCGCTGCTGCATGCCACCGGAGAGCTGGGCGGGCCGCTTCGACGCCGACCCCTCGAGCTCGACGAGCCGCAGCGCTTCCGTGGCCTTCGTCATCGGGTCCGGGATGCGCCGGCGCTTCAGCCCGAACGCGACGTTGTCGAGCACGCTCATGTGCGGGAACAGCGCGTAGTTCTGGAACACCGTGTTGACGGGCCGCTGGTACGGCTTCGTGTCGGTGACGTCCTGACCGCCGATGGTGATGGTGCCGCTCGTGGGTTCCTCGAGCCCGGCGACGAGCCGCAGGGTCGTCGTCTTGCCGCAGCCCGACGGACCGAGCAACGCGAAGAACGAGCCGGCGGGCACCGTCAGGTCGAGGCTGTCCACCGCGGTGTGGCCGGGGAAGGACTTCGTGATCTGGTCGAGCCGGAGATCGGCTCCCGATTCGGCGAACGTTCCGGTCATTGCCATGGTGCCTCCAGGGGGTGGTCGGCCTCAGCCGATGTAGGACATGACGTGCTTGATGCGGGTGTAGTCGTCGAAGCCGTACTGGGACAGGTCCTTGCCGTACCCGCTGTGCTTGAACCCGCCGTGCGGCATCTCGGCGACGATCGGGATGTGCGTGTTGATCCACACGCAGCCGAAGTCCAGGTCGCGGGCGAAGCGCATCGCCCGCGCGTGGTCGGTCGTCCACACCGAACTCGCCAGGCCGTACTCGACGCCGTTCGCCCACGTCAGGGCCTGCTGTTCCGTCGAGAACCGCTGCACCGTCTGCACGGGGCCGAAGATCTCCTGCTGCACGGCCCGGTCGTCCTGGCGCAGACCGGCGACGATCGTGGCCTCGTGGAAGTACCCGCGGTCGCCCTGTCGAGCGCCGCCGAGCTCGATCGTCGCGTGGTCGGGCAGCGTGTCCAGGAACGACTGCACGTGCGCGAGCTGGTTCGCGTTGTTGACGGGGCCGAAGGAACCGTCCGACCCGGTCCTCGCGTTGAGCCGTGCCTCTGCTGCCAGTGCCGCGACGAACTCGTCGTGGATGCCCTGTTGCACGAGCAGCCGGGTGGCGGCGGTGCAGTCCTGTCCGGCGTTGAAGAACCCGGCGGCGACGATCCCGGCCACCGCCGAGGGGATGTCCGCGTCGTCGAACACGATCACGGGTGCCTTGCCGCCGAGCTCCAGGTGGGTGCGCTTGAGGTCGCCGGCGGCGGCACGGGCGACTTCCATGCCGGCACGGACGGACCCGGTGATGGACACGAGCTGCGGGGTGGGGTGGTCGATCATCGCGGCGCCGGTGGTGCGGTCCCCCACCACGACGTTCAGGACCCCCGGCGGCAGGAACTCGGCGGCGACCTCGGCGAGCAGCAGGGTCGACAGGGGTGTCGTGTCGCTCGGCTTGAGCACGGTGGTGTTCCCCGCGGCGAGCGCCGGCGCGAACTTCCACACCGCCATGTTGAGCGGGTAGTTCCACGGGGTGACCTGGGCGACGACACCGATGGGTTCACGCCGGACGAACGAGGTGTGGTCGGCCAGGTACTCGCCGGCGCTCCGGCCCTCGAGGTTCCGGGCGGCCCCGGCGAAGAAGCGGATCTGGTCGACGGACAGCAGGATCTCGTCCTCGACCAGGGTGGCGCGGGGCTTCCCGCTGTCGAGCGACTCGAGGTCGGCGAACTCCGACGCCCGCTGCTCCATCGCGTCGGCGATCCGGAACAGGGCGAGCTGCCGTTCGCCGGGGGTGGTGCGGCGCCAGGTCTCGAACGCGGTCGCGGCCGCACCGAAGGCGGCGTCGACGTCGGCGGGGGTGGACACCGGGGACGTGCCGTAGACGTGCTCATCGGTCGGGTCGACCAGGTCGAACGTGGTGTCGGCGGTCGACTCGACGGAGGCGCCCCCGACGAAGTTCCGCAGGACCCGGGTGTCGGTGTCCGCCGTCGCCGTGCTCTGTGCGTCCAGCATGGCGGTGATACTGACACGGATTCCGGCGGTGCGGAAGAAGGATCCGGAGGTTGTGGAGAACTGTAACAACGGAAATCGTCGCGAAACACGGAGTTCACAACGGAATCCCTTGCGCACCCCCAACCTCGCTGCCATGCTGTCCGGCATGGCGGCAGCACCACGACGTCCGGGACCGATCGACGACACCTCGAAGCGGATCATCGAACAACTCCAGGCGGACGGGCGCCGCCCGTACGGCGAGATCGGCAAGGCCGTCGGTCTCAGTGAAGCGGCGGTCCGGCAGCGTGTGCAGAAGCTGACCGAGACCGGCGTCATGCAGATCGTCGCGGTCACCGACCCGATGCAACTGGGCTTCCACCGCCAGGCGATGATCGGCATCCGGGTCAGCGGCGACACCCGAACCGTCGCCGATGCCCTGGAGCAGCTGCCGGCGGTCGACTACCTCGTGATGACCGCCGGCAGCTTCGACCTGATGGTCGAGGTCGTGTGCGAGGACGACGACGACCTGATCGAACTGCTCAACGGCACCATCCGGGCCATCCCGGGCGTCGCCGGCACCGAGACCTTCGTCTACCTGCAACTCCGCAAACAGCTCTACGACTGGGGAACGCGATGACCATCTCCGAACAGGCCACAGGCCGGACCACGACGGGCCCGGCCGCCCGCCTCCACTCCTACGACCCGTTCGCACCGGTCGACGACGCCGACCTGCAGCGGAAGTCCCGGGACCACCTGTGGATGCACTTCGCCCGGCACGGCGCGAACCAGGCCGGTGCCGACGTGCCGATCATGGTGCGCGGCGAGGGCCACCACGTCTACGACAGCCACGGCAAGGAGTACATCGACGGGTTGTCCGGCCTGTTCGTCGTCGCCGCCGGGCACGGGCGGAAGCGCCTGGCCGAGATGGCCGCGAAGCAGGCGGAGACGCTGAGCTTCTTCCCGATCTGGTCGTACGCGCACCCCGCGGCGATCGAGCTCGCCGACCGGCTGGCCGAGCACGCCCCCGGTGACCTCAACAAGGTCTTCTACTCCACGGGCGGCGGCGAGGCGGTGGAGACCGCCTTCAAGCTCGCGAAGTACTACTGGAAGCTCCAGGGCAAGCCGATGAAGCACAAGGTGATCTCCCGCGCGGTCGCCTACCACGGCACCCCGCAGGGCGCCCTGGCGATCACCGGCATCCCGGCGATGAAGGAGATGTTCGAGCCCCTGACCCCCGGCGGCTTCCGGGTGCCGAACACGAACTCGTACCGCGCCGAGGAGATGGGCTTCCCCGGGGGCACCGAGGAGCAGTTCGGCTTCTGGGCGGCGGAACGGATCCGCGAGATGATCGAGTTCGAGGGCCCCGACACCGTCGCCGCGGTGTTCCTCGAGCCGGTGCAGAACTCCGGCGGCTGCTTCACCCCGCCGCCCGGGTACTTCCAGCGGGTGCGCGAGATCTGCGACGAGTACGACGTGCTGCTCGTCTCGGACGAGGTCATCTGCGCCTTCGGCCGGATCGGCACGATGTTCGCCTGCGACACCTACGGCTTCGTGCCGGACATGATCACGTGCGCCAAGGCGATGACCTCCGGGTACTCCCCGATCGGCGCGACGATCATCAGCGACCGGCTGTTCGAGCCGTTCTCCAAGGGGGACACGACCTTCTACCACGGCTACACGTTCGGCGGGCACCCGGTGTCGGCCGCCGTCGCGATGGAGAACCTCGACATCTTCGAGGAAGAGGGGCTGCTCGCCAACGTGCAGCAGAACGCCCCGCTCTTCCGCGCCGAGCTCGACACCCTGCTCGACCTGCCGATCGTCGGGGACGTCCGCGGCGACGGCTACTTCTACGGCATCGAGCTCGTCAAGGACAAGGCCACCAAGACGACCTTCGACGACGACGAGTCCGAGCGGCTGCTGCGCGGGTTCCTGTCGAAGGCGTTGTTCGACGCGGGGCTGTACTGCCGGGCCGACGACCGCGGTGACCCCGTCGTGCAGCTCGCACCGCCGCTGACCATCGGGCAGCCGGAGTTCCGCGAGATGACGTCGATCCTGCGGAGCGTCCTGTCCGAGGCCTGGACGAAGATCTGACCGTGGGCGGCTACCGGGGCGTCTCGTTCTGGCTCGACCAGCTCGCGTCCACCGGACGCGACGACCTGACGCCCCGGCCGCCGCTCGACGGCGACACGACGGCCGACGTCGCGATCGTGGGCGGTGGACTGACGGGTCTCTGGACCGCGTGGTACCTGCACCAGGCCGACCCGGGACTCCAGATCGTCGTCCTGGAACGCGAGATCGCCGGCTTCGGCGCGTCCGGTCGGAACGGCGGCTGGTGCTCGGCGCTGTTCCCGCGGTCCGCCTCGGCGATCGCCGAGGAGCACGGGCGGGACGCCGCCCTCGCGCTCCGCGCAGCGATGCGCGACACCGTCGACGAGGTCGGCCGCGCAGCGGCCGAAGCCGAGGTCGACTGCGACTACGTGAAGGGCGGGACCGTCCTGTACGCACGCTCCGCCGTGCAGGAGCGCGCCGCCCACGACGAGGTCGTGTCCTCTGCGACTTGGGGCGACGACATGACGTGGCGGGCCGCTCGACCGGGCGACGCCGCCGGATCGGCGGGGGTCGCGTGGACCCCGGACTGCGCGCGCGTGCAGCCCGCCGCGTTGGTGCGTGGCCTCGCGGCCGCCCTGGAGGCCCGTGGCGTCCGGATCGCGGAGCACACGCCCGTCTCGTCCTGGGATCGCGGGCGTGTGGTCACGTCGCGCGGCACCGTCACGGCGGGCGCCGTGGTGATCGCGGTCGAGGGCTACGGCGCCCAGCTGGAGCAGACGAAGCGGCGGATCCTGCCGCTGTACTCGCTCATGATCGCGACGGCCCCGCTGCCGGCGTCCGCGTGGGAGCGCATCGGGCTCGAGCACGGGCAGACGTTCTCCGACTACCGGCACCTGCTCGTGTACGGGCAACGCACGGCCGACGACCGGCTGGCGTTCGGCGGCCGCGGAGCCCGCTACCACTGGGGATCCTCGATCACACCCGGGTACGACCGCGTGCCGCGGGTCTTCGAGCACCTGCGGAAGGCCCTGGTCGACCTGTTCCCGGTCGTCGCGGACGCCCCGGTCACCCACAGGTGGGGCGGCCCGCTCGGGGTGCCGCGCGACTGGTGCGCCTCGGTGACCTGGGACGGACACGTCGGCAGCGCCGGCGGGTACGTCGGGGACGGCCTGTCGACGACGAACCTGGCCGGACGGACCCTCGCCGACCTCGTGCGCGGGGAGTCGACGGCCCTGACCGCGCTGCCGTGGGTGAACCACCGATCGCCCGACTGGGAGCCCGAGCCGCTGCGGTTCCTCGGCGCGAACGCGGGACTCGTCGCGACCGACCTGGCCGACCGCGAGGAAGCACTGACCGGGCGGCCGAGTCTGGCGGCCCGGCTGATGGCACCGCTGACCGGAGGACACTGATGGCTGCCGGTCTCGACGCCGACGTCGTGGTCGTCGGGGCGGGGGTCGCCGGGCTCGCCGCCGCCCGGGCGCTCGCACTGGGCGGGCAGCGGGTCGTCGTGCTCGAGGCCCGCGACCGGATCGGCGGGCGCACCTGGACCGACGCGTCACTCGGGGTTCCGGTCGACCTCGGCGCCTCGTGGATCCACGGGGTCGACGGCAACCCGCTCTGGGCCCTGGCACCCCGGTTCGGCATCGAGACCGTGGAGTTCACGGTCGGCAGCTTCCAGTTCGACGGCCGGCCGATCGCCTGGCACGACCCGTCCGGCGCCGCACTCTCCGCCGAGGACACGTCGGCGTTCGTCGCGGACCTCCACACCGTCGACGCGGCCCTCGACGCCGTCGTCGCGCACGCTCCCCCGCCCTCGACCTACGCGGCCGCCGTCGACACCGTGCTCCGTTCGCTGCGGTGGCAGGGCAACCGGGCCGCACGCGTCCGCGAGTACACGGCCCACCGCTCCGAGGACCTCTGCGGTGCCCCCGTGACCGTCCTCGACGCGCACGGTCTCGACGAGGAGCACGTCCCCGGTGACGAGGTGGTGTTCCCCGGTGGCTACGCCCAGTACGCCCGCGCGCTGGCCGAGGGTCTCGACGTCCGGCTGTCGTCGGTCGTGCGGTCGGTGACCCAGGCCGGCGACTCCGTGACCGTGGGGCTCGCCGACGGCACCACCGTCGCCGCCCCGCAGGTGGTCGTCACCGTGCCGCTCGGGGTGCTGCAGGCCGGCGACGTGGTCTTCGACCCGCCCCTGTCCACGCCGGTGACCGGAGCGCTCGACCGGCTCGGGATGGGCACCTACGACAAGGTGTTCCTGCGGTTCCCCACACGGTTCTGGGGCGACTCGTGGGTGGTCCGGCAGCAGGGGTCCGCCGGCGTCGACTGGCACTCCTGGTACGACATGTCCCGGGTGACCGGTGCGCCGGTGCTCGCCGCCCTGGTCGGTGGCGCCGGAGCCCGTCGGCTCGAGACCCTGCCGGACGCCATGGTCGTCGACGAGGGGGTGGCGGCGCTGCGGAAGATGTTCGGCCCGTCCGTCCCCCAGCCCGAGGCGTTCCGGATCACCCGGTGGGCCGAGGACCCGTTCTCACGGGGCTCGTACTCGTACCTGCACGTCGGGGCGTCACCCGACGACCACGACCTGCTCGGCACCCCGTCCGGCCGGGTGCAGCTCGCCGGCGAGGCCACGTGGAGCGACGACCCGGCGACGGTGCACGGTGCGCTGCTGTCCGGGCTGCGGGCGGCCGGGCGGTTGCTCGGCACCGAGGTCGAGCCGCTCTCGCTCGCCGACCCGCTGTCCACGCCCTGAGCGCCACACCCCCGCTGGTGTCGGCCCGTGCGACACTCGCTCCGTGACCCCGACGAGGACCCGACCGCGACACGAACACCGGGCACCGGTCGCCGTCGCGGTCCTGGTGAACCTGGCGCTGAGCCTGTTCCTGCCCGACGAGGTGCTGTTCTTCCCGTCGTGGGTGGTGCCCGTCCTGGGCGTCCTGCTGCTCACGCCGCTCATAGTCTTCAACCCGCGGCGTCTGACGCGCGAGACCACCTGGTCGCGGTGGCTGTCGTTCGCGCTAGCGGCCCTGCTCACCGTCGCCAGTCAGCTCACCGTCATCCGGACCATCACCGAGCTGCTCGGCGGCCACGCGGACGGTGCGGCCGTGCTGCTCACCGCGCTGCAGGTCTGGGTGAGCACGATCATCGTGTTCGGGCTCGTCTACTGGGAGCTCGACCGCGGGGGTCCGGTGGCACGGCGACGCCCCGAACTGTGGTCGACGGCCGAGGCGGACTTCCAGTTCCCCCAGGAGACCGACCTGAAGACCGCGGACTGGCGGCCGGTCTACCTGGACTACCTCTACGTGGCGATGACGAACATGATGGCGTTCAGCCCGACGGACACGATGCCGATGACCGTCCGGGCGAAGATGATCATGGCCTACCAGGCGCTCAGCGGGTTCATCCTGCTGGCGTTGGTCATCTCGCGCGCGGTCAACATCATCAGCTGACCACGGAGACGTGAACCATCGTCGCCATTGCACGTTCGATTCCCACGGTGGTGCCGAAGTCCTAGCGTTGCCGGATGCACCGCGACCCCTGGGAACGAGACCCCCGGGAAACAGAAATCCCCCCGCTCAGCGGGGGGATCTCGGGGTATGCACGTCGGTCCAAGCCCGACGCTCTTGCCGTCAACGCTAGGGCCTCGTCGTCAGGCAGTCAACCGAGCGCGTTGGAGCGTCTGGTCAGCCCTGCCCGACTCGCGACCTACCTCTGTGCCGCCGACGGTGATCTGGGCCGCGCGAGCGATCTGTACCTCTGGGCTGGACAACTGGCCGGGGCACTCCACGGCCAGATCGCGTTCGTCGAGATCGCCGTGCGCAATGCTCTCGACCTCCAGTTGACCGAGTGGAACGCCAGGAAGGGCAGCACGCCGGATTGGAGCACCGCGGGTGCAACGGTCGAACCGCTGTACGCGTTGCTTCGTCGGCAGCTGGCAGATGCCCGGAGTCGAGCTGCTCAAGAGGCATCAGACCGTCACGCGGAGCACCCCCGATCCGGCACCGTCCCGAGCCACGACGACGTCGTCGCTCAACTCATGTTCGGTTCGTGGGTCAAGCTCATCCGCCCGGTGTCCCGATCCGAGTCGCCTGCGCGCCAGCAGCTGTTGTGGGGTGCCGCGCTGTCTGCGGCCTTCCCCGGTGCGTCGTCGAACGACTCCAGCCGGCAGACGATCGGGCTCCAACTCGAGACGCTCCGCCGACTCCGAAATCGTGTCGCTCACCACGACAACCTGCTGCAAGTGGACGTCCGGCACCGGCTCAACGGCATGCTCGCCCTGCTTGCCAGCCTCGATCAGGACTACCCCGCGCTCGCGGCCGCCCGCAGTCCGTTACGGCGGCTCATCAAGGAGGACCCGCGGCGTGAATGGCAAACCGCGTGAAGGTCTTGCGCGCGTTGACCATGCGATCAACAATGGCGCATGGACGTCGTCACCGCACCCTCGCTCCCGTCGCCGCTGCACGCCGACACCGGCGCACCCCGCCGATCGCTCCGCGTCGCCCTGGTGCAGATGCGGTGGCTCCCCGACCCGGACGAGCACCTGGCCCAGCTCGCCGACGGCATCGCGACCGCCGCAGCGAACGGTGTCACCGCGGTGTTCCTGCCCGAACTCACGCTGCGCCGCTACCCGGGTGACACCCCGGCGAGCGGGACCCCGAAGGACCTCGCCGAGTCGCTGCAGGACGGTCCGACCGTCACCTTCGCCCGTACCCAGGCGATCGAACACGGGGTGTTCGTGCACGCCTCGCTGTACGAGCGGCCGGACGACGACGACCAGCCCGACGACCCCCGCGGCTACAACACCGCCGTCCTCGTCGCTCCCGACGGCACCCTGGTCGGCCGGACCCGGAAGACCCACATCCCGATCAGCGCCGGCTACCACGAGGACACGTACTTCCGCCCGGGGACGGACGACGACGCCTTCCCGGTGTACGAGCCCGCCGGACTCGGCGCGCGCCTCGGACTGCCGACGTGCTGGGACGAGTGGTTCCCCGAGGTGGCCCGGTCCTACGGCCTCGCCGGGTCCGAGGTGCTCGTGTACCCGACGGCGATCGGCTCCGAACCGACCTTCCCCGACTTCGACACCGCGCCGATCTGGCAGCGGGTGATCATGGCGAACGGCATCACGGCCGGGCAGTTCATGGTCGTGCCGAACCGGTGGGGCGACGAGGGCGACATCACGTTCTACGGCTCGTCGTTCATCTCGGACCCGTTCGGCCGCGTGCTCGTCGAAGCTCCCCGTGACGCGAGCGTGGTGCTCGTCGCCGACCTCGACCTCGAATCCCGGACGGAGTGGCTCCGGCTGTTCCCCTTCTACGTGACCCGGCGCCCCGACCTGTACGCCGGACTCGTCGAACCCGTCGACGAGGAACGCCACGCGTACGGCGCACGCGACGCGATCGACGCAGCCCTGGCCGTGGAACCGGCCACCACCGGACGCGAGGTGCGCGCATGACGTGGGTGATGCCTCCCGAGACGGCTCCGCAGGAACGCACCTGGATGGCGTTCCCGCGCCCCGGCTTGACGCTCGGCGACGACGCGGCGAGCGCCGACGCCGCGCGCACGGCGTGGGCGACCACGGCCAACACGATCAGCGAGCACCAGCCGGTGACCGTCGTCGTGGACCCGGTCGCACGGGCGGATGCCGGTCGCCTGCTGTCGGCCGGCGTGGACGTGCTCGAGGCATCGCTCGACGACTTCTGGATGCGCGACACCGGGCCGACGTTCGTCGTCGACGACGTGACCGGTGCGCTCGGCGCCGTCGACTGGGTCTTCAACGGCTGGGGCGCGAACTCCTGGTCGACGTGGACGCGTGACGCTGCGGTCGCCGCCACGGTCGCCGGTGCTGCGGGAGCCACGCGGATCCCGTCGTTGCTCGTCAACGAGGGCGGTGCGATCCACGTCGACGGCACCGGCACCGTGCTCGTGACGGAGACGGTGCAGCTCGACCCGCGACGGAACCCGTACGCCGACCGGGAACGCGTCGAGCTGGAGCTGGCGCGCACGATCGGCGCCACACGGGTGGTCTGGCTGCCCCGCGGCCTGACGCGCGACTACGACGGCTTCGGCACCCGGGGCCACGTCGACATGGTGGCGACCTTCGCCGACCCGGGCACCGTCCTGCTGCACGCCCAGCCGGATGCCGGCCACCCGGACCACCTGGTGATGCCGCAGATCCGGCGAGCGCTCGAGCAGGCGACCGACGCGACGATCATCGAGTTGCCCGCCCCCTCGACGCTGTCGGACGACGGTGGACCGGTGGACTGGAACTACGTGAACCACGTCGTGGTGAACGGCGCCGTGATCGCCTGCTCGTTCGGCGATCCGGTCGCTGACGACCGCGCCAGGGGCATCCTCGCCGAGGCGTACCCGGGCCGACGGGTGCGCTCGATCGACGCGAGGCAGGTGTTCGCGCGCGGCGGCGGGCTGCACTGCATCACGCAGCAGCAACCGGTGGCCTGAACCACTGCCGCGGTGTACAGCGGGTGCCGATCACCTGTACACCGCGGCCGGTCCGCCCACTGCCGACCCGTCGGTATGGTGCTCCGAACTGATCCGGGCGACGCTGCCCGGCCCCGAAGAGCAGGGAAGTCACATGGCATCACCGATCGCGGTCACCGCGCCGGCAGCACCGGTGCGCGGCGGGTCGCTGAAGCGGAGCCTCGGGCTCTGGGCGATCGTCGGACTCGGCCTCGGCTACATGACCCCGACGGTCGTGTTCGACACCTTCGGGATCGTCTCCGAGCAGACCGACGGCGCGGTGCCGAGCGCGTACCTCATCGCCCTCGTCATCATGGCGCTCACCGCCATCAGCTACGGGAAGATGGTGCGCGTCTACCCCGCCGCCGGTTCCGCGTACACGTACGTCCGGGAGTCGATGCACCCGAACCTCGGCTTCATGGTGGGCTGGACGTCACTGCTCGACTACCTGCTGCTGCCGATGGTGAACGCCCTGATCATCCGGCTCTACCTGGAGCAGGTGTTCCCGGGGTTGCCGCCGTGGGTGACCGTCGTCGTCTACTCGGTCTTCGTGACGACGGTGATCTGCCTGTCGATGCGCGGCACGTCGAACCTCAACATGGTGCTGCTCATCGGTGCGATCCTGGCGATGATCGCGTTCGTGGTCTTCACCGTCATCGAGCTCACCCACGGTGCCGGTGCGGGCACGATCGTCAGCGCCGAACCCTTCGTGCACGACGGTGTGACGATGTCGGCGCTGCTGACCGGGGCGACGGTGGTGTGCTTCTCGTTCATCGGCTTCGACGCCGTGACGATGTACACGGAAGAGGCGAAGTCGATCCGCATCATGCCGAAGGCGATCATGCTGACCGTCCTGCTCGGCGGCGCGATCTTCCTGGTCTCCGCCTACTTCGCCCAGCTCCGCTTCCCCACCAACGCTCCGTTCGGCGAGTTCACCGACGACCCGCTCCCCCAGATCGGCCTGCTCGTCGGCGGTCCGGTGTTCCAGGCGGTCCTCGTGTCGGCCGGGTTCGTCGCCGCACTCGCCTCGGGTCTCGCGTCGCACGCCAGCGTCGCCCGCATGCTCATGGTGATGGGCCGGAACAACGTGCTGCCGAAGCGGGTCTTCGGCTACGTGCACCCCCGCACGCACACCCCGGTGTTCAACGTCGTCTTCGTCGGCGCGGTCACCCTGCTGGCGATGAGCTTCTCGCTCGACACGATCGCGGCCTACATCAACTTCGGCGCGCTCATCGCGTTCACCTTCGTCAACGCCACCGTGATCGTGCACTTCGCGATCCGGAACGGACGCCGTCACACGGCGGGCGACCGCTGGCGCTACATCGTGCTGCCGGGGGTCGCGATGCTCCTGACCGGCGTGCTCTGGTCACAGCTCCATGCCGACGCCCTGATCGCAGGAGGAGTGTGGGCGGCGATCGGGTTCGTCTACCTGCTCGTCATCACGAAGGGCTTCCGGGTCGCACCGAAGGGCTTCGACGAGAACCAGCCCGTCACCGGTGTGAACAAGCAGCTGACCGACCAGGCCTGACCGGCCACCACGAGAGGACGCCATGTACGCCGTCACCGACCCCACCACGGGCACGACCCTCGAGACCTACCCGACCATCACGGACGCCGAGCTGCACGACGCCGTCGCAGTCGCCGACCACACGCACACCGAGTGGTCACGGACGACGACGGTCGCCGACCGTGCAGCCCTGCTCCACCGGGTCGCGGACCTGTACCGGGAGCGGCACGCCGAACTCGCCGCCACGATCGTGCGCGAGATGGCGAAGCCGATCGACCAGGCCGAGGGCGAGGTCGACTTCTGCGCCGACATCTACGACTACTACGCGGACCACGCCGAGGCGTTCCTGGCGGACCAGCCGATCACCCTGGCGGACGGGTCCGAGGGGTCGGCGTTCATCCGCAAGGCCTCCATCGGCGTCGTGCTCGGCATCATGCCGTGGAACTTCCCCGCCTACCAGATCGCCCGGTTCGCCGGCCCGAACCTGGTCATCGGCAACACCGTCCTGCTCAAGCACGCACCGCAGTGCCCGGAGTCCGCCCTGGCCATCGAGCGGATCTTCCACGACGCCGGCTTCCCGGCCGGGGCCTACACGAACGTGTTCGCGACGAACGACCAGGTCGGCGACGTCATCGCCGACCCGCGTGTGCAGGGCGTCTCGCTCACCGGTTCGGCGCGCGCCGGTGCCGCGGTCGCCGAGATCGCCGGCCGGAACCTGACGAAGGTGGTGCTCGAACTCGGCGGCTCCGACCCCTTCATCGTGCTGTCCACCGACGACCTGGACGCCGTCGTCGAGTCCGCCGTCACCACCCGGCTCGAGGGCAACGGCCAGGTCTGCAACGCCCCGAAGCGGTTCCTGGTGGTCGACGGCCTGTACGACGAGTTCCTGGCGAAGTTCACCGCGGCGATGTCGGCGGTCGAACCGACGGACCCGAGCGTGCCCGGTGCCGAACTCGGTCCGTTGTCGTCCCCGGCCGCAGCCGACCGGCTGCAGGAACAGCTCGCGTCGGCCGTCGCGCAGGGCGCGACCGTCGTCACGGGAGGCGACCGCCAGGGCAACGCCTTCCTGCCGACGATCCTGACCGACGTCACGCCGGACAACGACGCCTACCGCGAGGAGTTCTTCGGCCCCGTCGCCGCCGTGTACCGCGTCGCCGACGAGGACGCGGCGATCGCCCTGGCCAACGACACCCCGTACGGCCTCGGCTCCTACCTGTTCACCACCGACGCCGACCAGGCACTCCGGGTCGCCGACCGGATCGAGGCCGGCATGGTCTACGTGAACATCGTCGGCGCGGACAGCCCGGAGCTGCCGTTCGGTGGGGTCAAGGGCAGCGGCTTCGGCCGCGAGCTCGGCCCCCTGGGGGCCGACGAGTTCGTCAACAAGAAGTTGATCCGCATCGGCTCCTGACGCCCTGGACCCGGGTGACGGACGGACGGGAGGCGCGGTGCCAGCTGGCACCGCGCCTCCCGTCCGTCCGTGGGTCGCCGCTACTGCTGCGGGTCGGCGGGCTCGCCGCCGGAGTCCGTGTCGCTGTCCTGCTGCGGGTCCTCCGTCGCGTCGCCCGTGGGCGACCCGTCCGGCAGGTCCTCGGTGTACTGCTCCTGGTCCTTGGTGGGGTCGCTGGACCCGTTCGCTGCGTCACTCATGGCCCGGACGGTACGCGCGAGCGCCTGGGTACGTCAGTACCTGGACAGGTCACCCAGCCGTGACCCACCGAGGCGGTCACCGCGTCGCAGCGGTCTGCGGAACGACCGCCAGGATCTCCTCGGCGACCTCGCGACCGATGCGCACGGCACCGTCGACGTGCTGGTAGCCCTGCCCGGCCAGGTCGCTCGACGCGAACCGGATCGGACCGACCGGGGCACGCTGGTCGGCGCCGTAGCGGACGAGCCCGCCCAGGTCGAAGCTCGCGGCGTAGGCGCCGCGCGTCCACTCCTCGGTGCCCCAGTCGCTCTCGTAGTAGACGACCGGCGACAGGGCCTCGTCACCGTAGTAGTGCGCCAGCGAGGCGAGCACACGGGCCCGCCGTTCCTCGGTCGACAGCGCGAACAGGTCGTCGGCGTGCTGGTCGGAGACGAACCCGACCAGGGTGCCCTGCTCGGAACCGTGCGAGGTGTTGTCGTACGCCTCGTGCACGACCTCGTACGGGCTGAACGCGGTGCCGGACAGGCCCGCCGCACGCCAGAAGGGACGGTCGTAGACGGCGTGCACCTTGATCACGAAGCCCATCGACAGGTGCTGGTGCAGCTGGTGCTGGCGTCGGGGCAGCGGCGGCTCGTACGAGATCCGCGAGTACAGGGGCGGCGGGACCGCGACGAGGGCCTGTCGGGCGTGCACCTCGATCCCGCCGTCGGCGAGCGCGACGACCCCGTCGTCGCTCCAGCGCAGCGTCCGGACCGGCGCGTTCAGGTGCACGTCGTCGCCGAGGCGCTCGGCGAGCCGCTCGGACACCTGCTGCATGCCGCCGACGACCCGCTTGTCGAGGATGAAGTCGGCGTCGACCAGGTTGGTGAAGCTGCCGGCGGACGCCGCCATCAGCAGGGCCTGCAGCGCCGAGAACGCGTGCGCGGGCTTCGTGAGCATGGCGCCGGCGATGAACAGCTCGACGTTGTCGGTCGCGACCCGGTCCGGGCTGAGGTCGTGCAGCCAGGCACGGAACGACACCTCGTCGAGGGCGGCCGCGTCCGGGGTCTCCCAGGGGCGCGCCGGGTCGACCTTCGCGACGTACTCGTCGACGACGGCGACGAGCCGTTCGATCTCGTTCGCCGTGGCCTCGGGCAGGGGGAAGATGTCGCCGGTGTACTCGGTCCGGGTGCCGTCGGCGTCGATGTAGACGCTGGAGCCCTCGCGGTACCGGTCGTACGTCTGCAGCCCGAGCTCGTCGAGGGTCTCGAGCAGTGCGGTCTGGTCGGGCGAGACCCACTGCCCGCCGATCTCCAGGGTCACCCCGTCGATGTCGTTCGTCCAGGTGCGGCCCCCCACGCGGTCGCGGGCCTCGAGCACCGCGACCCGCAGGCCGGCGGCCCGCAGGCGGTCCGCGGCGGTGAGACCGGCGACACCGGCTCCGATGACGACGACGTCCTTCTCGATCATCGAGCTGCTCCTTGTGCGGTCGTGGTGCTGTCGGTGTGCCGGAACGGGTCCGGGGTGAGCGTGTACATGGTCTCGAGGTACTCGGCGATGCCCTCGCCGCCACCCTCGCGACCGAGGCCGGACTGCTTCACGCCGCCGAACGGTGCCGAGGCGTTCGACACGACCCCGGTGTTCAGCCCCAGCATGCCGGTCTCGAGCCGCTCCATCAGGCGCTGCCCCCGTGCCGGGTCCTCGGTGAACGCGTAGCCGACCAGACCGTACTCGGTGTCGTTCGCGGCGGCCACGGCCTCGTCCTCGGAGCGGAACGTGCGGATCGCGAGCACCGGCCCGAAGATCTCGTCGTCGAGGATCGCGCTGCCGGGTCGCACGTCGGTCAGGACGGTCGGCGCGTAGAAGGTGCCGGGCCCGTCGACCGGGTGCCCGCCGGTCCGGACCGTCGCCCCGCGCTCGACCGCGTCAGTGACCAGGCGGTGCGCCTTGTCCACGGCGCGGGCGTCGATGAGCGGCCCGATGGCGACGCCGTCCTCGGTCCCCCGGCCGACTCGCATCGCGGCGACCCGCTCGGTGACCCGGCGGGTGAACTCGTCGGCGACGTCCTCGTGCACCAGGAACCGGTTCGCGGCGGTGCAGGCCTGGCCGGTGTTCCGGAACTTCGCGGCGAGCGCGCCCTCCACCGCCAGGTCGAGGTCGGCGTCGGCGAACACCAGGAACGGGGCGTTGCCCCCGAGCTCCATGCTCGTCCGGAGCACGTTCTGCGCCGCCTGGCCGAGCAGCGTGCGTCCGACCGGCGTGGAACCCGTGAAGGACAGCTTGCGCAGGCGGCGGTCGGCGATGACGGGCGCGGAGACGTCGGCGGCCCGGGTGGTCGGGACGACGTTGACGACCCCGGCGGGCACACCGGCCTCGACGAGCAGGTCGGCGAACAGCAGCGTGGTCAGCGGCGTCAGTTCGGCCGGCTTCACGACGACGGTGCAGCCTGCGGCGAGCGCCGGTGCGATCTTCCGGGTCGCCATCGCCAACGGGAAGTTCCACGGCGTGATCAGGAACGCGGGTCCGACGGGCTTGTGCGCGACGGTGGCACGGCCGGTCCCCTCGGGGTTGGTGCCGTACGAACCGCCGATCCGGACCGCTTCCTCGGAGAACCAGCGGAGGAACTCGCCGCCGTACGCGACCTCGCCGCGGGCCTCGGCCAGGGGCTTGCCCATCTCCAGCGTCATCAGGAGCGCGAACTCCTCGCGTCGCTCCTGCAGCAGGTCGAACGCGCGGCGCAGCACCTCGGCGCGCTGCCGCGGGGGCGTGGTCGCCCAGCCGTGCCGTGCGGCGACGGCGGCGTCGAGCGCCTTCCGGCCGTCCTCGGGTGAGGCGTCGGCGATGTGCAGGAGTGTTTCGCCGGTCGCAGGGTCGACGACGGCGAAGGTCGCGTCGTCGGCCGCCGGCTGCCAGACACCGTCGACCAGGAGGCCCGTGGGGACGCGGTCGAGCACCGCCTGTTCGGCGGCTGGTCCGGTGGCGTCGGGGACGCTGGGCCAGGCTGTCGCGGGGATCGTCGCGCTCACGACGCGGCCAGCCCGTCGAGGACGACGGTCAGGCCGTCGCGGAGCAGGTCGTCGTCGATCGACAGCGGCGGCAGGAAGCGCACGACGTTGCCGTACGTGCCGGCCGTGAGGGCGATGACCCCGTGCTCGAACGCGTACCGCACCACCCGTCCGGTGAGCCCGGGGTCGGGATCACCGGTGGCGGGGTCGACGAGCTCCATCGCGACCATCGCACCGCGGCCGCGGACGTCGCCGATTCGGGGGTCGTCGGCCTGCGCGCTGCGCAGTGCGTCGAGCAGGACCGCACCGATCGCCCCGGCGCGCTCGACGAGTCCGTCGTGCTCGAAGGCGTCGATGGCCGCGAGGGCTGCGGCGCAGGCGATCGGGTTGCCGCCGTAGGTGCCGCCGAGGCCGCCGACGTGGGCGGAGTCCATGATCGCTGCACGCCCGGTCACGCCGGACAGCGGGAGTCCGCCGGCCATCCCCTTGGCGGTCGTGACGACGTCGGGCACGATCCCCTCGTGCTCGCTGGCGAACATCGCGCCGGTGCGGGCGAACCCGGTCTGCACCTCGTCGGCGATGAACACGACGCCGTTGGCGGTGGTCCACTCGGACAGTGCGGTGAGGAACCCCGGTGCCGGGACGACGAAGCCGCCCTCGCCCTGGATCGGTTCGATCAGGACCGCGGCGGTGTTCTCGGCACCGACCTGCTTCTCGATCTGGCTGATCGCACGCTTCGCCGCTTCGGGCCCCGACAGCCCGTCGTGGAACGGGTACGACATCGGGACGCGGTAGACCTCGGGTGCGAACGGCCCGAAGCCGTTCTTGTAGGGCTGGTTCTTCGCGGTCAGCGCCATCGTCAGGTTCGTGCGGCCGTGGTAGGCGTGGTCGAAGACGACGACGGCCTGCCGACCGGTGTGCTTCCGGGCGATCTTGACGGCGTTCTCGACGGCCTCGGCCCCGGAGTTGAACAGCGCCGTCCGCTTCTCGTGGTCGCCGGGGGTCAGACGGTTGAGCGCCTCGGCGACGGCGACGTACCCGTCGTAGGCGGCGATGGTGAAGCACGTGTGCGTGAAGGCCGCGACCTGCTCGGTGACGGCGGCGACCACGCCGGGGTGGGCGTTGCCCACCGACGTCACGGCGATCCCGGACCCGAGGTCGACGAACGAGTTGCCGTCGGCGTCGACCACGACGCCGCCACCGGCCGCGACGACCGCGATGGGCACGGCGACGCCGACCCCGGCCGCGACGGCGCCGGCCTTCCGGGCGAGCAGCTCCTGCGATCGCGGGCCGGGGACGGCGGTGACGAGCCGTCGTTCCTGGGGCAGCGACGGGCCGCCGGTGGTCGCTCGGGTCGCGGACGCTGCGGTGGAGGACATGCCGCGATGGTAGGAGCCACCACCGCACACTCGTACTGTCCACGGCGTACATCGACCCCGGGGCGGATCGACCCGGTGGATAGGGTGACGGCATGCCCGCAACGCTGCGCTCCCTGCTGCACCGGCGTGAACTCCACCTGCGCCCGCTCACCGACGCGGACGAGCACGCCCTCGATGCCCCGCTGTCCTGGCTGCACAGCTCGGACCTCGAGGACCCGACGCCGTTCCTCGCCGAGGGACAGGGGCTGCTCACGACCGGCACGCAGTTCGGTGCCGAGGCCGACGTGCGCGACGACGTCGCCGAGGCCTACGTCCGGCGGCTCGTGGACCGCGGTGTCGTGGCGCTCGGGTTCGGCACCGAGGTCGTCCGCGCCGGCACCCCCGACGTCCTGGTCACCGCCTGCACCCGGCACGGACTGCCGCTGTTCGAGGTGCCCTACGAGACGTCCTTCATCGCGGTCGCGCAGGCCAACGCCGAAGCGGTCGCGCGGGACGCCAACGCGCGCGGTGCCTGGGCCCTCGCCGCGCAGCGCGCCATCTCGCTCGCCGCGATGCGACCGGACGGACTCGGCGCGACCATCGCCGAGCTCTCCCGCCAGCTCGACGGGTGGGTCGGCCTGTTCGACGTCTCCGGGCGGCTCGACCGCGGACACCCCGCCGACGGGCTGCCCGCCGCCGACCTCGACCTCCTGCGCACCGAGGCGCTGCGGCTGCTGCGCTCCGGGCAGCGGGCGAGCCTGCCGGTCGCCACGGAGCGGGGCGTCGGGTACACCCTGCAGACGCTCGGCAGCGGCGGGCACCTGAGCGGCGTGCTCGCGATCGCGAACGGCGGAGCACTCGACCGGGCCGGACGCGAGGTCGTCACGGCCGTCATCGCCCTGGCCGGCCTCGCCCTGCAGCAGAACCGCGAGCTCGCCCGTGCCCGCGGACTCCTGCGCACCGGACTCCTGACCATGCTGTCCGTCGGCGAACCCGAGGTGGTGCAGGCGACGTCTCGCGAGGTGTGGGGGCCGCTGCCCGCTGAACCCGTCCGGATCGCGGCCGTCGACGTCCCCGACCACGAACTCGACACCGTGGTGGACCTGCTCGAACTGTGGGTGGAGGGCCGCCCGGGACACCTGTTCTTCGCGGTCGACGACGCCGTGTTCCTCTGCGTGAACGCGGACGACACCGCGATCGTCGCCGAACTCGTCGACCGCTTCGACCTGCGCGCCGGCCTGTCCGACGGTGCCGCGTACCGGTCGTTCGGACGCGCCCGCACCGAGGCCGTGCAGGCACTCGACCGACGTCGTGAAGGACGCCCGGGCACCACCGAGTTCGGCGACCTCGCCCGAGAGGGGGTGCTCGCCCACCTCGCCCACGTCGACGTGGACGCCGGTGCCGTCGCCCGCGCGTTCCTCGCCCCGCTGCTCGACCACGACCGCACGGCCGGCACCGAGCTCACGGGCACCGTCCGGACCTGGCTGCAGGAGAACTGCGAGTACGACCGCGCCGCACGGGTCCTCGGCATCCACCGGCACACCGCCCGCGCCCGGGTGGAGCACGCCGGTCGGCTCCTCGACCGTGACCTCTCCGTCTTCTCGACCCGGGCCGACCTCTGGGCAGCCTTCGTGGTCGAGGGCGCGTGATGCGCGGATACGGTGGGACGATGCCGTCGACACCGGCCCGCCGGCGCCTGAGCCCGGCCGAACGCGGATCCCAGATCACGGCGGCCGCCGTCGACCTGGCGCGTGCCGAGGGCCTCGCGGCGGTGACGCTCCGCGGGGTCGCCGCCGTGATCGGGGTCGCGCCCTCGCTCGTCGCCCACTACCGCCCGAGCATGGAGGACCTGGTCGGCGAGACGTTCCGCACCGTCGCGGACGCCGAGGTCGCCGAGGTCCGCGCGATCGTCGCCGCTGCGCCCGACCCCGTCTCCGGCCTCCGCACCCTGCTCGGTTGCATCGCCGATCCCGCCCGCGACGACGTCGCCACCCTGTGGGCGGACGCGTGGAGCATCGGCCGCACGAACGCGGCACTGGCGACCGCGGCACGGGACGTCATGGACGACTGGCAGCTCCTCGCCACCACGGTCGTCGCCGACGGGGTGCGCGCGGGTGTGCTGCACACCGACGACCCGGACGGCGTCGGACGCCTGCTCTTCGCGCTCGTCGACGCCACCAACGGGTACGCCCTGGTCGACTACCTCGACCGCCCGACCCGCGAGGGCCTGGTCCGCGCGACGGTCGCGCGAGCGGTGGGCCTGGACGGGTCAGCCCTGTCGGGGTGACACCCGGCGCAGCGCCACCCACTGCAGCAGCATGATCGTCTTGCCGTCGGCGATCCGACCGTCCGCCACCATCGCGAGCGCCTCGTCGAGCTGCACCTCGAGCACCTCGATGTCCTCGCCCTCGTCCTCCACGCCGCCACCGGCCTCGACCCGGTCGGCCGGGGTGTACGCGCCGAGGTAGAAGTGGACCCGCTCGGTGACCGAACCGGGGCTCATGAACACGTCGCCCAGGTGCTCGAGCGCACCGAGCCGGATGCCGAGCTCCTCGGCCGCTTCACGCCGGACCGCGGTCTCGGGGTCGTCCTCGTCGAGCAGTCCCGCCGCGGCCTCGATCAACATCCCGTCCGGGTGTCCGTTCACGTACGCCGGCCACCGGAACTGCCGCGTGAGCAGGACGGTGCCGCGCTCGGCGTCGAACGGCAGGACCGTCGCACCGTTCCCGCGGTCGTAGGTCTCGCGCTGCTGCCGGTCCCACCGACCGTCACGGCGCCGGACGTCGAGGGTCGTGCGGCGGAGCACGTGCCACCCGTTCGACACCACCTCGACGTCCCGCACGACGACGTCGGGGTTCCGGTCGAGGGCACGGCCCACGGCGTCGAGGCCCGTCCGACCACGGTCGTCGGGGACGTCCACTCCGGGACGCTGGACGGTGGTGCGTTCGTCGGTCACCCGGTCACCGTAGCGGGGCACCTCGGCAGGACTCCGTCCGCTCGGTACGCTCGACGTGCCGCACCAGGGAGCGGCAGAGGACGGTGCAGCATGACCAGGACGTTCATCCTCCGACGACCGGACCGACCGCAGGTGGTCACGGTGTCATTCGTGCTGTGGCTGGTGTGGGTGGCAGCCTGCGTCGCGGCCACGGTGCTCCAGTTCTCCGCGACGGACGCGGCGGTCGGCCAGGCGCCGGTCCTCGCCGGGATCGTCGCCCTGGTGCTCTGGGCCCTGGTGACGTGGGCGGTGTTCCGGATGGCCGCGGGCTCCCGCGTCGCGCGCATCGTGCTCGTCGTCGTCGCGGCCTTCCGCGCGCTCCTGAGCGTCACCGGCGGCGAACTCGCGGTCCTGACGATCGCGCTGTCGGTCGTCGCTGCGGTCCTGCTCTTCCTGCCCAGCGCGCGCCCGTTCTTCGCCCCGCAGCAGGCCCGGAGAGCCGACCACGGGTTCGACGGAACCGGCGTGTCGGGGCCGAGCCGTGCCTCCAGGCCGGATGCCGACCACACGACGGACGCCGACCGGGCCTGAGGCCGGACGCGTCGACGGCCGTCCCCGGCCCGCGCCCGAGAAACAGGAAAGGCCCCGGATTCCTCCGGGGCCTTTCCTGTTTTCGCCTGGTGCGCGAGGGGGGACTTGAACCCCCACGCCGTTTCCAGCACACGGACCTGAACCGTGCGCGTCTACCAATTCCGCCACTCGCGCCAGCCCCGAAACACTACCACGCACAGACGGGTGTCAACGCCAACCACTACCATGCAGTGGTTGACGACCGACGACACGGGAGACGCATGGGCCTGCTGGACAACTTCGAGCGAGGGTTGGAACGCGCCGTCAACGGCGCGTTCGCGAAGACCTTCCGCTCCGGGGTGCAGCCCGTCGAGATCTCGAGCGCCCTGCGGCGCGAGCTCGACACGAAGGCCGCGGTGGTCTCCCGCGAGCGCATCCTCGTGCCGAACGAGTTCACCGTGCGCCTGGCGCCGCCCGACTTCACGCGCATGAACGACGTCGGTCGCCCGCTCATCGACGAACTGACCCAGATGGTGCACCAACACGCCGTCGCGCAGAACTACTCGTTCTCCGGCCCGGTCACCATCCGGCTCCAGCAGGACGGCACGCTCTCGACGGGCATCCTGCAGGTCGACTCCACCACCGTGCAGCGCGACGTGGCCTGGATCCCGGTGCTCGACATCGGCTCGCAGCGACACCGACTGCACCGCGGGCGCACGGTGATCGGGCGCGGCAGCGACGCGGACATCACCATCGCGGACACCGGGACGAGCCGGAAGCACGTCGAGGTGCTGTGGGACGGCAAGCACGCCCAGGCCACCGATCTCGGCTCCACGAACGGCTCGAAACTGAACGGTCAGCACTTCCAGCAGGCGATCGTTGAGCCGGACTCCACCATCGAGATCGGTCGTACCCGTATGGTGTTCCGGGTGATCCCGGAGAACGACGGAGGTGCTCGATGACCACAGGCCTGACCCTGCTCGTCCTGCGCTTCGCGTTCCTCGCGGTGCTCTGGCTGTTCGTCTTCGTCATCGTGTTCGCCCTGCGCAGCGATCTCTTCGGCCAGCGCGTCCGCACGATCCCGACCGATCCCAAGTCGGCGCCGTCCGGACCGAGCACCCCCACCGTCCCGGCTGCGGCGGCCCCCGGCCCCGCCTCGAGCGGTGCCTTCACCGACGTGATCGGGCAACCCGGCGGTGCGCAACGGCCCGCCTCGCCGGCCGCGTCCCGCCTGGTCATCACCGAGGGTGCACGCGAGGGCATGGAGATGCCCCTGGGTGGCGGCCCCATCACGATCGGGCGTTCGAGCGAGTCGAACGTCGTGATCCGTGACGACTACACCTCGACCAACCACGCCCGCCTCGACCTCCGCGCCGACGGCTGGCTCCTCACCGACCTCGAGTCCACGAACGGCACCTTCGTCAACGGTCAGAAGGTGAGCGCTCCCGTCCTCGTGGCAGAGGGCACGCCCATCACGATCGGGACGACGACGTTCGAGCTGCGGCGGTAACCCGGCATGACCGCTCGCACGCTGAGCGCCGCTGTGTCCCACGTGGGGCGCATCCGCGCGAACAACCAGGACTCCGGCTACGCCGGGGCGCACCTGTTCGCGGTGGCGGACGGCATGGGCGGCCACGCCGGCGGTGACGTCGCCTCGGCGATCGCGATCCGACGCATCCGCGAGGTCGACCGCGAGTTCCCGTCGGCGCACGACGCCGAGTTCGCACTGCAGTCGGCGCTCATCGCGGCGAACCAGCTGATCACCGAGACCGTGTTCGAGCACCAGGAGCTCACCGGCATGGGCACCACGGTGTCCGCGATGATCCGCGTCGGCGAGCAGATCGCGATCGCGCACATCGGCGACTCCCGCATCTACCGTCACCGCGACGGCGAGCTGCAGCAGATCACGTCGGACCACACCTTCGTCCAGCGGCTGGTCGACAGCGGCCGGATCACGCCGGAGGAAGCCGCGGTCCACCCGCGTCGCTCCGTGCTGATGCGCGTGCTCGGCGACGTCGACGCCGCACCCGAGGTCGACACGGCGATCATGGACATCCAGCCGGGCGACCGCTGGCTGCTCTGCTCCGACGGCCTGTCCTCGTACCTCGCCGAAGAGCGCATCCGCCACGCCCTGGCCTCGAACATGGACGCCAACCAGGTCACGCAGCGCCTGGTGAAGGAGACGCTCGACCACGGTGCCCCCGACAACGTCACCGTCGTGGTGATGGACGTCACGGACACCGAACCCGAGGACGACGACGACGCGGCCACCACGGTCGGATCCGCCGCGGCACCGCTCACCTTCGAGGCGTCGACCGGCCGCAAGCCGATCCGTCTCCCCACGATCCTGCTGCACCCGCTCAAGGTCACCACCGCCCCCGAGGACTCGCACTTCGAGCCCGAGTCCGACCAGTTCTTCGCCGAGCTCATCGCCGAGGACCGCCGACGCCGCATCCGTCGTCGGGTGTCCTGGACCGTCGCGCTCGTGGTCGCGGTCGCCGTGCTCGTCGGCGCGGTGTTCGTCGGCTGGCGGATCACGCAGGACCACTACTACGTCGGCACCGACCGGGGCACCGTCGCGATCTACAAGGGCGTGCAGCAGTCGATCGGGCCGTTGGCGCTGTCGGACGTGTACGAGGACAGCGACATCACGGTCTCGTCGCTGCCGGACTACACCCGCGAGAACGTCCGCTCGACGATCAACGCGCAGTCGCTCTCCGACGCCCGTGACATCGTCGAGCGCCTGCGCAAGGCCGCCGCGACCGGTGAGGACCAGGCCGGCACCGGCGGGGACGGCGACGCCAGCTCGTCCCCGTCGCCCTCGCCGACCCGTTCGCCGTCGCCGAGCCCCACGCGGAGCGCGCGATGAGCAACGCCACGGCCGCCCAGTCCTTCACCCAGGCGATCACGATCAAGCTCCGGGAGCCCGCCCGCGCGCGGAACCTCGAGCTCTTCCTGCTCGTCATCGCGTGCGGCATCTGCGCGGGTGCGATGGTGCTCGTGCAGCTCGGCACCAAGGGCCGGCTGTTCGACCAGTCGGTGCTCTGGGTCGGCGGCGGCATCCTCGGCCTCGCGCTCGTCATGCACGTGGTGCTGCGCGTCGTGGCGAAGAACGCCGACCCGTTCATCCTGCCGATCGCGCTCGTCCTGAACGGCATCGGCATCGCCGAGATCTACCGCATCGACGTCCACAACGGCCTGTCCGGCTGGGACGCCATCGGCGTGAAGCAGATCGTCTGGACGATGCTCGCGATGGTCCTGGCGATCATCACGCTCGTCGCCGTCCGCAACCACCGGTTCCTGCAGCGGTACCGGTACATCTTCATGGCGCTGACGATCGTCCTGCTGCTGCTGCCGATGCTGCCGGGCATCGGCACGAACATCGGTGGCGCGCGGGTCTGGATCAAGATCGGCCCGTTCTCGTTCCAGCCCGGTGAGCTCGCGAAGATCACCATGGCGCTGTTCTTCGCCGGGTACCTCGTCACCGCCCGCGACTCGCTGTCGATCGTCGGCAAGAAGTTCCTCGGCATGACGTTCCCGCGTGCCCGTGACCTCGGCCCGATCCTGGTCATGTGGGGCGCCGCGATGGCCGTCCTGGTGTTCCAGCGCGACCTCGGCACCGCCCTGCTCTACTTCGGCCTGTTCCTCGTGATGATCTACGTGGCCACGGCACGGATCAGCTGGGTCGCGATCGGTCTCACGCTGTTCATCGGTGGCGCCCTCGTCGCACAGAGCGTCCTGGAGTACGTCCGCGGTCGCTTCGAACAGTGGCTCGACCCGTTCAACCAAGAGGTCTTCAGCCGCGACACCCAGGCGAGCTACCAGCTCGTGCAGGGCCTGTTCGGCTTCGCGAACGGCGGGATCACCGGCACGGGGCTCGGGCAGGGCCGGCCGTACATCACGCCGGTGGCCAACGCCGACTACATCGTCGCGTCGCTCGGTGAAGAGCTCGGCCTGATCGGCGTCTTCGCGATCCTCGCCCTCTTCATCGTGTTCGCCTCGCGTGGCATCCGCGTCGGGTTCATGGCGCAGGACGACTTCGGCAAGCTGCTCGGGGTCGGTTTCGGCTTCATCATCGCCCTGCAGGTGTTCGTCGTCGTCGGCGGCATCACCCGGATCATCCCGGTGACCGGTCTGACGACGCCGTTCATGGCCGCCGGTGGTTCCTCGCTCATCGCCAACTGGATCATCGCCGCGATGCTGCTGCGACTCACCGATTCCATCCCAGCCGAACAACGCGTCCAGCAGGGCGCGATCCCCGCCGCGAGCGGGCGGTCTGCGCGCGCGACCAGGAAGGAGCGTCGTCGATGAACCGACAGCTCCGCGGTGTCTCGACCGTCATCGTGCTCATGTTCGTCGCACTGTTCGTGTCGACGACGTCGATCCAGTTCTTCGCGGCCGACTCGTTGCGCGCCGACTCCCGGAACTCCCGAACCATCTTGGACAGTTACTCCACCAAGCGCGGCGCGATCCTCGTCGACGGCAGCCCGATCGCCGAGTCGACCCCGGTGGACGACCAGTACGAGTACCAGCGCAAGTACACGAACGGCGACCTGTACTCCGCGGTCACCGGGTACTTCACGATCGGGCAGGGCAACACCGGCATCGAGAGCGCGGAGAACACCGTGCTCTCGGGCAACTCGGACGCCTCGTTCTTCCAGAACCTCAACTCGATCCTCACCGGCCAGGACGTCCAGGGCGACAACGTCAACCTGACCATCGACCCGGACGTGCAGCAGGCCGCGTACGACGCGCTCGGCACCAACAGCGGCGCCGTCGTCGCGATCCAGCCGAAGACCGGCAAGATCCTCGCGATGGTGTCGAAGCCGAGCTACGACCCGAACTCGCTCACCTCGCACGACACGGCCGAGGTCAAGCGGCAGTACGACGCGCTGCTCGGGGCCGACACCGCCCCGCTGCAGAACCGTGCCATCGGCGGCGACCTGTACACCCCGGGATCGGTGTTCAAGCTCGTGGTGGCCTCGGCGGCACTCGAGGGTGGCAAGTACAACCTCGACTCCACGTTCCCGAACCCGTCGCGACTGCAGCTGCCCGGCACGAGCTCGTACATCAACAACGCCGAGGGCGGCACGTGCGGTGGCGGCGACAAGGTCAAGCTCCGCACGGCCATCCAGTACTCGTGCAACATCCCGTTCGCCGAACTCGGCCAGAAGCTCGGGTACGACGCGATCAAGAGCATGGCCGACAAGTACGGCTTCGGCGACGCGATCGAGATCCCGATGGCGGCGACCGCCAGCCAGTACCCCGACGTCGACTCGACGGCCCAGCTCATGCTGAGCGCCTTCGGCCAGGCGAGCGTCCGGGTCTCCCCGCTGCAGATGGCGATGGTGTCGGCCGGGATCGCGAACGGCGGCAAGGTCATGCAGCCCTCACTCGTCGACTCGATCACCACGAGCGACCTGAAGACGGTCGAGTCCTTCTCCCCGAAGCAGTACAGTGATCCGCTGTCGTCCTCCGAGTCCGCTGACCTCACCGAGGCCATGCAGAGCGTCGTGAGCGCGGGGACCGGTACCAATGCCAAGATCGACGGTGTCGACGTCGCCGGCAAGACCGGCACGGCCGAAGGTGGCACCGGCGATCCCTACACGCTCTGGTTCACGGGGTTCGCCCCCGCCAAGGACCCGGAGGTGGCCGTCGCGGTCGTCGTCGGCAACGGCGGCGGGCTCGGGCAGTCCGGAGTCGGCAACACGGTCGCGGCCCCGGTCGCGAAGAAAGTCATGGAGGCGGTGCTGAACAAATGAGACCCACCAGCGGACTCACCTTCGGTGGGCGGTACCAGCTCTCCTCCCGGGTCGCCATCGGCGGCATGGGCGAGGTGTGGCAGGCGACCGACCTCGTCATCGGCCGAACCGTCGCACTCAAGATCCTCAAGGACGAGTACCTCGGTGACCCCGGCTTCCTCGAGCGCTTCCGCGCCGAGGCCCGGCACGCCGCCCTCGTCAACCACGAGGGCATCGCCAACGTCTTCGACTACGGCGAGGAGGACGGCAGCGCCTACCTCGTGATGGAGCTCGTCCCCGGCGAAGCCCTGTCGACCATGATCGAGCGCGAGCACACGCTCCCGGTCGACAAGGTGCTCGACATCGTCGCGCAGACCGCGAACGCCCTGCAGGCCGCACACGCGGTCGGCCTGGTGCACCGCGACATCAAGCCCGGCAACCTGCTCATCACGCCCGACGGCCGCGTCAAGATCACCGACTTCGGCATCGCCCGCATCGCCGACCAGGTCCCGCTCACCGCGACCGGTCAGGTGATGGGCACGGTGCAGTACCTGTCGCCCGAGCAGGCGAGCGGCCACCCCGCCTCGCCGTCGACCGACATCTACTCGCTCGGCATCGTCGCGTACGAGGCCCTGGCGGGTCGTCGTCCGTTCACCGGTGAGTCGCAGGTCGCGATCGCGATGGCGCACATCAACGAGCAGCCGCCGCCGCTGCCCGGGGACATCCCCGAGCCCGTCTCGGCCCTGGTCATCTCGTGCATCGCGAAGAAGCCGGCCGACCGTCCCGCGACGGCCGCGAACCTCGCACGCGCCGCACAGGCGCTCCGTCGTGGTGACGTCGCCGCAGCCACCGTGGCCGTCCCCGCGATCGCGCAGAACGGCACCGTCGCGTTCAACCCGCCCCAGGGCCAGGGGAACGACGCCGCGACCGCACTCCTCGGCACCCAGGCCGGAGCGATGGCCGGCGGACCGGGCACCCCCCGCTCGCCGGTCTCCGACGAGCCCGAGGAACCGAAGAAGAAGCGCGCCTGGATCTGGTGGGTCGTCGGCATCATCGTGGTGCTCGCCCTCGCCGCCGGCGCCGCGTACGCCCTGAACGCGAACAACGCCCCGGAACCCGAGCCCACGAAGTCCTCGAGCGCGCCGAAGCCGACCCGCACGCCCACGCAGACCCCGTCCCCCGAGCCGACCGAGACCCGCGTCACGGTCTCGGCGGCGGACTACCAGGGGCAGAACGCGGAGCAGGTCGCGAACCAGCTCCGCGCCCGGGGCCTGCAGGCCGAGGTCGTCGCCGGGTCGAACGCCACATCGTCCGACCAGGTCGGCACCGTCGAGTCGCTCAGCCCCGAGGGCAGCCTGGCCCCCGGCACCCTCGTCACCGTCAAGGCGTTCGGCGATGTGCTGACCGCAGCGGCACCCGAGCGTGCCACCGGCGGGACCGTCAGCGAGTCCGGTCGTGTGACCTTCAGCTGGCCCGCGTACACGAGCTGCCCCGCCGGGTACTCGGACGTCAGCTACACGTACACGATCGACAACGGCACCGTCCCCTCGAACGGCAGCAGCTCCGGCTCCACCTCCGGTACTGCGGTGACCGTCGCCGGCGCCCAGTACGGCAAGGTGACCCTGTCGTACAAGGTGACCTGCAAGTCGCCGCAGTCCGATTCCTCGGTGGTCTCCGCGTCCTCGCCGGGCGCGCAGGTCGAGTGGACCGAGCCCACGGACCAGGAGACGACCAACCCGGACGACGGGATCAACCCGACCGAGACCCCGCAGGACGACCTGTGAACGACCCCCGGACGGGGACTGTCGACACCGTTCGGTAACGGTTCGGTCGACCCCTCCCTGACCAGCGTCTCACCAGGTGGTGCTGCCGTACACTAGCCCGGACGAACAGACGGAGGAGTACGTGCCAGAAGGTGTGACCGCGGGGATCACGCTCCTCGCCAATCGCTACGAGATCGGTGACGTCATCGGTCGGGGCGGCATGGCGACCGTGCACCTCGGCAACGACACCCGCCTCGGCCGCAAGGTCGCGGTGAAGCTCCTCAAGCCGAGCCTCGCCAACGACCCGGCCTTCCGCACGCGGTTCCGGCAGGAAGCCCAGGCCGCTGCACGCATGGCGCACCCCACCGTCGTCCGCGTGTACGACGCCGGCGAAGAGACGGTGTCCGAGCCGTCGGGCGCCGAGGTGCAGGTCCCCTTCATCGTCATGGAGTACGTCGAGGGCCGTCCGCTCTCCGACATCATCGCCGAGGGCGCCGTCGCCCCGGACGAAGCCGTGCGCATCACCGAGGGCATCCTCACCGCGCTCGAGTACTCGCACCGTGCGGGCGTGGTCCACCGCGACATCAAGCCCGCCAACGTCATGGTCACGCACACCGGCCAGGTCAAGGTCATGGACTTCGGCATCGCCCGGGCCATCACCGACACCTCGGCGACGGTCGCGCAGACCACGTCGATCCTCGGCACCGCCTCGTACTTCTCACCGGAGCAGGCCCGCGGCGAGACCGTCGACGCCCGCACCGACCTCTACTCCACCGGCGTCGTGCTCTTCGAGCTCCTCACCGGTCGCGCACCGTTCCTCGGGGACACCCCGGTGGCGGTCGCCTACCAGCACGTCAGTGAGCAGCCGGTCGCACCGTCGACGATCTCGCCCGACGTGTCCCCGGCCCTCGACGCCGTGACCCTCCACGCCCTGGTCAAGGACCGCACGCGCCGGTTCCAGAACGCGGCCGAGTTCCGCTCGGACCTGCAGCAGGCCGCAGCCGGCCGGGTGCCCGCGTCCACGAAGAAGCAGCAGCAGAACGCGGCGAACGACGCCTCGACCGTGCTCTTCGGCGTCGACCCACGCACGACGACCAACGCCGCATCGGCGTTCCGCGAACTCGACGACGACACCGCCGAGCACCGACCGCAGCGCACGCAGAACCGTCCCCCGGTCGCGTGGATCTGGGTCGGCATCCTGCTCACCGTCGCGGTCATCGTCGCCGTGGTGTTCTTCGTCGCGAACCTGCAGCCGGGCAAGCCGCCGGTGTCGTCCTCGGTGAGTGTGCCCAACGTGGCGGGGTCGACCTACAGCGCCGCGGCCAGCGCCCTCGACAAGAAGGACCTCAAGCCCGTCAAGGTCGAGGAGAACTCCGACAGCGTCGACAAGGGCACGGTCATCCGGACGGACCCGGGCTCCGGGGTGAACGTCGGGCGCAACCAGAACGTCAACGTCGTGGTCTCCCTCGGTCCGGAACGCGTCCCCGTGCCCGAGCTCAACGGGCAATCGCAAGCGGCTGCGCAACAGTCCCTCGACGACGCCGGATTCCGTCTCGGAGCGATCTCGAGCGACTACTCGGCCGACGTCCCCGAGGGCACGGTGCTGAGCTCCGACCCCGAGTCGGGTTCCCTGCACACCAAGGGCATCGTGATCAACCTCACGATCTCCAACGGCAAGGTGCAGCTGCCCGACGTCACGCAGCAGCAGTACTCGGCGGCGAAGGCCACCGTCGAGCAGCTCGGGCTCACCGTGAACCCGGCGCCGTCCTACTCGTGCACCGGCGGACTCGTGACCCAGCAGGACACCCCTGCCGGAGACGTCGCCCAGGGCAGCGCTGTCACGCTCACCTACTGCGCACGAGCTGCGGCGCCGCCGAAGGCACCCTCGTCGAGCAACAACAACGACAGCGGCGACAGCGGGAAGAACGATCGCGGCGACGACCAGGGTGACGACGGCCGCTGAGCCGACCGTCTCGTGACGCGACCGTCCTGACGGACGGGTGACGGGCCTCCCGTCCGTCCTTCGTGCCTGCGCTGCGTCTGCTCATCGCCTCCGGTTGCCATGCTGGTTCTACGGCCTGGAGGCACGGTGCCCGCCCGCAACCGACCGCACGTCACGCAGACGGTGCGATCAGTGCCCGGGAGACGCCGTCGTGTCAGCAAGACGCCCCCAAACGCACGAGACGCCGCCGGATCCGGCGGCGTCTCGATGACACGACGGCGTCTGCCGCCGCGGGCGTTCGTCAGGCGCGGTGCGTCGTGATGAGCGGCCCGAGGTCGGCGGCGCGTTCGGCGGCTCCCGACAGCCCGGTGGTCTCGAGCCAGTTGCCGACCATGCGGTACCCGCCCTCGGTCAGGACCGACTCCGGGTGGAACTGCACGCCGAACACGGGGTGCGCGCGGTGCTGGACGCCCATGATGACCCCGCCCTCGGTCCGCGCGGTCACGGTGAGCTCGTCGGGGACGGTGCCGTCGACGATCGCGAGCGAGTGGTAGCGCGTGGCCGTGAAGGGGTGCGGGACGCCGGCGAAGAGCGCGCTGTCGTCGTGGTCGACCTCGGAGGTCTTGCCGTGCATGAGCTCCTCGGCGTGCGTGACCGTTGCGCCGAGTGCCTCCGCGATGGCCTGGTGTCCCAGGCAGACACCGAGCAGCGGGGTCTCGGCAGCGATGGCCGCATGCACCGTGGGGATCGAGACGCCTGCAGCCGCCGGTGTTCCCGGACCGGGCGACAGGAGCACGCCGTCGTACTCGGCGATGCGGTCGGCGATCTCGGACTCGGGGAAGGCATCGTTGCGCACGACGTCGGTCTCGGCGCCGAGCTGCTGCACGTACCCGTTGAGCGTGTAGACGAAGCTGTCGTAGTTGTCGACGACGAGGATCCTGGTCATGGCGGTTCACCGTACTCGTGGGGGATGTGTGCGGCGGTCCGCGGGCCGATCCACACACGTGGTCACGGTAGGATACCGGCCATGGCCAAGGACAAGGACCGCACCAAGCCCGCCCGGACGACCCGAGCTGACTCGGTCGACACCGCGGGGGATGCCCCGAACCCGGTGTGGTTCAAGCCGGTCATGTTCGGCTTCATGCTCATCGGTCTGGTGTGGGTGATCGTCTTCTACATCTCGAACGCCACGCTGCCGGTTCCGAGCCTCGGCTCGTGGAACATCGTCGTTGGCTTCGGCATCATGTTCGTCGGCTTCCTCATGACCACCCGGTGGCGCTGACCCCCAGCCCACTGTTCTCCCGACGCCCGTCGCACCGCAAGGTGCGGCGGGCGTCGTCGTTCTCCACAAGCTCGGGCGTTCCGGGAACGCACATCCTCGACGATCCGGCCGTTGTCCACACTTTTCCCCACTCTCCACACCGTCATCCACACCCCGACCCCGGAGTTATCCACAACCGATTCCACAGTGGGGATAATCACACTGGTGTAACTCACCGCTTTCTCCACACCTGTGGATAACTCGCAGCAGCGCTGTGGACAGCTGTGGACGAGCAGGACACGGACAGCCCTGGGAACGACGAACGCCCCGCCGCAGTGCGACGGGGCGTTCGGGGAGCGTTGTGGCCGCGTCAGCCGATCGTGACCGCGTACCCGACAGCGGTGAGCGCGATGCCGAGCACCGCCGCGCCGATGATCAGCGCGATCTGCAGCGGACGCTTCCGGATGTTGCGCGTCTGTGCGAAGACGAAGCCCATCAGGAAGCCGCCGATGATCCCGCCCACGTGCGCCTGCCACGAGATGTTGACGCCGGGCAGGAACCCGATGACCAGGTTCAGCCCCATGAGCACGAGGAGCTGCACGGCGTTGTTCCCCAGGCTGCGCTGCAGCACGAAGAACGCGGCGAACAGCCCGAATATCGCACCCGAAGCACCCAGCACGGTCGTGCCCGGCGCCAAGAAGGTGACGAGCATGGACCCGAAGATCCCCGTGATGAAGTACAGCGCCACGAACCGCCAGGTGCCGAGCATGTTCTCGAGCATGCGACCGAAGATCCAGAGCGCCCACATGTTGAACAGGATGTGGAAGATGCCCGAGTGCACGAACAGCGAGGTCACCACACGCCAGGGCTGCGTCGGCAGCAGGAACGAGTTGTAGGCGAGCAAGCTCGTGAAGAACCGCCCGCTGACCTGGTCGAGCAACCAGATCGCCACCGTGATCGCCACGATGACGGTCGTGCCCTTCTGGTCGAGCATGGCGAAACGCCTCCGAGCGACCGTCAACCCGCTAGGGGCTCCGGACGCTCGGCGGTTCGCTGCGAACTGTGCGCGCTGTTCACGCACGCACTCCGGGCAGTGCACCCCGACCGCCGCCGGCGTCTGGCACTCCGGGCAGATCGTCCGCCCACAGCGCTGGCAGAGCACGAAGCTCTGCCGGTCCGGATGCCGGTAGCAGGTGTTGTTCGGGTTGTACGCCTGGTCGGTCACGTGCGGGTCAGACGCCTTCGACGTCGATGCTCTGGATGACGACGTCCTCGACGGGCTTGTCACGACCGTCGGTCGGGACGCCCTCGATCGCGTCGACGACCGCGCGGGACTCGTCGTCGGCGACCTCACCGAAGATGGTGTGCTTGCCCTGCAGCCACGGCGTCGCCACCGTGGTGATGAAGAACTGCGAGCCGTTGGTGCCGCGGCCGCCCTGGATGCCGGCGTTCGCCATGGCGAAGATGTAGGGGTTCTGGAACGTGAGCTCCGGGGAGATCTCGTCGTCGAAGCGGTAACCGGGGCCACCGATGCCCTGGCCGAGCGGGTCGCCGCCCTGGATCATGAAGTCCTTGATGATGCGGTGGAAGATCACGCCGTCGTAGAGCTTGTCGGTCGAGACCTTGCCCGTGCCGGGGTGGGTCCACTCCTGCTGGCCCGTGGCGAGGTCGACGAAGTTCTTGACGGTCTTCGGTGCGTGGTTGCCGAACAGGTTGACGCGGATGTCGCCCTTGTTGGTGTGGATCGTTGCGACAGCGGTGTGCAGAGACATGTTCCGATTCTCGCATGTACTCCTGACCGCGGACGGATTGCACAGCTGCGGTTCCGTGACCTGTCAGGCAGTGTGGTGGCAGGATGGGGTCACGCCGATCCGATGGAGGTACCAGATGACGACGATCGAGATCCCGCGAAAGCGTCGGAAGCAGATCAAGAAGCTCAAGGGCCAGACCGCCTCGCTCCTCGGCGAGCAGCGCAAGGTCCTCGAGCACGCGAACGCGATCCTGGCTGAGGCCCGGTCGAACGCCGCGGACGCAGCTCGCAAGGACATCGCACCCCGCGTGCAGAACGCGATCGACAACGGGATCCGTCCCGCGTTCGCCACCGGCGTGCACGCTGCCACCTCGGCAGCGCAGAGCGCTTCGCACAAGTTCCAGTCCGAGGTGGTCCCCGGACTCGTCTCGACCGCTGGCTCGGTGCTGAGCGTGACCGACCTCGCGAAGGACCCCCGGGTCAAGAAGATCGTGAAGAACGCGCAGAAGAAGAGCAAGAGCGCGAAGAAGGCTGCCGCGAAGTACGTCCCGTCGCAGCAGAAGAAGGGTCTCGGCTTCGGCGGAGTCGCACTCATCATCGTCGGCGTCGTCGCCGTCGCCGGTGCTGCGTACGCCGCGTACCAGACGCTCCGCGCCGACGACGACCTGTGGGTCGCCGACGACGCTGACACGGCGGAGAAGCCCGCCGCCTGACCTCCCGGTTCGTACGAAGGGCCCCGGCTGCTGCCGGGGCCCTTCGTCGTTCCCCGGGCCTGGCGTCCACAGACCCGCGCACGACGACCGGCCTGGAGCGCGCCCACCTACCTGCCTGGAGGCGCAGACCGGCCTGACCCCGCGCCTCCCGTCCGCCATGCGCTTGCGCAACACGCCCCGGGGCAGCCACCGAGAGGTCGCAACCTGTCGTCTGGAGGACGCGCAGACGACAGTTCCAGCCACCTCGGCGAACCACACGCGGCATGTCGCGACCACTCGAGAAGATGCCGGCCGCAGGCAGATTGGCCGACCGAGCCGCCCACGACGACCGAGCCGCCCGCGACGATCGCGCCGCAGGGGCGGCGGCGCGCATGGGCACAGAACGAAGCCCCTGGGCAGACGACGGAGTCGGCAACCAGGGGCTGATGCGAGTGGAGCCTGGGAGAATCGAACTCCCGACATCCTGCTTGCAAAGCAGGCGCTCTACCAACTGAGCTAAGGCCCCGAGTGCCACCGAGGTGATCGGCGACGGGATGGAATTGTCGTGCTGTTCCGGAGAACTGGTGGGGCTACAAGGACTTGAACCTTGGACCTCTTCGTTATCAGCGAAGCGCTCTAACCGCCTGAGCTATAGCCCCTCAGACCGGATGAAAGCCTACCGTACGATCCCGCCGGAACGAAATCGAGCAGTGGGCCCATCCGGCCCGGGTGTGTCAGTTGTTCGTGAAGCCCACGAGCAGACCGCCCGTGATCCGAACACTGAGGTTGTAGAGCACGCTCACGATGGCGCCGAGCACGGTGCCGACGACCACGTTGAGGATGCCCACGACGATGGAGAACCCGAGGACCTGGCCCAGCGAGAACTGGTCCATGATCGAGTAACTGTTCTGCCCGGTGACGTCCTTCAACAGGGCGTCGACCTGGGTGAACACACCCGTCTGGTTGAGGATGACCCACACCAGTGCCGTGGCGACCACGATCACGATGCTGCCGGCCAGGGCGATGAGGAAGCTCAGCTTCACCATCGACCAGAAGTCGACGTAGACCAGCCGCAACCGCACCTGGCGGGTGCCGACGGGTCGCTTCGCCTTCTTCTGGAGCTTCTCGGCGACACTACTCATTGCTTGACTGGTCCTCTCCGGCCTCGTCTGCGACGGGCTCGGTGTCGATGGGATCAGTGGAATCCGGGGCCGCTTCGGCTGGGCTGACCGTCTCCACCGGGCCCGCGGGCTCGATCTCGGCGTCGTCCTGGTCGTCCAGGTTCCGCTCGGTGTTCCGGGCCACCGCGATGATCCGGTCGTTCTCCGCGAACCTCGCGAAGACGACGCCCATCGTGTCACGGCCCTTGGCAGGGACCTCGGCCACGGCAGACCTTACCACCTTGCCCGATTGCAGCACGACGAGCACCTCGTCGTCCTCGCCGACGATGAGAGCGCCCACAAGATCGCCTCGGTCGAGCGCCAACTTGGCCACCTTGATGCCCAGACCACCACGGCCCTGCACCCGGTACTGGTCGACCGCGGTGCGCTTGGCGTAGCCGCCCTCGGTCATCACCCAGACGAAGCCGTCGTCGGAGACGACCCGGGCCGCGAGCAGCGAGTCGCCGTCGCGGAAGGACATGCCCTTCACACCCGAGGTCGAGCGACCCATCGGACGCAGGGTGTCGTTCGTCGCCGTGAACCGGAGCGACATGCCCTGGCGGGACACCAGGAGCAGGTCGTCGTGCTCGTCGACGAGCAGCGCCTGGCGGAGCTTGTCGCCGTCGCGCAGGTTGATCGCGATGATGCCGCCGGTGCGGTTCGTGTCGTACTCGGTGAGCGCGGTCTTCTTCACCAGACCGTGCTCGGTCGCGAGGACGAGGTACTGCGCCACCTCGTAGTCGCGGATGTCGAGCACCTGCTGGATCTGCTCGTCGGGCTGCATCGCCAGCAGGTTCGCGACGTGCTGGCCCTTCGCGTCGCGGCCGGCCTCCTGCAGCTCGTACGCCTTGGCGCGGTAGACCCGGCCCTGGTCGGTGAGGAACAGGAGCCAGTGGTGCGTCGTCGTGACGAAGAAGTGCTCGACGATGTCGTCGGCGCGGAGCTGGGCGCCGCGGACACCTCGGCCGCCGCGGTGCTGCGAGCGGTACTGGTCGCTGCGCGTGCGCTTGACGTAGCCACCGCGGGTGATGGTGACGACCATCTCCTCTTCGGGGATCAGGTCTTCCATCGACATGTCGCCGTCGTAGCCGAACATGATCTCGGTACGGCGGTCGTCGCCGAAGCGGTCGACGATCTCGCTCAGCTCGTCGCGGATGATCGAGCGCTGGCGGCTCTCCGACCCGAGGATGTCCTGGAAGTCGGCGATCTTGCGCTCGAGCTCTTCGGCCTCGTCGTGGATCTTCTGACGCTCGAGGGCGGCGAGACGACGGAGCTGCAGCTCGAGGATCGCGCGCGCCTGGATCTCGTCGACGGACAGCAGGTCCATCAGGCCGGTGCGGGCCTCTTCGACGTCGGGCGAGCGACGGATGAGCGCGATGACCTCGTCGAGGGCGTCGAGCGCAGCCAGGTAGCCACGCAGGATGTGGGCGCGCTTCTCGGCCTCGCGCAGCCGGAACTGCGTGCGGCGGACGATGACGTCGACCTGGTGGGCGACCCACGCCGAGATGAAGCCGTCGAGCGGCAGGGTACGGGGCACCCCGTCGACGATCGCGAGCATGTTCGCGCCGAAGTTCTCCTGCAGCTGGGTGTGCTTGTACAGGTTGTTCAGCACGACCTTGGCGACGGCGTCACGCTTCAGCACGATCACCAGGCGCTGCCCGGTGCGGCCGGAGGTCTCGTCACGGATGTCGGCGACACCGGCGAGCTTGCCGTCCTTGACCAGCTCGGCGATCTTGATCGCCAGGTTGTCGGGGTTGACCTGGTACGGCAGCTCGGTGACGACGAGGCAGGTGCGACCCTGGATCTCCTCCACCGAGACGACGGCACGCATCGTGATCGAGCCACGGCCGGTGCGGTAGGCGTCCTGGATGCCCTTGGTGCCGAGCACCTGTGCACCCGTCGGGAAGTCCGGGCCCTTGATGCGCTGCATGAGCGCGGCGAGCAGCTCTTCACGGGTGGCGTCGGGGTTGTCGAGCGCCCACTTGGCGCCCTCGGCGACCTCGCGCAGGTTGTGCGGCGGGATGTTCGTGGCCATGCCGACCGCGATGCCGACCGAGCCGTTGACGAGCAGGTTCGGGAACCGGGCCGGCAGGATCGCCGGCTCCTGGGTGCGGCCGTCGTAGTTGTCCTGGAAGTCGACGGTGTCCTCGTCGATGTCGCGGACCATCTCGAGCGCGAGCGGCGCCATCTTCGTCTCGGTGTACCGCGGAGCGGCGGCGCCGTCGTTGCCCGGCGAACCGAAGTTGCCCTGGCCGAGCGCGAGCGGGTACCGGAGCGACCACGGCTGCACCAGGCGGACGAGGGCGTCGTAGATCGCCGAGTCACCGTGCGGGTGGAACTGGCCCATGACGTCACCGACGACGCGGGAGCACTTCGAGAACGCACGGTCCGGGCGGTAGCCGCCGTCGAACATCGCGTAGATCACACGGCGGTGCACCGGCTTGAGGCCGTCACGGACCTCCGGCAGGGCACGACCGACGATGACCGACATCGCGTAGTCGAGGTACGAGCGCTGCATCTCGAGCTGCAGGTCGACCTGCGAGATGCGGTCACCGGAGACGACGATGTCCCCGCTGTCGCCGTGGACGATCTCGGGCTGCTCGTCGGCGCCGTTCTCGTTGTCGTCAGCCATGTGGCTTCGTTCCCTTTCTGGACAGCCTGGAGGCTGTGGTTCCGTTGGTCGCGCCGTGCGCGACCACAGGTGGTCAGGACTGGTCGACGCGGCTCACGCCGCGCCTCCTGGCCGTTAGATGTCGAGGAAGCGGACGTCCTTGGCGTTCTGCTGGATGAACTGGCGACGCGCGTCGACGTCCTCACCCATCAGCGTCGAGAAGGTGCTGTCCACCGCAGCCGCGTCCTCGAGCGTGACCTGCAGGAGCGTGCGGGTGTCCGGGTTCATGGTGGTGTCCCAGAGCTCCTTGTAGTCCATCTCGCCGAGGCCCTTGTAGCGCTGGATCCCGTTGTCCTTCGGGATCCGCTTGCCGGCTGCGAGGCCGGCCTGCATCAGGGCGTCGCGCTCCCGGTCGCTGAAGACGTACTCGTGCGCCGAGTTCGACCACTTCAGGCGGTACAGCGGCGGCTGCGCGAGGTACACGTAGCCGTGCTCGATGAGCGGACGCATGTAGCGGAAGAGCAGCGTGAGCAGCAGCGTGGTGATGTGCTGGCCGTCGACGTCGGCATCGGCCATCAGCACGATCTTGTGGTACCGGGCCTTGTCCGGGTCGAAGTCCTCACCGATGCCGGCACCGAACGCCGTGATCATCGACTGGATCTCCTGGTTGGCGAGGGCGCGGTCGAGCCGGGCCTTCTCGACGTTCAGGATCTTGCCGCGCAGGGGCAGGATCGCCTGGGTCATCGGGTTGCGGCCCTGCACGGCGGAACCGCCGGCGGAGTCACCCTCGACCATGAAGATCTCCGACACGGTCGGGTCCTTCGACTGGCAGTCCTTGAGCTTGCCGGGCATGCCGCCCGACTCGAGCAGCCCCTTGCGGCGGGTGGTCTCGCGCGCCTTGCGGGCGGCCAGGCGCGCCTGCGACGCCTGGATCGCCTTGCGGACGACGTCGCGTGCCTGCGTCGGGTTGCTCTCGAACCAGTGGGTCAGCTCGGTGCCGACGACGCGCTGCACGAACGACTTCGCCTCGGTGTTGCCGAGCTTGGTCTTCGTCTGCCCCTCGAACTGCGGCTCGCCGAGCTTCACGGAGATGACGGCCGTCAGCCCTTCGCGGATGTCGTCACCCGTGAGGTTGTCGTCCTTCTCCTTGATGATCTTCGTCTCGCGCGCGTAGCGGTTGACGAGGGTCGTGAGCGCGGCACGGAAGCCCTCTTCGTGGGTGCCGCCCTCGTGCGTGTTGATCGTGTTCGCGAAGGTGTGGACGCTCTCCTGGTACGAGGTGTTCCACTGCATCGCGACCTCGAGCGCGATCTTGCGCTCCGGGTCCTCGGACTCGAAGCCGATGACGTCCGGGTGGACGAGGTCGGCCTTCTTCTGCGCGTTGATGTACTCGACGTAGTCGGCGAGACCACGCTCGTACATGAAGGTGTCGTTGCGGGCCTCTTCCCCTTCTTCCGGGGCGCGCTCGTCGCGGAGGTTGATCCGCAGGCCCTTGTTCAGGAAGGCCATCTGCTGGAACCGGGTGCGCAGGGTCTCGTAGTCGAACACGACGGACTCGAAGATCTCGGCGTTCGGCCAGAACGTGATCGTCGTGCCGGTCTCGTCGGTCTCTTCGTCCTTGGAGACGGGCGCGACGGGGACACCGTCGGTGTAGCTCTGGCGCCAGACGTGGCCCTGGCGACGGACCTCGACGTCGAGCTCGGAGCTCAGCGCGTTCACGACCGACGAACCGACGCCGTGCAGACCGCCGGAGACGGCGTAGCCGCCACCGCCGAACTTGCCGCCGGCGTGCAGGACGGTGAGGACGACCTGCAGGGTCGAGACCCCCTCGGCCGCGTGGACGTCGACCGGGATGCCACGGCCGTTGTCGACGACGCGGACGCCACCGTCTTCACGGATGCTCACGTCGATGGTGTCGCAGTACCCGGCGAGGGCTTCGTCGACGGAGTTGTCGACGATCTCCTGGACCAGGTGGTGCAGACCGCGAGGGCCGGTCGAACCGATGTACATACCGGGGCGCTTGCGGACGGCCTCGAGCCCCTCGAGCACCTGAATCTGGTCTGCGCCGTAGGACGGTTCGCTCTGCGGGGTCTCCGCGCCGAGCGGGTTCTGCCGGTCGTCTTCAGATTCTGCTGCCATGTCGAGCGTGCTCCTGCCTGCGCGCGGAACGCCCGCGCACTGCACCTCCCAGTCTACCGCAGAGCCCCCTCTTTCGAGGGCTCATCTGCCCCGCAGACGGGCTTTTCTGGCACTCCAGGATGATTTCGTCGCCTCAACCGTAGGTGTCGCGAGGACCGCGCCCCTGGACCGTCCTGGGGCCGCGTTTCCACGTGGGGGCGTCCGGGCCGGAAACCCTGATCGACTCGACCCCCGCTTCTGGGTGCCGTTCCGCGATGGTCGTCGTGACCGTCGCGCGCATCAGTCGGAGCTGGGTGGCCCAGGCCGTCGAGTCGCACCGGATGACGAGTGCGCCGTCGTCGATGGTGACCGGTCGGGAGTGCTTCGCCAGCTCCTCGCCGACGACGCTCGGCCAGTCCACGAAGAGCTCGGAGCGGGCGAGGGGCTCCGTCCAACCGAGTTCCTGGGCGAGCGAACCGACGATGTCGGCGAGGCCCTTCGGCTCGCGGCCGCGCCCGTACGGCACGGTGTCGGCGTCGAACTCGCGGGCACGGCGGCGGCGGGCATCGGTGCCGCGCTTGGACGGGTCGCCGAACACCGCGCGCAGGTGGCGGTAGACCTGCGAGGGTTCGGTGGGCTTGCGGGGCTTGGGCATCAGGCGTCGGCTTCGGTCGGGTCCGTCTTGCTCTCCGCGACGGTCGCGTCCGCCGCGTGCGTCGCGTCCGTCGCCGGACTGGAGGCCCGGGTCGCGTCCGCCTCGTCGGTCACGATCGTGCCCGCCTCGATCCGCACGGTGTGCGCCGCCAGCTTCCCGGGCACGTCACCGAAGACCGCGGCCGTGATGAGCACCTGCTCGTAGTCGGCGACGGCGTTCGCCAGCCGTTCCCGCCGCGATTCGTCGAGTTCGGCGAAGACGTCGTCGAGGATGATGATCGGGTCGCCCAGGTTCGACTCGGCGCGCAGGATCGAGGCGCTCGCGAGCTGGATGGCCAGCGCGAAGGACCAGGATTCGCCGTGACTCGCGTACCCGCGGGCTGGTAACCCGTTGAGCTGGAACAGAACGTCGTCCCGGTGCGGCCCCACGAGGGTGAGCCCGCGGTCGAGTTCGTCACGGCGACGACGCTCGAGGGCAGCCGCGAACGCTTCGGCAGCCGACGCGACCGTGACGGGCTCGTCGGGGGTCCCGAGCACGGGGTCGGTAGCCGCCGCGGACTCGGGGTCGCCACCACGGATCGACAGGACGCCGGTGATCGAGGCGTCGTGGTGTTCGCCGGCGACGGTCGCGTAGGCCTCGGCCACGAAGGGTGCGAGCCGCCGGGTCAGGTGGTCACGGGCCGCGACGATCTCGGCGCCGAGTCCGACGAGCCGGTCGTCCCAGACGTCGAGCGTCGACAGGGCGTTCGCCTTCGCGCCGGTGGCACGGGCCGACTTCAGCAGGGTGTTCCGCTGGCGGAGCGTGCGGTCGTAGTCGGCGAGCACGCCCTGCATCCGCGGTGCGATCTGGCCGAGCAGCTCGTCGAGCATCCGGCGTCGCCCGGCCGGCTCGCCCCGCACGAGGGCGAGGTCCTCCGGGGCGAACAGCACACTCGTGCAGTAGCGCGGCAGCTCCCGCGGCTTGATCGCCGACCGGTTCACCTGCGCACGGTTCGCACCGGTGCGGTTGATCTGCACCTCGGCGAGGATGCTGCGGTCCTCGTGCGCGAGACGAGCCCGGACGATCGCGGCGTCGCATCCTTGACGGACGAGCGCTGCGTCGGTGGGGACGCGGTGCGAGCCGAGGGTCGAGAGGTACCCGATCGCCTCGACCAGGTTGGTCTTGCCCTGTCCGTTGCGCCCGACGAACAGGTTCGGCCCGCGTGCGAGGTCGACGTCCGCCTCCCGGTAGTTCCGGAAGTCGGTCAGTTGGAGATGGTCGACGTGCACGCGGGCCGAGTCCGGGTTCCCCCGGGAAGTCCTAGGACTTCTTGACGGCGTGACCGCCGAACTGGTTGCGGAGCGCCGCGACGGCCTTCATCGTCGGCGAGGCGCTGCCCTGGCGCGAGACGAAGCGCGCGAAGATCGACGCCGAGAGCGCCGGCATCGGCACGGCGAGCTCGATGCCCTCTTCGAGCGTCCAACGGCCCTCGCCTGAGTCCTCGACGTAGCCCTCGAGCTCGTCGAGCTTCGGGTCCTCGTTCAGCGCGAGCACCATCAGGTCGAGCAGCCAGGAACGGACGACCGTTCCGCGCTGCCAGCCGGCGAACACGGCGGGGACGTCGGTGATCAGGTCCTTGGCTTCGAGGAGCTCGTAGCCCTCGCCGTACGCCTGCATGATCGCGTACTCGATGCCGTTGTGGACCATCTTCGCGTAGTGGCCGGCGCCGATCGGGCCGGCGTGCGAGAAGCCTTCTTCGCGGGGACCCTCGGGGCGCAGCGCGTCGAACACGGGCATCGCGAACTCGACGTCCGCGGCGTCACCGCCGACCATGAGGCCGTAGCCGTTGTCCTTGCCCCAGACGCCACCGGAGACGCCGACGTCCATGTAGCGGATGCCGCGCGCAGCGAGCTGCTCGGCGTGCGTGGTGTCGTCCAGCCACTTCGAGTTGCCACCGTCGATGACCAGGTCGCCCTCGCCGAGGACACCGGCCAGGTCGGTGATCACGTCGTCGGTGATCTTGCCGTGCGGGACCATGACCCACACGAGACGCTTGCCCTCCGGGAGGGCAGCGGCGAGGGCGCCGAGGTCTGCGACGTCCGAGACGGCGGGGTTGGCGTCGTACCCGGTGACCTCGATCCCTGCGTTGCGGAGACGGGCACGCATGTTGTTGCCCATGCGACCAAGGCCGACAAGACCGATGTGCATGATTTCCTCTTCTGTTCGTCGTCGCGCTGATGCTGCCGGTGGTGTGCGCCAGCGCAGGTTGCCTGTTGCGCCTATCGCAGCAGCAGGTTCGGCTGCAGCAGGTACCGGTATCCATCGGTCGCTGCGGCCTCTTGCGAAGTCTGGCCGGTGATCAGCACCGGGCCCGGCTTGTTGGGGTTCTCCGTCTTGGTGAAGGAGATGCGGACGAACTCGGAGTGCACCGCGTTCAGTCCGTCCAGGAGGAAGGCGGGCTTCAACGAGACCACCGTTTCCTCGCCGGTCAACAACGCACTGATCGACTCTGACGCCTGCGCTTGTTCGGATCCGATCGCCTCGAGCGTGAGCCCGTCGACCGTGAAGGAGAACCGGAGCGCCGCCTCGCGCTCCAGGACGAGGGAGACCCGTCGGACCGCTTCGACGAGCTCCGCGGTGTTGATCACCGCGTGGTCGTTGACGGTCTCGGGGAAGAGCCGGCGGACCGGCGGGTAGTTGCCCTTGATGAGCAACGACGTCACGGTCTTGTCGTCGGCGTGGAACGCGATGAGCTCGCGGTCGGAGTTGCCGCTGATCGACACCGACACCGTGGACGCCGAACCGAACGTGCGGCCGACCTCCTGCAGGGTGCGGGCCGGGACCAGTGCGTGCAGGGGGTCCGAGCCGACTCGGCCGGAGTCCCACGCGATGGTGCGGACGGCGACGCGGTAGCGGTCCGTGGCGATGAGGGAGAGGTCGTTGTCGCCGACCTCGAGCTGCACGCCCGTGATGACGGGGGTGACGTCGTCACGGCTGGCGGCGACGGCGACCTGGGACACCGCTTCGGAGAACGCGTCGCCGGGGATCACACCGGTCTGCGGGCCGATCTCCGGCAGCGTCGGGTACTCCTCGACGGGCATGGACAGCAGCGTGAAGTGCGCCGATCCGCAGGAGACGGAGATCTTGGCGTCCTCGGTGGTGAACGACACGGGGGCGTTCGGCAGCCGGCTCGCGATGTCGTTGAGCAGTCGACCGGAGACCAGGACCGTGCCCGGCTCGTCGATCTGGGCCGAGATGGACGTCTGCGCCGACACCTCGTAGTCGAACGACGAGAGCGTCAGACGATCTCCGTCGGCGTGGATCAGGACGCCCGAGAGGATCGGGAGGGTCGTGCGCTGCGGGAGGAGCTTCACTGCGAAGGAGACGGCTTCGGAGAAGACGTCCCGGTTGACCTCGAACTTCACAGCTGGAACCCCTGTCGATCGGCTTGGACTGTCCGGCCGCCCCATTCTGGCACAGGCGGACGTGGGCCGGATTTCTTGTCATCCCGCCGTCCACAAGGTTGTCCCGCGGAGATTGATCGTTAACCAGGAGTAATGGTGTTAACGCCTGTGCACACTGTGGATAACCCTGTGCATCCCGCTCCGCAGTAGGGAACTACACGCTTGTGACTTGTGAGCGGTGTGTGAGCGTTAACGGGATGAATGAATCTCATCTATCCACTTCCATCCCCAGTCTCCACAGGTGACCCCCCACCTGTGTACAACCGGGCGGCGTGTCCTCCACAGTTATCCACAGGCTATCCACACTGTGAGAAGTCCGGCCCATGGAACCGTCTCAGATGGTGGATGGGGCCGGGAACGGGCCGATCTCAGCGGTAACGGCGGTCCTGCTTGATGCGGCTGGTGAGCTCGGTGACCTGGTTGTAGATCGACCGACGCTCCTTCATCAGCTCGGTGATCTTCTTGTTCGCGTACATCACCGTGGTGTGGTCGCGGTTGCCGAACAGCTGCCCGATCTTGGGCAGGGACAGGCTCGTCAGCTCACGGCACAGGTACATCGCGATCTGTCGTGCCGTGGCGATCGCCTGGGAGCGGGACGACCCGTACAGGTCGTCGACGGAGAGCTTGAAGTACTCCGCGGTGTGGTTGATGATGTCCGTCGGCGCGACGACGTTGTCCTCGTCGAGGGTGATCAGGTCCTTGAGGACCGTCTGCACCAGGGCCATGTCCACGGCCGTCCGGTTCAGGCTCGCGAACGCGGTGACCCGGATCAGGGTGCCCTCGAGCTCGCGGATGTTGCTCGACACCTTCGACGCCATGAACTCGAGGATGTCGTCGGGCACCTGCAGGTGGTCGGACTGTGCCTTCTTGCGGAGGATCGCGATGCGCGTCTCGAGCTCGGGCGCCTGCACGTCGGTGATCAGGCCCCACTCGAAGCGCGATCGCATCCGGTCCTCGAACCCGGTCAGGTGCTTCGGCGCGACGTCGGACGTGATGACGACCTGCTTGTTGTGGTCGTGCAGCGTGTTGAACGTGTGGAAGAAGGCCTCCTGCGTGGAGTCCTTCCCCTGCAGGAACTGGATGTCGTCGATCAGCAGGATGTCGATGTCGCGGTACCGCTGCTGGAACTGGTTCGAGCGGTTGTTCGCGATCGAGTTGATGAAGTCGTTGGTGAACTCCTCGCTCGACACGTACCGGACGCGGATCCCCGGGTAGAGGCTCTCGGCGTAGTGCCCGATGGCGTGGAGCAGGTGGGTCTTGCCCAGCCCGGAGTCCCCGTAGATGAAGAGCGGGTTGTAGGCCTTGGCCGGTGCCTCGGCCACGGCGACCGCTGCCGCGTGTGCGAACCGGTTCGACGAGCCGATGACGAAGTTGTCGAAGTTGTACTTCGGGTTGAGTCGCGACTCGGGCCGACCGCTGGTGCCGGGAGAGTCGATCTGGCTCGGGACGAACGGCGCCTCGATGTACTGGCGCGGCGCGGCACTCTGCTCGACGGCTTCCTGCACGGGCTCGGCGTACTCGGGGACGTTCGGGTCCACCCGCGGCTCCGACGCCATGTCCGGGTTGACGGTGATGGCGAAGTTCGCGACCGAGTCGTCACCGATGCGACCGACCGCCTCGGTGATCGGGATCCTGATGCGCTGTTCGAGCATGCCCCGGGTCAGGTCGTTCGGGACCTCGAGGTACAGGGTGCCGGCGAGCACGCCCTTCGGCTCGACCAGGTTCAGGAACCCGTGGAGCTGCGGCGTGATGCGGGGGTCCTCGGCGAGGAGTCCGAGTACGGATGACCAGAGGTCCTCGACGGGGTCGGCCGGCATCGTCATGTCGCGCTCGTCTCCAGGGGTCGTGTCGTGCGTTCGCTGTCGGACGAGAGTGCGTCCTGCGGGGTCGGACATGCCGTGGCGTCCTCGGCGACCGCACTCGGGACCAGGTCGTCGCCGGCGGATCGTCGGTGGCTCCGGGGGCTTCGTCGACGCCTCGTTGCCGCGGAGGTTCCCACAGGGTTGTCCACAGTGTTGTCCACGACCACCTCGAGCCGTCCGGCAGGAGTACTTCCCTGTCGTACCGGCCATCGGGGCGATCGATCACACCACTGTAAAGGACCGGACCGAGTCCCACCGAACGGAAGTTGTCCCCAATGTGGAGAATGGGCTCGAGCGACGGCAGACCCGACGGCACCGACGCAACCGGTCCGGGCGGGGTTTGACCTGCTCGCCGCTGTCACGTACCGTTAACCAGTTGACTGCGGCCCTTTGGTCGCGCCCATCTGCGTCGTTCGACACCCGGACGGCTACACATACGTGACGGCTCGCCGCGAGCAGCCGTGTGGAGAACATCATGAGCAAGCGCACCTTCCAGCCGAACAACCGCCGCCGCGCCAAGAAGCACGGCTTCCGCCTCCGCATGCGGACGCGTGCCGGCCGCGCCATCCTGTCGGCGCGCCGCGCCAAGGGCCGTACCGAGCTCTCGGCCTGATCAGGCTCATCGCCTGATCCGGTCCTCGGTCTGACCCCGGCGTCGCAGTGTTGGCCAGCGCCAACCGCATCGTGCGCGGGGATGACTACCGGAACGTCGTGCGTCGTGGTCGCAAAAGCGCCACGGCGCACGTCGTCGTGTCCGTGGTCCGTCAGCCGGCAGACCGCAACGGACCGACGCGGTTCGGCTTCATCGTCGCGAAGACGGTGGGGAACGCCGTGACCCGGAACCTGATCAGGCGGCGGCTCAAGGCGATCGCGCACGACCTGCTCGCCGAGACCCCCCAGGGCTTCGACGTGGTGGTCCGTGTACTGCCAGCCGCATCGCAGGCCGGATGGCCTACCCTGCTCGAAGACGTCACGCGCTCCTTCGCGCGCGGGGTGGAGAAGGCAGCATGAACCGCACTCTGTGGACCCGGCTTGCCTGGGTCATCGCGTTGCTCCCACGCAACGCGTGCGTCGTCGTGCTCCGGGCCTACCGTGCGGTGATCTCCCCGCTGTACGGCAACGTCTGCCGCTACCACCCGTCGTGCTCCCGGTACGCCCTCGACGCGATCCAGCAGTACGGCGTCGTCCGCGGATCCGCCATGGGCGCCTGGCGCATCGCCCGTTGCAACCCCTGGGCTGCTGGTGGCATCGACGACGTCAAGGAACGCCGTCACCCGTTCGTCGTCAACCGGTTCGGGTTCGTCCTCGCGCCGATCCCGCAGCATCCGCAGCCCGCGGTCGGAACGGTTCGGCCGGTCCTGCTCCCCCAGCGCACTCGAAAGGCGTAGCCGTCCCCATGGACATCATCGGAACGATCCTCTGGCCGCTCAAATGGGTGGTCTCGGCCATCCTCGTCGGCTTCCACTGGATCTTCGAGAACATCGGCATGGACCCGAACGAGGGCATCACGTGGGTGCTCTCGATCATCTTCCTGACGTTCGTCGTCCGCGCAGCGTTGATCCCGATCTTCGTCCGGCAGATCAAGTCGCAGCGCCGCATGCTCGAGGTCGCGCCGCAGCTGAAGAAGATCCAGGACAAGTACAAGGGCAAGAAGGACCAGTTCTCGCGTGAGGCCATGAGCCGCGAGACCATGGCGCTCTACAAGGAGACCGGGACCAACCCGCTCAGCTCCTGCCTGCCGCTGCTGCTGCAGATGCCGATCTTCTTCTCGCTGTACTCGGTGCTGCACGAGGCCCAGATCAACAAGACGGGCATCGGCCTGCTGACGAACGACCTCGCGGGGTCGTTCGGCAACGCGGCCCTGTTCGGCGCTCCGCTGCACGAGACCTTCACGAACGCCTCCGGCTGGGAGGTCCGTGCGATCGCGGGCTTCATGATCGTCGTGATGACGGCGTCGCAGTTCATCACGCAGCTGCAGCTCGTCGCCAAGAACATGTCGCCGGAGACCAAGGAGTCTCCGATGTACCGCCAGCAGAAGATGATGCTGTACATCCTCCCGCTGGTCTTCGTGATCTCGGGCCTGAGCTTCCCCCTCGGCGTCATGTTCTACTGGCTGGCCTCGAACCTCTGGACGATGGCGCAGCAGTACTTCGTCATCCGCAGCATGCCGACCCCCGGCTCCGAAGCCGCTCTGGCTCGTGAAGCCCGCCTGGCCAAGAAGGCACAGCGTCGCGGAACGGCCACCCCGGTGCTCGCCGAGGCCGGTGCCGGCGCCGGTGCGACGGAGATCGAGCCCGTGCGCGTCACCACCCAGCGTCAGCAGCCGGTCGGCAAGCAGCGCCAGAAGAAGAACGGGAAGAAGTAAGTGACCGAGCAGGACACCGCAGGCGCCGTCGAGACGACGGACACCGAGACCGAGGATGCCCGCGACGAAGCGGACATCGCAGCGGACTACATCGAGGAACTCCTCGACATCTGCGACCTCGACGGCGACATCGAGATCGAGGAACGCGCCGGTCGCGTGTACCTGTCGGTCACCGACGACGGCGAGGCGCTCCGCGTGCTGTCGAAGCCCGACACCGTGACGGCGCTGCAGGAGCTCACCCGGATCGCCGTGCAGGCGGAGACCGGCGAGTTCAGCCGGCTCATCCTCGACGTCGGTGGCTCGCGGGATGCCCGTGCTGACGAGCTGCAGCGGCTCGTGGACACCGCTGTCGAGCGCATCGAAGCCGGTTCGTCGTCGGCTGCGCTCCCCCCGATGTCGTCCTACGAGCGCAAGCTCGTCCACGACCTGGTCGCTGAGAAGGGCTTCCACTCGGAGTCCGAGGGTGAGGGTCGGGACCGCCACACGGTCGTCACCCGATGACGGACGCACCCGTCCCGACTGAGGCAACACCGGTGCTCGAGGCTGAGCCCACGGCGGCTGCAGCACTCTTCGGTGACCAGATCGAGGTTGCGCGCTCGTTCACCAACGAGCTCGCTCGGCGGGGCGAGGAGCTGGGCCCTGATCGGCCCGCTCGAGTTGCCTCGCCTGTGGACGCGACACATCCTCAATTCTGCGTTGCTCGCACCCCTCCTGGAGGCTCGGGGGCGCGTTGCCGACGTCGGTTCGGGAGCAGGGTTGCCGGGTCTCGTGCTCGCGATCGCCCGTCCGGACGTCGAGTTCGTCCTCATCGAGCCGATGGAGCGCCGGACGGATTGGCTTCGCGCTGAGTCCGATCGGCTCGGCCTGCAGAACGTCACGGTGCTCCGTGGCCGTGCTGAGGACGTAGCCGACGACGTCGTGGTTGACCAGGTCACCGCACGCGCCGTCAGCGCCCTGTCGAAGCTCATCCCCCTCACCGTGCCGCTGGTCCGCTCCGGCGGCCAGCTCATCCTGATGAAGGGTGCGCGGGTCGACGAAGAGATCGAGAAGGCCCGCAAGGTCATCCTTCGGAAGCGCCTCTCTGATGTCGAGGTGCTCGAGCTCGGAGAAGGTGTGGTCGACGAGACCACCCGCGTCTTCCGGGCTACAGTTGACTGACGCTGCGGCTCGGGCCGGGTCATCCGGCCGCCAGTGGCTCCGCGTTCCACGTGAAACATCGAACCGGGGAAGAGGCACTCGTTGAGTTCATCGACCGACTACGACGCGTCGACACCGCTCGCTCGCGAGATCGCCGACCTGAACCGTCGCCGACGCGCGATCGCCACGCAGCAGTTTCCACTCCCTTCTGAGACGCGGATCATCACCGTCTCGAACCAGAAGGGTGGCGTCGGCAAGACGACGACGACCGTCAACCTGGCAGCGGGTCTCGCCCATGGCGGCGCTCGTGTGCTCGTCATCGACCTGGACCCGCAGGGTAATGCCTCGACCGCGCTTGGTGTCGATCACCAGGCGGAGGTCGCGAGCATCTACGACGTGATCGTCGACGAGGCACCGATGGCCGACACCGTGCAGGCCTCCCCTGAGTCGGACACCCTCTGGTGTGTGCCGGCCACCATTCACCTCGCCGGCGCCGAGATCGAGCTCGTGTCACTGGTGGCACGTGAGCAGCGTCTCCGGACCGCGCTCGACATGTACCTGCAGTCGCTGGACGAGCCGTACCACTACGTCTTCATCGACTGCCCGCCGTCGCTGGGCCTGTTGACGATCAACGCCTTCGTTGCCGCGCAAGAGGTGCTCATCCCGATCCAGTGCGAGTACTACGCGCTCGAGGGACTGAGCCAGCTGCTGCGGAACATCGAGTTGATCGAGCGACACCTCAACCCGAACCTCCGGGTCTCCACGATCCTGCTGACCATGTACGACGGCCGCACGAACCTGGCGAACCAGGTGGCGAACGACGTGCGGGAGCACTTCGGTGACCAGGTCCTCAAGGCGATGATCCCCCGCTCCGTCCGCGTGAGCGAAGCACCGAGCTACGGCCAGAGCGTCGTCGCCTACGACGTGAACTCCACCGGGTCGCTGTCCTACCTGGAAGCGGCCGCCGAGATCGCAGCACGAGGAGCGAAGCACTGATGGCACCGAAGCGAACCGGACTCGGCCGAGGCATCGGCGCCCTGATCCCGACGGCGACCGATCAGCAGGACCGTCCCGTCGACGTGTTCTTCCCGACCGGTGGCACGCCGGCATCCGCTCCGACGGCGGACGAGCTGGTGGCCGTGCCGGGGGCTCGTCTCGCAAACCTCAATCCGCTGGACGTGATCCCGAACGCGCAACAGCCGCGGAAGGAGTTCCGCGAGGAGGAGCTCCAGGAGCTCGTTCACTCGATCCGCGAGATCGGTGTCCTGCAGCCCATCGTCGTCCGGCCGATCCCCGGCGCGACGGGCACCGAGCCCCAGTACGAGCTCATCATGGGTGAGCGCCGTCTGCGGGCCACGAAGGAACTCGGCCTGAGCACGATCCCGGCGATCGTGAAGGACACCCCCGACGACGCGATGCTGCGCGACGCGCTGCTGGAGAACCTCCACCGGGCGCAGCTCAACCCCTTGGAAGAGGCATCGGCGTACCAGCAGCTCCTCGCGGACTTCGGGATCACCCAGGAACAGCTCGGACAGCGCATCGGTCGATCGCGCCCGCAGATCACGAACACGATCCGACTCCTGCGGCTCCCCTCCCCCGTGCAGCGGCGAGTGGCCGCAGGCGTGCTCTCTGCCGGACATGCTCGCGCCATCCTGGCCGCTCCGGACGCCGAGGCGATGGAGTACCTGGCCGAGAAGATCGTCAACGAGGACCTGTCCGTCCGTGCTGCTGAGGCGATCGCGCAGCAACTCTCCGCGAACACGCCGCCGGCGAAGCCGAAGACCGAGCCGTCCAAGCGCCAGGCACACTTCAACGATCTCGCTGAACGGCTCGGTGATCGCTTGAACACGCGGGTGAAGATCGCAGTCGGTGCTCGCAAGAGCTCCGTCACGATCGACTTCGCGAACGGCGACGACCTCAACCGGATCCTCGGTGAGCTCGGGGTAGAGGACCTCGAGGGCTGATCCAGCCTGTGCGCGGCGCTGTGCGGCGCTGTGAGCCCCTGCGACGGTCGGGCCGGGATCGATGGACCAGCGACTCCTGCCGAGCGGTCTTGCGGCAATGCAGCGCTCGGGACGACGCCTTCGTCGGACGCGATCGGACTCAGCTGAGTTGGTCGTGTCGTGACCACCATCGGCTCGCCCTTCGTGCCAGCGATCCGAGGGACGTTCTTCCGAGCGGTCGACCCGAGGTTCCGTGAGTTCGCTCTCGAGGGATCGCGTTCCGCCAGCCGCGACTGCAGAGCGGACGATCCGACGCGCTACCTCGGATTGCCAGTTGAGGGGGTCGACGCTTCGATGCTTGCGAACAAGGGCGTGCGGCAGCGAAACGTGGAGATTGACGTCAAGGCCTCTCCGATCGTCTGTTCTCGCGGTTCGGGCGCCTCGGGGCCCGCCGAACGCGCCGGGCGCCAACACCGGCGCTGAGTGAAGATCCTCATGGCGAGATGTTCCACGTGGAACACCTCGCCTCGCGAAGCAGGGAAGTCACTCAATGCCGTCGTTCCACGTGGAACATCTGGGCCCGTTCGAGGGGCAGGTGCAGAGCACGTGCCGGTGTTCCACGTGGAACATCGGCTGCAGGGTCAGGCGCGGTGGTCCCGGATGGCCTGCTCGGCGAGCTCGGCGTAGGTCCACCCGAGGTCGAACCCGGACGCGGACAGCGCCTGCGGCAGCAGTGACGTCTCGGTGAGCCCGGGGAGCACGTTCGCCTCGAGGAACCAGGGCGTCCCAGCCCCGTCGACGATCAGGTCGACGCGGGACAGATGCCGGAGTCCCAGAGCCACGTGCGCGGCAACCGCAGCCTCCGCGGCTGCTCCGGCGAACTCGTCGGACAGTCGTGCGGGGGTGTAGAAGGTCGTCTCCCCCGCGTTGTAGCGCGCCTCGAAGCCGTAGATACCGTTGCGCGGCACGATCTCCACGGCGGAGAGCGCCACGGGGCCGTCGCCGGTGTCGATGATCCCCACGGCGACCTCGGTCCCCCGGATGAGCTCCTCGACCACGACGTCGTCGCAGTACGTGTACGCCGTCACCATGGCCCGAGGCAGGTCCTTGACGTCGTCGACGAGGGTCACGCCCTGCGCACTCCCGCCTCGCGCCGGCTTCACCGCGAGCGGCACCGGGTGCTCGGTCGCGATGGCCTCGAGGACACCGACAGCACCGAGCTCGCGGAAGACGTCGTGGGAGAGCGTCACCGAACGAGGAGTACGCACGCCGGCGCGGGCGACCAGCGCTGATGCCGTGGGCTTGTCCCATGCCAACCGAGCCGACGTCGAACGTGAGCCGACGAACGGGATGTCCACGGCCTCCAGGATGCCCCGCAGGGCCCCGTCCTCACCGGAGGCGCCGTGCAGTGCCGGCCACACGACGTCCGGGCGTGAATCGGTGAGAGCCGGCAGGAGCATCGCGTCGGCGTCGCGTAGGTCCACCTGCCAGCCGTAGCCGGTCAGTGAGTCGGCGACCCGACGACCGGAGCGGAGGGAGACATCGCGTTCGTGCGAAATGCCTCCGGCGACGACGACGACGTGACGACGGGTGAGCTCGGCCATGCGGGGTCCTCCGGTGTGGAACTGCGGTGCTGTGCGATCAGTACTGAGGAAAAGCGCTGATCAGGAGATGTTCGGGGGCGGTGCACTGACGGACGACGTCTCGCGGACCACGGTGTTCGGGCGGGTGGTCGGGCCGAACGTCTCGATGAGTTCGAGTTCGTCGTTGACGACGTTGGCGAGTCGCTTGACGCCCACCCGGATCTGCTCGGGCGTCGGGTAGCAGAACGACAGGCGGATGTGTCCGCCGCCGCGCCCGTCGGCGTAGAAGGCCGTCCCTGGGGTGTACGCCACGAGCTCCTTGACCGCGCGCGGCAACATCCCCTTGGAGTCGAGCGACTCGGGCAGGGTCAGCCACACGAAGAAGCCACCGTTCGGCTTCGTCCAGGACAGGTCGGGCAGGAACTCCCCCAGTGCGGACAGCATGGCGTCACGGCGCTCGGCGTAGATGCCCCGGAAGGTGTCGACCTGACCCTTCCAGTCCGCCGCGTCGAGGTACGCGTTCACGACGTACTGGCCGAAGGAGTTCGGCGCGAGCACGGCCGACTCGTTCGCGAGCACGAGCTTCTCGCGGATGGCGTGCGGTGCGAGCGCCCAGCCGACGCGGAAGCCCGGTGCGAGGGTCTTCGAGAAGGAGCCGAGGTACACCACGCCCTCTTCGTCGATCGATCGGATCGCCTGCGGCGCCGGCTCGTCGAACCAGAGGAGCCCGTACGGGTTGTCCTCGAGCACGAGGATGTTGTTCGACCGGCAGATGTCGAGCACCTCGATGCGGCGCTCGCGGCTCATCGTGACGCCTGCCGGGTTGTGGAAGTTCGGGATCGTGTAGAGGAACTTGATCCGCTTGCCCTGGGTGCGGAGGTTCGCGATTGCTTCACGCAGCGCCTCGGGGACGAGACCGAGATCGTCCGTCGTGACGTGCACCGTCTCGGCCTGGTACGACCGGAAGACCCCGATCGCACCGACGTAGGACGGCGACTCGGCGAGCACGACGTCGCCTGGATCGATGAAGAGCCGTGTGACGAGGTCGAGGGCGTGCTGCGAGCCTGTGGTGACCACGACGTCCTCGGCGCTGGCACGGATGCCCTCGAGGCTCATGACGTCCACGATGTGCTCACGGAGGGACCGCAGGCCCTGTCCGCCGCCGTACTGGAGCGCCATGGCGGAGTGCTCGTTCATGACACGGTCCAGGGAGCCCGTGACGAGCTCTCTGGGGAGCGCGGAGACGAACGGCATGCCGCCGGCCAGCGAGACCACTTCGGGGCGCGAGGCGACGGCGAACAGGGCTCGGACCTCGGAGGCGCTCAGCCCGGCGGTGCGCTGGGCGTAGGAGTCGTACCAGGGGTCGAGGCTGTTGCCGTTCGTCATCGAGTGCTCCGTTCAGTGGGACATTCCCGCCACACTACGACATCGGCCCGGGGAACCAGGGTTCCGCGACGGGGCCGATCGTCATCCGGTGGCTCCGGACGAGAACGGCCCCGCTCTCAGGGGAGAGCGGGGCCGTTCCTCTTGCAGCTAGCAGCGCTGCCAGGAAGTGGTCTGGCGGATCGCGCCGTACAACGACCAGGTCTGCCCAGGAGAGAGGGTCCTGCAGCTCGACCAAGAGCCGGGCCAGCCAGGGCCGAACACCTTGACTCGCTGGGACGAGCTGAAACAGTTCTGAAGGGAAAACCAATAGGTGGTACTGATCGGGGACCAGTTGCTGCCCTTCTTGAAGACGATCTGCTGCGAGCCTCCGCACGGGCCGACGGCCGCGCGCGTTGAAGCTGAGGCCTGAGCTTCTTCGCTGGCGGTTGCTGTGGTTGGTCCTGCGAGTGCAGCAGTGAATACGAGGCCAGCTGCTGCCGCGAAGGTCACGATCTTTGCGGAACGAATCATCTTGAGCTCCTTTGCGCGCACCCCCATGATGCGTGAGAAGCAGAGTATTAGCTTTTACATATCGTACGCAACCGCCAAACAAAGAAGCCCCGCCTCCGATGGACGGAGGCGGGGCTTTCAGTGTGGGAGCGACCTACGCGAGGAACTCGGCGAGGTCAGCCTCGAGCGCAGGCTTCGGCTTGGCACCGATGACGGTCTTGACGACCTCGCCGCCCTTGAAGACCTTCATCGCCGGGATCGACGTGATCTGGTAGTTCATGGCCGACTGGGGGTTGTCGTCCACGTTGAGCTTCACGATCTCGATCTTCCCGGCGTGCTCTTCGGCGATCTGGTCGAGGATCGGCGAGACCGCGCGACACGGGCCACACCACTCGGCCCAGAAGTCGACGAGGATCGTCTTGTCGGACTTGAGGACCTCGTCCGAGAAGGTGGCGTCGGTGACAGCCTTGGCGTTGGACATGTGTGCTCCTTCGAGAAGTCGTTCAGGGGGTACAACGGCGATGCCGTCGTGGTATTCCGAGGCGGGTCAGGCGCGGGCGGCGATGACGTCGACCATGGCGGGCTCGGTCGGGGCGACGCCCTCGGCCTCGTCCGTCAGAGCGTCGTCGAGCTCGGCGAGGTACTTCTCGGCGTCGAGCGCGGCGACCGTGCCCGAACCGGCAGCCGTGATGGCCTGGCGGTAGGACGGGTCGATGACGTCACCGGCGGCGAAGACACCCGGCAGGTTGGTCTTCGACGAACGGCCTTGGACGGCGATCGTGCCCTCGGGCGCGATGTCGATCTGGCCGTGGATCAGGTGCGTGCGCGGGTCGTTGCCGATCGCGATGAACAGGCCGTCCAGTGCGAGCTCGGACTCCTCGCCCGTCACGGTGTCCTTGAGCGTGACGCCCTCGACCGCGGAGTCACCCGTGATGCCGATGACCTCCTTGTTCCACGCGAACTCGATCTTCGGGTCGTTCATCGCGCGGTCCTGCATGATCTTCGACGCACGCAGGGAGTCCTTGCGGTGGATGACCGTCACCTTGTCGGCGAAGCGGGTGAGGAACGTCGCCTCTTCCATCGCGGAGTCGCCACCACCGACGACGGCGATGTTCTTCTGACGGAAGAAGAAGCCGTCGCAGGTCGCGCACCACGAGACACCGTGGCCGGACAGGCGCTCTTCGTCGGGGAGGCCGAGGTGACGGTACGCGGAGCCGGTGGCGTAGATGACCGCGAGGGCCTCGTACGTCTCGCCGGAGCCGACGGTGACCTTCTTGACCTTGCCGGTGAGGTCGACGGAGACGGCGTCGTCGTACAGGACTTCGGCACCGAACTTCTCGGCCTGTTCCTGCATCTTGATCATGAGGTCGGGGCCCTGGATCCCCTCGGGGAAGCCCGGGAAGTTCTCGACCTCGGTCGTCTTGGTGAGTTCACCGCCCGTCTCGACACTGGAGGCGACGATGAGCGGCTTGAGCTCTGCGCGCGCTGCGTAGATGCCGGCGGTGAACCCGGCCGGGCCGGAAC
>Ga0308157_10000412_pt1 | contig 147633 bp, 123 predicted proteins | sample PhyBR1_FD_201035 | JGI IMG/M metagenome (GOLD analysis project Ga0308157, IMG submission 201035) | Phyllosphere microbial communities from UC Gill Tract Community Farm, Albany, California, United States - DLSLB.R1 | ecosystem: Host-associated > Plants > Phyllosphere > Unclassified | place... | reverse complement strand
GTGCCGGTACGGCTATATAGCCGTACCGGCACGCCACACGCCAGTACCCGACCATCCCCACCGGCAGCGGGAGGGAACGGGCAGGGCGCGGGCCCGGTCAGGCGAGGATCGGCAGGTCCGGCCGGGCGCGGGCCCGGTCAGGCGAGGATCGGCAGGTCCGGCCGGGCGGCGAGGCCGGTCAGGCGAGGATCGGCAGGTCCGGCCGGGCGGCGAGGCCGGTCAGGCGAGGATCCGCAGGTCCGGCCAGGCGGCAGGCCCGGTCAGGCGAGGATCGGCAGGTCCGGCCGGGCGGCGGGGCCGGTGCTGGGCGCAGCCCCGCCACCCGTCGCAGCCCCGGCACCCGTCGCGGGCCCGGCGCTGGTCGCAGCACCGGCGCCGCGGCCGAGGGAGCGGATCTCCCAGCCCGCGTCCCGCCAGCTGCCGGGGTCCAGGACGTTGCGACCGTCGATCAGGCGCGGCGCGGCGACCAGGTTCCGCACGCGCACCGGGTCCAGCGCCGTGTACTCGCGCCACTCGGTCAGCAGCAGCACCAGCTCGGCGCCGGCCAGCGCCTGCTCGGTGTCCGGCTCGCCGACCAGTCCGGGGACTCGCCCCTCGGCGTTGGCGAGGGCCTCGGGGTCGGTGACGGTGACGTGCGCGCCGGCGGACATCAGGCGGGAGACGACCTCGAGCGCCGGGGAGTCGCGCACGTCGTCGCTGTCGGGCTTGAAGGCGGCGCCGAGCACCGTGATGCGGCGGCCGGCGAGGTCGCCGAGCAGCTCCCGGGCGAGCTCCACCACGCGCACCCGTCGGCGCTGGTTGACGGCGTCGACCTCGCGGAGGAAGCCGAGCGCCTCCCCCGCGCCGAGGTCCTCGGCGCTGGCGATGAACGCGCGGATGTCCTTGGGGAGGCAGCCCCCTCCGAAGCCGATCCCGGCGCGGAGGAACTTGGCGCCGATGCGCTCGTCCATCCCGATCGCGCGGGCGACGTCGGTGACATCGGCCCCGGTGGCCTCGCACAGCTCCGCGATCGCGTTGATGAAGGAGATCTTGGTGGCGAGGAAGGCGTTGGCGGAGACCTTGACGAGCTCGGCGGTCTCGAATCCCATCACCAGGCGCGGCACCTCGGCCGCGAGCAGCTGCGCGTAGACCGCATCCAGCAGCGCGACGTGCGCGTCGGCCGCGGGGGTGTCCGGCTCGGCGACCCCGTAGACGAGCCGGTCGGGGGTGAGGGTGTCCTGGACGGCGAAGCCCTCGCGCAGGAACTCGGGGTTCCACATCAGGTCCGTGCCGGGCACCGCGGTGAGCCGGTCCCGCAGGCGGCGGGCGGTGCCGGCGGGGACCGTGGACTTGCCGACCACGAGGGTCGGCGCGCCGCCGCGTGCGGGCAGGACGCGTGCGAGGGAGGCGACGGCCGATTCGAGGTGGCGCAGGTCGGCGCCGAAGCCGTCGGCCCGCTGCGGGGTGCCCAGACCCAGGAAGTGCACCTCGGCGTGGGCGATCTCGGCGTAGTCGGCGGTGAAGCGGAGGCGCCCGGCGGCGAGTCCCCGGCGGAGGATCTCCTCGAAGCCGGGCTCGTGGAAGGGGGCCCGCCCCTCCTGCATCGCGGCGACGCGGTCCGTGTCGACGTCCAGGCCGATCACGTCGTGGCCGAGCTCGGCCATCGCGGCGGCGTGCACCGCTCCCAGATACCCCACACCGATGACGGAGACGATCATGAGCGCTTCCCTCCCACTGGCGGCCGTGCGGCCGGTCCCGGACGCGTCCTCCTCACCGTGGCAGGCGCAGGTGTCGGCGAGGTGTCGCGGGCATGGAGGGCAGGAGAGGAGCTGGTGCCCCGGGGATCACGGGAGCAGGCCGGCAGGAGGCGGCCCGGATGCGCGGGGCCGGTCGGCTCAGGCCTGCGGGTCCTCGGCCGCCAGCAGCCAGGACGACAGGCGGCTGTGCGGGTCCTCGGCGAGCTGGTCGGGGTGACCGTCCTCGACGAGGCGGCCGTCCTCGAACCACAGCACCCGGTCCACGCCGCGCACGGTCTCGGGGTCGCGGCTGTGCACGAGCACGGTGCGGCCCTCGGCCAGGGCGTCGAGGGCGGCGAGCACCTCGGCCCGCTCGCGCGGCGCGAGCTCGGCGTCGGCGCGATCCAGGAGCACCACGGGCGCGTCCCGCAGGAGCGCGCGGGCGATCGCGAGGCGGCGCCGACGGCCGTCGGTGAGCGCGGCCCCGCGCCGGACCAGGAGGGTCTCGTAGCCGTCGGGGAGCTCGGAGTGGAGGGTGTCGGCGCCGCTGCGGCGCGCGGCCTCGGCGACCTCCCCGTCGCCGGCCCCGGGCCGGCCTGCGCGGATGTTCTCGCGCACGGTCTCGGAGAACAGCGCCGGTTCACGCTGGACGACGGCGAGGGCACCGCGCAGGTCGGCCAGCGACAGGGAGCGGGTGTCGTAGCGGTCCAGCAGCACCCGCCCGGTCTCGGGCTGGTCGAAGCGCAGCAGGTAGGACAGCAGGGCGGAGGCCTCGGCGCCGCTGCGGTCCATGAGCGCGACGCGCTGCCCGGCGGGGATGACGACGGAGATGCCGTCGAAGCGGGGGCCGCGCGGGGCATCGGCGGTGATGGCGGAGAACACGACCTCGCCCCGCAGGGGGCCGACGCCCTGGGTGCGGGGCGGTTCGCCGATCGCGGCGGTGTGGGAGAGCAGGTCGGCGAGCCCGCCGGCCGCGGCGACGGCGGCGCTCAGCGCGGAGACGGCGCGCACGGCCCCGTGCGCGAGCGGCACGGCGGCCAGGGTCGCGGCGAGCACGGCGACGAGGTCCCCGGCGGTCGGGCCGTCCGGGATCTGCTGCGCGCCGAGCAGGAGCACGGCGAGGACCCCGGCCGCGCCGACGAGGGCATGGGCCGCGAGGCCGAGCACGCGGCCGCGGCGGGCGGCGGAGCGGGATCGGGCGGCACGAGCGCCGGCCTCGGCGAGGGTCCCGGCAGCGCGGTCCTCGAGCCCGTAGGACTGGACGGTGCGGGTCGCGGCGAGGAGCTCCTGGGCGGCGTCGGCGAGCGCGGAGGCGTCCTTCCGCGCGGCGTCCTCGCGGCGCCGTCGGCTCCGCCCGACGAGGGCGCTGACCCCCGCGGCGAGGAGCGCGACGACCAGCGGCACCGGCGCGAGGCCCGGGGCGAGGACGAGCGTCGTGATCAGGAGCGTCACGAGCGCGATCAGGGAGGCGAGCAGGCGCGGTCCGGAGCGGCCGACGAGGTCTCGCAGGCTCGCGACGTCCTCGACGAGCGGGGTCGCGGTGCCCTCGAGGTCCTCGATGTCGCGGCCGGGGCTGAGGCGGTGGAGGTGGTGCAGCAGGCGGGAGCGCAGCGCGGTCGCGGCGCGCGAGGCGGCCCCGTCCAGGGCGGTCGCCGCCAGCGCGCGCAGGCCGACGCCGAGCAGCGCGAGCACGCCGAGCACGATAGCCGCGGGGAGCACGGCCGAGGGGTCCGCGCCGGTCGCCGCGTCGAGGCCGCCGCGCAGGGCGAGCGGCAGCAGGGCCAGCGCCACCATGCCCAGGACCAGGGCGATCAGCCCGACGAGCAGGGCAGGGCGCTGCGGGCGCAGGTGCGGGGAGAGCAGCTCGAGCGCCGCGGCGAGGGTGCCCGGGCGCACGTGGCTCTCGCGCTCGGCCGGGGCGCCCGCCGGGGCGTCCGGACGGGACGCCGGCGACGGGGAGGGATCATGGCCCGCCCCGGGCGCCTGGGCGGACGGGGCGGCGGGCGGCAGGGCGCGCTGCGCCGCGGGCCCCCGGTCGGACTGCGCCGAGGGGACCCCCTCGGCCTGCACCTCGTGCTCCGCGCGCATCGGCGCGGCGGGCGTCGCTGGGGCGGGCGTCGGCGCGGCCTCAGCGGGGGTCTGCTCCACGACCTGCCAGCGCTCCCCGTCCTCGGGGTCGCCTTCGGGCCCGCTCTCCGGTGCGGCCGGGGAGTCGGGGGAGGGCTCCTCCGGGAGGTGCGGCTCCTCCTCGTCTCGCTCGGCGACGGGGAGCTCTCCCGTCGGGATCTCGGCGGTGTCGAACTCCTCGACGGCGCTCCCGTCCTCCAGAGGAGAGGTCCCGGCGGTCGACTCCACCGGCCCCTGCAGCCAGTCGTCGGTCGAGGTCGACGGCGCCGCGTCGGCCGGGGAGAGCTCCTCGCCCCAGGCGTCGCCGGGCTCCTCCGCGGACCAGGCGGGCGGCGAGGGCCGGCTCTCGGGCGTCACGGTCTCGGGGCCGTCCGGGTCCGACGGGTCGGTCGTCCCGGCGGCGGGCCGCTCGGGGGTGGCGTGCGCGGTCATCGGCTCGTCTCCTGCTCGTCGCGTGCGCGCCCCGCACCGCGGCGGGACGACCACCAGTGTGTCATCGAGGCGGTGCGCCTCCGTCGGCCGCCCTGCGCCGCGAGCGAACTCGGGCATCGCGCCCTGGTCGCGCACGACCTCTGCCAGTACAGTTTTCAAGAACCCGACCCGCCGTCCGGAGGACCCGATGACCGCAGCGCAGGACGCCCCGACCGCCACCGATGCCCGGCTGATCACCGTCGACGTGTGGACCGATGTGGTCTGCCCCTGGTGCTACATCGGCGAGTCCCGCCTGCAGGACGCGATCGAGGCCGAGGGGCTCGGCGGCCAGGTGCACGTGCGGGCGCACTCCTTCGAGCTCGATCCCACCTCCCCCGTCGGCGGCGGGCAGGACAACATCGAGCACCTGGTGCGGGCCAAGGGCCTGCCGGCGGAGCAGGTGCGCCAGATGGAGGCGCAGATCAAGACCATGGCGGAGGAGATCGGGCGCGAGTACTCGACCGAGCGTCCGATGGCGAACACCCGTGGCGTGCACCGGGTGATGCAGGCGATCGGCGAGGCGCACGGGGCCGACGCCGCCACCGGCTTCTTCCTGGCGCTGCAGCGCGGCTACTTCACCGGATCGCTGAACCCCTTCGAGGCCGACGTGGTGGTCTCCCATGCGGTCGCGGCGGGGCTCGACGAGCAGGCGGCCCGGGAGGCGCTCGAGGGCGGCTCGCACGACGAGAAGGTCGAGGCGGAGGTGCGCGAGGCGGCCTCGATGGGCGCCCGCGGGGTGCCGTTCTTCCTGTTCAACGACAAGTACACGGCACCCGGCGCCCTGCCCCTGGACGGCTTCCGCCAGGCGCTGCGTCAGATCGCGGACGAGGCGCGCGCGGAGCGGGGCCAGGCATGAGCGGCCCCGCGCAGCGCACCGCACAGGCCGCTCCGGCGGCCGACGCGACGGCCCCCGACGTCGCCGTCGAGGCTGACGACGCCGGGGCCGACGACGCCACCGGCGCCGCGAGCGCGGTGGACACCTCGGTCGCCAGGGCCCCTTCGGCCGCTGCGCGCCCTCTGACGTCGCTGTCCTCGCTGCTGGGCGGCGCTGTCGCAGGCGGGCAGGCCTGCGACGCCGACGGCAACTGCGACTGACCGCTCCGGCCCGAGCGACCGGCTCCGCGCGCAGTGCTCCGCATGACCTGAGCTGCGCGATCGGACGCGCGCGACCTGAGCGACGCAGCCCGCTCCGTGCGGGCCGCCCCCGGCCCCGCCCGGCCGGATGCAGCACGGGGCCGAGCTCCTGAGAGATCGGCCCCGTGCGCTGTCGGTGCGGCGGCGCTCAGCGGGCGAGCAGCTCCTCGGTGTCGGTGCCGGGCAAGCTCAGGGTGACGGGCGTGCCCCAGGGGTCCTCCACGCGGACCGAGCGGCCGGAGTCGGCGAAGGGAAGGCCGGCCCGGGTCAGGCGGGCGGTCAGCGCGTCGAGGTCCTCCCGGTCCGAGAGGGTGATCGCGACGTCGGCCAGGCCCAGGGCGGCGGCGCGCGGGCCGGCGCCGCGGCTGTTCCAGGTGTTCATCGCGACGTGGTGGTGGTAGCCGCCGGCGGCGGCGAAGAGGGCGCCGGGGTGGGTGCCGACGGTGGTCTCGAAGCCGAGGGTGTCGATGTAGAAGCGGCGGGCGGCGTCCACGTCGCCGACCTGCAGGTGGACGTGGCCGACGACGCCGGGGCGCGTGCCCGGCTCGGCGCTGACCTCGTCGGTCAGGTGCTCGGCGAGGTACTTCTCCGGGTCGATGAACAGGCTGTCCATCGCCACCTGGCCGTTCGTCCACTGCCACTGGTCACGAGGGCGGTCCCGGTACAGCTCGATGCCGTTGCCCTCGGGGTCGGTGAAGTAGAAGGCCTCGGAGACCAGGTGGTCGCCGGTGCCGACGAAGCGGGAGCGGGGGTCCTGCGCGGCGCGGAGCACGGTGCCGGCGAGCGCCGACTGGTCCTCGAGCAGGATCGCGGTGTGGAACAGGCCCGCCTGGCGGGGGTCGACCCCGGGCAGGCCCGGGGTCGCGACGAGGCGGAAGAAGGGCACGTCGCCACGGCCGAGCACGCGGTGGACCTCGCCGTTCGCGCGGGCACGCTCCTCGATCGGGGTCAGCGCGAGCGCGTTCTCGTAGTAGGAGCTCATGAGCTCGAGGTCGCCGACGCGCAGGGTGACGGCGTCCATGGCGAGGTCGGCGGAGAGGTGCTGCTCGCCGACGGCGGGGGCGGAGGGCGAGGCCTGGGGAGAGACGGTCATGGCATGCCTTTCGTGCGACGGAGGCGTTGCGACCATCCTGCGCGCCGATGCTAGAAACTTCAAGCATTAAGTGAGGGCGCGTGCCCCACGCCATACAGGGGGATGCGCCGACGGGTGGGCGTCTGCGCGCACGGGAGCGTCCCCGCCGACGACGGCGGGAGCACGGGCGGAGGCGCCTGCCGACGACGGCAGGAGCACGAGCGGCGGCGATGCAGCGACAGCAGGCCGCACCCCGGGCCGCTCCGCGGGACTCAGGTCCCGTCGGCCGAGTCCTCGTCGGCGGCGAGCTCCGCCGCGCGGGCGAGGACCGCGGCGCGGTCCTCCGGTGCGGCGGCGACCTGGCCGATCACCCCGGCCAGGGCCACCGCCGCGTCGTCCATCAGGTGGAACCCCTCGGACGTCAGGGACTGCGCGGCGAAGGCGCGGGTGTGCAGCGCCGCATCCGCCCCGGTGATGCCGACGAAGGGGTGCAGGCTCGGCACGCGCTGGGACACGTTGCCCATGTCGGTCGAGGCGGCGATGACGCCGAGGGAACCCGCGAGCGGTCTGCCGAGCCGCTCCATCGCCGCGTTCCACGCCCGGCCCAGCACGTCGTCCTGGCGCAGCGGCTCGTAGACCGGCTCCGAGGGGACGATCTCCAGGCTCGTGCCCGTCGCGTGCGCGGCGCCCTCGAGGCAGGCCATCAGCCGCTCCCGCAGCACCTCGAACTCCGGCATCGTCAGCGCCCGGCACTCGAGATCGATCACCGCCGTCTCGGGGACGATGTTCGTCACCCCCGACTGCTGCGGCACCAGTGCGAGACGCTGCCCGTCCTTGACGCGCTGGCGCAGCAGACCGGCCGCGACCTGCGCGATCACGGCCGCATCATTGGCGTTGACCCCGTCTGCCGGGTTCGCGGCGGCATGGGCGCCGCGCCCGGTGAAGGTCGCGCGCCAGCGGCCGACGGCCTGGCTGCCGGAGCCGAGCACGTCGTAGGTGTCGGTGTGAGCGACCGGGTGGGCCATGAGCGCGAGGTGCACCCCGTCGAAGACGCCGCGGTCGATCAGCAGCTGCTTGCCTCCGCCGTGCTCCTCGGCAGGGGTGCCGATGACCTGCAGGGTCAGATCGAGCTCGGCGACCTGCTCGGCCAGCGCGAGGGCCGCGCCGAGCGAGGCCCCGGCGATCAGGTGGTGGCCGCAGCCGTGGCCGATCTCGGGCAGCGCGTCGTACTCCACGCACAGCGCCGCCACGAGGGGGCCGTCGCCGAGGGTGGCGCGGAAGGCGGTGGGCAGCTCCGCGATGCCGCGCTCGAGGGTGAAGCCGGAGCGCTCGAGCAGGTCGGCGCAGCGGTCATGGGCGCGGTGCTCCTCGAAGGCGGTCTCGGGGTCCGCGTGCAGGGCACGGGCGAGCGCATGCACCTCGGCCCGGTGCGCGGCGAAGGCCTCGGAGAGCGCGTCATGCGCAGGGGCGGCCGGGGCGAGGGCGGACGGGACAGCAGCGGACGGGGCGGGATCGGCGGTGGTCACGCCCCGATCCTGCCACGCGCCCCGGCCCCGCCAGGTGTCCGGACCCTGCCACGCGCCATGGGCCCGTCGGCGACGGACCGCTGCACGCGGAAGGCCGGGCTGGGCGCCTACTCCCCCAGGCGCAGCAGCGGCGGGACCAGCGAGGTGCCGGGGCCTGCCCGGTACAGGCGGGCCGGCCGGCCCCCCGTCGGCGCCGCATGGCGGTCCAGCTCCTCGAGGAACCCCTCGGAGCGCGTGGCCTTGCGGTGGAAGTTGCCGGCGTCGAGCGTGCGGCCCCACACGCTCTCGTACACGCCGCGCAGCTGCGAGATCGTGAATTCCTCCGGCAGGAAGGTCACCGCGAGGGTCGTGTACTCGATCTTGCTGCGGGCGCGCTCGATCGAGGCCTCGAGGACCCGGGCGTGGTCGAAGGCGAGGGAGACGTCGGCGAGGTCGGCGAGCGTCCACCAGCGGGCGTCGGCCACGTCCTCGCCGCGGCGCGGGGCGGGCAGGTCGGCGCCGAGCGCCATGAACGCGACGGAGACGACGTGACCGCGGGGATCGCGCCCAGGGGTGCCGAAGGTGCGCACCTGCTCGAGGTGCACGGCGCCGCTGCCGAGGGACGCCTCGTCGGCCAGCACCCGGTAGGCCGCGGCCTCGAGCTCCTCGCCGTGCTCGATGAAGCCGCCCGGCAGCGCCCAGGCGCCGCGGTGCGGCTCGTCCTCGCGCTGGATGAGCAGCACGCTCAGCGCGCCGTCGCGCAGGGTCAGGACGACCAGGTCGACGGCGACGTGGATCTCGGAGGCGCGGCTCTCGCTCGAGGGGGACATGCATCCACGATAGGCGGGGTTCTGGTCACGGTGACACCAGTTGGCGGGACGACTCACACGTCACGTCCACGCGGGCGGATGACCTGCGGCGATGCCGCCGACGGACTCGACCTCCCGGCGCGTCGACTCGACCCGCGGTCCGCACGGCCCGGCAGGTCACCCCGGCCGACCGGCCCCGTGGCCCGCACGCGGCGCGCAGCTCACTCGGCGATCCAGCGGTCCCACTTGTCGGCGCGGTGCTCGGCCTCGACCAGGCGCACGGTCCCGGAGGTGGAGCGCATGACGATCGACTCGGTGACGATGCGGTCGTGGCGGTAGCGGACGCCGCGCAGCAGGTCGCCGTCGGTGATGCCGGTGGCGGCGAAGTAGCAGTTGTCGGAGGTGACCAGGTCGTCCGTGGTCAGGACGCGGTCCAGGTCGTGGCCGGCGTCGACCGCCTTCTGCCGCTCCTCGTCGTCGGTCGGGGCGAGACGGCCCTGGATCATGCCGCCGGTGGCCTTGACCGCGCAGGCGGCGATGATGCCCTCGGGGGTACCTCCGGTGCCCAGCAGCATGTCGACACCGGCGCCGCGGGCCGCGGCGATCGCCCCGGCCACGTCCCCGTCCATGATGAACTTGACCCGCGCCCCGGCCTCGCGGATCTGCTGCACGAGCGGCTCGTGGCGCGGCCGCTCCAGGACGCACACGGTGACCTGGTTGACGGGCTTGTCCAGCGCCCTGGCGACGAGCTTGATGTTCTGCTCGATCGGCAGGCGCAGGTCCACGAACTCCGCCGCCTCGGGACCCACCACCATCTTCTCCATGTAGAACACGGCCGAGGGGTCGTACATGCTGCCCTTCTCCGCGACCGCGAACACGGCGAGCGCGTTGTTGTAGCCGAGCGCGGTGAGGCGTGTGCCGTCGATCGGGTCGACTGCGACGTCGACGTCCGGGCCGGTGCCGTCGCCGACGTTCTCCCCGTTGAACAGCATCGGGGCCTCGTCCTTCTCGCCCTCGCCGATCACCACCGTGCCGTTCATCCGGACGGTGTCCATGAAGGAGCGCATCGCGTCGACCGCGGCGCCGTCGGCCCGGTTCTTGTCCCCGGCGCCCACCCAGCGGCCGCCGGCGATGGCGGCGGCCTCGGTGACGCGCACGAGCTCGAGGGCGAGGTTGCGATCGGGGGCGGTGGGCGTGGAGGCAGGCGTGGTCATGGGGGTCTCCCTCGTCGTCGGGTGCAGGGTCGTCGCGGACGCGGCGCCGAGCTCCATGACCTGCCGGGGCGACAGGCCGATCGGTGCCTGACGTGCGCCTCCGACTGTAACCGACCGTCTCGTCGCCGTGTGGGGACCGGCTGCTTCCCGTCATCTGCCGCTCACCGGCCGGTCGCGCGGTGCTCACCCGCGACCGCGCGCGCACGACGGCGCCCGCCGTCCAGGACCGGACGACGGGCGCTGCTCGCGGGGGCCGCGGCTCAGGCGCTGAGCACCTCGGCGGCGCTTCCGGTGCGGGAGCTCTCGTAGGCGGCGAGGATGATGCCGAGCACCGCGATGCCCTCGTCCTCGGTGTTCAGCGGGCGGCGGCCCGTCTCGAGGCAGGTGACGAAGTCCGCGATCTCGGCGGCGAAGGTGTCCACCGGCTCGTGCTCGAACACCTGCTCCTCCCCGCCGCGCAGCTTCACGCGCAGGGTCGTGCCGTCGGAGGAGAGCGAGCCCTTCTCGCCCACCACCGAGAAGCGGTCGGTGCCGGGCGCGGCCTCGTAGGCCCAGGAGGTCACCAGCTGGCCCACCGAGCCGTTGTCGAAGCGGACCAGCACCTGCGCGGAGTCCTCGCCCTCCATGAACTTCAGGCGGTGGGTGGACATCATCGCGAAGGCCGAGACCGGCTTGCCGCCCGAGAGGTGCATGAGCAGGTAGGTGGGGTGGTAGCCGGTATCGATGTACTCGCCGCCGCCGCTGGTCGCGGTGTGCGCGCGCCAGCCCATGTTCGCAGGGTCGAAGTCGTTGTAGAACGAGTCGGTGGTGCGCACCTCGTAGACCTCGCCCAGCTGCCCGGAGTCGATGATCTCCTTCGCCTTCGCGACGGCGGGGAGGAACAGCTGGTTGTGGGCGCACATGAGGGTGACGCCGGCCGTCGAGACGGCGGCGCGCACCTCGGCGGCCTCTTCGGCGGTCAGGCACAGCGGCTTCTCGCACAGGATGTGCTTGCCGGCCTCGGCGGCGGCGACGATCGCGGCCTTGTGCAGGTGGTGGGGCAGGCAGATGTCGACGGCGTCGACCTCGGGGTCCTGCACGAGCTCGTGGAAGTCGGCGTAGCCGGTCGCGCCGGTCTCCTCGGTGCGGGCGGCGAGCGCCTCGGGGTTCACGTCGGCGATCGCGGTGATGCGGGCGCGGTCGGGGATCGCGGCGTAGCCCTTGAGGTGGGCGTTGGCGATGCCGCCGCCGCCGATGATGCCGATGCGGACGGGGAGGGCGATGGTCATGGATGCTCCTTGGGAAGTGGGGTCGTGCGGTGCGACGAGTTCGGGGCGGCCGACGTCTCGCGACGCCGGCGGCGGGGGTCAGGCGGTCAGGCGGTCGCTGCGCTGTTGGCGGCGACGGTGAGGGCGGTCAGCGCCCGGGCGCGCGCGAGGTTCTCCGTGGTGGGCGTGCCGGTGCGGATCGCCTCGACCCACTGGTCGAAGGGGGCGGGCCCGTCCTCCGGGAGCGGGAGGTCCTCCCACCCGTCGGCGGTGCCCAGGCGCAGACGCTTCTCGGCGTCGTCGAACAGGAGGGTCCCGTCCATGCCCTGCACCTCGATCGAGAAGGGGCTCGCCGGGGTGACGAAGCCGGTCTCGATCACGCCGATCGCCCCGTCGGGCGTGGTGATCGTGACCGAGGCGTTGTCCTCGACGCCGCGCCCGGTCATGTCGGTGAAGCTGGCGCGGACGGAGGCGGCCTCCTCCCCCAGGATCAGCTGGGTGAGGTAGACGGGATGCGCGGCGAGGTCGGAGAAGGCGCCGCCGATCGCCTCGGCCGGGTCGTAGAAGCGCGCGGGCAGCCAGTCGGCGGTCGAGCCGTTGTGGGCCAGGCGCACCCGCGAGTAGGTCAGGCGGCCCAGACGTCCGTACTCGAGCACCTCGCGCAGGGCGAGGGCGTAGCCGTGGGACAGCCGGGGCAGCGACACGGTGATCTGCACGCCCGCGGCCTCGGCCGCGGAGGTCAGGGCGTCGCAGCCGGCGACCGTCGGCGAGAGCAGCTTCTCGGTGAAGATGTGCTTCCCGGCGGAGATCACGCGGCCCAGGATCTCGTCGTGGTCGGTGGTGGCGGTGGTGTTGGTGACGCCGTCGAGGTCCTCCCGGGCCAGGAGAGCGTCGAGGTCCGCCTCGAAGGGGACGCCGAGGCGGTCCGCGAGCTCGCGGCCGCGCTCCGCGTCGTCGTCCCAGACGGCCACGAGCTCCGTGTCCGGGTGGTCGATCGCGGCGCGGCCGTACTCCTCGGCGTGGACGTGCCAGGCGGAGAGCACGGCGATGCGCAGGGGGTGGGTCATGGGGTGGGTTCCTTCTTCCCGTCGTGGTCGGGGTGGTGCCGGCCCGGGCGGGCCGACGGGTCGGTGGGTCGGCCTCTCGGGCCGACGGTACGGGACGGCGGCAGGGGCCCGCAGGCCCCCGCCGCCGCGGATCAGCTGCCGGGCACGGGGCTCGGCTGCCCGTAGGTGTCCGGCATCCGGTAGCCGTCGAAGAGGTCCATCTTCGGGGCGATCATCGACTGGTTGTCGGCGACGGCGGCCGCCGGGGTGCGGGAGCCGAGCGCCACCGAGGACCGGGTGCGGGTGAGGGTGTCCCACATCGCCGAGCCGACGGGCAGCGGCGGGCGCGAGGTCGAGTTCGGCAGCATCTGCCGGAACAGCTCGGCCTTGGGGTTGTACGTCCCCTCCTCGATGGCCTGCAGGTTCGTGGGCAGGTTGCCGAACTGCGGCACCACGGTCGACTGGCCCTGGAAACCGGCGTAGAACTTCAGGAACTCCCAGAGGGTCTTCGTGATGTTCGCGCCGGCCGGGATCACCAGGCACTGCCCGCCCGACCAGGTGTAGGTCGGGTCGCCCTCCTGCGCGACGGGCAGATAGGTGAACTTCAGCGGCAGGTCCGGGGCGTACTTCTCGTTGCCGGAGATCTGCCAGGGCCCGGTGATGTCGATCGCGAGACGTCCGCTGAACATCGCCGTCTGGGTGGGCGGCGCGTTCGGCGGCTGGTAGGTCGCCATGAACGCGTCGACCGAGGCGTACGGGAAGCGCTCGGCCCAGTCCGCGTACAGCTGGAACACCGACTCCCACTGCGGGGAGTCGAGGGTGACGGTCGCGGTGTCATTGTCGTACGCCTGCGCGTCGAGCCCGAAGGCCCAGGTGTACGGCCAGCCCTCGCCCAGCCAGGGCGCGAACCCGAAGCGGGTGTAGTTCCCGCGGGCGTCGGTCTCCACGATCTGCTCGACGACGTCGCCGAGCTCGTCCCAGGTGATCACGTGCTGCTCGGGATCGAACAGTCCCAGGTCCACGCCCGCGTCCCGCAGCACGTCCTCGTTGTACATGAGGCCGCGGGCATCGGTCGTGCAGGGCAGGCCGTAGAGCTGCCCGTCGTAGGTCAGCTCGTCGACCGCGAACTGGATCCACTGGGACTTGAACTCCTCCGGGGAGACGTCCTCGTACTTCTCGATCAGGGCGTCGAGCGGTTCGAGCAGTCCGATGGAGGCGTTCTGCACCGCGTTGAAGCGGTCCATCCACCACAGGTCCGGGGCGGTCCCGCCGCGCACCGCGGTGATGATCTGGGACATGTCGGCCACGCCGGAGGAGGGCACCTGATCGATGTAGATCTGGGCGTCCTTCCCGGCGTCGGTGGCGAGGAAGGCGTCGCGGACCTGCTCGTCCTTGTCCTTGTCCGCCGCGCCGACGCCCCAGTAGCGGATGACGTTCGGGCCCGCATCGGGGTAGGAGGCGCAGGCGCCGAGGCCCAGGCCGAGCCCGGCGACCGTCGCGCCGGTGAGGAGGGATCGCCTCGAGATCACTTGAAGCCTCCGATCGTGATGCCGCGGATGAAGTACCGCTGGAAGACGAAGAACAGGATCAGCAGGGGCAGGATCACCAGGAACGACGCGGCCATCAGCAGGTTGAACGAGACGTCCTGCGCATTGACCGAGCGGAACGTCTGCAGACCGATCGAGAGCGTCTGGACGTCCTGGTCCTGCAGGTAGATCAGCGGTCCCATGAAGTCGTTCCACGAGGCGACCGCGGCGAAGATCGCGACGGTGGTCAGCGCGGGCAGCGAGGTCGGGAACGCGATGGTCCACAGGATCCGCCACTCGCTGGCCCCGTCCACGCGGGCGGCGTCGAGCATCGCCCGCGGGATCTGCAGCATGAACTGCCGCAGCAGGAACACGTAGAACGCGGAGCCGAAGGCCGCCGGGATGATCAGCGGGAACAGCGTGTTGACGAGTCCGAGCCGCGCCCACAGGTCGAACATCGGGATCAGCGTGACCGGGAAGGGCAGGAACAGCGTCGCGATGACGACGTAGAACATCCTGTCGCGGCCGGGCCAGTCGATGCAGGCGAAGCCGTAGGCGATCACGAAGTTCGAGAGCACCGACAGCACCACCACGGAGACCGTGATGATCGCGGAGTTCGCGAAGAACGTCAGGAACGGCATCGCCGTGACGGCCTCGACGAAGTTCCCGAACTGCCAGCTGCTCGGGATCAGGGTGGGCGGGAACTGCGCCAGCTCCTCGTCGGACTTCAGCGCCGAGGCGATCATCCAGTACAGCGGGAGCAGGAACAGCAGGCTCAGCGCGATCATCACCACGCGGGCGATGAGCGTCGAGTACCAGGGGCGGCGCGTCCCGTCGGCGCGGCGGTTGTACTGCTCCGCGTCGGCCTTCTTGGACCGGACGGCCGCCTGGGTGTCGGTCTGGATCATGGTGCTCATCAGCCGGCCTCCACGTCATAGTTCACGAACCGGCGCGAGAGCCAGAAGATCAGCAGAGCGAGGGCGAGGCCGACGAGGAACAGCAGCACCGCGAGCGCGGAGGCGTATCCCAGCTCGGCGAAGCCGAAGGCGTTCTTGTAGAGGTACATCATGTAGAACAGCGCGCCCGCATCCGGGTCGCCGGTGCCGTTGGTGACGATGTACGCCTCGGTGAACACCTGCAGGGCGCCGGAGACGCCGGTGATGAGGTTGAACAGCAGCACCGGGGTCAGCAGCGGGAAGGTGATCGAGATGAACTGCCGGATGGGGCCGGCGCCGTCCACGCGCGCCGCCTCGTAGACGGTGCGGGGCACGTTGCGCAGGCCTGCGAGGAAGATCAGCGCGGCGTTGCCGGCGCCGAGCTGCGCCATGAGGATGATCGCGATCTTCACACCCGTCGGATCCCCGAGCAGGTTCACGTTCGAGCCGCCGAAGATGCCCAGGACCTGATTGAACACGCCGAACTGCGGGTTCAGGAAGACGATGAAGATGAACGACATCGCGAAGGCGGGGATGAGCGAGGGGGCGTAGAAGATCGTGCGGTACAGCGCCACCTCGCGCACGTTCTGGTTCATCGCCAGGGCCAGGGACAGCGCCACGATCAGGCCCAGCGGCACTGCGATCACGGCGTAGAACACCGTGTTGCCCACCGAGGTCCGCACGAGCGGATCCAGGAAGGCGGTGACGTAGTTCTGCAGGCCCACCCAGGTGGGGGCCTCCATGCCCGAGTAGCGCGTGAAGCTCAGCCCGATCGAGTACGCGACCGGGTAGACGATGAAGATCAGCACGCCGACCATCCAGGGCGAGATGAACAGCAGCCCGGTGCGCAGGTTGCGACGGCGGACCGTCGACCTGCCCGGGCGGGGACGCGCGGACTGCGCTGCGACGGCTGCCCGGGCGGCTGCCCTGCCGGGACCCGCGGTGCGCGAGTCGACTGCCTGGGGTGAGCTCATCTGTCCCTCCTTCCACGGATGGGCACGACGTCCGTGTCGTGCCGGTGAGGTGCTCGGCCGACGGATCGGACCGAGGGGGCCGCGCCGCCGGCGTGGCACCCGACCCGGGCGGAGTCGCCTCCGATCCCGGGACCGACGCCGCGGTGCGACGCTGGTGACGTACATTACTCACACCGTTGGACTAAAGGGAAGGGGCCGACGGGAGATACTCGGGAACCACGCCGAGGACCGGACGGATCGAGGGGGAGCAGTGCAGGGCAGGACGATGCTGGACCTCGGGCAGCGCAACGAGCTGATCGTGCTGGACGCGGTGCGCCATGCGCCCGACGGGACCTCGCAGTCCGAGGTGGTCGCCACCAGCGGGCTCTCCCGGCAGGCCGTCTCCCTCATCACCCGGCGACTGCGCGAGCAGGGCCTGATCGAGACAGACGGGACCCTCGCCGGCTCGCGCGGGAAGCCCCGCACGGTGCTGCGGATCGTGCCCTCGGCCCGTCTCACCGCCGGGGTCCACCTGGACCCCTCGCAGATCGCGCTGGTCGTCGTGGACCTGCTGGGCAGGCCCGTCGCCCACCGTTCGCTCCCGGCGCCGACGGACTCCCCCGCCGACGACATCGAGCGGATCGCCCGAGCGCTGCGGGAGATGCAGGCCGCGCTCGAGGCGGAGGGCTGGCACACGCCCGCCGGGGCCACGGCGCGGGAGGCGATGCTCGGGATCGGGGTCGCGAGCCCCGGCGGGATCGACGTGGGGCGGGGGCTGGTGGTCAATCCGCCCTGGCTGCCGGGATGGCGGGATGTGCCGCTGGTCGAGGGGCTCGAGGTCGCGACAGGACTTCCGGTGGTGCTCGACAAGGACACGAACGCGGCGCTCACAGCCGAGAACTGGTCCACGACGCAGCGACCCGAGGAGACGGTCCTGTACGTCTTCACGGGCGCCGGGATCGGCTCGGCGGTGAGCGTCGGCGGGCGCGTGCACCACGGCGCGGCCGCGCTCGCCGGCGAGATCGGGCACCTGCCGACGGGTCTCGACGGGAAGGTCTGCTCCTGCGGACGCCGGGCATGCCTGAGCCAGTTCACGGACGTCTCCGCGCTCCTCTCCGCCGCCGCGGAGGCGGGCCTCCCGACGCACCGGGGGGCACGGGACGGCACCGCCGGGGCCGCGGACGCGATTGCCGATGGCGCGGTCGAGGGACGCGGGGTCGTCGAAGGCACGGAAGCTCGGGATGCGATCGCCGGCGACGCAGGCGAGGGTCGCGGGACCACCGGGGGTGCCGAGGCCCGGGGCGCGATCGGCGGTGGCACCGTCGCCGGGGACAGCGCCGCTTCCCTCGCGCTGCTGGCCCGTGCGGCGCGGGACGGGGAGCCGCCCGCGACCTCGCTGCTCGAGGCCTACGGCGCCGCGCTGGGCGAGGCGCTGCGCACCCTCGTCGGCATCCACGACCCGCACCGCGTGGTGCTCGGCGGGCCGCACTGGGACCTGCTCGCCTCGCACGTGCTGCCGACGATCGAGGAGCGCGTGCGCCGGGACGCCTCGCCCGAGCAGGTGGGGATCGAGTCCTCCCGGCTGGGCTCGGAGGTCGGCGCCCTCGGCGCGGCTGCGCTCTTCCTGCAGCGAGAGCTCTCCCCCGCCGCCCGCTGACCCCGCACCGCAGCGCGCACTCCCCCGCCACCCGCTGACCCCGCACCGCAGCGCGCACTCCCCCGCCACCCGCTGACCCCGCACCGCAGCGCGCACTCCCCCGCCACCCGCTGACCCCGCACCGCAGCGCGCACTCCCCCGCCACCCACCCACTCCCTTCCACCACCCCCGCCCAGGGCACGCATCCCCCGGCCCCAGCCAGAAATGCGTGATTCTGAGCCACTTCCTGCCCGGAAGTGGCTCAGAATCACGCATTTCTGGTCAGCCCGTCAGCCGGGCACAGGGCACAGGGCACAGGGCACAGGGCACAGGGCACAGGGCACAGGGCACAGGGCACAGGGCACAGGGCACAGGCTCAGGCGTTCGCCGTGGTGCGCTCCACCGTCGCGGTGCGCTCCCTGATCCCGGCGCGCAGGGCGACGAAGAGGGCGACGAGACCGGCGGTCAGGATCATGTGGCCGAGCCCCGCGATGCCGGGGATCGCGGCCGTGGTGGTCGCGGGATCCTGCCCGTCGAGGGTGAGGATCCCGCGGACGGCCTGCATCACGACTGTCAGCAGCAGGCCGATGTTGTAGGTCCAGTAGAAGACCTTGAACGAGCGTCGGCCGCTGAGGTGGAAGAGCGCGTCCAGGGCGAGGACCACGAGGAAGACGATCATCCCCAGCGCCAGGAAGTGGGTGTGGAAGGTGGCGAGCTGGGTGTCGGCGCCGAGGTTCCCGGTGGCCTTGGTGTACTCGCGATAGAACAGTCCCGAGACGAGGCCGAGGACCATGTAGGCGAATGCGGTGTTCATCAGTCGTTTCATGCTCTCGAGCCTAGGAATCGGACCCGTCCGTCGTATCCACCGAACGATGGATCCTGGCCTCGTCCGTCGACGCCGCACCGCCCGCCTCGTCCGTCGACGCCGCACCAGCCCGTCTACTCCGCGCTGCACTGCGCACCAGCCCGCCGATCCACTCCGCGCTGTTCCGCGAACCAGCCCGTCCGCTCCGCGCTGCACTGCGCACCAGCCCGCCCGTCCACTCCGCGCACCAGCGGGTTACTTCCCGGTATCCCGTCTGAGGTGTCGGAAAGTGACCCTCATTCCGACACGTCAGACGGGATACTTGCGAGTAACCGTGTGCTGCGGTTCTGGCGAGCGTACGGGGCGGGGGCAGGGCGAGCGCGTGAGGCGGCAAGGACGGGCGCGCACGCGAGGAGGAGGCAGGGCGGGGCTCGGGTCGTGTGCGGGGAGTCGCAGAGCGTCGGCGGGGGTCTAGGCTTCTTCCCGGCGGCGCCGCACGGGCGTCCTGCGCCGCAGCCCGGCGCCCCGCACGAGATGCCGACGAGGTCATGCCATGAAGCAGTTCGCCCTTCCGCACACCGAGATCACCGCCCCCAACGTCGTGCTCGGCCTGATGCGGATCGCGGAGAAGTCCGACGAGGAGATCCGCACGCTGGTCCGCACGGCGCGCGACGCCGGCATCGACTTCCTCGACCACGCCGACATCTACGGCGGGCAGAAGCACCGCTGCGAGGAGCGCTTCGCGGAGGCCCTCGCGCTGACCCCGTCGGAGCGCGACCAGGTCACGATCCAGACCAAGGCCGGGATCGTCACCGACGGCCCGTACTTCGACTACAGCTACGAGCACCTGGTCGAGTCGGTCGAGGGGTCGCTGAAGGCGCTGCGCACGGACCGCATCGACATCCTGCTGCTGCACCGCCCCGACGCCCTGGTCGAGCCGGAGGAGGTTGCCCGCGCCTTCGACCACCTGCACTCCAGCGGCAAGGTCCGCCACTTCGGCGTCTCCAACCACACCCCGCGCCAGATCGACCTGCTGGCGAAGCACCTGAACCAGCCGATCGTGGCCAACCAGCTGCAGCTGTCGATCACGCACTCGACGATCATCGCGCAGGGCGTGGCCTCGAACATGCAGGGCACGGACCAGTCGATCGTCCGCGACGGCGGCGGCATCCTCGACTACTGCCGCCTGCACGACATCACCGTGCAGGCCTGGTCGCCCTTCCAGGCCGGCTTCTTCGACGGCGTGTTCCTGGGCCACCCGGAGCATGCGGAGCTCAACGCCGTGATCGACCGTCTGGCCGCGAAGTACGAGGTGACCCCTGAGGGGATCGCCACCGCGTGGATCACCCGCCACCCCGCGCAGATGCAGGTGGTGCTCGGCACCACCACCCCGCAGCGCGTCGCGGACTCCGCCGCGGGCTCCGAGGTGCCCCTGACCCGCGCCGAGTGGTACGAGCTGTTCCGGGCGGCCGGCTGGATCGTCCCCTGAGCGCGGGCGTCGGCGGCTGCGCTCAGCAGATCCCGCCGACGACCCCGAATGCCCGCAGCACGTGCACCACGGCCAGGAGCAGCACGACGCCGGAGACCCCGAGCACGACTCCGGCGTGCATCGGGAAACGGCCGGGGCGGCGCAGCTTCCCGGAGACAGCGAGGATCCCGCACAGCAGGCACACGCCTGCCGCGAGGAGGGCCCCGGCGTCGAAGAAGGAGCACTCGACCATCTCGCCGTTGACGGTGCTGGTGGACGAGAAGGTCAGCTTCAGCACGAAGGCGAGAAGGCCGACGACGAGCCCCACCCACATGCTGCGCGGCGCGTCCCCCGGACGCATGGTGCTCTCGTGCTCGGTGCGCTGGTCGGCGGCAGTCATGGTTCCCCCTGGTGGATGACGTGGCGCCGACCCTCCCCGGGGACGGCTCCTCGAGTCTGGCCGCCCCCCGCCCCGGCGTCGATGGGGAGAAGTCCCCGCGGCGCAGGCAGGCCGGGGCGCTCGCGGGGCGGGCGGAGCCGGGGTCGGAGCCCGAGCCCGGGTCGGAGCCCGAGCCGGGGTCGGAGCCCGAGCCGGGGCGGAGCGGGGTTCACAAGCCGGGCACGGGCACGGCACGGCAACCGCTACCGTCCCGTCACCTCGCCGACCAGAATGGGACGGATTCTCTCTTTTCATCCAGGTGCCGCAGTGGAGCGGCGAGGAGGCTCGGCTCATGGGGCAGCGACGCATCGGACTGATCGGCTACGGGGACGTGTCCGTCGTCCACGTCGGAGCGATCGAGGCGATCGACGGCCTCGAGCTCGTCGGCGTCGCCGATCCCGATCCCGCCGCGCGCGAGCGCGCCGCCTCCGAGCTCTCCGTGCCCACCTACGCCTCGGCCGAGGAGCTGATCGAGGCGCTCGGTCCTGACGCGGTGCACGTGACCACCCCGCACGACCAGCACGTCGGCCCGTCCCTCGCCGCGCTCGAGCGGGGCGTGCACGTGCTGCAGGAGAAGCCGATCGCGCACACCCTCGCCGAGGGCGAGCGGCTGGTCGAGGCGCTCGCGTCGGTCTCCGCCCCGCGGGCCGACGGCGGCGCGGGCGCGCCGAAGCTCGCGATCTGCTTCCAGAACCGCTACAACCGCGGCAGCCAGGAGCTGCACCGTCTGCTCGCCGGCGGGGAGCTCGGTGAGGTGCGCGGCGCCTACGCCTCGGTCGTGTGGTCGCGCACGGCGGAGTACTACGCGGCCAAGCCGTGGCGCGGCCGCTGGGAGACCGCGGGCGGCGGTCTGCTGATCAACCAGGCGATCCACACCCTCGACCTGGTGCAGTGGCTGCTCGGCCCGGTCGAACGCACCGAGGGCCTCGTCTCTCAGAAGAAGTTCGCCGGCGTCGTCGAGGTCGAGGACACCGCCGATCTCGTGCTCCACCACGCCTCCGGCATCACCACCACCTTCTACGCGACGCTCACCGCCCCGGTCGCACGGCCCGTCGAGCTCGAGGTCGAGACGGACCGCGCCTCTCTCGAGATCCGCTCGGGCCGAGGCGGCGGCCTCACCGTGCGCTGGAAGGACGGCCGGGTGGACACCTTCTCCGACCGGGTCGCGACGGCGGGAGGCCGCGCCTACTGGGGCGTCTCCCACGAGGAGCTGATCCGTGACTTCTATGCAGGTCTCGACGACGCCGAGCCGTTCTGGATCGGTCCCGCCGAGGCGATGTCCTCGCTGCAGATCCTCAAGGACGCCTACCGTCTCAGCGGCGTCGGGAACTGAGCCGTCTGCAGAAAGGGGCGTCCAGCGGCACGCCGCGGCGCTCATCGCCCCGGCGTGCCGTCTGACGCCCCTTTCTGCCGGCCGGCCGGCACACCGGCCTCGCGACCGGTGGCTCACGGCTCAGATGACGGGACGGCCCTCCTTGCGCGCTTCGGCGACGTCCTTCGCGAAGCCGCGGGCGATCGCGATGAGCACGCCGAGCACGAGCACGGGCCACATGAGCACATAGACGGTCAGCAGAGCGGTCATGGTCTCTCCTCCTCCGAGGGGCGCGGGCCGGGGACCCGCTGGGATGGGAACAGGCGGATCAGCGGTCGGAGCCGCTGCCGGCGGTCACGCGGTCGATGTCGTCCGGATCGTTGCCGGGGCGGGTCTCCCCGTCGGTGGTGGACTCCCCCTCGTCGAAGTCACCGGTGACCTGCTTGATCACCGAGAAGTCGAAGTCCTGCGAGGAGCGGACGCTGAGCGCCCAGCAGACCAGGAACGAGACCGAGTACGCCACGAGCGAGCCGGAGAGGGTCTCGTAGTCCCGCAGGAACCCGAACCCGAAGGGCAGCGCCGCGAGGGTCGCGGTCGCCCCGATCACGATGGCCGCGCGCAGCCCGAAGAAGCCGAACGCCATGATGCCGAGCACCACGCCGATGCCGATGATCGCGAGCAGCTCGACGAGCAGCGCCCAGGCGCCCTCGAGGGGGAACAGGGTGAAGCGCACCGGCAGGAACACCACGAGCGCGGCGAGCACGGAGACGGTGAACGCCGTGTTGGTGACCTTCTTCCAGTAGAAGGAGGCGATGACGGGGAACACGAGGCAGCCCCACAGCGCGCCGACGAACACCAGCAGGTCCAGGATGTTGAAGCGGGCGGTGGCGAAGTAGAGCGCCAGCCCCGTCGCGACGATCATCGTGATCCGGCCGATGAGCAGCATGAGCTTCGGATCGGCGTTCTTCCGGCCGACGGACTGGCCGTAGATGTCGGTCATGACGATCGAGCTCAGCGCCGCGAGGTCGGAGTCCGCGGTCGAGGACAGCGAGCCGATGATCATGACGAAGGCGAGAGCGACCAGCACGACCGGCAGGTAGGTGCCGACCATCTGCGGCATGAGGTTGTTGACGTCGCCGCCCATCGGCTCGACCCCGAGGTACAGCGCCATCACGCCGAGCATGCCCACGCCGATCACGGTCGCGCCGTAGCCGACGGTCGCGGTGAGGAAGGTGGGCTTGATGAGGTCCTCGCGCACGGCGAAGAGGCGCTGGGCGATGGTCTGGTTGCCGATCGCGTAGGCGAGCACCGCTGCGATGTAGGGCGCGCCCTGGTTCATGAAGGCGTCGGAGGAGAAGAAGCTCTCCTGCTGCGGGGTGACGTTGCCGCTGGCGACTCCCTCGGCGAACATCGAGGGCCCGCCGGCCAGGAAGAACACCGCCGGGATGATCACGACCGCCGCGCCGAGCATCGCCATGACCTGGGCGAAGTCAGTCAGGACGGAGGCGCGGAAGCCGGACCACAGGGTGTACAGCAGCACGCCCGCGGCGATGATCAGGATGCCCGCGCCGAAGCTGAGCGGGGAGAGCATCGCGATGATCGCACCGCCGGCGATGAAGTTCGAGGTCAGGGAGATGACCGAGCCGAGCACGTTGGAGCCGGCGAGCATCAGCTGCGAGGAGCGGCCGTGCCGGGCGTACATCACCTCGGCGAGGGTGTGGGCGCGGGGCGCGACGGCGCGGATCCGCTTGCCGAAGGGGTAGATGAACAGGATCATCAGCGCGCCCCAGAGCCCGTAGTGGATGGGGCCGGAGACGCCGTAGGTGTACCCGGCGGTGACCGAGGCGTACATCGAGGACGCCCAGATCCAGGTGGCGGTCATCGAGGCGGCGGAGACGCCGAACCCGATCCGGTTGCCGGCGGTCATGTAGTCGTCGGCGTTCTCCTTCTTGCGGGAGATCGCCACCGACATCCACATAGTGCCCCCGTAGAACAGGAGCAGGAGCAGGAGCACTCCGATGATTCCGAGCTGGACGATCTCGCCTGAGGGCGCGGGCGGCACTGGACTTCCTTTCGTCGTGGACAACCGGTCACGTGCGGCCGGTCCGCCGCGCGTCACGGCGCGCTGCACCCAGGGTGGTGCCCGACGTCGGGCCGACCGGCGATCGACCCTCGTGGCGGAAGCCGTCGAGCTGCGTCCGGGCGAGGCCTCGCCTCACCGCCGGGAGGGCGCACCGGGAGTCGGGGCGCCGGGACGGCTCGGGCGGGGCCGGTCCTGCTGCGAACCGCTCCCCCGCCGTCGACCACGTGTGAGTCGCATAGATACTCGCACAGCCCTCAGAAAGTTACCAGCCAGTCGACAACGGGTCAATAACAACCGCAGGTCACGAAGCATTATTGGATTGTCGGACATTCGCCATCGCATAAGTGGTGCCCCACGCATGCACACCCCGCATAGCGATGCATCGAGCAGTCGAGCCGGCGGTGGGCGAGCAGTCGGGCCGTCGGGCCGTCGGGCCGTCTGGCCGTCGACAGGGCGGGAGCTCGGGCCGTGGGCAGGGCGGCCTGCGGCCCGGGGCCTGTCCTACGCTCGGGAGCATGACCCGCATCGGCATCGTGACCACCTCCCCGAACGCCTTCACCGCCGCCGATCCGGACCGCGACTGCGCCCCGCTCGTCGCCGCGCTGCGCGCCCGCGGGGTCGAGGCCGCGTCGCTGGACTGGCACGACCCGGACGTCGACTGGGCGTCCTGGGACCTCGCCGTGATCCGCAGCCCCTGGGACTACGCGCAGCACGGGGAGGAGTTCGAGGCCTGGCTGGGCCGCACGGGCGATCGGACCCGCGTGCTCAACGAGCCCGCGCTCATCCGCTGGAACATGGACAAGCGCTACCTCCGCGAGCTCGAGGCCGCGGGGATCGCCGTCATCCCGACCGGCTACCACCGCGAGATCGCCACGGTCCGGGAGGCGCTGGCCGCACCCGACCTGGCCGCGCTCGAGGACCCCGGCCGGGAGGTGCCGGCCGCCCAGGACCGGGCCGAGCACGTGGTCCTGAAGCCCGCCGTCGGCGCGGGTTCGCAGCGCACGGGCCTGTTCGCGCGCGAGGACCCCGCCGCTCTCGCGCTCGCCCGCGAGATCCTCGAGGCGGGCGGCACCGTGATGCTGCAGCCCGAGGTGCCCGAGCTCTCCGAAGGGCGGGAGAAGGCGGTGTACACGCTCGACGGCCGGTTCACGCATGCGGTCGCGAAGGGTGCGCTGCTGGCCCGCGGCGGGGGGCTGCGCGGCGGCGAGTACCAGGAGAAGCCGCAGCGCGTCGAGGCAGAAGCCGAGGAGCGGGCCTTCGCCGAGCGCGTCCTCGCCGCGGTCGCGGAGGTCACCGGACTGCCCACGCCGCTGTACGGGCGGATCGACCTCGTCGACTCGGCCGAGCACGGCCTCGTGCTGCTGGAGGCGGAGCTCTTCGAGCCCACCTACAACCTGCACCTCGCCCCCGAGGTCACCGAGCTCTTCGCCGACGCGATCCTCGCCCGGGCCTGAGCGCAGGCGAGCCGGGCCAGCCGGGCCAGCCGCCGCCCCGCCCTGTCCCGGCCGCCCGTGCGGGGTCGCCCCCGGCCGCCACCCCGCCGCGCACGACGGGGCTGCGCCACGCGGCGGGACTACCCCACGCCGCGGGCTGATCCCACACGACGGGGCAGGCCGAGATGCTCGCGCAGCGTCGCCCCTTCGTACTCGCGGCGGAAGCGGCCGCGGCGCTGCAGCTCGGGCACGACCTGCTCCACGACGTCCTCGAGGCCGCCGGGCAGGGTGGGCGGCATGAGGTTGAAGCCGTCGGCCGCCCCCGCGTCGACCCAGCGCTCGATCTCGTCGGCCACCGACTCCGGGGTGCCGATCACGGTCGCGTGACCGCCGCCGGCGGCGAGCAGCCCCAGCAGCTCGCGGACGGTCGGGCGGGCGGTGTCGAGGATGCGCAGCACGGTCGCGTAGCGACCCTTCGGCCCGGTGAACTCCTCGAGCGGCGGCAGGATCGGGACCGGCGCGTCGAGCTCCCAGCCGGTGGCGTCCTGGCCGACGAAGAAGGAGAGCTGTCGCAGCGCATCCCGGACGGGCAGTCGCTCGTCGAGCTCCGCCTTCGTGCGCCGGGCCTCCTCCTCGGTCGAGGCGACGTAGGTGACCAGCCCGGGCATGACCGCGATCCCGTCCGAGTCCCGCCCGAGCGCCGCGACCCGGGCGCGGAGGTCGGCGCGGAAGGCGCGGCCGGACTCGAGGTCCCAGGCCACGGCATAGATCCCCTCGGCGTGGCGTGCGGCGAGCTCGCGCCCGGGCTCGGAGGCCCCGGCCTGGAACAGCACCGGGCGACCCTGCGGCGGACTCGGGACGTTGAGGGGACCGGCGACCGCGAAGGACTCGCCGCGGTGGCGGGGCGGGCGCAGCCGGGCCGGGTCCACGTAGACCCCGTCCGGATCGGCCACGATGCTCTCGCGCGGCCAGGAGTCCCACAGCCCGTGGAGCACGTCGATGAACTCCTCCGCGGCGGCGTAGCGCTGCGCATGGCCCGGCAGCGCGGACATGCCGTGGTTGCGGGCCTCGTCGTCGGTCATCGAGGTGACGACGTTGATCCCGGCCCGGCCGCGGGAGATGTGATCGAGGCTCGCCAGCAGCCGGGCGGCGTGGAACGGGTCCCAGAAGGTGCTCGAGATGGTCGTGACCAGCCCGATCCTCTCCGTGGCGCGGGCCATGGCCGTCAGCACCGTGAGCGGTTCGAGCATCCACGTGGGGCCGCGCTCGATGCCGGCGGCACCGAGGGACTGGCCGTCGGCGAGGAAGACGGCGTCGAGTCGGCCGCGCTCGGCGATCCGGGCGAGCTCCTCCCAGTAGGTGATGTCCGCGAGTCGCGCCACCGACGAGTCGGGGGCGCGCCAGGCCGCGGAATGATGACCCGCCGCATGGGCGAACAGGTTCAGCCGCACGTGACGGCCCCCGCCCCCACCGGTGCGCACGTCACGGGCGGCGCCCATCAGTCCATCACCAGCCCGCCGTCGACGACGAGGTTCTGCCCGGTGACCGCCCGGGACCACGGCGAGGCGAGGAACAGCACGGCATCGGCGAGCTCGGCGGGCGTGGTGACCGTGCGCAGCGGGGTGCCCGCGGCGATCGCGTCGAACACGGCCTCCGGGGTCGCGGAGCTCGCATCGGTGGTGCGCAGCAGGCCGCCGCTGACCATGTTCACGGTGACGCCGCGGGGACCGAGATCGGCGGCGAAGGTGCGGGTCAGCGCCAGCAGCGCCGCCTTCGCGGCGGTGTAGTCGTGGTAGGGCACCACGGGATGCTGGAAGAGGTTGGTGCCGATGTTGATCACGCGCCCCGAGCCGGCGCGGGCGAAGCCGGGCAGCGCCGCCTGGATCGTGTGGAGCGCCCCCTGCACGGCGCCGGCGAACTGCGCGGAGAAGGCGTCGTAGTCGATCTCGTGCGCTGTCGCACGGGCGTCCCCGTTGAAGGAGAAGTCGGTCAGGGCGTTGTTCACGACGGTGTCGACAGGGGCGTCGAACGCGTCCTCGGCCTGGGCGAGCAGCGCCTCGACCTGATCCCGGTCCCGCACGTCGGCACGCACCGCGATGGCCCGGCCGTCGTGGCGTTCGGCGAGCTCTCGGGCGGCATCGCCGCTGGTCAGGTGGTCGATGACGACTCGGGCTCCTTCGCGCAGGAAGGCCTCGGTGAGCGCCCGCCCGAGTCCGCGGGCACCCCCGGTGACCAGGACGACCTGCTCGGCGAGCGGTGGGACGGTGCGCGAGGCGGGACGGTCGGCCGGGGCGGGGGCCGAGGCGTCCGCGGGCCTCGGGGCGGCGCCGGCGGCGTCGGCAGCGGCGGCGGCGGTGGCGGTGGCGGTCGATGCGGTGGTCATGTCGGGCGGTCCTCTCGGAGGCGGCAGGTCGCACCCGAGGCGGCACCTCCGACGACCGCGCGCAGGACGGCAGCGCACAGCCCATCGACGACATCCCTCCGCGAGCACGAACTCGATCAGGTTCACCGGGTGTGATCTCAGCCCCGTCAGGGGCACCCCGTGTCGGTCGCCGACTGTACCGGCGAGCCCGTCGGCCCGACAGCCCGTCTCGCCGGATCGCGGGGACTGCAACCCGCCCGGTCGCGGCGGACGAGGTCGGGCACGGGCGGACGAGAGCGGCGAGGACGGGGCGACGCAGAGCCGACGAGCCGGCGGCAAGGCCGACGGGGCACCCGCCCCTTCCCCCGCGCGATGAAAATAGTTACCATCCACTACGCACATCGTGGTGCCACTTTTCATCTCCAGGTCACCGGCCCGTCACCTCGGCCCGCCACGCTGTCGCCGTCACCCTTCGGACGTCGAAAGGCCCGCCGTGTCTGCCGCCCGCTCCTCCCGCACAGTCCGCTCCTCCGCCCATGCCGACGCACCTGCCCATGCCACCGCCCACCCCTCCCACAGCACCGCAGCGCGCCCCCCGCAGGGCGCCGCCTCCCGCACGGCGCCCGGCATCTCGAACGCCTCCGGCACCACCGGCACCACGCGTCGCGCGCTGTTCGGCCTCGCCGGGGCGCTCGGTGCCGTCGGCCTCTCCGCCTGCGCGACCTCCGGCGCCCCGGGCGCCGATGCCGACGGCTCCGACGGCGGCTCCGGCGCGGCCGCCGGGACCAGCCCCGAGAACCCCTTCGGCGTCGCCGGCGGCGAGCTGAAGGCCTTCGTCTTCGACGGCGGCGGCGGGGTGCCCTACCTGGACCTCACCGAGCAGCTCCTCGAGGAGAAGCATCCCGACCTCGCCGCGGACGTGGTCCGCACCGAGGACCTCAGCACCCTCCAGCCGCAGTTCGTGAACGGCACTCCCCCGGACCTCTTCCAGAACTCCGGCGCCGGCGCCCTGGACATCACCTCGCTGACCGCGAACGGCCAGCTGGCCTCGCTCGAGGACCTGATGGCCGCGCCCAGCTGGGACGATCCCACGGTCACCGTCGAGGAGTCCCTGAACCCGGGCGTGCGCGAGGCGGGCACCGTCGACGGGACCCTCGTCGGGCTGAACACCGTCCAGTACGCCTGGGCGCTGTGGCACGACGCCGCCCTCCTCGAGGAGAAGGGCTGGCAGCCGCCCACCACCTGGGACGAGCTGATGTCGCTGTCCGCGGAGATCAAGGCCGAGGGCATCTTCCCCTTCGCCTTCACCGGCCAGCACGCGAACTACCCCGACGAGGGCATCCTCCAGCCGCTGGTGGCCAAGATCGGCGGGCAGGAGGTGTGGCAGAGCATCGACAACCTCGAGGAGGGCGCCTGGCAGCAGGACGCCGTGCGCGAGGCCGCCGAGGCGCTGCTGCAGCTGCGCACCGACCAGCTGATCCTCCCCGGAGTCGCACAGATGACCCACGTCCAGTCCCAGACGGCGTGGCTGAACCACGAGGCGGTGTTCATCCCCGTCGGCGCCTGGCTGGAGAACGAGATGAAGTCCGCGATCCCCGAGGGCTTCCGCATGACCGCCGCGGCGCTGCCCTCCCCCGATCCGGCGCTCGCCGACCTCACCCCGAACAACCCCGGGGCCGGCTGGTTCGTGCCCGAGGGCGCCGCGAACAAGCCTGCCGCGCTCGAGTTCCTGCGCGTGCTGCTGTCGAGGGAGTCCTCGCGGAACTACGCGGAGCTGTCCAACAGCGTGACCATGGTCGCCGGCGCCCACGACGACCAGCAGCTCAGCGAGCCGTTCACGACCCTGACCGAGATGATCGAACGCTCCAACGCGGTCGAGCCCTGGCAGGCCGTGAAGTACCCGACCTGGTACCCGGCGATGGCGGAGGAGACCCGGGCGGCTCTGATCGCGCTGCTGCTGGACGACCTCGACGTCGACGGCTTCCTGACCCGCTGCCAGAAGGCGGCGGACCGCACCGCGGCCGACGACGCGATCGCGAAGCAGACCCGCTGATGCACCTGCGCGGCAGGTGGTGGCTGATCCTCACCTTCATCACGCCCGGCCTGGTCCTGTACTCGGTGTTCGTCCTGTCGAGCTTCGCGCAGGGGGTGCAGATCTCGTTCACGAACTGGACGGGCTACACCCCCACGCTCGAGTACGTCGGACTGGACAACTACGTGCGGATGGCCCGCGACGGCGCGTGGTGGCGGGCGGTGTCGCACAACGCGGCGCTGCTGGTGATCGTCCCAGTGGTCACCCTGGGTCTCGCGCTGCTGCTGGCCACGCTGATCACCCGCGGCGGCTCGGGAACGCTCCGGGCCGTCCGCGGGGCGGGCGCCTATCGGGTGCTGTTCTTCTTCCCGCAGGTGGTGCCGGTGGTGATCATCGGCATCATGTTCAGCTACGTCTACGCCTCCCGGGGCGGGCTGCTGGACGGACTGCTGCGCCTGGTGGGCACCGACGTGCTGTCCGTCGTGCCGAACGGTCCGCTCGGCAACCCCCGCACGATCCTGCTCGCGATCGCGCTGGCGGCGGTGTGGTCCTCGGTCGGCTTCTACATGGTGCTGTTCCTCTCCGCGATGAGCGGGGTGCCGCAGGAGCTGTACGAGGCGGCGGCGCTGGACGGGGCGGGGCGGCTGCGCAGCTTCGCGCACGTGACGCTGCCGCTGATCTGGTCCCACGCCCAGACCGCGCTGATCTATCTCGCGATCGGCACCCTGGACTCCTACGCGCTGGTCGCGGTGATGTCGATGACCGGGACCGCCGCGGACTCGGGCGCCGACGTCATGTCGACCTATCTGTACCGCACCGCCTTCTCCTTCAACTCCCAGTTCGGCTACGCCTCGGCGATGGGCACCGTGATGATGCTCGGCTCCGTGGCGCTGGCCCTGGTCACCTTCCGGCTCACCAAGCGCGAGGAGCTCGAGTACTGATGACCCCCTCCCCCGCGACCTCCTCGGCCACGCCGGCGCAGCCGCGCTCCGAGGACTCCCCCGCACCGACGGGCCCCGCGCCCGGCGACCGGCCGACGGGCGCGCCCGTCGGGCACGCCCCGGGCGGCCCCGCCTCGCCCGCGGCGTCGGCGTCCCCGTCGGCCGACGGGCGGCGTCGGCCCCGTCGGGCCCGTGGATCGGGGATGCCGCACCTGATGCTCGTGCCCTGGGCGCTCGTGGTGCTGGTGCCGCTGGTGTGGATCCTCGCCTCCTCGCTGAAGACCAACGAGGAGATCTACAACGATCCCTTCGGCCTGCCGGGCGAGCTGCGCCTGGGCGTGTACGTCGACGCCTGGCAGCAGGCGAACATCGGCGCGTTCTTCACCAACACCGTCGTCGTGGTCAGCGGCGGGGTGGTGCTGACGATGCTGCTGTCGGTGATGACCGCCTACGTGATGGCGCGCTACCCCTTCCCCGGCAGCCGGGCGCTGTACTGGCTGTACCTGGCGGGGATGACCTTCCCGGTGTTCCTCGCGATCGTGCCGCTGGTGCGGATCGTGCAGGGGCTGGGGCTGTTCGCCTCGCACCTCGGGCTCGTGCTGGTCTATGCCGCGTTCTCGCTGCCGTTCTCGATCTTCTTCCTCACCGGGTTCTTCCGCACCCTGCCGAAGGAGCTCGCGGAGGCGGCGTTCCTCGACGGGGCCGGGCACTTCGGGGTGTTCTTCCGGATCATGCTGCCGCTGGCGCGGCCGGGCCTGATCTCGATCGGGGTGTTCAACGTGCTGGGGCAGTGGAACCAGTTCCTGCTCCCCCAGGTGCTGAACCCGCAGCAGGACGAGGAGCGCTCAAACTTCGTGCTCAGCCAGGGCCTCGCGGCGCTCGCGCTCGGGGAGAACTACGAGACCTCGCCGACGTCGATGGCGCAGCTGTTCGCCGGGCTGATCATCTCGATGCTCCCCGTGCTGATCGTGTACGTCCTGCTCCAGCGCCAGGTCCAGGAGGGGCTGAGCGCCGGTGCGCTGAAGTGACGGGCGTGGCGTTCCGGCCCCGCACCGCCCACCCCTGCATGCCATGATGCCCAGCACCCGGGCCCGTCCGGGTGACCACGACCAGGAAGGCCCCATGCCCTCGACCGCACCCGACGCCCCGGGGAGCTCGCCCCCGCCCGTCCTCGCGCTGCTGCGCACCACGGCGCCGACGCTGCCCCCGCAGCTGCAGCGCCTGGCCATGCTCGCCCTCGAATCCCCGGCCGAGGTGGGTCGGATGACCATCACCGAGTACGCCGAGCGCGCCGGCGCCTCGGCCGCCTCGGTGACCCGGCTGTGCCGCAGCCTCGGCATCGAGAAGTTCACGACGCTGCGCACCGAGCTGGTGCTCGCCGCGGAGCGGCCCGTCGCCGGCGGCGCCCCGCGGGTCACCGGGGACATCACGGCCCGGACGCCGCTGCCGGAGCTGATCACCAGCCTCGGCGTGCTCTCCTCCGGATCGATCGAGGAGACCTCGCACCTGCTGGACCCGGAGCAGATCGGGACGATCGTGCAGGCCCTGGGCGATGCCGGGCACGTGTTCGCCACCGGTGCGGGCTCCGCGCACCTGGTCGCGGTCTCGCTCGAGCACAAGCTGCGCAGCCTCGGCGTCCCGGCGACCACCTTCCACGACCCGCCCTCGGCCGTGATCGGGCTCGCCGCCTCCCGCCCCGGGGACGTGCTGGTCGCCGTCTCCGAGACCGGCACCGCGAGCGAGGCCGTCCCCCAGCTCGCCGAGGCGAAGCGGCGCGGCTGCCTGACGGTGCTGATCACGCGGCTGTCCAGCTCGCCGGCCGCGGAGCTCGCCGACCACGTGCTGCTCGCGGTGCAGGACCGCTCGCCGCTGCACACCGGCACGCTCACCAGCCGGATCGCCGAGCTGTTCCTCGCCGACGTCCTCGCCAGCGGCGTGGTGGTGCGCCACCACGAGCGCTCCCTCGAGGCGCTCGCCTCCGTGGAGGAGGCGCTCGAGCGGTACTGGTGAGAGCGGCGGGCGGGGACGCACTCGCCCCGGCCCGCCCCTCTGAGCGCTCCCGACGCGCCGTGGGCTCACGCCCCGCGCGTCCTGCCGTCCCGCCCCCCGTTCCCCGTTCCCCGTTCCCCGTTCCCCGTCCCCCGACCTGGAGTCCCGCATGACGACGCACGCCCCCACCGCCCCGTCGGCCGACGACGAGGCCGTCGGCCCCACCGACGCCGCCCCGCCGCTGCGCGTGATGAGCTTCAACGCGCTGTTCGCCACGGACACGACGACGGAGGCCGATCCCGGGCACTGGCCGCATCGCGCCCCGGCGATCGAGGCGCTGCTGGCCGGCGAGCGCCCCCACCTGGTGGGCCTGCAGGAGATGCAGGAGCACACCTTCGGGCCCGTCGAGCGAGGGCTCGGGCCGGCGTACCGGCGGCTCGGCACCGCCACCCGGGGCGGCAGCGACGGGCTGATCAACCCGATCCTCTACGACACCGAGCGGCTCGAGCTCGTGGCGTGGAACCAGTTCTGGCTCTCGGACCGTCCGCGCGAGGTCGGCTCGGCGACCTGGGGGAACGGCGGGCCGAGGGTCGCCGTGTGGGCGCGCTTCCGCGACCTCGAGACCGGCGGGGAGCTGGTGCACCTCAACACCCATCTCGACCACGTGATCACGCAGGCGAAGGTCAAGGGCGCCCAGCTCATCGCCGACCACCTGCGCCAGTTCCACCTCCTGCACCTGCCGGCGCTGGTCACCGGGGACTTCAACTCGGTCGCCGCCGACTCCCCCGCCTACTCGGTGCTGGTCGAGGAGTTCGGGCTGCAGGACACCTGGCTCGCCGCGGCCGAGCGCACCACGCCGGGCTGGAGCACCTTCCCCCACTTCGGCGAGGTCGAGGAGTCCCCGTTCCGGATCGACTGGATCCTGGCGAGCCCCGGCGTGGAGGTGCTCGAGGCGTCGATCGACGCGGCGCGGCCCGGCGGGGTGTTCCCGAGCGACCACCTGCCGGTGCAGGCGCGCGTGCGGGTGCCGATGTCGGGGCGCTGAACGGTGCGTCGCCGGGAGCCCCGACCCCGCTCCCGCGCGCTCAGCCCCGTCGGCCGGCCCCGGCCTCCCGCTCCAGCAGCATCCGCAGCACGTTCCGCGCCGTGCGCTGCACCTCCCCCAGCGTGATGCCGCCGTCCTTGGCGAGGGAGTCCATGATCGCGTCGTCCCGGGTGGTGCCGAAGTGGACCTCCGAGCCGGGCATGAGCACGTCCACCTGCGCCCGGACCCGGTAGGCGCTGTCGCGCAGGGCCGGGAAGTGCGGATCCGGCTCCATGCGCATCCACCAGTCGGTGACGACGTTGCCCTCGTACCCCCACTCGCCGCGCAGCACGGTGGTGACCAGGTCGTAGTGGTAGTGGCCCCACACCCCGTTGATGCGGTTGTAGGAGGTCATGAGGTTTCGCGGGCGGGCCTCGCGCACCACCGTCTCGAAGGCGCGCAGGTAGATCTCGCGCAGGGCGCGCTCCGAGACCCGGGAGTCGTTGACGGTGCGTGCGGTCTCCTGGTTGTTCGCGGCGAAGTGCTTGGGGCAGGCGGAGACGCCCTGGGACTGCACCCCGGCGACCACCGCGACCGCCATCCGGCCCGTGAGCAGCGGGTCCTCGGAGAAGTACTCGAAGTTCCTGCCGCACAGCGGGTCGCGGTGGATGTTCATGCCGGGCGAGAGCAGCATGTCGGAGCCCTTGGCGACCATCTCGGCGCCGTGCAGCGCGGCGAGCTCCTGCACCGCGGCCGGGTCCCAGGAGGAGGCGAGCGCGGTCCCGCACGGCAGCAGGGCCGCGGTCGCGGCGAGCCGCAGCCCGGAGGGTCCGTCGGTCGTCGTGACCACGGGGATGCCGCGTGCGCGCAGCGCCTCGGTGACCCCGCCGAGCGTCCCCGCGTTCCCGGGCACCCCGAGCGGGCTGTCCATGACGATGTCCCCGTAGGCGAGGGAGGCGAGCTCCTCCGCCGACAGCGCGGCGACGAAGCGGTCCAGGTCGAGCCTCCCCGCGACGACGTCCTCGAAGCGGGCGGCGGGATCCTCGACCGGCGGGATCGTCTCCGGGAGGCGGTCCAGGATCCGCTGCGGGAGGTCCACCCTCGCCGTCGGCACCGTCTCCCGGCCGCGCACTGCCCGGCCCTCGTCGTCGCGGCGCAGCACGCTCCGCTCGAAGGCGTGCTCGGGCCGCACCGCGGCGACCTCCTCCAACTGCCGCACCACCCGCAGGGAGGGCACGTGCACGGAGCCGACGTGCGCGGCCCGGCGCACGTCGGGGCCGACGAACAGGCGGTGCTCCCCCTCCTCCAGCACCCAGGCGCTGCGGCGCCCGCTCGCCCCGGAGTCGTCGTACCGGGCGTGCTCGGCGAGATCGACCGCGAGCTCGAGCCGCACCGACTCCCCGGGCGCGAGCTGCGGGGTGCGGGCGAAGGCGGCGAGCGCGCGGGCGGGCCCGCCCAGCGTCCCGTCGGGCGCGCCGACATAGACCTGCACCACCTCGGAGCCGCTGCGCTGCCCCGTGTTCACGGCGGTGACCTGCACGCTCGCCTGCTCGCCGGAGACCGTGACCGTGGCCTCGCGCAGCTCGACCTGCGTGTAGCCGAGCCCGTACCCGAAGGGGAACAGCACGTCCTCGGGCGCGAAGGTCTCGAAGTGGCGGTAGCCGACGAACACGTCCTCGACGTACTCGGTCGCCTCCGTCTCCCCGAAGTGGCCGGCGGAGGGATGGTCCTCGTAGCGCCGGGCGATGGTGTCGGTGAGCCGTCCGCCGGGCTCGCTCGCGCCGGTGAGCACGTCGGCGGCGGCGCGGGCGCCCTCCATGCCCCCGGACCAGGCCAGCAGCACGGCGGCGGGCCCGATCTCGTCGATCCACGAGAGGTCGACGACGTTGCCGGTGTCCACCAGCACCACCATGTGCGCGAAGGCGGCGCCGACCCGGTCGAGCAGGGACCGCTCCTCGCCGGTGAGGTGGTACCCGCCCTCCTCGAGGACGTTGTCGCGGTCCTCCCCGGCGGCGCGGCCGATGACCACGACCGCGGTCCCGCAGCGCTCGGCCGCCGCGCGGATCGCGCTGTCCTCGAGCGGCATCTCGGGGAAGTGCCGCGGCCAGCGGCCCCACTCCTCGCCGGGATCGGCCGGATGCCGCGCCGTCCAGGACTCGTAGAGCGCGGCGAGCTCCTCGTCGACCGTGACCGCCCCGCCCTCCCGCAGCGAGTCCAGCAGGTTCGTGACGTAGGGCGGGTTCACGTCGCCGCCGGAGCCGTAGCCGACCGCGATCCAGTCCTTCTGGGTGCGGCCGAACAGCGCCACCTCCGCTCCCGGCCGCAGCGGGAGCGCCCCGTCGTTGCGCAGCAGCACGATGCCGCGGGCGGCGAGCTCGCGGCAGCGCGCGGCGAGGGCCGGATCGACCTCGGGCAGGGCGTCGTCCGTCGCAGGGCGGACGGCGGTGGGGCGCTGGGACAGCAGGGCATCGGTCATGGTGGAGGCGCTTTCGTCGGCGGCGCCGCGTGAGCGGGCCGCTGCGGGTCGGTGGGAAGTGGGGCCCGGTCAGCCCTTGATCGCCCCGGTCAGCACGCCCTCGGTGAAGAACCGCTGGGCGAAGGGGTAGACCACGAGGATCGGCAGGGTGGCGACCACGACGATCGCCATCTGCACCGTCTGCGCGGGCGGCGCGGGCCGGTCCGGGGCCTGCAGATCCGTCATCGCGTTGGACTGGACCACGTACTGGTTCAGCACCAGCTGGATCGGCCACTTGGTGGTGTCGTTGATGTACAGCAGGGCGTTGAAGAACGAGTTCCAGTAGCCGACCGCGTAGAACAGGGCGATCACGGCGAGGACCGCCTTCGACAGCGGCAGCACGATCGAGGCGAAGATCCGGAACTCGCTGGCCCCGTCGATCCGGGCGGACTCGAACAGCTCCTGCGGCAGCTCCATGAAGAAGTTCCGCATCACGATCATGTTGAACGCGCTGATCAGCCCCGGCAGGATCAGCGCCCAGTAGCTGTCCAGCAGCCCCAGCTGCTTGATGAGCAGGTAGTTGGGGATGATCCCGGCGCCGAAGAACATCGTGCACAGCACCATCACCATCGCGGCCTTCGAGAAGGGCACCTGGCGGGTGCGGGTCAGCCCGTAGGCGAGCATCGAGGTGAACACCAGCGACAGGAGCGTGCCGACCACCGTGATCCCGGCGGTGACCAGCAGGGAGCGGGTCACCACTCCACCGGCGAAGATCGACTCGTAGGCCGAGGTCGAGAACGAGGTGGGCCACAGCTGGCCCGAGCCGACGGAGCGCCCGTCGGCGAAGGAGAACATGATGACGTACAGGAACGGGTACAGCATCACCACCACGATCGCGGCGATCGCGACGACCTTGAGCGACTGCATGGTGGGCGAGGGACGGTCCATCCACGGGGGACGGCCGGCGGTCGTGCGGCGCGGACGCCGACGGGTGGAGTCGGGCTGGGCGAGCTGGTCGATGACGGCCATCAGAAGATCCCTCCGGTGCCGAGGCGCTTGGCGATGCGGTTCGCGCCGATGACGAGGACGGTGGCGATGACGCCCTTGAGCAGCCCGGCCGCGGCCGAGAGCCCCCAGTCCCCGCCGGCGACGCCGCGGTAGTAGACGAAGGTGTCCAGCACCTGCGCGGCGTTCGCGCCGACGGCGGGCTGCTGGAGCAGCAGCTGCTCGAACCCGACGGTGAGCACGTTGCCCACGGTGAGGATCAGCAGCAGCGAGATGACGGGCACGAGGCCCGGCAGGGTGATGTGCCACATGCGCCGCCAGGACCCAGCGCCGTCGGTGGCCGCGGACTCGTACAGCTCGGTGGGGATCGAGGAGATCGCGGCGAAGAAGATGATCGTGCCCCATCCGATGTCCTTCCAGATCACCTGGCTGACCACCAGGATCTTGAAGGTCTCGGGGTTGGTCATGATGTTCACGCCGTGCAGCCCGATCAGCTCGAACATCTCGGCGATCGGCCCGGCGCCGCCGAGGATCTTCTGCCAGATCGCGATGACGATCACCCAGGAGATGAAGTGCGGCAGGTAGACGACGGTCTGGATGGCGCGCTTGATCCTCTCGCTGAGCAGCGAGTTCAGGAACAGGGCCAGGATGATCGGGGCGGGGAACGCGAAGGCGATCTGCAACAGCGAGATCACCAGGGTGTTCACCAGAGCGCGCAGCACCTCGTCGTCGGTGAGCAGGTTCGCGAAGTTCTGCAGCCCCACCCACTGCGAGTCGAAGACGCCGCGGAAGGCGGAGTAGTCCTGGAAGGCGACCACGTTCCCGGCGAGCGGGAGATAGGCGAACACCGCGAAGAACAGCACGCCGGGCACGATGAACACGTACATCTGCCATTCGCGTCGCATCCGCTGCAGGAGGCTGCGTCGGCGGGGCGCGACGGGTGGTGCGGCCGACGGGTCGGCCGACGGGGCGATGCCCTCCGGCGGCGGCACGGCGGCGAGCGCCTGCGCCGTCGGAGCCGGGGCGGGGTCCTGGGCGTCAATGCTCATCGCGGACGTCCTTCCTGGGTGGTGGGGCGGGCCGCACCGGGGTCGCCGGGGGCGGTGATGCCCGGGAGGGCCTCGAGGACGGTCTCGCGGAGGTGGCAGCGGGAGGCGGGGAGGTGCTCGAGCAGCTGCTCGAGGATCTCGCCGGGCCGCTCGGGCGCGGGGCCGCGGCCGGCGGCGTAGCGGGCGAGCTCGTCCCAGCGCTCGGGGCGGGCGATGACCAGCGGCGAGGTGGGGCGGTCGAGCTTCTTCCAGGTCCAGAAGGTCCAGGGGATCCGGTGGCGCTCGAAGAGGGAGAAGGCCTCGGTGTACCAGCTCTCCTGGTTCTCGCCGCTCTCTCCCATCCACAGCGGCACGCCGAGCCGCTCGCGCAGGTCGAGATAGGGCCGGATGCTGTCGGTGGTGGGCTCGGACCAGTACTTGTGGAAGTGCAGGCAGGAGTTCTCGTCCCAGAGCCGTTCGAGGCCGTCGAAGCGGGTGGACCAGTGCCAGCCCTCGATGGAGAGCAGGTGGTGGGGGTCGACCGCGCGGATCTCGGCGATGACGTCGCGGTAGAACTCCGCCAGACGCGGCACGAGGTGAGCGTGCTGCTCGGGCAGCGGCTCGTTGAGCAGGTCGTAGGCGATGACGGTCGGGTCGTGGGCGTACCGCTCGGCGAGCAGGCGCCACAGGCTCAGGCCCTGCGCATAGGCGTCCAGGTCGGTGAACAGCTCGGGCAGGCGGTGCGGGGAGTCGTCGATGTTCGCGCCGGTCTGCCCGCCGGGCGCGCCGTGGAGGTCCAGCACGCAGCCGATCCCCGCCTCCCGGCACCAGGCGAGGGTGTCGTCGACGTGGGCGATGCCCTCCGCGCGCAGCCCCTCCCCGTCCAGCAGCAGACGGGCGTTCAGCGGCAGCCGCACGTGGTCGAAGCCGGCGGCGGCGATCAGGGCGATGTCCTCGGCGGTGACGAACCGGGCGCGGTACCGGGTCCAGAAGTCGGCGGCCGCCTCGGCGCCCACGAGCTCCTGGACCATCGCCTCGATCCGGCGCGGGGAGTCGACGGGACCCTCGAGGTCCCACATGTATCCCTCGGGCAGCAGCCAGCCGCCCAGGCCCATGCCGCGCCGGAAGGCGGGCGTCCCCTCGGGCGCGAGGAGCTCCGTGCCCTCGCGGCGGTGGAAGTCCGCGGCCGACGCCCCGCGGGGCGCCCCGCGGGTCACCGCCGTCGCGTGGGTCCTCTGCGCTGTCACTGCTGCTCTCCTCCTGTGCGTGCTCCGCGTCCCGGGCGGGACGCACTAGGGTGCGGGCCATGGCCAGCACCTCCCCGGACCCGACCGACCCGACGCTGGGTCCGCGCGCCCGACGGTCCGCGCTGCGGCGCCGGGAGATCCTCGAGTCGGCGGCGCGCACCATCGGCCGACGCGGCTACGCCGGGGCGACCCTCGCGGCGATCGCGCAGGACGTCGGCATCTCCGCACCGTCCCTGCTGCACCACTTCCGCAACAAGGAGTCCCTGCTCACGGAGCTGATCGCCTACCGCGACGAGATCTCCCGCGGAGGCGGTCCGACGTCCTTCGACGAGGGCGGGCAGGCGCTGCTGGACCACCTCGGGGACACCGCGGAGCTCAACGCCCGCGACCGCGGCCTGACCCAGCTGTACGCGGTGCTGCTCGGCGAGTCGATCACCGAGGGGCATCCCGCCCAGGAGTCGTTCCGGGCACGGTTCGAGGGGCTGCGGGCGCCGGTGCGCGACGCGCTGCTCACCGCCGTCGCCGATCCGTCCCTCGACGAGCAGGACGTGCTGGAGGCCGCGGCCGCGATCGTGGCGGTGATGGACGGGATCCAGTACCAGTTCCTGCTCGCGCCCGAGTCGGTGGACATGGCCGCGGTGACGCGCCGGGCCGTGCGGGCGATCCTGGCGGACCTCCGCGCCGGCTCCGGTCGCGACAGCGGATGAGGGCATCGCTCAGGACGCCTGGTCGAGGGCTTCGGTGTACTCGTCGCAGAGGGTCTGCCCGCCGCCCTTGAGCCATGCGTCGCGATAGGCCTGCATCTCGCTCAGCGGGCGCCGGCCGGTGACGAAGCCGTTGCGGTAGTCCTCGTTGATCGAGTCGAGCTTCGCGTTCAGGGTCGCCGCGCTCGGGGCGATGATGCCCGCGATCGGGTTCGGCACGGTCTGGGAGATCAGCGACTCCATGGTGGTGCGGAAGTTGTCGACGTAGTCGTGCAGGGTCGAGCCGATCGAGTAGATCGGCGAGTTGAAGGCGCCGAGCCACTGCAGGGCCAGGCGGTCCGAGTCCGCCTGCTCGTCGTTCAGGCCGACGATCTCGTGGTCCTTCCCGAACTCGTAGTTCACGCCCTCGGTGCCGGTGCCGATGAACAGCGCCTCCTCGGAGCCGAAGGGCGAGCGCCAGTAGTTGACGATGTTCAGCAGCTCGTGCAGGCGCTCCTCGTACTCGGCGGCGGCCGCGGAGATCGCGACGATGCCCCAGTAGCCGTCGTCGCGCTGGATGACGAGGTCGCCGCCGTCGACGGCCGGGGGTACGAAGAACTCGAGCTCGGCCTCGGGGGTCGCCTCGACGACCTGACCGATGATCGGGTTCCCGAAGAAGCCGGAGAAGGAGTCGACCGAGAGCGCGATCTGACCCGGGGTGAACATGTCGGGGAGGTCGCCGCCGATGCCGTCGGGGTGGATGGCGCCGGCCTCCCAGAGCTTGGTCTCGAACTCCATGACCTGCTCGAAGGCGTCGGTCATGAGGACGTTGGTGACCTTTCCGGCGTCGTCGAGCTGCCAGGTGGTGCCGGCGCGGAACATCCACTCGAACATCGCCTGGACCGTGCCGCTGATCCCGGCGAGCGCCCAGATCTGCTTCCCGTGCGCCTTCTTCAGCCCCGCGATGTCGGTCATGACCTGCAGGAACTCGTCAGTGTTCGTGCCCATGGAGTCGTGACCGGCCATCCGCATGAGGTCGCCGCGGATGATCGGGAAGTTCGTGAGATACGGGTTCTCGTTGGGGATGCCGTAGAGGTGGCCGTTCTTGGCGGAGACCTGCCAGGCGTTGGTGGAAACGTTGGCGAGGTTCGGCCACTGGAGGATGTTGTCGCCGGCGAGCACCTCGGTGAGATCGGCGAAGGCGCCGTCGGCCAGGGCCCGCTGCCCGATCGCGTCGTTGTCCTGCACGAAGGAGAGGTCGGGGACGCTGCCCGAGGCGATCGTGGTGGAGAACTTGTCGTTGTAGCCGTCGGAGGCGGTGAGGGTGGGGGTGAAGGTGACGTTCAGCCGCTCCTCGAGCTCCTGCCAGTACACGTTCTGCTCGCGGGGGCGGGGCGGCGCCGCCCACAGCACCTGGAAGGTGGTGACCTCGTCGCCGCTGCCGGGGACCTCGTCCACGGAGGTGAAGTACTCCTTGACGGGGTCGGTGATGATCATCGGCATGCCCTCGACCTCGGAGACGATCGCGCCCTCCGGGGCGGGCGGCTCGACGTAGGTGGGCAGCTCGAGGTCCTGCTGCTCGAAGCCGCCGGCGGAGCCGCCGCCCCCGCCGCTGCAGGCGGCGAGCCCGGTGACCCCGAGGGCGGTCGCGCCGAGCGCGAGGACGCTGCGGCGCGAGGGGCGGATGGTGCGCGAGGAATCGTGATGCATGACGCTCTCCCTTGAGGTCGGGTCGACGACCGAGCAAACGCCTAACGGTCATTAGGCGTTGATGACGGGGAGTCTAAACGGGCCCGCGGGCGACCCGAGGTGCCTCACGTCACGATCGGGTCACGGATTCGACGCCCTCGCGCGCGCGGGTCGGGGAGGCGCCGAGGGGCCGACGACGCCCGCGGGGCGGGTTCCGCCCGGAACGGCACCCGGCTACTGTCGGCGCCGTCACCGCCCCTCCGCCGACGCGGGGCATCGCCTCGGGCATCGCCGCACGAGGCGCTGACCTGCACGGTCGTCGATGCCGGGCTCCACCATGCTCCGGGAAGGACCCCCGCCATGACCGCACCCCTCCGCCGCCGCACCGCCCTGACAGCGCTCGGCCTCACCACCGCCGGCGCGGCCGCCGCGCCGCTCCTGTCCGCCCCGGCCCGCGCCGACGCCCCGCCGACGGGGATGCTCGCCCAGCAGGTGCGGGTGGACCGCTCCGGCGGCGTGGTCGCCACGCAGGGCGAGCGGGAGGTCGTGTGGGAGCAGGTCCCGAACACGGACGCCGCCCCGGACGCGACGCTCGAGATCGACACCGCCTCCCGGCGGCACACCCTGGACGGCTTCGGGCCGGCGCTCACGCATTCGGCGGCCTGGCTGCTGCTGCGCATGCCCGCCGCCCGGCGCCGCCGGCTCCTGCAGGAGATGTTCTCCCCGAACGGTCCGCTGCGGCTGACCGCGCTGCGGATCCCCGTCGGGACCTGCGACTTCGCCCCCGACGAGGGCGAGCAGACCTACTACACGCTCGCCGACGCGCAGGGCCCGTCGGCCGACCCGCTGGCGCATTTCGACCTCTCCCGCGACGAGGCGACGATCCTGCCCGTGCTGCGCGAGATCCTCGAGGTCGCCGGGGAGCTCGAGGTGGTCCTCTCCCCCTGGTCGGCCCCGGCCTGGATGAAGACCAACGGCTCGCTGATCGGCGGTGCCCTGCACGAGGACGAGGAGACCCGCCGGCTATGGGCCGAGTACCTCGCCCGCGCCGTCGAGGCCTACGAGGCGGCGGCACCGGGCCTGCACGTCTCGGCGCTGACCGTGCAGAACGAGCCGCTGCACGACACGGCCGCCTATCCCTGCATGGGCATGTCACCCGAGGTCCAGACGTCGGTCATCGCCCACCTGCTCGCGGAGCTGGACGAGCGCGGCCTGGACACCCGGATCCTCTCCTACGACCACAACTGGGACCGCGTCGACTACCCCCGGCAGGTGCTCGATGATCTGGCCGGGCAGGGCGTCGACCCGCAGCGGGTCGGCTCCGCCTTCCACGCCTACGCGGGCAGCGCCGATGCGGTCGAGCCGCTGCACGCCGCCCACCCGGACTCCCCGATCTGGTTCACCGAGCAGTCCGGGACCCAGGATCCCGACAAGCCCTACGAGGCCGACTTCGCCGACGGGATCTGGTGGATGTCGAACCAGCTGTTCCTGCCGGCCCTGCGCCACCACCACCAGGGGGTCATCCTGTTCAACCTGGTCCTGGACCAGGACGGCGGGCCGGGACCGGCGACCTTCACCAACGGCACGGGGCTGTTCCAGGTCGACGAGACGACCGGGGCCCTGACCCCAAATTCCGAGCTGTACGTGATGGCGCACTTCTCCCGCTTCGTGCCGGCGGGCTCCCCCGTGCTCGCCTCGGCGGATGCCGAGGACCTGCCCAACGTCGCCTGCCTGCGCCCCGACGGGTCGGTGGTCGTCGTGCTGCACAACAACGCGCCCGCCCGCACCCTCCGGGTCAGCGCCGGGGACCGGGAGCTCACCGTCACCCTGCCCGGCTGGACGCTCGCGACCTGCGTGCTCACCGAGCGTCAGCAGGTGCGGCGACGGTGAGCCGGTGGTGAGCCGGGCGGCGTTCCCGCGGGAACGCCGCCCGCACCCTCACCCCCAGCCCTCGGTGCGCTCCTTCAGCTCCCGGTAGGCCTCGAGCACCTCGGGCGTCGCCTCGGCCGAGACCACCCGCGAGCCGCTGATCTCCCAGGCCGGGGGCGCCTCGGTGCCGGAGAGCGCCCAGGCGGCCTGACGGGCGGCGCCGAGGGCGACGTACTCGCCGTCGGGCGCGATCGTGATCTCCCGGCCGAAGACCGCCGGCGCGAGCTCCTGGACGGCGCGGGAGCGGGCGCCGCCGCCGATCAGGGTGATGCGCTGCGCGGCGGTGCCGGTGCGCTCCTCGAGGGCGGTGATGCCGTCGGCGAGCGAGCAGAGCAGGCCCTCGACATAGGCGCGGGCCACGTCCTCGCGGGTGGTGGAGGTGCTCATGCCGGTGAGGGTCGCGCGGGCGTCGGGGCGGTTGGGGGTGCGCTCGCCGTCGAGGTAGGGCAGCAGGGTCACGCCGTGGGCGCCGGGCACGGAGGCCAGCGCCAGCTGCGAGAGCTCCTCGTGGCTGACGCCGAGCAGGGCGCGGCCCGCCTCGAGGATGCGGGAGGCGTTGATGGTGGTGGACATGGGCAGGAAGCGCCCGGTCGCATCGGCGAAGCCGGTCACGGTGCCGCTGGCGTCCCCGGGCCGGGCATCGCTCACCATCGCGCACACCCCGGAGGTCCCGATCGAGACGGAGACGTCGCCCGGCCCGAGGGACAGGCCGAGCGCGGCACCCATGTTGTCGCCGGTGCCGGCCGCGATCGCGGCACCGGAGGCGGTGCGGGCCATGACCTCCTGCGGGGCGGACGGCAGGCGCGGCAGCTCGACCGCACGCCCGAGCGCGGCCTCGACCAGCTCGGGCCTCCACGCCTCCTCGCGGGTGGAGTAGTAGCCGGTGCCGGAGGCGTCGCCGCGGTCGGTGAACGGCGCGGTGCCGGCCTCCGCGAGGTGGAGGGAGACGTAGTCGTGCGGGAGCAGCACGCGGGCGGCGCGTGCGGCGTTCTCGGGCTCCTCGTCCCGCACCCAGCGGAGCTTGGACGCGGTGAAGGAGGCGACCATGAGGCTGCCGATCTCCTCGACGCTCGCCGCCGCCCCGCCCATCTCCTCGATCAGGGCCTGGGCCTGCGGGGCGGAGCGGGTGTCGTTCCACAGCAGCGCATCCCGCACCACCTCACCGGACTCGTCCAGCAGCACCATGCCGTGCTGCTGGCCGCCGACGGAGAGGGCGTCGGCCCGTTCGAGCAGGGGGCCCGCCGCCTCGTCGACCGCCCGGAGCCAGGCGTGGGGGTCCACCTCGGTGCCGTCCGGATGGGTGGCGCGGCGCTCCTCGAGCACCTCTCCGCTCTCGGCGTCGACGAGCAGCGCCTTGGTGGACTGGGTGGAGGAGTCGATGCCGAGGACGAGCGCCATCGCGGGGTTCCTTTCGGGCGGGACCGGCGAGACCGGCGGGGCGGACGGACGGGAAGGACGGAACGGGGTCAGCCTACGGAGCCGTGTCCGTGAACGGGACGTCAGCGGCACCTGACCTGCATATGGCAGGTCAGGTGCCGCTGGGAGCCCCTTCATGGACAGCCGAGCCGGCCGAACCCGGTGGAGCGGACGGGACCGAGCGTGGCGGACCGGCCGGGACCTCAGGCGCGGAAGCCGAGGAGGTGCTGCATGGCCAGCTGCTGCAGGCGCACGAAGCCGAAGTTGCGCTCCCCGGCCTTGTCGGCGTCGAAGTCCTCGAAGGTGGAGCGGTCGCCGAGCAGGTCCGCGAGGGTCTCGCCCTCGCCGAGGGTGGGCTGGGCGAGCTCGTCGATGCCGGAGTAGGCCAGCGCCTCCTGCACCTCGGAGTCGGCCCGGAAGGCGAGGGCCCGCTCCTTGAGCATCAGGTACATCTCCATGTTCGCCGCGGCCGAGTCGTACTGGCCCTGCTCGTGCTCGGTGCGGGAGGGCTTGAAGTCGAAGTGGCGGGCGCCGTCGTAGGCGCCGGGCTTCGAGGGGAAGCCGTTCTCGAGCAGGTCCACGGTGAAGAAGGCGCTGATCAGGTCGCCGTGGCCGAAGACGAGGTCCTGGTCGTACATCGGGCCGTGCTGGCCGTTGAGGTCGATGTGGAACAGCTTGTCGCTCCACAGCGCCTGGGCGAGGCCGTGGGTGTAGTTCAGGGTCGCCATCTGCTCGTGGCCGGTCTCGGGGTTGATGCCCACGATGTCGCCGTGCTCGAGCTGCTCGATGAAGGCCAGCGCGTGGCCGACGGTGGGCAGGAAGATGTTGCCGCGGGGCTCGTTGGGCTTGGGCTCCAGGCCGATGCGCAGGTCGTAGCCCTTGTCCTTGATGTACCCGGCGACGGTGTCCAGGCCCTCGCGGTAGCGCTCGAGGGCGGCGTGGAGGTCCTTGGAGCCGTCGTACTCGGACCCCTCGCGGCCGCCCCACATCACGAAGGTGCTCGCGCCGAGCTCGGCGGCGAGGTCGACGTTGGCGAGCACCTTGCGCAGGCCGAAGCGGCGCACGGAGCGGTCGTTGGAGGTGAACGCGCCGTCCTTGAAGACGGGGTGGGCGAAGGTGTCCGTGGTGACCATCTCGATCACCAGGCCCGTCTCCTCGGTGACGGCCTTCAGCTGGTCGATGATCCGCTGGCGCTCGTCAGGGGTGGCATCGAAGGGGACCACGTCGTTGTCGTGGAAGGTGAAGCCCCAGGCGCCGAGCTCGGCGAGGCGGCGGATGTGGGCGGTCAGCTCGAGCGGGGGGCGGGTGGCGAGGCCGAACTGGTCGCGCGCCTCCCAGCCCGTGGTCCACAGGCCGAAGGAGAACTTGTCGTCGCGGGTGGGGGTGGGTGCGGTCATGGGGTGCTCCTCGTGGCGGTCGACTGCGGCGCGGGCCGACGGGATGACGGCCGACGGCACGGGTGGTCGACGGCGTTGTCGGGGCGCTGCGCACGGGTTCTCGTCGTACGGGAGTGGCGGAGCGCCGCTTAGTAAGTTTCCGTTACTAATCTACGCATGGGAAGCTGTCCCGCACAAGCTGGGCGGCAGACGCACCGTCCCGCCGACGGCGGGGCACCGGCGGGACGGCCCGGGGCCGGACCGCCGCCCGACCGACGACCTGCACGAGAGGACGGACCCGATGCAGTCCACCCACCTGCGCGAGCACAACCTCTCGGCCGTGCTCCGCGCCCTGCAGACCGCCCCCTCCCCCACCTCCCGCGCGGGCCTCGCGACCCTGACCCACCTGACGAAGCCGACCGTCTCCAAGCTGGTCGAGGAGCTCATCGGCGCGGGGCTGATCGAGGAGGGCGAGCCGGTCGCCGCCGGCGCCGGACGGCCGATGGTGCCGCTGCGGACCGCCTCCGGCACCCTCCTCGCGATCGGGCTCGAGATCGCCGCGGACCACATCTCCTGCCTCGGCATCGACCTCACGGGCGCGGAGCTCGCCCGCCGCACCACCTATCACCGGGTCGCCGAGGGCACCGCGGAGGATGCCCTGGCGCTGGCCGCCCAGCTGGTGCACGAGGTGCGCGAGGAGGCGGCGGACCTGCCGGTGGTCGGGGTGACCGCGGCGATCCCGGGCCGCCTGGCCCCCGAGGACGGGCGGATCCTCTCCGCCCCGGGCCTGGACTGGGCGGACGTCCCCGTCGTCTCCCGCCTCGAAGAGCTGCTCGCGCCGGCGCAGTGGCCCGTCGGCGCGCAGAACGACAATCGCCTCTCGGTGCTCACCGAGATCGACCGCCGCCCGGGCGAGTCCTTCCTCTACGTGCGCGGATCGACCGGCGTGGGCGGCGCGGTGGTGCTGGACGGCACGATCCTCGAGGGCGCGCACGGCTGGGCCGGCGAGTTCGGGCACACCGTCGTCGCGCCCGAGGGGCGGCGGTGCCGCTGCGGCAGGCGCGGCTGCCTCGAGGCCTACATCTCCTACCTCTCGCTGGTGGGGCAGGCGGGCCTCTCCGACGAGGTGCGGATCGAGGACCTCGTCGAGGAGCTCGCCCGCAGCTCCAGCCGCGCCGAGGTGATCGGCGTGATCGGCCGCTCCCTCGGCCTCGCGATCGCCAACGCCCTGAACGTGCTGGACCTGTCCACCGTGGTCCTCTCCGGCTACCTCGCGCCGATCGCCGAGGAGATCACCCCGGTGGTGCAGGAGACCGTGGACCGACACGCCCTGGCCGCCGAGGCCGGCCCGGTCGCCATCGAGCGGGCCGACTCGCTCGCGGACCCCGCCCTGCACGGCGCGGCCCGTGCGGCGCTGCAGCCGGTGTTCGACGCGCCGGGCACATGGATCGAGAAGGAGCGCAGATGACAGTCCTCACCCGCCAGGATCCCGCCGACGACTGGCTCGAGGCGCTGCCGCTCGGCAACGGCCGCCTCGGCGCCATGGCCTGGGGCGATCCGGCACGTGCCCGCTTCGGCCTGAACGAGTCGACGCTGTGGACCGGCATGCCCGGCATCGGAGCGGAGCGGCGGACGGACGCCGCGACCGCGGCCTCCGTCCGCGCCGAGGCCGCGCACCTGTTCCGCGAGGGCCGCGTCATCGAGGCCGAGCAGGCGCTGCTCGCGCTCGGCGCCACCTGGAGCCAGGCCTACCAGCCCGTCGGAGACCTGGTCGTGGAGGTGCCGGGGGCAGGCGCCGGGCCGCGCGAGCTGGACCTCGCCGCCTGCCTCCATCGGATCCGCGCGGCCGACGGGGAGCACCTCACCGCGGTCTCCGCCGCTGACGAGGTGCTGGTGCACGCGGTGCCGCTGCCTGCGGACGCGGAGCTCCGGGTCGACCTCGAGTCCCCGCAGGTCGAGGAGCATCGGACCGAGCGGCCGGACGGCCTGGACCTGGTGCTGCGCGTCCCCTCCGACTCCCCGCCCGGCCATGCCCCCGGCAGCCCGCCGGTGCGCTGGGACGAGGACGCGTCCCGGGCCGCCGTCGCCGTGCGCTGGCGTCGCGAGGGCGAGCGCGCCCTGCTGGTCTGCGCCGTGGTCACCAGCTGGCGGGGCCTCGGGCAGCGGCCGGACCGGCCCGCCGCCGAGATCCTCTCCGAGGCGGTGCGCCAGGCCGAGTCGGCGCTGGGCCGCGGCGAGCAGGAGCTGCTGGCGCGGCATGCGTCCGCGCCGCTGCCCGGGGCCCACGAGATGGCGATCGACCTGCCCCGCACCGGGGAGGCGGCGCTGCTGGGAGACGTCCTCGCCTACGGCCGCTATCTCCTGGCCGCCGCGTCCCGGCCCGGGCTGCCTCCCGCGAACCTGCAGGGTCTGTGGAACGACCGTCCGCGTCCGCCGTGGTCCTCGAACTTCACGACCAACATCAACCTCGAGATGAACCACTGGCCGGCGGCCACCGCCCACGTGCCCGCCGCCGCCGAGGCGCTCGAGCGATGGGTGGAGCTGGTGCGCGGGACCGGACGCGAGACCGCGCGCCGCCTCTACGACGCCGACGGCTGGGCGCTGCACCACAACTCCGACGCCTGGGGCTACACCGACCCCGTCGACGGGGACGTCAGGTGGTCGATCTGGCCGATGGGCGGGCTCTGGCTCGAGCTGCAGCTCGAGGACCTCTCGCGCTTCACCGGGGAGCGTCCCGCGGAGCGTGCGGCCCGCCGCCTGCCCGCGCTGCGGGAGGTCGCGGCCTTCGCCCTGGACCTGCTGCACGAGGACGCCGTCGGCGAGCACCTCGTCACCTTCCCCTCGACCTCGCCCGAGAACCGCTGGCGCACCGGGGACGGCGACGCGCTCGCGCTGACCGAGGGCTCCGGCATGGACCGCTGGCTGGTGCGCGGCGTGCTCTCCGCGCTGCTCGAGGCCGCGGAGACGACGGGGACCGCGGAGGCGCACGAGGATCCCGTCGTCCGTCGAGCCGCCGCGGCCCTGCCCCGGGTGGAGGGCCCGCGCATCGGTCCCGACGGCCGACTGCTCGAGTGGCACGCCCCGCTCGCCGAGGACGAGCCGTCCCACCGGCACGTCTCCCACCTGGCCCCCGTCTTCCCCGGCAGCGCACCGCTGGCCGAGGAGATCGAGGCGGCCGCGACCGCCTCCCTCGAGGCCCGGGGCGACGAGGCGACCGGCTGGTCCCTGGCCTGGAAGACCGCGCTGTGGGCGCGGCTGCACCGCCCGGACAAGGTCCAGGACCTGCTCACCCTGTTCCTGCGCGACGCCCGGACGGCGGACGGCGAGCGCAGCGGCCTGTACCCGAACCTCTTCTCCGCCCATCCTCCGTTCCAGATGGACGCCAACTTCGGGATCGTCGCCGCCGTCGCCGAGTGCCTCGTGCAGTCCCATCGGGGCGAGATCGAGCTGCTCCCCGCCGCCGCCCCGATGCTCGCCGCGGGCTCGGTGCGGGGGCTGCGGGCCCGGCCCGGCCTCGCCGTGGACCTCGTCTGGGAGCAGGGGGCGCCGACGTCGGTCGCGCTGCGAGCGCTCGGGCCGGGAGCCGCCGGCACGCACCGGGTGCGGTGGGGCGCTCGCACCGTCGAGGTGGAGCTGCCGGGCGACGGCTCCGCGGTCGAGCTCGCGCCCGACGACATCCGCGCGCTGGTCGGCGCACACTAGAGCGATGGCCACGATGACAGACATCGCCCGCGAGGCGGGCGTGTCGCTGAGCACCGTCAGCTACGCGCTCAGCGGCAAGCGCCCGATCTCCGACAGCACGCGGGCGCGGATCCAGGCCGCGATCGACCGCCTGGAGTACCACCCGGCGGCAGCGGCCCGAGCGCTCGCCACGCAGCGCACCTCGCTGATCGCCGTGGCAGTGCCTCGGCACGAACGGGTCGACGACCACGTGATCATGGAGTTCGTCGGCTCGATCCTCACGGCCGCCCATGCGCACGACAACGACGTGCTGCTGGTCGCCGCCGAGGACCACGCCCGCACGCTGAAGGTCGTCGAGGAGGGCAAGGTCGATGCGCTGATCGCCATGGACCTCGTGGAGGACGACCCTCGCCTTCCCGCCCTCGCCCGGCTGTCGCGCCCGGTCGTGCTGATCGGCTATCCGCAGGACTCCGCGGGGATCGCCTGCGTCGACTTCGACTTCCTCTCGGGCGCGATGCTCGCGGTGAGGGAGCTGGCGCGCCGGGACGCGCGACGCGTGGCGCTGCTGGTGCCTCCGCTGCGACCCGACGGCCCGGTGCCCACGTACGCGCGTCGCGCCCGTCTCGGCTACGACCTGGCCTGCAGGGAGCTCGGCCTCGCACCGCTCCTGATCGAGACCGGCCATGCGCAGGAGCAGGTGGACGCCGCGGTGGCCGAGCGGCTCGAGGGGGTCGACGGGCTGATCGTGCATCACGAGCGGGCGCTGCCGCCGCTGGCCCGGGCCCTCGCCGCCCACGGGGCGCAGGTCCCAGGCGACCTCCAGCTGGTCGCCATCGCTCCGCGGGACGTGGCGCAGTCCGGCGCGGCGGAGATGTCCTCGGTCGACCTGCCGGTCCCGGCGATCGGCAGCACCGCGGTGACGATGGTGCTCGAGCTCCTGGGAGCCTCGGAGGTCCCCCCGCACTCGCGGCTGCTGAGCCCGTCCTTCACCGCGCGCGCCACCACCCGCGCCCTGTGAGCGCAGGTGGTGGCGGGCACGTCGGAGTCGCCGGCGACGGCCGGCGCCGGGGTCAGCCGAACTCGGCGGCGACCTCCTCGCGCAGCGCGGCCTGCTCCTCCGCATTGGCCATGTCGACCTCGAGCACGGTCTGGTAGCCGAGGCCGTCCGCGGTCGTGCGCAGCCCCTCGAGCAGCGCGTCGAACTCGGCCTCGTCGCTCGCGAAGGCCATCTTCCACGAGTTCTCGATGATGACGGCCTTGACCTGGTTGCGGATCGTCTCCACCTCGGAGGAGTCCTCCGGGGCCACGTAGCTCGCGCCCGGCGCGACCGCGACCATGTCGTTCGCGACGAGGTACTCCATGGTGGTCGCCGCGCCGCCCATCCGGCCCGCCCAGTCGTCCACGAGCGGGTTGGAGACCGAGGCCTGGTAGGTCTCCCACATCTTGTAGTTGAACGGGGCGCCCGTCTCGGGGTCGAGGTCGTTGCCGAGCACCGTGGTGACGTTCAGCCACGAGGAGCCGTCGATGTAGTCTCCGCCGCCCCACTCCGCCGGGACCTCCGCGCCGTCGCCGAGCAGCGCCTGCCGGCCGAAGTCTGTCAGCTCGGGATTCCCGTCGGCGTCGAGCTCCCAGGTCAGGCCCTGCGGGCCGGCCGCACCCATGGTCTGGCTGCTGTTCGCGTACACGCCGGCCGAGGAGTAGAGCCAGTCGATGAACGCGGCGGCGCGCTGCGGGTCCTCGGCGTCGGCGCCGACGGCGAACACCTGCTCGGCGCCGTAGATCGAGGCGCCGTAGGAGAAGATCCTCTGATCGGCCAGCGGGGCGATCATGAATCCGCGCCCCTCGGCGAGGTTCGCCTCGGTGTTGTACGCGGCCTGTCCCTGCCAGGGCCAGAACGAGAACAGCACCTGCCCGGCCTGGACCTTGGAGAACAGGGTGTCGTAGTTCTGCGTGGTGGACTCCGGGTCCAGGATCCCCAGCCGGTTCGCCTCGAAGAACCACCTCAGCACGCGCACGTACAGCGAGTCGGGGTCCAAGATCGACTGGAAGTCGCTGCCGTCGGCCTTGGCGAGCACGAACCCCACCTCGTCGTACCCGTAGTAGCAGCAGGGCTGCTTGGCGTTGTTCATGTAGTTGCCGTCCCAGTCGGCGAAGAGCGACAGCGCGTAGACCCGCTTGCCGTTGTCCGCGGTGGGCTGGGCCTCCTGCATGGCCTTCAGCACCGGGAGCAGGTCCTCGAGCGTGCCGATCTCCGGATACCCGACCTCCTTGTACAGGTCCCAGCGGAGGAAGGGCCCGAAGGTCGGGTCGATGCCCTCGCTCGGCTCGGTGGGCTTCAGGGTGGAGACCTGGGTGGGGATCGCGTAGAGGCCGTCCTTGCCCTCGCTCGCCTTCTGCACGGCGGCGTCGAAGCGGGAGGCGCTCGTCATGTGCTCGTAGTACGGGGTCAGATCGGTGAGCAGACCGCCGTCGACCAGCTCGTCGAGCTTCTGGCCGACGTCGGTGACGATGACGTCCCCGAGGTCCCCGGCCGCGACGCGGGTGTTGTACAGCGTGTCGCCGCCGCCGGCGACGTTGGGGGCGATGACGTTGAGGGTCAGGGAGAACTCCTCGCGCACCAGGTGCCCGAACCAGCCCGGCTGGTTGCCCATCTGGTTGGCGAGGCCGTCGAACACGTCGACGGTGAGCTCCTGGTCCCAGGTGTCGGGGAACGGGCCCTCGGCGATGTCGGCGCCGCCGCCGGAGGAGCAGGCGGACAGGCCCAGGCCGGCGAGCGCGAGTCCGAGCCCTCCCCCGAGCATGCTGCGTCGGGAGGGGTGGAGGCGGGGTATGGGGGAACCGGTCATTGGTCTTCCTTTCAGAGTGGCCCGGCGGGGTCAGCCCTTGACCGCGCCGAGCATGATGCCCTTGACGAAGTAGCGCTGGAACAGCGGGTAGACGAAGAGGATGGGCAGCACCACGACCACGGCGACGGTGGTGCGGATGGAGGTCGCCGTCTGCTGGGTCGCGGCCCCGGCGACCGCCGAGAGGTCGCCTCCGGCCTGCTGGGCGGCCTGGGCCAGGCTGTCGGCCTGGTTGATGTAGGTGTAGAGCAGGTACTGCAGGGTGTAGAGGCTCTGGTCCGTGATGTAGATCAGCGTGTCCTGGAAGCTGTTCCACTGCGTGACCGCGGAGAAGATCGCGACGGTCGCGAGGATCGGCGTCATGTTGGGCAGATAGATGCGGAAGAAGATCTGCACGATCCCCGCGCCGTCCATCTCCGCCGCCTCCTGCAGCTCGTGCGGCATGGACTCCACGAACGTCTTGACCAGGATGATGTTGAACGGCTGCACGATCAGCGGCAGCACGTACACCCAGAAGCTGTTGGTCAGGCCCAGCGACTTCATGATGATGAAGACGGGGATCAGGCCGGCGTTGAAGTACATCGTCACGACGACGGCGCGATACCAGAAGGCGCGCTTCCACAGCCTGGCCTGGGTGAACATGAATCCGAGATACGCGGAGGCGAGGACCGTCGCGGCGGTGCCGATCACCGTGCGGGCGAAGGAGACCAGCGCCGCCTGCGTCAGTCCGTCGAGCTGGAGCACCTGGCGGTAGTTGTCCAGGTGGATCCCCCGGGGCAGGAACCGGATGTCGCCCAGGGCTGAGACGTCGTTCGCGCTGACCGAGTTGATGATCAGGTAGTAGAACGGGTAGCCGCACACGAAGGCGATCAGCGCGAACACCAGGCAGTTCACGAGGGTGAAGGGGAGGTGGCCGCGATGGCGGTCCAGCGCTCCCGTGCGTCGCCGGGGCGCTCCCGAGGCGCTGCGTGCGGGGGTGAGGTCGGTGGTGGTCATCTCGGTCCCCTCAGATCAGCGAGGTGCCGCGCACGCGCTTGGACAGCGCGTTGACGGACAGCAGCAGGGCGACGGAGATGAGGCTCTTCAGCATCCCGATCGCGGTGGCCAGCGACAGGTTGTTGCCCGTCATGCCGATGTTGTAGACGTACAGGTCCAGCACCTGGATCTGCTCGCGGTTGAAGGCGTTCTGGAACACGTAGTACTGCTCCATGCCGTTGTTGAGGATGTTCGCGATCGACAGCATCAGCAGCACGAAGAAGGTGGGCAGCAGCTGCGGCACGGTGATGTGCCACATGGTCTGGAGGCGTCCTGCGCCGTCGACGCGGGCGGACTCGTAGAGCGCCTGGTCGATGCCGGCGATCGCGGCGAGGTAGAGGATCGCGCCCCAGCCGACCGTCTTCCACACGCCCCAGGCGGCCATCTTCAGCCACACGTGGTCGTCGCTGTCCAGGAAGGAGATCGGCTCGCTGATCAGCCCGATGTTCTCGAGCAGGCCGTTGACCATGCCGGTGGTGGAGAACATCGAGAACGCGATCATGTACACGAGCACCCAGGAGATGAAGTTGGGCAGCGTGGTGAGGGTCTGGACGAGGTTCTTGAACCAGGTCGCCCGGATCTCGCCCAGGAACACCGCGAAGGCCAGCGGCAGCACCGAGGCCGCGATCCCGAGGAAGCTCATGGCCAGCGTGTTGAGCATGACCTGCACGATCTGCTGGACCTGTGTGGGTGAGCCGACGAGCATCTCGAACCACTGCAGGCCCACGAACTCGCTGCCCGCGAGGCCGCGGGCGGGGCGGTAGTCGAACAGGGAGTAGATCCATCCGTACAGCGGCAGGTAGCTGAACAGGAACACCAGCACCAGCAGCGGCAGGATGCTGAGGAACAGCCCGAAGGACTGCCGGCGATGGCTCGGCAGGCGGTCCGCGCCCGAGGTGCCGCGACGGCGACCTCGCCCCCGCCGTCCGCCCGCGCCGGCGACGTCCTCGTTCGCCGCCTCGGTGGCCGCGACGGCACCGATGCCGACCGGCGTCGCCATCAGCGCTTCGCTCCGTGCCGGGCCTCGGCGCGTGCGCGCTCTCCGGTGCTGTCCACTCCGCACTCCCTTGTGGGTCTGCCGCGGCGCCGTCATGGCGCGCACGGGGGTTTGTTAAGTCGGAACACTAAGTCGGGACCCGGGCGGCGTCAAGAGTTTCTCCGAAGCGCTTCGATGCAGACTCGACACCGGTCCGCGAGCGTGGAGCCGCGACGGTCGCCCGCCCTCGACCGCGAGCGCAGGAGCCCCGCCGCGCGCTCAGCCCTCGGACGGATACCGACGGTGAATGCCCCGGAGCATGAGCGCCATGAGATAGGCGCCCGCGCTCACCCCGACGGTCAGCACGATCCAGATCGCGCCCGGCACCACCAGGGCGAGAGCGAGCAGCGCGGCCGGCACGAGCACGAGCCCGGCCGTGCGCAGCGGCTCGGCGCCCGGCAGCAGCAGCGCAGTGCGGAGGGTCTGCGCGAACGTCGCGCGGAAGCAAGCGACGAGGGCCATGGCGTGGATCCAGGCGCCGAGCAGGTACAGCGCGGCGAGTCCGGCAACGAGCGCTGCGACCAGGGACGACGGCCCGTCCAGCATGCTCCAGAAGCGAGCGGCGAAGAGCAGCGCGAGGATCGGGACCCCCAGGACCAGGTGTGCGGCGGTGGCGCGCGGGAAGTCCTTCACGACGTCGCGCAGGTAGTCGCGCAGCAGTCGCCCCCGCTCCTCGTCGGCGTATCTCGTGGTCACGCCGAGCAGGGCGCTCGTGGCCGCACCGAGGGTGAGCAGCGGCAGGCAGCACAGCAGGTGCAGCACGTTCAGCAGGACGAAGGCCACGAAGGCGTTCAGGCCCTGGACGGTCCGGTTCTCGAGGTCGATCGCCACGCTCCGGCTCCTTCTCGCACGCCGCCCGCACGGTCGGCGGAGACATGACGATGGTACGGCGGGAACCCGTCCGATGGAGCCCTGCTTGACCTTCCGCGGTCGAAGCGGTTCGATGGCTTCTGTCGTCGGTTCCGACGAGGCCCGCCCGGCGACCGCAACCCTGAGAGGGACCGTGAGCATCATGCACCCCGCCCCCCGAGCGCCCCGCGAGGTGACCCCCGCGGATCGCCGTCGGCTCGAGCGAGCCCGCGCCCTCGCCTCCGCGATGAGCTCGGCGGAGAAGATCTCGCTCCTTCACCAGCACTCCCCCGGGATCGAGCGTCTCGGCGTCGGGCCCTTCTCCACGGGGACGGAGGGAGTCCACGGCCTCGCCTGGCGCGGTGCGGCCACTCAGTTCCCCCAGCCCGTCGGCCTCGCGGCCACCTGGGATCCCTCGCTGCTCACCGCGGCGGCGGCAGTGGTCGCCGAGGAGGTGCGCGAGCTGCGCGAGAGGGAGCCGGGGGTCTCCCTGACGGTCTGGGCGCCGGTGGTGAACCTGCTGCGCCATCCGCTCTGGGGCCGCACCGAGGAGGGGTACACCGAGGACCCGCTGCTGAACGCGGAGCTCGGCGCCGCCTACTCGCGGGGGCTGCGCGGCCCGGGCGAGACCTGGCGCACCGTCCCCACCCTCAAGCACTTCCTCGCCTATTCGAACGAGCACGACCGCTGCGCGACCAGCTCGGATCTCTCCCCCCGGGTGCTGCACGAGTACGAGCTGCCCGGCTACACCCGGCCCGTCGCCGAGGGCGTCGCGGGCTCCGTGATGCTCGCCTACAACCTGGTCAACGGCCGTCCGGCCCATCTCACGGAGCTGCTGGGGACGCAGCTTCGCGCCGTGCTGCCGGACCCTGACCTGCTCTTCGCCGTCACCGATGCGGGCGCCCCCTCGAACCTCTTCCGCAGCCAGCGCGCTGTCCCGGACGCCGCCGAGGCGTACGCGGCGATGCTGCGCGCCGGGGTCGACTCCTTCACGGATCACGACCACGACGCGACCGAGACCGTCGCGGCGCTCACCGAAGCCCTCGACCGGGGGCTGATCCAGGAGGGGCACCTCGAGCGTGCCGTGGTCCGCCAGCTCGTGGCGCGCGCCCGCACCGGCGAGCTCGCCGAGCTGATGGGCGAGGAGGCCGAGGACTCCCCCGCCCCCGGGGTCCCCGCGAGCCGCGCAGGACGCCGGGCGCTCGCTCGCGAGATCGCGACCCGCGCCGCCGTCCTGCTCGCCCGCCGCGACGAGGACGCGCTGCCGTTGCCGGAGGGCCCGATCGCGCTGCTCGGCGCCCAGGCCCAGGAGGTGCACCACGACTGGTACAGCGGCGACTTCCACGAGTCGACCTCCCTGGCCGAGGCCCTCGCGGAGCGGCGCGGCACCGGGTCGGTCCGCCTCGCCACCGGACAGGACACCGTCACCCTCGCCGTGCAGGCCGAGGGCGCGACCGTCGAGCCTCTCCATCGCGCCGAGGACGACGCCCTGCGCCTGGACCGCCCGGCCGCCTCTCCGATCGAGCCGGCCCCGACGCCGGAGCGCCTGGTGATCGTCGAGCTCGGCGAGGACGTGATCGCCCTGCGGGCGGAGTCCGACGACCGCTTCCTCGCGCCCGACGACCGCGGGCGCCTGGCCCTGCGCTCCGCCTCCGTCGGGGGCTGGGTGGTCCAGGAGACCTTCCATCGCACCGTGGACGCCGAGGGTGCCTGGACGCTGCGGCACCTGGGCAGCGGCCGGATGGTCGACGTGGAGGCCTTCACCGGCGATCTCGTGCTGCGCTCGGCCCTCCCGACGCCCGCCGCCCGCCTCCGTCCGACGGTCGTGGTCGACGGACGGCGGGAGACGGCGCGCGCGACGGAGGGCGCGCGCGCCGCGGTGCTCGTGGTGGGCAACGACCCGCACGTGCACGGGCGGGAGACCGAGGACCGCCCTCATGTGCGCCTGACGGGCCCCGACCGAGAGGCGGCCGAGGCGCTCGCCGCCCTCGGCGACTCGATGGCGACGGTCCTCGTGATCACCTCCTCCTACCCCTACGACCTGGAGGGCCTCGAGGACAGGGTCGGAGCGGTGGTCTGGTCCTCGCACGCCGGGGAGGCCGAGGGCGAGGCCCTCGCCGACCTGCTCACGGGGCGGCGCGGGTTCAGCGGCCGGCTCGCCCAGACCTGGCCCGCGAGCGCTCCGCTGCCCCCGCTCCTCGACTACGACGTGATCGGCACCGGCTCGACCTACCTGTACGGCCAGCAGGCACGGTTCTGCTTCGGACACGGCCTCGCGGTCGACCCGACCACCTGGCCCGAGGCCTCGCTGAGCGTGGGGCCGGCGGGGATCACGGCCAGGGCCACCGTGGCCGCCCCCTCCGTCCGCCGCACCGAGGGCCCGCTCCACGAGGTCGTGCAGGTCTACGCGGACGTCCCTGCCTCGTCCTTCTCCCGGCGCGGCTTCCATGTCCCCTCGACCCGCCTGGTCGGCTTCGCGAGCGTCGAGCTGCCCGAGCAGTGCGCCGCCGAGGCCGTCGTGCAGGTGCCCTGGGAGCGCCTGGCCCTGTACGCCCCGGACCTCGAGGCCTGGGAGCTGCCCGACGGGCCCGTCACGATCCGGCTCGCCCGCTCCGCCGCGCGCACGGAGACCGCCGAGGTCGTGCGGGTGCCGGCCGCGGCCCGACTCCCCCTCCCCGCGGCCCCGACGTCGCGGGACGCGGACGGGACCGAGCTCGTGCCCGCCGCCCGCGCCGAGGAGACGGACGGTCTGCTGCGCAGCGCCGCCTCGCTCCTCCAGGGCACCGTGCTGCGCCCTGCCGGACCTCTCGGCGGCACCGCCGACCTGATCCTCCCCGCGGGAGCCGTCGTCGAGTCCCTCGTCGTGCGCGGCGAGGGCGCCGCGGAGCTCGTGGACCCGTCGGCGCCGGAGGCGAGCGCGGCCTCCCCGCTGCCGCTCCCCCATGCCGTCCCCGCCGACGGCAACCGACCTACCGGGCGGGTGCGCGCGCGCCTGTCCGGACGCACCACCCTCGTCGGCCTGCGCATCCGGCGCCGCTGACACCGTCACCGAGGAGACCCCGCCTGATGAAGTTCACCAACGGCTACTGGCTGATCCGCGACGGCGTGACCATGCTGCACCCCGCCGAGGTCCACGACCACGAGGTGCGGGACGGCGAGCTGCGCGTCCACGCTCCCGTCAAGCGGGTCCTCACCCGGGGCGACACCCTGAACACCCCGGTGATCAGCGTGACCTTCAGCGCGCCGCGCGAGGACGTGATCGCCGTGCGGATCCAGCACTTCGCGGGGACCCCCGCCCCCTCGCCCCGCTTCGCGCTGAGCGCCGAGGAGACCTCGCCCGCCCTCTCCCACGACCCGACGGGGTCGACGGTCACCTTCCGCTCGGGCCGGCTCTCCGCCCGTATCGCCCTGGCCGGCCCCTGGCACGTCGACTACCTGTGGGACGAGGAGCTGCTGACCTCCTCCACGGAGCGCTCGATCGGCTACGCCCAGGTCGAGGGCGGGGGCCCGCACGTGCTGGAGCAGCTCTCGCTGTCCGTCGGGGAGCAGATCTACGGCCTCGGGGAGCGCTTCGGCGCCTTCGTGAAGAACGGTCAGAGCGTGGACATCTGGAACGCCGACGGCGGGACGAACTCCGAGCAGGCCTACAAGAACGTGCCCTTCTACCTCTCCTCCCGCGGCTACGGGGTGCTGGTGGACGACGCCGGGCCGGTCTCCTTCGAGGTCGGCTCCGAGAACGTCTCGGCCACCCAGTTCTCCGTGCCCGGCGAGGAGCTGCGCTACGAGGTGTTCGGCGGCGGCAGCCCGTTGGAGGTGGTCGACCGCTACACGGCGCGCAGCGGCAGGCCGGCCCGCCTGCCCGACTGGAGCTTCGGCCTGTGGCTCTCGACCTCCTTCACCACCGCGTACGACGAGCAGACGGTGCTCTCCTTCGTGGACGGCATGGCCGAGCGCGGGATCCCCCTGTCCGTCTTCCACTTCGACTGCTTCTGGATGCGCGGATTCCACTGGTCGGACTTCGTCTGGGACCCCTCGACCTTCCCCGACCCGCGCGGCCTCATCGCGAAGCTCCACGAGCGCGGGCTGAAGGTCTGCCTGTGGATCAACCCGTACATCGCGCAGCGCTCGCACCTCTTCGACGAGGGCGCCGAGCTGGGCCATCTCCTGCGCCGCACGGACGGAGCGGTGTGGCAGACGGATCTCTGGCAGGCGGGGATGGGGCTGGTGGACTTCACGAGCCCCGCCGCCTGCGAGTGGTTCGCCGGGAAGCTCGACCTGCTGCTCGAGGACGGCGTGGACAGCTTCAAGACCGACTTCGGAGAGAGGATCCCGTCCGAGGGCGTGGTGTGGGCCGACGGCTCGGATCCGCTGCGGGAGCACAACTTCTACGCCCAGCGGTACAACGAGGTGGTCTTCGACCTGCTGCGCAGGCGTCGCGGGGAGGGCGAGGCGGTGGTCTTCGCGCGCGCCGCGACGGCCGGCGGCCAGCGGTTCCCGATCCACTGGGGCGGCGACTGCGAGTCCACCTATGCGGCCATGGCGCAGTCGCTGCGCGGCGGGCTGTCCCTGGTCTCCTCCGGCTTCGGCTACTGGAGCCATGACATCGGCGGGTTCGAGGGCACCCCCGACCCCACCCTGTTCAAGCGGTGGGTCGCCTTCGGCATGCTCAGCTCCCACTCGCGCCTGCACGGCTCGAGCTCCTACCGGGTGCCGTGGCTGTTCGACGAGGAGGCGGTCGAGGTGATGCGGGAGTTCGCCGAGCTCAAGCAGAGCCTGATGCCGTACATCCTCGAGGCGGCGGGGACGACCACGGCCACCGGCGCGCCGGTGATGCGGCCGATGGTCATGCAGTTCCCCGGGGACCCGGCGTGCCGCACGCTCGACACCCAGTTCATGCTGGGCGAGGACCTCCTGGTCGCCCCGGTGTTCACCGGGACCGGAGAGGTGGATGTGTACCTGCCGGCGGGCCGCTGGGTGCACCTGCTGGACGGCGAGGAGGTCGACACGGGCGAGTCCGGCCGGTTCCTGCACCGCCGCTACGACGTGCACTCGCTGGGCCTGTTCGCGCGCGCCGGCTCCGCGCCGCTCGCCCTGACGGCGGAGGGAGCCCGATGACCGGCGCCTTCGCCCCCTCGCAGATCCTCTTCGGCGGGGACTGGAGCCCCGAGCAGTGGGACGCGGCCACCTGGGACGAGGACCTCGACCTCATGCGCGAGGCCCGGGTGAACACGGTGACCCTCGGGGTGTTCTCCTGGTCGAGCCTCGAGCCGACCGAGGGCGCCTTCGTCACCGACTGGCTCGACGAGGTCCTCGAGCGCCTCACCGCAGCGGGCATCGGCTTCTTCCTCGCCACGCCCACCGCCTCCCCGCCGCCATGGTTCACCCGCGCGCACCCCGACGCCCTGCCGGTGCGTCCCGACGGGACCCGGCTCACCCATGGCTCGCGGGACACCTACGCGATCAGCGCGCCCGCCTATCGCGAAGCCGCCCGCAGGATCGCCCGCCGTCTCGCGGAGCGCTACGGGGACCATCCGGGACTGCGCGGCTGGCACCTGCACAACGAGTACGGCACCCTCGATCACGGCCCGCACGCCGAGACCGCCTTCCGGGCCTGGCTCGAGACCCGCTACGGCACGATCGAGGCGCTGAACGCGGCGTGGTCCACGGCGTTCTGGTCCCAGGGCTGCGCATCCTTCGCGGAGATCACCCCGCCGCGCGCCACCCAGTACCTCCCCAACCCCTCCCAGGCGATCGACTTCCGCCGCTTCAGCTCCGACGAGATGCTCGCGGCGATGGTCGAGCAGCGCGAGGAGATCCGGGCGGCGGGGTCGACCGCGCCGGTGACCACGAACTTCATGCTGCCCACCTGGAACCATCTCGAGCAGTGGTCCTGGGCGGCGCAGGAGGACGTGGTCTCGCTGGACCACTACCTCGACACCGACGGTCCCGATGCGGAGGCGCACGTCGCCTACGGCTCCGATCTCGCGCGCTCCTGGTCGGGCGGCCCATGGGTGCTCATGGAGCAGAACGCGACGGGCATCCGGGTGGACGGCCGCACGCTCGCCAAGGGAGCGGAGCGCATGATCCGGCACTGCCTCGGCTACATCGCGCGGGGCTCGCAGTCCTCGCTGTTCTTCCAGTGGCGCCAGAGCGCGGGCGGGGCCGAGCAGTGGCACGGGGCCCTGGTCCCGCATGCGGGCGGTCGGTCACGCGTGTTCGAGTCGGTCGCGACCCTCGGCGGCCTGCTCGAGCGGCTCGCGCCGGTGACGGCGCCGCCGGCCGAGGGACCGCTCGTGCGCGCCGAGGTCGGGATCCTCTGGCACGCCGACGGATGGTGGGCGCTCGAGACCCCGGACCTCCCCTCCTCCCACCTCTCCTACTCCGCGGAGGTCCGGGCGACGCACCGCTCCTTCTGGCGGGCCGGGATCCCGACGGACTTCGTGCCGCCGCTCGGGGACCTCTCGGCGCACCGGCTCCTCGTGGTCCCCGCCCATTACCCCGTGAGCGACGAGGAGGTGGCGTGGCTCGAGGAGTATGTCGAGGGAGGCGGGGAGCTGGTGGTCACCTATCTGTCCGGCCTCGCCGACGAGCACCTCCGCATCGCGACCGGTGGCTACCCGGGCCGCCTGCGGGACCTGCTCGGCGTGCGCGGCCAGGAGCTGCTGCCGCTGCCCGACGGGGAGCGGCATCGCCTCTCCGACGGCAGCGAGATCCAGGAGTGGACGGAGCTGCTCGAGACCGAGGGCGCCGACGTGCTCGCGACCTACACGCACGGGGACCTCGCCGGCCGGCCCGCGATCACCCGTGCCCGCCGGGGCGCGGGCGGGGCGGTCTACGTCTCCGCCGGGTGGACGCAGGAGTCCAGGGACCGCCGTCTCGAGGCGCTCGCGAGCGCTCTCGGCATCGGCCCGACCCTGCCCGGCGCGGCGGCAGCCGGGCTGGAGGCCGTGCGACGGCGCGGCGACGGTGCGGACCACCTGTTCCTCCTGCACCACGGCGAGCGCCCGCTCACGGTGCGCGCACCGGGGGACGACCTCCTCACCGGGGCGTCCGCCCGGGAGGGGCTGCGCATCGCGCCGGGCGGCGCGACCGTCCTGTCGCTGGCCCCCGACGCCCCGGTCGAGCTCCTGCAGGACTGACCTGGCCCGGGTCGAGCTGCCCCGTGCCGGGCTGCGCACGTGCTGTCCGGCCCGCTCGGCTCCGGAGCGGACGCCCGCGTGAGCCCACCGGCCGCGGCCTCGTCGGGTGCCGCTCAGCCGCGGTGCGCGAGGGCCAGCGCCGCGGCCCCCACCGCGCAGGGATGGGGCTGCACGGTCGAGACCCGCAGCCGGGTCCCCTCGGGCAGCGCCTCAGCCATCGCCTCGAGGTAGAGCCGCGGGGCCATCGCCACGCTGGTCCCGCTGACCATCACCGAGCGCACCCCGAGCGGCGCGATCAGCCCGCCCACGGCGCGGGCGATGCGCGCCGCACCGCCGGTCACGATCTCCGCCGCGTCGGCGTCCCCGTGCGCGGCCGACTCGGTGAGTCGTGCATGGGCGGTGATCACCCGCTCCTCGGCGGCGTCGAGGTGGATCCGGGAGGCGAGCCCGGCGGTGAGCGCGCGCTGCACGTCCGCGGCGGTGCCGCCCCCGTCGACCGGCAGCTCACCGCTCGCCGCACCCCATGGCAGCAGGGGCCGACCGTCGATCAGCAGGGCGATGCCGATCGTGGGACCGAGATGGACGGTCAGGCAGGGCTCGCCGCCGGGCTGCTCGCCCACCCAGTCGCTGCCCAGCCCCGCGCAGACGGCGGCAGTGCCCCGCACGACGGGCCGATCGGTGATCTCCTCCAGGTGCGCGACGAGCGCCGAGAGCCCCTCGGAGCCGGGGCGGAGGTCGGCCAGGCCGATGCCCCGGAAGGCGACCCGCTCGGACCTCTCGAGCGCGCCGAGCGAGCGAAGCGCCCCCTCGAGCTCGTCGAGGATCTCCTCGGGCCGGGCGGCGGGCCGCAGCGGCAGCATCACCCGGCCGCGCAGGGCCCCGCCCATCCCCATGGCGACCAGGGCGATCCGATCGCTCTCGACCGTGCAGCCGATCGCCCATCGGGAGGTGGTCGAGACCCTCAGCAGCGAGGCGGGCTTCCCTCCGGTGGAGCGAGCGCGTCCGCTCTCGACCACGAGTCCGTCGGCGAGCAGTCGCTTGACCGAGTTCGTGACGGTGGCGGGCGTGACCCCGAGCGCGCGGGCGATCGCGATGCGGGTGGTGTCGGGCTCGCGACGGATGGCGTCGAGGATCGCGGCGTCCGTCGCGGCGCCGCTGCGGGCGGTGAGCGCGGGCATGGGACCCCCTGTCTGTCGCGGATCGACGGTGCGCTCCGATCGTGACGCCTTCGTGACGGCTTCGGGCGCGGTCGCGGTGTTGACGTGACGTGAAGATGGTCGCATACTCCAATCACTTCATTAACTTACTGAAGTTAGTAGGTCCGTGGAGACCCCGGGTGGCCGGCGTCGGCCACCGTCCCGTACGCACTGCCGCGTCACCAGGAGAGCAACGATGCACCTCACCCGTCGGACCCTCGGCACCATCTCCCTCGCCACCGCCGTCCCCATCGCCCTCGCCGCCTGCGGCGGGCAGTCCAACCTCGACACCGGCAATGGGGACGGCGCCGACCTGCCGATCGTGAACTGCTACAACGGGGCCGGAGCCGGCTTCACCAAGAATTTCAACCCCCACTCCCCGACCGTGCTGAGCATGGTCCAGGGGCTGATCTACGAGCCGCTCTTCTACTACAACCCGCTCGCCGCGATCGATGTGGATCCCGTGCCCCAGCTCGGCGAGAGCTTCGAGTGGAACGAGGACGGCACCGTCCTGACCGTCGCGGTGCGCTCCGGGGCGAGCTGGACCGACGACACCCCGTTCACCGCCGCTGACGTCGCCTTCACCTTCAACGCGATCAAGGACAACCCGACCCTGAATCCCGCCGGCGCCGCTCCCGGCGCCGAGGCGAGCGACGAGACGACCGTCGTGATCACCTATCCCGCTCCCGCCTTCGTCGAGGGACCGAACGCCCTGGGCCGCACCTGGATCATCCCCGAGCACCTCTGGGGTGACGTGGACGACCTCGCGACCTACACCAACGAGGAGCCCGTCGGCACCGGCCCCTTCGCCCTCTCCGACTTCACCCCTGAGTCGTATCTGCTCGATGCCAACGCCACCTACTGGGAGGAGGGCAAGCCGGCCATCGGCGGCGTGCGCATCCAGTCCCTGTCCGGCAACCAGTCCGCGACCGACAAGTGGCTGGCCGGCGAGATCGACTACACCTCCACGTCCATGCCGAACCTCGACGAGCACGTGGCGAGCAACCCCGACCTCAGCTACACCAACTCCCCCACCTCGCAGTGCGCCCTGTTCGCCGCGAGCAACCCGGAGCTTGGCTGCGAGGGACCGCAGACCGATCCCGCGGTCCGCCGTGCGCTCTATCTCGGCATGGACCGCGAGCAGCTCTCGAAGCTCGCCTTCTACGACATGGGCACGGACATCTCCCCTGCTTTCGCCCTGCCTGAGCGGGACGCGGACTTCATCGACCCGTCGATCGACGTCGCGCCCTGGAACGCCGACGTCGACGCGGCGCGCGCCGCGCTCGAGGAGGCCGGCTACACGGAGGGCTCCGACGGCGTCTACGCGAAGGACGGCGTGCGGGTGTCGATGACGGTCAGCTGCCCCACCGGCTGGTCAGACTTCGTCACCGCCCTGGACACCCTCGCCGAGCAGTACCGGGCCGTGGGCATCGAGCTGATCCCCCAGCAGGTCTCCGTCAACGAGTGGAACGACGCGAAGTCCACCGGCTCGTTCCAACTGGTCATCGACTCGCTCGGACAGGGCCCCGCCCCGGACCCGTACTACCTCTACCACACGTTCTTCGGCACCGAGTCGACGGCGCCCGTCGGAGAGAACGGCAACCCGTACCAGAACTCGGCCCGCTTCTCCGACCCCGAGGTCGACGAGGCGCTCGCCGTCGCGGCGGGGACCGACGACCCCGAGGCGAAGAAGGCCCAGTACGCGATCATCCAGCGGATCATCAGCGAGCAGATGCCGTACGTCCCGGTGCTGATCGGCTCGAGCCTGACCGAGTACAACAACTCCCGCGTGACCGGCTGGCCCACCCAGGAGGACCTGTACTGCTACCCGATGTCCTGGTCCGCGCCGGACAACGCCCAGGTCCTCAAGACCGTCGTCCCCGTCTGACGGCGCGGGGCGCCGCCCCTCGCGGCGGCGCCCGCGTCCCTCCCCCGTCGACGAAAGGACCGCGGTGCACATCCTGCGGAAGCTCGGCTTCTACCTGGTCGCCCTCTGGGCGGCCGTCACCCTCAACTTCTTCATCCCCCGCGCGCTGCCGGGCAGCCCGGTCGACGCCGTGCTCGCCAAGCTCGCGCTGCGCGGCCCCGTGGACCCCGCGACCCGCGAGGCCATCGAGGTGATGCTCGGGGCCGACGACCAGGGCTCGCTGCTCCAGCAGTACCTCCAGTACCTGGGGAACCTGGTCGATGGCGACCTCGGGGTCTCGGTGACCTATTTCCCGACCCCGGTCTCCCAGGTGATCGGGCAGTCCCTGCCCTGGACCCTGGTGCTCGTGGGCGTCTCCACGGTGATCACCTTCCTCATCGGCATCACTCTCGGCACCCTCGCCGGCTGGAAGCGCGGCACCTGGCTGGACTCGCTCATCCCCGCCACCACGATCATGCAGTCGGTGCCCTACTTCTGGCTCGCGCTGCTGTTCGTGTACGTGCTCAGCGTGAATTTCGGCCTGTTCCCCATCTCGGGCGGATACGACGTCACGCTCGTCCGCCCGGCGCTGGACTACCCGTTCCTGTCCAACGCGGCGTACTACGCGTTCCTGCCCGCGCTCACCATCGTGCTGAGCTCGCTGGGCGGCTGGCTGCTGGGCATGCGCAACATGATGGTCTCGACCCTCAGCGAGGACTACATCCTCACCGCCGAGGCGAAGGGTCTGCACCCTCGCCGGATCATGCTCACCTACGCGGCGCGCAACGCGGTGCTGCCGAGCGTGTCCGGCTTCGCTATCTCCCTGGGCTTCGTCGTCTCGGGATCGATCGTGGTCGAGTCCGTCTTCTCCTATCCGGGGATCGGCTTCACGATGCTGCAGTCCGTGCAGAACAACGACTACTCGCTCATGCAGGGGCTGTTCCTCATCATCACGGTCTCCGTGCTGGCCGCGAACCTCGCCGTCGACCTGCTCTACGGCGTCATCGACCCGCGCACCCGGGCGCGGGGCTGAGGAGGAAGCCATGTCCGTTCTCACCGAGAAGTCCGCGCAGATCGACGAGGCCGAGAAGGAGGCGCCGACCCGCCGGAAGCGACCTGCCGCCACCCTCGTCATCGGCCTCGGGATCGTCATCGTGATCACCCTGTTCGGCCTGGTCGCCCCGTTCTTCACCCAGGACCCGCTCGCCGTCTCCAACGACGGCATGCAGGGACCCAGCGCCGCCCACCTGCTGGGCACCACCCAGACCGGGCAGGACGTGCTCGCCCAGCTCGCCCATGCCACCCGGGGCTCGCTGATGGTCGGGGTGATCGTGGCGGTGCTGGCGCTGTTCCTCTCCGCCTTCTTCGGGATCCTAGGGGGCTACCTCGGCGGCTGGCTCGACGAGGTGTTCTCCCTGTTCACCAACGTGGTGCTCATCCTCCCCGGCCTCCCGCTCATGATCGTGATCGGCTCCTACGTGGAGCAGCGGGGACTGCTGCTGATCGCCTTCGTCCTCGCGATCACGTCCTGGGCGGCCTCGGCGCGCGTGCTGCGCTCGCAGACCCTCTCGATCCGCACCCGCGACTACGTGCACGCCGCGCGCATCGCCGGCGAGAGGCCGTGGCGGATCATCTCCGTCGAGATACTGCCGAACCTCCTGCCAGTCATGTCCAGCGGCTTCGTGTTCGCCCTGATCACCGCGATCCTCGGCGAGGCGGGGCTGAGCTTCATCGGGCTGGGCGTGGTCGGCACGCAGACCTGGGGGTCGATGCTGTTCTACGCCCAGAACGGCCAGGCCCTCACCCTGGGCGGCTGGTGGTGGTTCGTCCCGCCGGGCTTCATGATCGCGGCGCTCGGGGCAGGACTGTCCCTCATCAACTTCTCGATCGACGCGATCATCAACCCGCGCCTGCGCAATGCGCCGGCGAACGCCCGCCGCGTGCGGAAGGCCGAGAAGGAGGCTGCAGCATGAGCGAGCCCGAGGAGCAGATCGTCACGGACCTCGAGCTGGTCCGCTCCGGCACCACGGACTCCGCACCGGCCGAGCCCGTGCTGACCGTGCGCGACCTGGACGTCGTCTACGAGGTCGCCCGGCCCGTCCACGCGGTGCGCGGCGCGAGCCTCACCCTCCACCGCGGGGAGATCCTCGGCCTCGCCGGGGAGTCCGGCAGCGGCAAGACCACTCTCGCCTACGGCCTGAACCAGCTGCACCGGCCTCCCGCGCGGATCACGGGCGGCAGCGTCACCTTCCACGGCCGGGACGACGGGGACGTGGACGTGCTCGCCCTCGAGGGCGAGTCCCTGCGGGCCTTCCGCTGGTCGCGGATCGCGATGGTGTTCCAGGGCGCGATGAACTCCCTGAACCCGGTGATCTCGGTGCGGGCCCAGCTGGAGGACGTGTTCACCACCCACCGGCCGCAGATGGACCCGAGGGAGCGACGTCACCGCAGCGAGGAGCTGCTGCGCCTGGTGGGGGTCGACCCCGCCCGCATCACCGCCTTCGCCCACGAGCTCTCCGGCGGCATGCGCCAGCGGGTGATGATCGCGATGGCCCTCGCCCTGGACCCCGAGCTGATGATCATGGACGAGCCCACCACGGCGCTCGACGTGGTGGTGCAGCGGGAGATCCTGCAGGAGATCCTGCGCCTGCGCCAGGAGCTCGGCTTCGCGGTCGTGTTCATCACCCACGACCTCCCGATGCTGCTGGAGATCTCCGACCGCATCGCGGTGATGCGCCACGGGGAGATCGTCGAGCTGGACACCGCCGAGAACCTGTACTTCGCGCCGCAGCACCCCTACACCCGGCGCCTGCTCGGCTCCTTCCCCTCGCTGACCGGCTCGGCCGGCGACTTCATCCGCGCCGGCTACGCCCCGGAGGAGACCCGATGACCACCCTCACCGCCACGGATCTCTCGAAGACCTACCTCCTGCGCGACGGCCTGCGGTTCTCGCGGCTGCATGCCGTGCAGGACGTGTCCTTCGAGCTGTCGCCCGGACGCACCGTCGCACTCGTCGGCCAGTCAGGCTCCGGCAAGTCCACGATCGCGAAGCTGCTGATGCAGCTGGAGACCCCCACCTCGGGCAGCCTGCTGCTGGACGGGGAGCCCATCGGCCGACGGGGACGCGCACTCGCGGCCTACCGCCACCGGGTGCAGATGGTGTTCCAGGACCCCTTCGCCTCGCTGAACCCGCACCACTCGATCGGCCACCACCTGGTCCGCCCGCTGCTCCTCCACGAGCGGGCGACCCGTGCGACCGTGCGCGGCGCCGCGCAGGACCTCCTGGAGCGGGTCAACCTCCCCGCGGACGAGGAGTTCATGGAGCGGCGCCCGCACGAGCTGTCCGGCGGCCAGCGCCAGCGGGTCGCCATCGCCCGCGCCCTGGCTCCGGGGCCGAGCGTGCTCGTGGCCGACGAGCCGGTGTCGATGCTGGACGTGTCGGTCCGGCTCGGGGTGCTGAACCTGCTCGCGCGCCTGCAGCAGGAGGAGCAGCTGGCGATGCTCTACATCACCCACGACCTGGCCACGGCCCGGCACTTCTCCGACGAGATCATGGTGATGTTCGAGGGGCGCGTGGTCGAGCGGGGCCCGGCCGACGACGTGATCCTCTCCCCGCAGCAGGAGTTCACCCGCCGTCTCCTCGCCGCCGCCCCCGAGCCCGGCACCAGCCGGCGCTTCCTCGCCGAGGCGCGCCGTCGCGGGGTCCCCATGCCCGACCATCTCGCCGATCAGGAGGACCTCGCATGAGCCTCACCCGCCGCGACCTGCACGAGGGGTGGGCCCTCACCGTCACCGACGGGCCGGCCCCCGTCGCGGTCCGCGACCTGCCGGCGACGGTGCCCGGCACCTTCCTCACCGACCTGCTGGACGCGGGGCTGATCCCGGACCCCTACCTGGACCGCAACGAGCACGAGCTGGCGTGGAGCGGGGAGTGCGATCTCCTGTACCGCACCACGTTCACCCTCGAGGAGCTGCCGGGCGGTCGCACCGACCTGGTGGCGGCGAGCCTCGACACCGCGGCGACCGTCGTGCTCAACGGCACGGTCGTGGCCCGGGTGCAGAATCAGCACCGCTCCTGGCGCTTCCCGGTGGAGTCCCTGCTGCGCCCGGGCGAGAACGTGCTCGAGATCCGCTTCGACTCCCCGGTGCGCACAGCGCGCCGGAACGCCGAGGCCCAGGGGAACCTGCCCTTCGTCGGCAACGACCTGCCCTACAACGCGCTGCGCAAGATGGCCTGCAACTTCGGCTGGGACTGGGGGCCGGTGCTCGTCACCAGCGGGATCGCCGGCCCGATCGCCCTGGAGAGCTGGTCGATCGCGCGCCTGGGAAGCGTCCGGCCGCTAGTCTCCCCCGACGCCGACGGTCCGGGCGGCACGGTCACCGTGCAGGTGCCCGTCGAGCGGGAGCCGGGGACCGACGGACCTCTGCGCGCCCGGCTCGAGATCTCCACGGCCGACGGCGCGGTGTCCGGCGCGGCGACGACGGAGATCCCGGCGGGGGACGACACGGCGGAGATCTCGCTCGCCCTGGACGCGGTGGAGCGCTGGTGGCCGCGCGGCCACGGCGCACAGCCGCTGTACACGGCGCGGGTGGTGCTCGAGGACGGGACGGGCGGGGGCGGCCCGTCGGCCGCGGAGCCGCTGGACGTGGTCTCCCACCGGATCGCCTTCCGCACCGCCGGAGTGGTGGAGGAGCCCGACGAGGTGGGCACCTCCTTCACCGTGGAGGTCAACGACCGTCCGATCCTGGTCAAGGGCGCGAACTGGATCCCCGACGACTGCTTCCCCACCCGGCTGACCGCGGCGGAGTACGCCCGCGGCGTGGGCCATGCCGTCGACGCCGGGATGAACATGCTGCGGATCTGGGGCGGCGGCCTCTACGCGGCCGAGGAGCTGTACGACCTGTGCGACGAGCTGGGGGTGATGGTCTGGCAGGACGTGGCGATGGCCTGCGCCGCCTACAGCGAGGAGGAGCCGCTGCGCGGCGAGATCGAGGCGGAGGTGCGGGAGCATGCGGTGCGGCTGGCCTGGCACGCCTCGCTCGTGCACTGGAACGGCTCGAACGAGAACGTGGAGGGGTACTACCACTGGGGCTGGAAGGACGTGATCCCCGAGGGTGTGGGCTGGGGGAACGCCTACTACACGGAGATCCTGCCCGCGATCCTCGCGGAGCTGGATCCCTCGCGGTCCTTCACCCCGTCCAGTCCCTACTCGCGCGGGGCCCTGGACCGGCCGCGGGACCCCGATCACGGCACGGTCCACAACTGGGTGGTGTGGGCGAGCGAGGAGGACAACGACTACACCCACTACCGCGACACCGCTCCGCGCTTCGCCGCCGAGTTCGGCTTCCAGGGCCCGGCCTCATGGGCCACCGTGGAGCGCGCGATCTCGGAGCGTCCGCTGCGTGCCGACTCCCCCGCGATGCTCTCGCACCAGAAGGCGGTGCGCGGGCAGGAGAAGCTCGTCGCCGGGTACCGTCCGCACTTCCCCGACCCGGACCCCGCGAGCTTCGCGGACGTCCACCTCACCACCGCGCTGAACCAGGCGCGAGCGCTGCGGGTGGGGATCGGTCACTACCGCTCGCTGTGGCCGCACTGCACGGGCACGATCATCTGGCAGCTCAACGACTGCTGGCCGGTGACCTCCTGGGCCGCCGTCGACGGCGACGGCCGACGCAAGCTGCTGTGGTACGCGATGCGGGACCTCTACGCCGAGCGGCTGCTCACGGTGGAGCCGCGCGAGGACGGATCGGTCGCGGCGCTCGGCAACGACACGGACGAGCCGGTCCGGGGCGAGCTGCGCCTGCGCCGCGTGGACCGCGGGGGCCGCGTGCTGGCCGAGGAGTCGCTGCCGGTGTCCGTGCCCCCGCGGAGCAGCGCGCTGCTCCCGCTGCCCGCCGCCCTCGCCACCGCCGCCGACCCCGGACGGGAGGCGCTGCTGCTCGAGGCCCCCGGGATGCGGGCGGTGCACTGGTTCGCAGAGGACAGGGACCTCGATCTCGACCCGTCGGCGCTCGAGGTCGAGGCGTCGGCCGCGGACGGCGCCGTGGTGCTGACCCTGCGCGCCCGCTCGCTCGTGCGCGATGCGGTGGTCGTCGCGGACCGGGTGCACCCCGACGCCGTCGCGGACCGGCAGATGCTGGACCTGCTGCCCGGCGAGACCGCGACCGTGCGCGTCACGGTCGCAGCGGGGACCGTGCTGGAGCCGTCGGCCTTCCTCGCCGACGGGGTGGTGCGCAGCGTCAACGACCTGGTGGCCCGGACGCCCCGCTGACAGGGGACCATGTCCCCATGAGCACTTTCGGCTTCCTCGCCCCCCAGGACCTCTGGGACGCCCGTTCGGAGATGTTCTTCAGCCAGGTCCTGGCCGGGGTGGAGGACGAGGTCGCGGTCCACGGGCATGCGGTGCTGACCCTCTCCGCACGGTCCGTCGTGGAGGAGATGGCGATCTACCGCCGGTGGGCAGAGGCCGAGGCGGTCGCCGCCGTGGTGCTGCGAGACCTCCGGGAAGACGATCCGCGTCCGGCGGCGCTCGACGAGCTCGGCATCGGGTACGTGCTGCTCGGCGACGTCACCCAGGAGGGGGAGGAGGCGGCCGTGCTCGTCGACAACGCGGCCGCAATGCGCTCCGTGCTCTCGGAGCTCCGCGCCCTGGGCCATCGCCGGATCGCCCATCTCGGCGGCCCCGCGGACCTGCTGCACTCGCGACTGCGGCGCGAGGCGTTCCTGGAGTCCGTCGCACGGACCGGTGGCACGGCCTACGTCGCGCGGGGCGACTACTCCGAGGAGAGCGGCGCCCGCGCGCTGGTCACGCTGCTGAGGGAGCCGCGCAGTCCGACCGCGGTGGTGTGCGACAACGACGCGATGGCCATCGGCGCGCTGGAGGCGGCCCCGGGGCTCGGGGTGAAGGTGCCGGAGCAGCTGTCGATCATCGGCTGGGAGGATTCGATGTCCTCGCAGCTGCACGAGCCCCCGATGGCCGTGCTGGGCCACTCGCTGCGGATGACGGGCTCGCTCGCGGGGAAGGCCCTCCGCGCGCTCGTCGCCGATCCGCCTCGACGCGAGCGGATCCTGCGCCCGATCCCGGTGATCCTGCACCGCGGAACGCTGCGCGGCATCTCCTGAGCGAGGACGGTCCCGCCGTCGTCCGCGCGACTCGGGGGATCTTGACGTCCGGGCACTCCCCTCCTACTCTGGCCACACCCGCGGTGTATCGTTACATCGCTCGCTGTGATCACGCCGTGCCCCAGCGTTCGCCTGCACCGACGCAGGCGCCCGCCCCATGGCGACCCGAGCCGGACCCGCCCGCCCATCGCCCCGCCAGGAGGCCTGGAATGTCGCATCACCCCCTGCCCATGTCCACGTCCCGCCCCCGCCGCCGGTCCGTCCTGGGCCTCGGCGCCGCCGCCGTGGGCGGTCTCGCCCTCGCCGGGTGCGGAGGGAGCGCCGACACCCCGGTGGACGCCGCCGACAGCGCCGTCGGCGCGATGGAGGGCTTCGAGGCGGACCAGCAGTTCATCGCCACCGAGCCCTTCACCCTGTCGATCCTGTGGACCGACTGGCCCGAGAACCCCGTGACCGAGGACTGGGAGGTCTTCGACCGCATCGAGGAGCTGACCAACGTCCGCCTCGAGCTCACGCACGTCCCCTTCAGCGACAACGTCGAGAAGCGCAGCCTGCTGATCAGCGCCGGCGACGCACCGAGCGTCATCCCGCTCATGTATCGCGGGGACGAGACCCCCTTCGTCTCCTCGGGGGCGATCCTCCCGCTCAGCGACCACGTCGAGCACATGCCCCACTTCCGCAAGTACGTCCAGGAGTGGGAGCTCACCGACATGATCGACAACCTGCGTCAGGCGGACGGGAAGTACTACCTCCTGCCCGGACTGCAGGAGGTGTGGGTCCCCGCCTTCTCCCTCATCCTCCGCAAGGACCTCTGGGACGAGGTGGGCATCGGCACGCCGAGCACCTGGGAGGAGGTCCACGAGGGCCTGCGCCTGCTCAAGGAGCGATACCCGGACGCGGTCCCGCTCGCCGACGGCTTCGAGGGGCAGTCCCTCATCAACTACGGCGGCTACGCCTTCGGCACCCGCGCCGGCTGGGGGTTCGGCGACGGCATGATCGGCGGCCAGGACGGGCCGATCGAGTACGCCGCCACCACCGAGGAGTACCGGGCGATGGTCGAGTACTACCGCACCCTCGTCGACGAGGGTCTGCTGGACCGCGAATCCCTGACCTCGTCGAACGACGGCAGCGGCGGCGGGGGCGTGCACGAGAAGTTCGCCGCGGGGACCTGCTTCGCCGCCTCCGGCTCCTCCGGGACGCTGATCGAGTTCGCCCAGGCCATGGACGAGACGCTGGGACGGGGGAACTACGAGCTCGAGCTGATCCCGCCCCCCGGCGGCCCCGCCGGGAACATCATGGGCCCGCGGAACTTCTGGCACGGCTTCGTGCTCGGCGCCCAGGTGGCGGAGTCGGAGCACTTCCTGGCCACCCTCCAGTTCCTGGACTGGCTGTACTTCAACCCCGAGGCGCGGGAGCTGCTGCGCTGGGGCGTGGAGGGCGAGACCTACGAGAAGGGCGAGGACGGCACGATCACCCTCGCCGACGACTACTCGCTGACCGCCTTCGACCTCAACCCCGACGGAGGGACCGATCTCCAGAAGGACCTCGGATACTCCACCTTCCTGGCAGAGGCCACCGAGTCCCGCGCCCTCAAGGAGTCCTACAACTCCGCCGACTTCACCGAGTACATCGACGGCGTGCTCGAGAGCCTCGAGCCCATGCCGCCGTGGACCCCGGCGCCGCTCGAGGAGAACGAGCTCGAGCAGGCCTCCCTGATGGCCACTCCGCTCAAGGACGCCGTCGACACCGCCACCCTGCAGTTCATCCTCGGGGAGCGGGACATCGAGCAGTGGGACGCGTTCCAGCAGGAGCTCGAGGCGGCAGGCCTGCCGGCCTACGTCGACCTCGTCAACAGCGCCCGCGACCGCTTCGAGGAGCAGAGCGGCTGAGGCCCGCACCGCCGACGGAGGGAAGGAGGCGGCGCCGGGCCGAGGGCGGCGTCGGTCAGGCCGGGGGCGGCGGGGCGGTCGACTCCCGGACCACCAGCTGGGTCTCGAGCTTGAACGGGTGCGCGAACAGGCCCGGGTCCGAGGAGAGCGCCAGCAGCCGCTCGACCGCCACCTGCCCCATCGAGAACAGCGGCTGGCGCACGGCCGTCAGCTGCGGGTGGGTCCAGCGGGCGATCATCGTGTCGTCGAAGCTGACGACGCTGAGCTGCTCCGGGACGCTCACCCCCCGCTGCCGTGCGGCCCGCAGCGCCCCCACGCCCAGGGTGTCGGCGACCGCGAACACGGCCGTCGGCGGCTGCGGGAGCCCGAGCAGGCGCTCCGCCGCGCGCTCGCCGTCCTCGGAGCCGAAGCTGCCGTGCTCGACGAGCACCGGATCGGCGGGGATGCCGGCCTCCGCGAGGGCGCTGTGATACCCCTGCACGCGCTGCCGCGCGGGCACCGATCCCTCCGGACCGCCGATGATCCCGATCCGGGTGTGCCCGAGGTCCAGGAGGTGCTGCACGGCGTCGTGCCCGCCCTCCCAGTTCGTCGCCGAGATGGCCACCACGCCGCGGGTGTCGGGGCCGATGGTCACGGGGTCCACCGCGATCAGGGGCAGGCGGAGCTCCGCGCTCCAGCGCGCATGCTGCGGACCGATCGGCGAGGTGACCGCGATCAGCCCCTCCACCCCCCGCGCGGCGAGCGCCGCCATCTGCGCACGCGTCGGCCCGGAGTACTCCTCACCGCGCTCGTCGACGCTGATGACCATCAGGTCCACCTCCGCGCGCCGCGCCGCCTGCTCCGCGCCCTCGAGCACCTGGAGGGCGTACGGGCTGGTGAGCGTGTCGAAGTGGATCATCACGCGGCGAGGCCGGTCCGCCTCCCGCCGCTTGGGCTCGTAGCCGAGCCGGCGCGCCACCGCGGCGACGTCCTCGCGGGTCGAGGCGCGCACGTCGGCACGCCCGTTCATCACCTTCGACGCCGTGGCGAGCGAGACGCCTGCCTGCGCCGCGACCTCGCTGAGCGTCACCCGACCCGGTCGTGACACCTGTTCCGGCATGGTTGATCCTCGACTCTCCCTGTGACCGATCCAGCGTAGCCCCCTCCCCTCGGCCGGGACGGCCGTGAGGAGGGGGCCGGGGGCACCTCCGCGCCCGGGCTCAGCCCTTGACGGAGCCGAGCATGATGCCCGAGACGAAGTACCGCTGCACGAACGGGTAGACGCACAGGATCGGGATGAGGATCAGGATCATCGTCACCGACTGGATGTTGGTGTTGATGTCCGCGACGCTCGCGCCCGAGGCGGCCGCGCCCTCGGAGGCCGCTGTGGACGCCCCGGCGATGAGGTTCCTCAGGAACAGCGTCACCGGGAACAGATCGGTCCGGTCCAGGTACAGGAAGGCCGCGAACCAGTCGTTCCAGTACTGCACCGAGTAGAACAGCACCATCGTGGCGATCACCGCCTTGGACAGCGGCAGCACGATCCGGAAGAAGATCCCGAACCACCCCAGGCCGTCGATGTGCGCCGCCTCCTCGAGCTCAGTGGGCAGGTTCTCGAAGAACGCCTTCATCACCAGCAGGTTGAACACCGACAGCGCCGGCGGCAGGATCACCGCCCACATCGTGTTCTTCATCCCCAGCGAGGAGATCAGGACGTAGTTGGGCACGATCCCGCCGTTGAAGAACATCGTGAACACGGCGATGCCGATCAGGAGGCTCCGCCCCCGCAGATGCTTCTTCGACAGCACGAAGGCGTAGCTGGTGGTCAGCGCCATCGCGATGCTGGTCCCCAGCACGGTGTAGACCACGGTGTTGCCGTAGCTGCGCCAGAACGCGCCGTTGTCGGCGACGGCCCGGTAGGTGTCGATGTTGAAGTCCACGGGCAGGAGGTTCACCCTGCCCGCACTGATCGCCCCGGCCGAGCTGAACGACTGCGCCAGGAGCATGATGAACGGATAGAGCATCACGGCGCACAGCAGGAGCAGCACGACGGTGTTGACCACCGTGAACACGCGGTACGAGGTCGAATCCTTGATGCGCGAGCTCCGGGGCGCCGCCGTGCTCCGGCGCGGCGCATCGGGCTGCATGGCGTCGATCACCACAGGCTGGTCCCCACCAATCGTCTCGAGATGAAGTTCGCCGACATCACCATCGCGAACCCGATGATCGCCTGGAACAGGCCGATCGCCGCCGCGTAGCTGAGGTTGTTGGACACCAGGCCCACCCGGTACAGATAGGTGGAGATGACGTCGCCGGTCGAATAGGTCATCGGGTTGTACAGCAGCAGCACCTTCTCGAAGCCGACGTTGAGGAACGTCCCGATGTTGAGGATGAGCAGCGTGATCATCGTGGGGCGGATCCCCGGGAGGGTCACGTGCCAGGTCTGCTGGAGGCGGTTCGCGCCGTCGATGCGGGCCGCCTCGTAGAGCGAGTCGTCCACGGCGGTCAGGGCGGCCAGGTAGAGGATCGTGCCCCACCCGACGGTCTGCCACGCCTCGGAGGCGACGTAGATGAAGCGGAACCACTCGGGACGCTGCAGGAAGGCGACGGGGTCCCCGCCGAACGCCTCGGCGATCTGGTTGACGGTGCCCTGGAGCGAGAGCAGCTGGTAGAGCATCCCGACCACGATCACCACCGAGAGGAAGTGGGGCAGGTAGCTGATCGACTGGACGATCTTCTTGAACGCCCGACGCCGCACCTCGTTGAGCATCAGCGCGAGGATGATCGGCAGCGGGAAGCAGACCGCCAGGGTCATCGCGCCGATGATCACCGTGTTCGTGAAGACGTTCCAGAACGCGGGGTCGCGGATGAACATCTCGACGTAGAGCGTCCCCACCCATTCGTCGCCGAAGATGCTCCCGCCGGGGCGGAAGCGCCGGAACGCGATCGCGTTGCCGAGCATCGGCACGTAGCGGAAGATCGCCAGGAAGATCAGCGGGAGGATGGTCAGCGCGTAGAGGGGCCAGTCCCGTCGCAGGGTGCGACGCCAGCGCCCGGGCCGGCGCGTCGGGGTCGGACGGGGCGGGACCGGCTCCGAGGACGTGGCCTCACGGGGCTCGGTGGCGATGGTCATGGCGATCGCCTCCCGGCGTGCGCGCGAGGGGCGCGGGCGCTCACCCGTTCACCTCGTCGAAGCGGTCGCGGGCGGTGTTGAGCAGCTCGAGGTACTGGGCGAGGCCGGCGGCCTCGAGCTCGGCCACGAAGGCGTCCCACTCGTCCATGGACCGCTCCCCCATGACGAACTGCAGGGTCGCCGTGTCCACGGCGTCCTTGAGCGGGGTGGCGAGCAGCGAGGACTGCTCGAGCTCCGCCTCGTCCAGCGGCGCGGGCGGGAACGGCTCGCGCGGGGTGCGGGTGGTGAGCACGTCGTCGATGTACTGCACGAACTCGGGGGTGCTGTAGGACTCCTTCAACGCCCGCGACTCGGTGGACTCCGAGGGGAAGGTCGAATAGCCCAAGTCGATCTTGATGTCGGTGCCGGCCCCGGTGTTGAGGTCGTAGTCGTCGAGCGAGTGGTCCTCGGTCAGCTCGATCGTCCCGTCGTCGGCCTTCGTGTAGGTGACCCCCTCCTCGCCCCAGCGGACCAGCTCACGGGCCTGGGGGTTGAAGTAGAGCCAGTCCACGAACTGGAGGGTGGCCAGGAAGTTCTCGGACTCGAGCAGGGAGGAGCTGAGCATGAAGCCGTGCCAGAAGTTGCGCGGCTCGACGTGGTCGCCGGCCGGCCCTGCGGGCGGCGGTATCAGCGTGACCTCGTAGTTCCCCGCACCCACGGTCTCGTTGAGGGCCTGGGCGAACTCGATCGCGGTGCCCGAGGAGCCGGAGGCGGCGAAGCAGGTCTCGGCGGCGAACTTCTCGCTGACGTCCCCGGCGCCGCTGCCGTCGTTGGAGGCGGTGAGCGACTCGCGGTCGAGCAGGCCGTCCTCGACCAGGCCGCGGAAGAAGTCCACCAGCTGCCGGTACTCCTCCGTCGTCGGGGCGTAGACCAGGGAGCCGTCCTCGCCCTCGACGGCGCCGCCACCGAAGCCCCAGCCCGCCTTGGTGCCGAAGGCGTGGGCGGCGAAGTTGAGCATCGACTGCGCCTCGAAGCCGTCGGCGAGCGGGGTGGAGTCGGGGTGCTTCTCCTTGATGAGCAGCATCGCCTCGCGCAGCTCGTCCCAGGTGTCCGGCACCGTCCCCGCCACCTCCTCGAAGACGTCCTTGCGCACGACCAGGCTGAACACCGGGACCGAGACCTCCTGGAGGCCGGGCATCATGTAGTACTTGCCGTCGGCCTGCTTGGTGTTCTCGAGCATCTCGGCGAGGTCCCATTCCTCGACGTACTTGCGGAAGTTGGGCATGTGCTCGGCGTAGTCGCTCAGCGGGATCACCGCGCCGGACGAGACGAAGGGGGCGTCCTCCCCCGTGTAGACCAGCGGGATCAGCGAGGGCGCGTCCCCGGCGCTGATCAGCAGGCTCCGCTTCTCGGTGTGGTCGCTGAAGGGGATGTGGGTGAGGGTGATCTCGACCCCGGTGAGCTCCTGGATCTGCTCGAAGATGCGCCAGGAGTCCTTGACCGCCACCTCCGGCCAGTCGGTCCAGAGCATGCTCACGGAGAACGGCTCCGAGGCGGTGAACTGCGTGTCAGCCTCGTAGCCCTCCATGGCTCCGACGTCCAGGGACGAGACGTCCACCTCCTCTCCCGCGCCGGAGCCGGAGCCGCAGGCCGTCAGGGCCACCGAGGCGAACGCCGCGGCGGAGAGACCCACGAAGCCGCGCCGGGTGGCGCCGGGGCCGAGCGGTGGGACGTGCTGGAAGGGGTGGGGCGTCGTCATCGTCGTCTCCTCGGAGGCAGGGCGGCCGGGACCGCACGACTCGCGGTCAGGATGGCCGGATGGAACCTGGAACGGGGGCACTTCGTCACTGCGTCACTGCACGGCCGTCGAGGACGTCACGATCGGCGACGCCTCGCCCGACGGGCTCTTCAGCCCGGGGACCTCGTGCCGCATCGTCACGGCACACGATCGGGGGACAGCAGTTCTTTCGCTGAAGTTTCGATCGTGGCGTCACCGTATTCCTCCGACCCCCCGGGGTCAAGGGTGTATCGATACGTCGCTGCCGTCCGTCGCACCGCGGAGCACCACCTGAACGCCTCTGACATGCAGGTTCAGCTGTTTGCGCCGCCCGAATCCGCCTCCCCGTCGATGCCCCCGAGGTCACGGTCCGACAACGGCTCCGCGCCGCCTCTCGAAAGTTTCTCCTCGAGGGCCCAGGATGGGGGCACCCTGGCCCCTCCCGGGAGGAGCGACGATGGCCTCACGCACCGTCCGCAGCACGTTCACCGTGCTCACGGAGGGCCTGTACTGGTTCCTGATCCTCGGCCTGATGCTGGTTCTGGCCTGCTCGCCGACGATCCTGATCTGGACCCTGCTGGCCCCGGAGCCCGAGAACGTCCTGCTGATGCTCGTCGCTGCGCTGCCGGTGGTCCCGGCCGTGGCCGCCGCCTCCTCGGCCTGGCGGGCGCGGACCGAGGACAGCGACCCGGTCCCCGCAGCCCGATTCCTGCGGGGGTACCGGCTCACCTGGGCCGACAGCGTGGTCGTCGGACTGCCGACGCTCCTGGTGCTCGGCGTCCTCGCGACGAACGTGGCCTACGGCGCGTCGCTGGGCACCGAAGGGCTGAGCCTGTTCTTCCTCGTGCTCGCGGCAGCCGTCCTGCTGGCGCTGATGCGCGCCGTCACGATCCTCTCCGAGTTCCGGTTCCGTCGGGTCGACCTGTTCCGACTCACGGTGCTGACCCTGCTCACGCGGCCCCTGAGCACGCTCGCCCTGCTCTCCGTGCTCGTCCTCGCGACCGGGGTGGTGCTCCTGATCGGGGGGTCGGTGCTGCTGCCGGCGGCGCCGCTGCTGAGCTTCGTCCTGTGGCGCACGGAGCGCCCCACGGCGCAGTGGATCCGCGAGCGCTTCGTCAGCGCCCCGCCGGAGAGCCCGACGCTCCCGGTGACGCCCGGAGCGTCGTGACGGTGCCGCCGGGGGCGAGCGACAGGTCGCGCGAGAACCCGTCGACGGCGACCCGGTAGTCCCCGGCCAGTCCCTGCAGAGCGACCGCCCCGTGCGCATCGGTGCGCAGCGTCATGCGGGGAACCCACCACTGCTCGCGCAGGAGCCGCCGCAGCGCGTGATAGGCGGGCTTCGCGGTGCCGTCGGCGCGCACCAGCCCGCCGGGGGCGCCGAGCCAGGAGCGGGCGTCGTGCAGACCCCAGCAGGTCACGGACTCGAGCGCGGGGTGGGACAGCGCCGTCCGGTAGTGCCGCACGATCTCCTCGGCCTGGCGCTCCTCGCCCTCGGGGGTGGAGGGCCAGTCCTGGACCACGTAGTCGTTGAGGTCCCCGATGTGCGCCGGCATCAGGTCGCCCGAGAGGAGCGTGGTCTCCGTGAGCTGCAGCGGGAGGCCGAAGCGGGAGAACCGCTCGAGCACCTCCGCGATCTGCTCCTCGCCGCGGAACCCCTTGTGCATGTGGGTCTGCAGACCGATCGCATCGATCCTCACCCCCGCCTCGAGGACCTCCTCGATCACCTCCTCGAAGGCGACGGTCAGGTCGAAGTCGTTCAGCACCAGGCGGACGGAGGGGTCGGCCTCACGGGCCGTGTCCACGGCGCGGCGGATGACGTGGAGGCGCCCCCGTGCACGCGCCAGCGCGGTGATCGCGTTGTCCTCGGCGGTGAAGTCGGGGAGGATCACGCTCTCGTTCACCACGTCCCACTGATCGATCAGGCCGGCGAAGTCGCGCACCTCCCGGGCGACCCGGTGCGCGATCGCCTCCTCGACCTCGTCCGTCGGGCGGCCCCGCAGCCACTGCGGTGCGAGCGTGTGCCACACCAGCGGATGTCCCTTGGTGCGCACTCCCTGGGCGCGGAGGATCTCCAGCAGCTCCCGCAGCCGGGCGGCATCGGTGGGACCGCCGGGGGCCGGTTCGAAGCGCCGCCAGTAGAACGGGAGGGTGGCCTGGTCGAACAGGTCGAGCCAGAGACTCCGCCCCTCGGCGTCCGGCGCGAGGTCCTCGAGGTCGAAGACCGTGCAGCCGAATCCCACGCGGTGACGCAGCTGCTCGACCTCGACCTCGACACCGGGCGCGGGGCGGCCCTCCCGGTCCAGGACGGTGACCTCGAGGGTCTCGAGGCGTCCCGCCGGGGCGTCGGCCGGCGCGGTCATGAGCGCTGCGCGACGACGTCGGCGGCGCCCGTGTCGGCGCGCAGACCGCTCGGGACGACGCAGACCGGCGTCTCCAGCACGCGATCGCCGTCGCCGACCTCGCGCACGTCCCCCACCACGGTGAACTCGCCCTCGAGCGTCACGTCCTCGCTCGAGGCGCCGACGCGCACCAGGAACTCCCCGGGTTCCACGATCCGCCGCCCGCGCTCGTCGAGGAAGGCCGTGCGGTCCGTGTGCAGGGAGAACGTGACTCGTGCCGACTCGCCGGGCTCGAGGGGGATCTTGGTGAAGCCCACGAGGCGCTTGAGCGGTCTGACGACGGTCGCGACGGGGTCGCTCAGGTAGAGCTGGACGACCTCCTTGCCGGCGCGGTCGCCGACGTTCGAGACGGTCGCGGAGATCTCGACGGTCCCGTCCGGCGCGATCTCGTCGGCCGAGAGCCGGAGGTCGGAGTACTCGAACCGGGTGAAGCCGAGGCCGTGGCCGAAGGGGAACAGCGGCTTGGGATCGAGGTTCGAGATCCCCTCGCTGACCCAGGCCAGGACGGGGGCGAGGTAGGTGCCGGGCTGGCCGCCGAGAGCGCCCGGGATCCCCAGCGGGAGCCTTCCCGACGGGTTCACGCGCCCGGAGAGCACGCCGGCCAGGGCCGCGGCCCCCTCCTCGCCGGGCATGAAGGCCTGGATGATCGCCGCGCACCGATCGGCGTACTCCGCCAGCGCGTAGGGGCGCCCTGTGACGAGCACCAGCACCACGGGGGTGCCGGTCGCGAGCACGGCCTCGACAAGCTGGTGCTGGACGCCGGGCAGGCGCAGGTCCGCGACGTCGCAGCCCTCGCCGGAGGTGCCCGCGCCGAAGAGCCCGGCGATGTCCCCCACGGCGAGCACGGCGACCTCGGCGGCCTCCGCGGCGGCGACGGCGCGGTCGATGCCGCCGGTGTCCGAGCCGGTGAAGTCGGTGCCGGCCACCGCCGCGATCTGCGCACCGGGGAACTCCTGGGCGAGCGCTTCCGACAGCGGCGGGACGGGGACGGAGGTGCCGTGGTCCTCGAGCCGGGAGAGCACGTGGTTGGTGAAGCTGTAGCAGCCCAGGAAGCTGCGCGGCTCGAGGCCGGCGGGACCGATCAGCGCGATGCTCGCGGGGTCGCGCAGCGGGAGCGCGTGGGGTCCGCGGTCGTTGCGCAGCAGGATGACGGACTCCTCGGCCATCCGCCGGGCGAGGTCGCGGCTCGCCGGGGCGTCGAGGTCGACCGCCTCCCCGGTGGCGGCGGGGTCGAAGGACGGGTCCAGCAGGCCGAGCTCGATCTTCTGGCGGAGCACGCGCCGGACGGCCTCGTCGAGCACCTCGGGCTCGAGGGTGCCGGCGGCGAGGGCGTCGGCCAGGGCGGGATAGGTGCTGGTCTCCGGCAGCTCGACGTCCATCCCGGCGCGGAGCGCGGTGACCGCGGCCTCGCCGCTGCTGCCCACCACGCGGTGCATGCTCCGCAGGAAGTCCACGGCCCAGTAGTCGGAGACGACCGTGCCCTCGAAGCCCCAGGTCTCGCGCAGCAGCTCGGTGAGGAGCCAGCGGCTCGCGGCGGGAGGCACGCCGTCGAGGTCGGCGTAGGAGTTCATGACCGCGCCGGCCCGGGCACGGCGCACCGCCATCTCGAAGGGGACGAGGTCGATGTCGGCGAGCTCGCGCCGGCCGATGGAGACGGGGGCGTGGTTGCGTCCGGCACGGGAGGCGGCATGGCCCGCGAAGTGCTTGAGGGTCGCGACGACCCCGGCCCCCTGCAGTCCCGTGACGTACGCGGTCGCGAGCGTCCCGGTCAGGTACGGGTCCTCGCCCATCGTCTCCTCGATGCGGCCCCACCGGTAGTCGCGCACCACGTCGAGCACGGGGGCCAGGCCCATGTGCACGCCGAGCGCGCGCATGTCCGCGCCGATCCGGGCGGCCATCTGCTCGACCAGGGCGGGGTCGAAGGAGGCCCCCCAGGCGATCGCGGCGGGGTAGGTGGTGGCGCCGTGCGCCATGAGGCCGGTGAGGCACTCCTCGTGGACGATCGCAGGGATGCCGTGCGGCGAGGCGTCCACCACGGCGCTCTGCAGCCGGCGCAGGGCCTCGACCCCCTCGGCGGCGGTCACCGGAGCGCTGCCGAAGGGGCGGGTGAGGTGCCCCAGACCGTGCGCGATCGCGTCCGCGAAGGGGTCGCGCTCCGCGTCGAAGCTGGCCTGCATGGGGGCGAAGCCCTCGGCGTCGCCGATCTCGGGGCGCTTCCAGTAGCTGCCGAGCTGGGCGATCCGCTCCTCGAGCGTGAGATCCGCGAGCAGGGCCTCCGTGCGCTCCTCGACGCCTCGGGACGGGTCGGACCACGGGGCTGCGTTCACGGGTGCTCCTTCGCACGGGCCGAGACGGCGGCGCCGACTTCTCCGCCCGATCTCGTCCAGAAAGTTTTCTGTGGACTTTCGCTCAAGATTAGGTGAGCCGCGGCGGGCCGTCAACGGGCCGGGCCGCTCCGATAGCCTGTCCGGGGCCGCGGACGACGCGGCGCGGGCGGAGGAGGTGCGCGATGGCGGAACGGGTGACGATGGCGACGGTCGCGCAGCGCGCGGGCGTCTCCCCGATGACCGTCTCCAACGTCTTCCGCGGCAAGGCGAGCGTCTCCCCCGAGCTGCGTGCGCGCGTCCACTCCGCCGCGGAGGCGACCGGCTATCGGATGAACATGAGCGCCAGGGCCCTGCGCTCGGGTCGCACCGGGGTGATCGGGCTCCTCGCCCCGGGCGCCACCGAGCCTTTCTCCTACTACTCCATGCTGGGCGGACTCATCGCCCAGGAGGCGCGCCGGCACGGGCTCACCCTGGTGATGGAGTCCCCCGGTCCGGCGCCGGACCCGGAGGCGGAGCTCGCGGCGATCCAGCAGGGCCGCGCGCTCCAGTACGACGGCATGATCATCACCCCGCTCGCCCTGGGGCCGGAGCACGGGGCCAGCCTGCCGTCCGACTTCCCGCTCGTGGTGCTCGGCGAGCGGCCCGCGCCGCTCGGCATCCCGCACATCTCCCTGCCCAACCGCGAGGGCGCCTACGAGGCGACTCGGCACCTGCTCGAGCGGGGGGCCCGGCGCATCGCCCTGGTCAGCGGTGCCCCGACCCCGGAGGAGTCGGTGCTGACCCGGCGCGCCGAGGGGTACCGGGACGCGCTGTCCGACTGGGGCGCGGACGCCGCCGGCCCGCACCTGATCACCGTCGCGGACCTCTCCCCGCAGGCCGGACGCACGGCCGTGCGCGAGTCGCTCGGCCGGGGAGAGCGCCCCGACGCCTACCTGGGCGTCACCGACGGGGTGCTGCTGGGGGTCCTGCGCGGGCTCGCCGACGAGGGGCTCTCCGTGCCGGAGCACGCCCTCGCGATCGGCTTCGACGGCATCCCCGAGGGCGAGTTCTCGCTCCCCTCGCTCTCCACGATCCGGCCCGACCACGAGTGGATCGCCCGGCGCGCGGTGGGGCTCCTGCAGGACCGTCTGGACGCCGGGCCCGCGGACGGACCGCAGGGCGGAGCCGAGAGGCTGGAGCTCACCGCTCCCCATGCGCTCGTCGAGCGCGAGTCGACCCGCCGCTGACCCGGCGCGGACGGGCGACGCCGCGCCCCATCGCCCGCAGGGCCTTGACGACGGCGGTGTATCGTTACACGATGGTGCGGCGGCCGACGACCGTCGCACCGCCCGCACCACGCAGGAGATCCCGCTCCATGACGCGCAGCAACCGCCGCCGCTCCCTCTCCACCGCCCTCGTCTCCGCCCTGACCGCGCCGGACGCCGCCGAAGGGACCCCCGGCCGTCTCGACCCCTCGGCCCCCGCGGAGCCGCCGGCCGAGATCGGTCCCGCCCGCGTGGTGGTGGACCTGGACCTGCCCGGCGACACGATCTCCCGCCACCTCTACGGGCACTTCGCGGAGCATCTGGGCCGCTGCATCTACGGCGGCTTCTTCGTGGGCGAGGACTCCGAGATCCCGAATGTGCGCGGGATCCGCACCGATGTGGTCGAGGCGCTGCAGGCCCTGCGCATCCCGAACCTGCGCTGGCCCGGCGGCTGCTTCGCCGACGACTACCACTGGCGCGACGGCATCGGCCCGCGCGAGGACCGCCCGCGGATGGTCAACTCCCACTGGGGCGACATCGTCGAGGACAACTCCTTCGGCACCCACGAGTTCATGGACCTCGTCGACCTGCTCGGCACCGAGGCCTACGTCAACGGCAACGTCGGCTCCGGCACCGTCGCCGAGATGAGCGACTGGATCGAGTACCTCACCCGCGCCGACGACTCCCCGATGGCGGCGCTGCGACGCAGCAACGGCCGGGACGAGCCGTGGACCGTGCCCTACTTCGGCATCGGCAACGAGGCCTGGGGCTGCGGCGGCAACATGCGCGCCGAGGACTACGCGGCCCTCGCCCGCCAGTACTCCACCTACGTGCGCGAGCACGGCGACAACCGCCTCACCCGCATCGCCGCCGGCGCGAGCGACGGGGACCTGCGGTGGACCGAGGAGCTGATGGCGGTGTTCGGGGAGGATCTCGCCGCGCGGCCCGACGCCCGCCCCGGCCCCTTCCAGGCCATCTCCCTGCACCACTACACGCTCTCCGGCCCCTGGGAGGCGAAGGGCCTGGCCACGGAGTTCACCGAGCAGGACTGGTATCTCACGCTGTCGCGGGCCTTCGAGATCGACGCGCTGCTCGCCCGGCACAGCACCGTCATGGACCGGTACGACCCGTATCGCGCGGTGGGCCTGGTGCTGGACGAGTGGGGCACCTGGTGGGACGTCGAGCCCGGCACGAACCCCGGCTTCCTGTATCAGCAGAACACGCTGCGCGACGCCCTCGTGGCGTCGCTGCACTTCGACGCCTTCCACCGCCACGCGGGCCGGCTGTCGATGGCGAACATCGCCCAGACGGTGAACGTGCTGCAGGCGATGATCCTCACCGACCCGGACTCCGGCGCGCTCGTGCTCACCCCGACCTACCACGTGTTCGCGATGAACACGGGACATCACGATGCCGCCGCCCTGCCGGTGCACATCTCGCTGCCGGAGCAGTCGCCGACGGTGGACGGCCGGGAGCTTCCGCTCCTGTCGGCGAGCGCCTCCGCGACCGAGGGCTCCGCGCTCATCTCGCTGAGCAACCTGCACGCGACGTCCCCGCGCACGGTGACCCTCGACCTGCGCGGCGCGGAGGTCCGCTCCCACCGCGGCACGGTGCTCGGCGCCGAGCGGCTCCAGGCCGCCAACACCCCCGAGCAGCCGGAGGCGGTCGCCCCGCGGGAGCTCACGGGGATCCGGCCGCACCCGCTCGGCCTCGAGGTCGACCTGCCGCCGGCCTCCTACGCGACGGTGAGCCTGGAACTGGGCTGACCGCAGCCCGGTCTCGAACGCGCCGCCGCCCCGGGGACCTCCGTCCTCAGGGGCGGTGCGGCGCCGTCGAGCTCCGCACCACCAGCGCGGTCTCGAGCTTGAAGGGGTGGGAGAAGGCTCCCGGGTCCGCGGCCAGGGCGAGGAGTCGCTCGACGGAGACCTGCCCCATGGAGAACAGCGGCTGGCTGACCGCGGTGAGCGGCGGGTAGGTCCAGCCGGTCATCACCGTGTCGTCGAAGCCGACCACGCTCAGCTGCTCGGGCACGGCGATCCCGCGGGCGGCGGCCGCTCGCAGGGTGCCCAGGGCGAGCGCGTCCGAGGTGGCGAAGACGGCGCTGGGCGGCTCCGCGAGGTCGAGCAGCCTGCCCGCGCCGACCTCCCCCGCCGTCGAGGAGAAGTCGCGCGTGTCCACGAGCGTCTCGTCGACGGCGATCCCGGCGTTCCCCAGCGCGCTCCGATACCCCTCGAGCCTCTGCCGCCCGGGGACGGAGTCGGGCGGCCCGGCCAGGATCCCGATCCGAGAGTGCCCCAGCTCCAGCAGGTGGCGCACCGCGTCGGCGCCGCCCTCCCAGTTCGTCGCAGTCACGGTGAGCACACCGGACAGGCCGGGCTCCTCGATCACGGGATCGATCGCGATCAGGGGCAGGGAGAGGCTGCGGCTCCAGCGGACGTGCTCCCGGCCGATCCGGGTCACCACTGCGATGACGCCGGAGACCTCCCGGGAGGCCACCTCCGCCATCCACTCCCTGGTCAGCCCGCCTCCGCCGAGGCTCGAGACGACGAGGTCGACGTCGGAGCGACGCGCGGCATGGAGCAGCCCCGCGAACACCTCCATCACGTACGAGCTGTCCACGGTCTCCAGGTGCACCGCGATCGAGCGGCGCTCGCGCGTGGTGCGCCGACGCTGCTCGTAGCCCAGGTCCTGCGCCGCCTCGGCGACGGCCGCCCGGGTGGACTGCTTCACCGCGGCGCGCCCGTTCATCACCTTCGACGCCGTCGCGACCGACACGCCGGCGCGGCGCGCCACGTCCTCCAGGGTGACGCGGCGCGGCTCCCCCTTGCTCCGAGCCATCCTCTCGACCTCCTCGCACGATGTCCGCACAGGGTACACATCGACGAAACTTTCTCCGGCATGTTCGGTGAGATGCTCCTGCTTCATGCTCTCCCACCAGCCGCGAGTCCCCCGGGTGCCCCGCCGCACGAGACCGGAGGGCGTCCGGACCGCCGACGGCGAGGTCGGCGCCCCACCGACTCCATCACCCTCGATCGACACGTGTCACCCTCCACCTCCCGAGGTCACAGCCCCTTCGTCGCGTGACCTCGGTACGGCGGGAGATCTGTTGACCTCCCCCCGGATCGTTGGTAATTTCCTCTTACTTACCGAGCTGGACGCTCTCGCCCCGCCGGCGACCGGCCCGTCAACGATGACACCCCCAGGAGCACCTCATGCGAAACTTTCCTCTCTCCCGCCGCAGCATGCTCGGCGCCACCGCCGGGCTCTCGGCCCTCACCCTCGGCGCCTGCGGCACCGCCGGTCCCGGCTCCTCCGGAGGCGGCGACGGCGGCTCCGCGAGCTACTGGGCGCTGTCCGGCGAGCCCAACGAGACCATCTACGGGGACGCCGTCGAGGTCTTCAACGAGGGCGACCAGGGCCAGATCGACCTGACCTTCTTCCAGAACGACGCCTACAAGCAGAAGATCCGCACCGCGATCGGCGCCGGCGAGGCGCCCACGATCGTCTACGGCTGGGGCGGCGGCGGTCTGCGCACCTACGCCGAGGAGTCCCAGGTCGACGACGTCACCGACTGGCTCGACGAGGAGGCGGACTACAAGAACCGCTTCGTGGAGTCCGTGTGGCCCGCCGCGACCGTGGACGACAGGATCTACGCCCTCCCCCAGGGCGCGACCCAGCCGATCATCCTGTTCCACAACACCACGGTCCTGGGGGACATCGGCGCCGAGGCACCGGAGACCTGGGACCAGCTGCTCGACGTGGTCGAGAAGGCCAACTCCGCGGGAATCGCCCCGATCTCGCTCGCCGGCCAGTCCCGCTGGACCTCGATGATGTGGCTCGAGTACCTCCTGGACCGCGTCGGCGGCCCCGAGGTCTTCGCCCGCATCGCCGCCGGGGACTCCGAGGCCTGGCTCGACGACTCCGTCATCGCGATGGGCGAGAAGGTGAAGGAGCTGCTCGAGGCCAGCGCCTTCGCCGACGGCTTCGAGTCGATGGCCGCGGACTCCAACACCGACCAGGCGCTCCTGTGGACCGATCAGGCCGCCCTCATGCTCCACGGCGGCTGGACCTTCGGCAGCATGAAGGCCAGCGGCGGCGACTTCGTCCAGTCCGGCGGGCTGGGCTTCGGCCCGTTCCCCACGATCGACGGCGGCAAGGGCGAGCTGACGAACCTCGTCGGCAACCCCTGCAACTACCTCTCCCTCTCCACGTCCGCGAGCGACGAGGAGAAGGAGGTCGCCAAGGCCTTCCTCAAGGACGGCGCGATGTCCGACCAGGTCGCCGCCGATCTCATCGCCTCCGGCTCCGTGCCCGTGATCGTCGGGCAGGACGACGCGCTCGCCGCGAGCGAGGACGCCGAGTACCTCCAGTGGGTGTACTCCTCGATCCAGGAGGCCCCGGCCTTCACCCAGTCCTGGGACCAGGCACTCCAGCCCACCCAGGCCGAGACGCTGCTGGTGAACATCGAGCAGCTCTTCCTCGGCCAGATCACCCCCGAGCAGTTCGCGGAGAACATGTCCGCGGGAGAGGGGGCCTGAGCATGACGGCGCTCTCCCCCTCGTCGTCGCCGCTCGCCGCCACGGGCGACGACCCCGACGCGCCGTCGGCGCGTCGGGCCTCGTCGGCCACCGGATCGCGGCGCCCCGGCCGCGACCGCCTGCAGACCTCGCACCTGCTGTTCGCCCTGCCGGCGCTGCTGTTCTTCGCGGTCTTCGCGCTGCTGCCGCTGGTCGGGGTGGTGGGACTGTCCTTCACCAGCTGGAACGGCATCGGCGCGATCCAGTTCACGGGCCTGACCAGCTGGGCCGAGGCGCTCTCGCGTCCCACCACCTGGCAGGGCCTGGGCCTGGTGCTGATGATGATCGTCGCGACGTGGCTGCTGCAGACTCCGATGAGCATCCTGCTGGGCACCTTCCTCGCCGGCCAGCAGCGCTACCGCAACCTGCTCGCGGTGCTGTACTTCCTCCCGCTGCTGCTCTCCTCGGCCGCGATCGCGATCACCTTCAAGTCACTGCTGGACCCGAACTTCGGCCTCGCCAACGGGCTGGACCTGCCGCTGCTCCGCCAGAACTGGCTGGGCGACCCGGTGCTGGTGTGGGGGGTGCTGCTGTTCATCATCGCCTGGCAGTTCATCCCCTTCCACACCCTCATCTACCAGGGCGCGGTGCGGCAGATCCCGCAGACGATGTACGAGGCGGCGCAGATCGACGGCGCGGGACGGATGCGGCAGTTCTTCTCGATCACCCTCCCTCAGCTGAAGTTCACCCTCATCACGAGCTCGACGCTGATGGTGGTGGGCGCGCTGACCTACTTCGACATCATCTTCGTGCTCACCCAGGGCGGTCCGGGCGTGGCGACCCGGATCCTCCCGCTGGACATGTACCTCACCGGCTTCCGCGGCAACGAGATGGGCGTGGCCAGCGCTCTCGCCGTGATGCTCGTGGTCATCGGTCTGGGCCTCGCGCTCGGCGTGCAGCGGCTCGGCGGCAGGGACGCCTCGGCGAGCCAGATGGAAGGAGCCTGACATGCGACGGAACTGGATCGGCGGCGCCTTCGGCTGGCTGTGGCTCGGCGTCGTCCTGCTCCCGATCTACTTCGTGCTCATCACGAGCGTGAAGTCGATGTCGACCTACTTCGGCTCGAACCCGGTGCTGCCCTCGCTGCCGGTCGCGATCGAGAACTTCGTCGACGTGCTCGAGGCCGACTTCACCCAGTACCTGCTCAACAGCGTGATCGTCGCCGTCGGCACCGTGGTCCCGCTGGTGCTGATGGCCTTCATGGCCTCGTACTCGATCGTCCGCGGCGCCGGCCGGGTGTTCGGTCCGGTGCGCAGCCTGTTCCTGCTCGGTCTCGCGATCCCCGTGCAGGCCACGATCGTGCCGATCTACCTGATGATCATCCGCATGCACATGTACGACTCGCTGGTCGCGCTGATGATCCCGGCGATCGCCTTCGGTCTGCCGCTGAGCATCCTGATCATCTCCAACTCCCTGCGCGACGTGCCCAAGGAGCTGTTCGAGGCGATGGACATCGACGGCTCCTCCGAGTGGCAGAAGATGTGGCGCCTGACCTTCCCGATCGTGCGCCCTGCGCTGGTGACGGTCGCGGTCTACCAGGCGCTCATGTCCTGGAACGGGTTCCTGTTCCCGCTGATCCTCACGCAGAGCCCGGACAAGCGCACCCTTCCGCTGGCACTGTGGAGCTTCCAGGGCGAGTACGCGACCAACGTCCCGGTCGTGATGGCCGCCGTGGTGCTGTCCTCGATCCCGATCATCATCCTGTACGCCTTCGGCCGCCGATACCTGGTCAGCGGCATGACCGCCGGCTCCGGCAAGTGACCCCCGACCACGCACCCGACCCACGAGGAGACGTCCCCACCGTGACCGCTTCCCCCACCCCCCTGAACGTCGGCCTCATCGGCTACGGCTTCATGGGCGCCGCCCACTCCCATGCCTGGCGCACCGCGCACCGCTTCTTCGACCTCCCGGCCACCCCGGTGCTGCACACCATCGCGGGCCGCACCGGGTCCGCCGTCGCGGAGGCGGCCGAGAAGTACGGCGTCGCCGCGCACACCACCCGCTGGCAGGACCTGATCGAGGATCCCGCCATCGACGTGATCGACATCTGCACCCCCGGCGACACCCACCACGAGATCGCCCTCGCCGCGCTCGCAGCGGGCAAGCACGTGCTGTGCGAGAAGCCGCTGGCGAACTCGGTCGGCGAGTCCGAGGAGCTGGCCGAGGCCGCCGCCGACGCCGCCGCCCGCGGCGTGCGCTCGATCTGCGGCTTCTCCTACCGCCGCACCCCGGCGCTGGCGTACGCCAGGCAGCTGGTCGAGGAGGGGTTCGTCGGCGAGATCCGTCAGATCCGCGCCCAGTACCTCCAGGACTGGCTCTCCGACGCCGACGCCCCCATGACCTGGCGGCTGGACAGGGACAAGGCCGGCTCCGGCGCGCTCGGCGACATCGGCGCCCACGTCATCGACCTGGCGCAGTGGATCTCCGGGCTCGACATCGAGGCGGTCTCCGGCACCCTCGCCACCGTCGTGCCCACCCGGCCCGCCGCCGGCACCGCCCAGGGTCTCGGCGGGAAGGGCGACACCACCGGCGAGCGCCAGCAGGTCACGGTCGACGACACCGCCCTGTTCTCCGCCCGCTTCGCCGGCGGCGTGCTCGGCGCCTTCGAGGCGACCCGCATGGCGCAGGGCCGCAAGAACGCGATGCGCGTGGAGATCAACGGCGCGAAGGGCTCGATCGCCTTCGACTTCGAGCGCATGAACGAGCTGGAGATCTACGACGCGACCGAGACCGCGGGCCGCCAGGGCTTCACCCGCGTGCTCACCACCGAGCCGGAGCACCCGTACGCCGCGGCCTGGTGGCCCACCGGGCACGGGCTGGGCTACGAGCACACCTTCACCCACGAGATCGCCGACCTGGTCCGTGCGATCGGCGAGGGCACCGACCCGTCGCCGTCCTTCGCGGAGGCGCTGCACGTCCAGCGCGTCCTCGCCGCCGTCGAGGCCAGCGACGCCGACGGCTCCCGCTGGACCCCCGTCGGCCCCCAGCACCCCACCACCGAGGAGACCACCCGATGACCGCCCCCGCCCACTCCGCCGCTCGTACTGCCCTCGTCGTCCGGGGCGGCTGGGACGGCCACCAGCCCGTCGAGGCGACGAACCTGTTCATCCCCTTCCTCGAGGAGAACGGCTTCGCCGTCCGCATCGAGGAGTCCCCGGCGATCTATGCCGACGCCGAGTACATGACCACGGTCGACCTGATCGTCCAGTGCAACACCATGAACACGATCGAGCGGCCCCAGTTCGAGGGGCTGCGCGCCGCGATCGAGGCGGGCACCGGCATGACCGGCTGGCACGGCGGGATCGCGGACTCGTACCGCAACGAGTCGGACTACCTCACCCTCATCGGCGGGCAGTTCGGCTGCCATCCGGGCAAGCACCCCGACGAGCGCCGGGGCGAGCAGGCCGACAACTACGTCCCCTACACGGTGGACATGCTGCCCGAGGCGGCGGACCATCCGATCACCGCCGGGATCGGGGACTTCGACCTGGTCACCGAGCAGTACTGGGTGCTGGCCGACGACTACTGCGACGTGCTCGCGACCACCACCCAGAAGGTGCGGGAGTGGGATCCGTGGCATCGCGAGATCACCTCCCCCGCGATCTGGACGCGACTGTGGGGGAAGGGGCGGATCTTCGTCTCGACGCCCGGGCACCGGGTCGAGGTGCTCGAGGACGAGAACGTCCGCACGATCATCGAGCGGGGCCTGCTCTGGGCCGCGCGCGGCAGCGAGCAGCCCTACGGCGAGCACGGCCGCACCGGGGCGAAGGAGGCGACCCGATGAAGGTCGGCATGATCGGCTGCGGGGTCATCTCGCGCCAGTACCTGGACAGCTTCGACCGGCTGCCCGACGTCCAGCTGGTCGCCGTCGCGGACCTCGACCGGTCCCGTGCGGAGGCCGCCGCCGAGGGACGCGAGGGGGTGCGGGTGCTCACCGTCGACGAGCTGATCGCCGACGCCGAGGTGGACACGGTCCTGAACCTCACCATCCCCGCCGCGCACGCCGAGGTGGACCTGCGCGCGATCGCCGAGGGCAAGAACGTCTACTCGGAGAAGCCCTTCGCGGTCACCACCGACGAGGGTGCGCAGGTGCTCGCCGCGGCCGAGGAGGCGGGTGTCCTCACCGGCTCCGCCCCGGACACCGTGCTCGGCACCGGCACGCAGACGGCGCGCGCGGTGATCGACGACGGCGTGATCGGCACCCCGATCGCGGCGACGGCCACGATGGTCACCCCGGGCCATGAGCGCTGGCACCCGCAGCCGGACTTCTACTACGTCCCCGGCGGCGGTCCGCTGCTGGACATGGGCCCGTACTACATCCACGCCCTGGTCACGCTGCTCGGCCCGGTCGAGGCCGTGATCGGAGCGGCGAGCCGCCTGCGCACCGAGCGGACGATCGGCTCCGGCCCGCGCGAGGGCGAGAGCATCCCGGTCACGACGGACACCCATGTCACCGGGGTGCTCGTGCACGAGTCCGGGGTGCTGTCCACGCTCGTGATGAGCTTCGACGCGGTCGCGACCTCCGCCCACCCGATCGAGGTCCACGGCACCGGCGGCACCCTCGCCGTCCCGGACCCGAACCGCTTCGACGGGGACGTGCGCCTGCACGCGCTCGGGGGCGACGGCTGGGAGACCCTGCCCGTGACCGGCGGCTACGAGCAGGCGGGACGCGGGATCGGGCTGCAGGACATGGCTGTGCGCGGTGCGGGCCTGCGGGCCTCCGGCGAGCTCGGCCAGCACGTGCTCGAGGTGATGAACGGGGTGCTCGAGGCCGCCCACGGCGGCAGCCGCGTGGAGATCACGAGCACCGTGGAGCGGCCGGCGGCGGTGCCGCTGACCGCCCGTGACGCGACGGCGCCCGTCAGCTGACGCGGACGGGTCACCCCAACGACAGCGGCAGCATCGCGCCGCGCGGGCCGAGCTCCTCGAGCTCGGCCCGTTCGTCGTCGGTGGGGGCGCGCCGACCGGTCGCGAGTCGCAGCGCGTCGGCGTCGGCCCATCCCTCGGGAAGGCGCAGGCGCAGCCGGCGCTCGAGCAGGTCACGCGCGGCGGCGAGACCTGCGGCGGGCGGTCCCGGCGGGGCGTCGGCGGGGTCGAGATGGGCGATCAGGTCGACGTGGTGCAGGGTCCACTCGAGCACGTAGGCGCGCAGGTAGTCCTGCACGGTCAGGCTCATGCCCTGCGTGGCGACGGGCATGTCCGCCGGGGCGAGGAGGGCGGCGCGGCCGGCCGCGGCGCCGAGGTCCTCGAGGTGGTGACGCAGCAATGCGGGGTCCTCGTAGGCGGCGGCGAGGCGGCGGGTCAGGGCGTCCAGCGGGTCGGTGCCGTCCGGCGCGGCGGGGGTCGGCGTCCAGTAGCTGAGCGCATCGGCCGACGGAGCGGTCCCCGCGGGCGTCGCGAGGGTGATGAGCACGTCCTGCGCGTCGATGACCAGGTGGCACACGAGGTCCTGCACGAGCCAGCCGGCGCAGCCCGACGGCGCGGCGAAGGCGCGGTCCGGCAGCACGGCGACGGCCTCACGCAGCGCCTGCCAGGTCGAGGTGAACAGCTCCATGGCCCGACGGTAGCGCCCCCGCCCGGCCTCGGCCCCCTCAGAGATTCCAGATCACCGGGACCAGCACGATCTTCACCACGATCGAGAAGGCGAAGAGCGTGGCGTAGGCGGTCTCGATCCGCTCGTCGGCCCGCTTGGAGCTCGCGGCGTCGAGCACGGCGGGCTGGCCGAGGAAGCCGGCGACCGCGCCCGCGGCGCGCGGCGCGGAGAGGTCCAGGACCCAGCGCGCGCCGAGGAGCAGCACCACGCAGCCGAGCAGCGCGACCACGGCGGAGAGCAGCGCGGCGCGCCAGGCCGTCGGGGAGGAGAGCACGGCGGCGACCTCGGGGCCGGCGGTGAGGCCGAGCGCGGCGAGGAAGAGCAGCAGGCCGAGCTGGCGCACCGTGGTGGTCGCGCCGCCGGGCAGCGACCACACGATCGGGCCTGTGCGGCGCAGCGCTCCGAGCGCCATGCCCACGATGAGCGGGCCCGCGGCGGGGCCGAGGGAGAAGCTGCTCCCGCCCGGCATCGGCACGGTGACCAGGCCGAGCGCGAAGCCGAGCACGAGCCCGAGACCGAGGGAGAGCACGTCGAGCTCGCTGGCCTTGCGGTCCGAGTCGCCGAGGAAGGTGTGGACGGCGTCGAGCCTGCGACGGTCCACGACCACGGCGATCCGGTCGCCGGGCTCGAGCACGAGGTCGTCGCGGGCGAGGAGCTCGAGGTCGCCGCGCCGCACCCGCGTGACCACGGCGCCGAAGCGGACGGGGAGGTTCAGCTCCGCGATCGAGCGGGAGGCGAGGTCGGGGTTCGAGACGGTCAGTCGGGTGAACTCCACGAGGGAGCGGTCGTGGGCGATGTGCCGTCCGGAGCGTTCCCCGAGCTCGGCGACGACCTCGTCGACCGGCTCGGGCATCCCCACCGCGACCACCTCGTCCCCGGCCAGGAGGTCCTCGCCGGGCACGATCACGCGCACCGTCCCGTCGCGGCGCAGGTAGGAGAATCGCACCCGCTGCTCGTGCCACTGCGGCACCTCGCGCAGATTCACGTCCCGGTGCACGAGCACGGTCGTGGAGCTCAGGCTGGTCCCGGCGAGCGCCGGGGTGTCGCGGCGGCCGGGCCAGGCGCGGGTGACGACCGTGGAGACCAGCACGATCCCGACGATCACGCCGATCGGGTACCCGAAGGCGTAGCCGACCGACGGACCCGCGGTGCCGGTCAGACGGGAGGCGGCGTCCAGCGCGGGCGCGGCGGTGAGCGCGCCCGTGAACAGGCCCAGCCCCAGGTCCTTCTCCAGGCCCAGGAGGTGGCCGAGCAGGATCGTCGCGGCGGCGGCGAGGACGGTGCTGAGCGTCGCGGCGGCCAGCAGTGGCAGCTGCCGGTTCAGGGTGGAGAAGAAGGCGGCGCCCGCGGAGAGGCCGACGGTGTAGACGAACAGCGCCAGCCCCAGCGACTGCACGATCTCCATCCCGGAGCCGAGCTGCGGAGCGAGCGCGGAGAGGGCGAGACCCGTGAACAGGGCGCCTGCGGCCCCGAAGCGGACCCGGCCGAAGGGGATCGCACCGAGCACGGCACCGGTCGCGACGACCAGGAACAGCGTGAGCAGCGGGCTGCTCGCGAGGACGTCGATCACTCGGCTCCTTCCCGTGCCCGGTCGCGGGCGCGGGCGGCGCGGGCTGTCACGGGCACCGCGGCGTGATGGTCGGATCCCACGATAGGCCCGGCGGGGCCGCTCGGCGCGGCGGAGTTGTCCGAGGTCACGCCGCGACCGGGCGGCCGACGGCGGGCCCGTGGCCCGGTCCGGCACCGCTGGCAACCCCCGGCACTCCCCGCCACCGGGTGCCGTGATGCACGACACTGGAGCCGACTATGACCGGGCCCCGGCCCGCACTCTCGACCGAAAGGACTGTCGATGGCCGTCTCCGAAGGCGCGAACTACGCCCCCGCCGCGATGCCGAAGCCGGTGGTCGAGCCCGGCGAGTTCGTGTTCGCCGCGATGCATCTCGACCACGGCCACATCGGCGGCATGACCCAGGGCCTGCTCGGCGCCGGCGGCACGCTGAAGTGGGTGTACGACCCGCAGCCCGAGCGCGCCGCCGCCTTCAAGCAGCAGTTCCCCGAGGTCACCATCGCCTCGAGCGAGGAGGAGGTGCTCGCCGATCCCGCGGTGCACCTGGTCGCCGCGGCCGCGGTGCCGGTGGACCGGGCGCCGCTGGGCATCCGCGTGATGGAGGCGGGGAAGGACTACTTCACGGACAAGACCCCGCTGATCTCCCTCGAGCAGCTCGCCGAGGCGAAGGCGGCGGTGGCACGGACCGGTCGGAAGTACATGGTCTACTACTCCGAGCGGATCCACGTCGAGGCGGCGGTGCTCGCCACGCAGCTCATCCAGAAGGGCGCGATCGGCAAGGTCCTGCAGGTCACGGGCATGGGGCCGCATCGGATGGGCGATCCCTCGAGCCGTCCCGACTGGTTCTTCGAGCGCGCCCGCTACGGCGGCATCCTCACCGACATCGGCTCCCACAACTTCGAGCAGATGCTCACCTTCACCGGCTCGGACGACGCGGAGATCCTCTCCTCCTCGATCGGCAACTTCGGCAACCCGGAGCATCCCGAGCTGGACGACTTCGGCGACGCGCACATCGCGCTGTCCTCCGGGGCGACGGGCTTCGTGCGCGTGGACTGGTTCACGCCCTCGGGCCTGCGCACCTGGGGCGACGGCCGCACCTTCGTGGTCGGCACCGAGGGCTATCTCGAGCTGCGCAAGTACGTCGACGTGACCACCGACAACGGCCCCAACCAGGTGATCCTGGTGGACTCCGAGGGCGAGCACCGCCTCGAGGCCGACGGCAAGGTGGGCTACCCCTTCTTCGGCGAGCTGGTGCTCGACGTGCTGCACCGCACCGAGAACGCGATGACGCAGGAGCACGCCTTCAAGGCCGTGGAGCTCGCGCTGCGGGCGCAGGAGCAGGCACGGGAGCTCACCGGCCGCTGAGGCCTCGGCGGCCGATGAGCGGGCGAGGCCCCGCGCCTCCGCTCGTCAGGCGCGGGCGCGGGTGACGCAGCGACGGACCAGCTCGAGGTCCTCCCCCTCGCTCGCCTGGACCTCGCCGTGCCAGCGCGATCCGTCGGCGCTGGTCGCGGCGAAGAGGTTCAGCCCCGGGCCCTGACCGCCATGGCCCAGGACGCTCGTGGGGTCGCCGCTGGTCATCATGCCGAGGCCGTAGCCGGCGTCCGGGCCCATGGGATGGTCGGGCGGCACCTGCACCTTCCACGTCTGCTGGAGGCGGGCGGCCAGATCGGCGCCGAGCGCTCCCTGCATCACGAGCGCGAGGCCTCGGGCCGCCTCCAACGGGTCGGCGGCGAAGGTGCCCGTGTACACCCATCCCGGGTGGTAGGCCCGCAGGCGGTCGTCGATGCCCGGGTGGTCGCACCGTGCCCAGTCCGCGAGTTCCGCGAACGGATGCGCGTGGATCTCCAGGGGCTGGAGCACGAGCTCGTCCAGCACCTCGAAGAAGGACCCCTGATGGTGCTCCTCGAGGGCGAGCCGCAGCAGCAGGTAGCCGATGTTGGAGTAGCGGAAGCTCCCCGGCGCGCCGACCTCGGCCCGGGCCAGGATGCTGCCGGCCGGCCACGGCGTCTCGCGCGCTTCGACCGCAGCACGGTAGTCCGGCCAGGGGTAGTAGTCGTCCAGTCCCGACCTGTGGCTCAGCAGGTCGAGCAGGGTCAGGGGCCGCAGCGGTTCCGGGAGGCCGGGGACGACGTCACCCACCTGCCGCTCGGGATCCAGGGAGCGCAGGAGCGCGATGGCGGTGTAGGACTTGCCGATGCTGTACACGGGAACGATCGAGGGCATGGGGCCAGGGTGCCCCACGCCACCGACGGATGACTCGTCGACCCGAAGCCCGGACGGTCCCGGCCGGCACGCCGCCCTCTTGTCATAGTTAGCATTGCGAACTACTATCGGTGGACGTGACCAGAACTCCTTCCGCCGATTCGGCCCCGCAAGCGCCCGCGACCGGACGGGGCCGGACGGACGCCACCGCGCTCGACGAGCTCCCCCACCACCTCGCGCTCGTCTGCAGCCAGTTCGCCCGACTCGCCGCACGCCGCTCCGAGGTGGGCGTCGGCTCGGTGTCCTGGCGCGTGGTCGCCACGATCGAACGGCTCGGGCCGCTGCGGCTGAGCGAGATCGCCGAGCGCGAACGGGTCTCCCGCCCGACGGCCACCACCGTGATCAAGCGCCTCGAGGAAGAGGGCCTCGTGCGCCGCGAGGCCGACCCCTCGGACTCCCGCTCCTGGCTGGTCAGCACCACGACCGCGGGCTCCGCCCAGCTCGCTGCATGGCGGGGACAGCTCGCCGGCGGCGTCGGCGCGCTCCTCGAGCCGCTGCCCGAGGCGGACCGCCAGACCCTCGCCCGGGCCTCCGAGCTGCTCGCCCGGATCGTCGAGTCGCACGACGGCTGACCCGCCGCGCCGGCGCCGACACCCCACCTCCCCGCCCCTCTCCCCCGAAAGAAGCACCGCATGACCACGACCACCCAGGTCGCCGCACCGGCGACCCCGTCGGCCCCCACGCTGCGCGACGCCTTCCGCCAGCCGCGCGCGGTGTGGGCCATCGCGTTCGCCGCGACCGTGTCCTTCATGGGCATCGGGCTGGTGGACCCGATCCTCCCGGCGATCAGCGAGCAGCTCGACGCCTCGCCCTCGCAGGCGATGCTGCTGTTCACCAGCTATCTCTTCATCACCGCGATCGCGATGTTCTTCACCAGCTGGTTCGCCTCCGCCGTCGGGGTCAAGCGCGCCCTGCTGATCGGGCTCGCGCTGGTGGTGCTGTTCGCGGCGCTCGCCTCGGGGGCCGGCTCGGTGGACGAGATCATCGGCCTGCGCGCGGGATGGGGCCTGGGCAACGCGCTGTTCATCTCGACCGCGCTCGCGGCGATCGTCGGCGCGACCGCGGGACCGAGCGGCGGCGCGATCATCCTCTACGAGACCGCGCTCGGTATCGGGATGGCGCTCGGGCCGCTGCTGGGCGGGCTGCTCGGCTCCGTCTCCTGGCGGGCGCCCTTCGCCGGCACCGCCGTGCTGATGGGCATCGGGGTGCTCGCGATCGCGCTGCTGCTGCGGCGCGAGGAGCGTCCCGCGCGCGTCTCCCCGCTCGCGGCGCTGCGGGCGCTGGGCCATCCGGCGCTGCGCACCCTGGCGCTCACCGCGATCTTCTACAACTTCGGGTTCTTCACGCTGCTGGCCTACTCCCCCTTCCCGCTCGAGGCGGCCGCGGCCGCCCGCGGGACCGAGTTCGGCGCGATGGGCATCGGCGGGGTGTTCTTCGGCTGGGGCCTGGCGCTCGCGATCACCTCGGTGTTCGCCGCGCCCGCGCTCACCCGTCGGCTGGGCCTGATCCCGACGCTGCTGTCCACGCTCGGCCTGCTCACCGCGCTCATGGTCGCGCTCAGCCTGGTCCACGCCTCGATGACCGCGATGATCGTGCTGATCGTGATCGGCGGCCTGCTGCTGGGCATCATGAACACCGCGCTGACCGAGACGGTCATGGAGGCCACCGACCTGCCGCGCGGCGTGGCGAGCTCGGCCTACTCGGGCGTGCGCTTCCTGGGCGGTGCGATCGCACCGGCCGTGGCCGGCCCGCTCGCCGCGGCGACCACCGCGGGCGCCCCCTACCTGCTCGCGGCGCTCGCCCTCGCGCTCAGCATGGCGATGCTGGTGACCGGCCGACGGCACCTGGCCGCGGTGGGGCGCGAGCACCACCTGAGCGCCGCCGAGGAGGCCGAGGCGATCACGGCCGGGGACGAGGCCTGAGCCGGGCCGTCCCCGGTCGGGGCGGACGGCAGGTCCTCACAGCCCCAGCACCGCCGTCGCGATCGTGAAGTAGATGATCAGCCCGGTCGCGTCGCAGAAGGTCGAGATGAAGGGGTTCGAGAACACGGCGGGGTCCGCACCGATCCGCTTGGCGAGCAGCGGCATGAGCCCGCCGACGATCGCGGCCATGGTGCAGATCGACAGCAGCGTCAGCCCCATCACGAGCCCGATCGGCAGGCCGTAGACGAGCCCGGAGACCGCGAAGCCGAGGATGCCGAGCACCGTCCCGAGCACGGCGCCGACGCGCAGCTCCCGCCACACCACGCGCGGCAGGTCCCGCACCCGCACCTCCCCCACGGCGAGCGCGCGCGTGACCGTGGTCGCGGCCTGGTTGCCGGTGTTCCCGCCCGTGCCGGTCAGCAGCGGGATGAACAGGGCGAGGACCACCACCTGCTCGAGGCGGTCCTCGAAGATCTCGAGCACGTGCACGGTGAGGATCGCCGAGACCGCCAGGACGAGCAGCCACACGATGCGGGAGCGCACCACGCGCAGGATCGGGGTGGCGAGATAGGAGCGGTCCAGGGGCTCGGAGCCGCTGGTGCGGGCGGAGTCCTCGGCGTTCTCCTGCTCGATGATGTCCACCGCGTCGTCGACGGTGAGCAGGCCGACGAGCCGCTCCTCCGCGTCGACGATCGGCATGGCCAGGAGCTTCGCGGCGAAGAAGCGTCGGGCGGCGTCCTCGCGGTCGTCGGTCGCGCGGGCGCTGACGGCCTCGTGGGCGAGGTCGCCCACGAGGGCGTCCTCCTCGCTCAGCAGCAGGCGGCGCAGGCCGACGACGCCCAGCAGCACCCGGGAGTCGTCGACGACGGGCAGGAGGTAGATCGTCTCGGCGCTCTCGGCGCGCTCGCGCACGCGGGCGAGGGCCTCGCCGACGCTCTGTCCGGGGTGCAGCGTGAGCACCTCGGGGGACATGTGCCGGCCGATCGCATGGCGCGGGTAGCCGAGCACCGCGGTGGTCATGGCGCGCTCGTCGGCGTCGAGGCCGTGCAGGAGGCGCTCGGCCACGGAGGCCGGGAGCTCGTCGACGAGCAGGGCGCGGTCGTCGGGGTCGAGGTCGCCGATGATCTCGGAGACCTGAGGGGTGCGCAGGGCGGAGATCAACCCGGCCTGGTCGCCCGGGGTGAGCGCCTCGAAGACGGCGAGCGCCCGAGACTTGTCGAGCACGCGGAAGAGCAGCGCGGCCTCCGTCGCGGGGCGGGTGCCGACGAGGTAGACGAGCTCCCCGGCGGGCAGCAGCTGCGCCTCGCGGGCGAGGTGTTCGAGCTCGCCCTCGCTCTGCGGGTTCGCGCGCAGGAGGGCGAGGACGGCGTCGAGGGCGGGGCTGGAGGTCACGGAGCCATTGTGTCGGACGCGCTCGCGGGCCGTCGGATCGGCGAGGTCCGGGCCTACAGCCCCCGCCAGCCGTCCCGGCCGGGCTCCGCACCCGTGGCGAGGCGCCTCAGGGACGACTCGACGTCGTGACCGTACCCCTGCGCTGTCAGCAGCATCGCCAGGAGCCGGACAACTGCAGCGTCGTCCCGATCCAGCCGATGAGGATCCGCGAGGGCCGACGCCTCGGTCCTGAGGACGTGCTCGATGATCCGGCGGACGTCACCCTCGAGAGCGATCTCGACATCGCTCTCGAGCTGGATGTGGGGCGTGCTCTCGCCAAGGCCTCCCTCGAGCTCTTCCGGGCCGTCGTCGGCGCTCATGATCACACCGTCCCTTGCGGCGTCCCTAGTCGTCCGCACGCGCGAGACGCGACGGCCACCAGATCCTCTTGCCGATGTCGTCCGCCAGCGCCGGGACGAGGAGGGAGCGCACGATGAAGGTGTCGAGCAGCACGCCGAAGGCGACGATGAAGGCGAGCTGCGCGAGGAACAGGATCGGGATGACGGCGAGCGCTGAGAACGTGGCGGCCAGCACGACCCCGGCGGAAGTGATCACACCGCCCGTGATGGCGAGCCCTCGAGTGATCCCGTCGCGTGTGCCGTGCGCCGTGGATTCCTCCCTGACCCGTGTCATCAGGAAGATGTTGTAATCGATGCCCAGCGCCACCAGGAAGACGAAGCCGTACAGCGGCACGGCCGCATCCGCTCCCGGGAAGGCGAGGACCTCGTTGAAGACGATCGCCGAGACGCCCAGCGCCGTCCCGAAGGAGAGCACGGTCGTGAGGATCAGGAGGAAGGGCGCGAGCAGGGAGCGCAGCAGGAGCACGAGGATCACGAAGATCACTCCGAGAACCAGCGGGATGATGAGATTGCGGTCGTGGACGGCCGCGTCATTGGTGTCGACCGCGGTGGCCGTGACCCCGCCCACGTACACCTGGTCGGAGATCTCGTGCAGCGGCCCGCGGAGCGCGCGCACGTCCTCCGCGGCCTGCTCGGAGTCCGCCGCTTCCACCAGGGTGGCCTGGATCAGCACGTCACCCTGGGAAACCCTCGCCTCCGGGGACTCCCCGGGGACGAGCGACTCGATGCCGCCGTCAGCGCTCAGGGTCGCAGTGGTGGACGAGGAGCCGTCGACCGTGATCGACACTCCATCGATCGCCTCGCTCCCGGCGAGGATCCCCGCCACCTCCTCCACGTCCTCATCGGGCGTGAGGACGTACACCGGCGAGCCGGATCCTCCGGGGAAGTGCTCGCCGAGCGCGACCTGACCATCTCGCGCCGGGGACTCGCCGAGGACCAGGTCCGACTGCGGGACGCCGTCGGCACGAAGCTGCGTCAGACCGGTTGCGCCGACGACCAGCAGCAGGGTCGTGATGATCCAGATCGGTCGAGGGTGGCGGCGCACGAAGCGTGCCACGGCGGCCCACACTCCTCGTGCGGTGGCCTCGGAACCGGAGGCGGACAGCTCGGGATCGTAGTGCGGTCGCCGCGGCCAGAACGCGACCCGACCCAGCGCGTAGAGGACCGCCGGGAGGAACGTCAGAGCTGCCAGCATCGCGAACACGATGCCGATCGCCGCGACCGGCCCGAGGGTGCTGTTCGACCGCAGATCGCTCAGCAGGAGGCACAGCAGGCCGGCGATCACGGTGCCGCCGGAGGCCAGCACCGGCTCGATGGTGCCGCGGAGCGCGACACCGGTGGCGATGCGCTTGCTCCGGTTCTCGCGCAGCGCCTCGCGATACCGCGCGACGTAGAGCAGGGAGTAGTCGGTCGCCGCGCCGATGACGAGGATGAACAGGATGCCCTGCGTCTGTCCGCTGAGGAGGAGGACTCCGGCCTTGGCGAGCCACCAGATGGTGAGCAGGGCGGCGGAGAGCGCGAGGACGCTCGTCAGCAGGACGGCGATGGGAAGGATGAGCGAGCGGTAGACGAGCACCAGGATGACCAGGACCGCCGCGAGCGCGACCAGCAGCAGCACGCCGTCGATCCCGGCGAAGGCCTCGCTCAGCTCGGCGGAGAATCCGGCAGGGCCGGTGACGTAGAGACGAACCCCCTCCGGCATGCCCTCCGTAGCCGCGTCCTCGACCTCGGCGAGCACCTCGCCGGTCTCGGCGTCGGGGTCCAGCGGGATAATCGCCTGGACAGCGAGCCCGTCCTCCGAGGGGATGGCCGGGGAAGCGCCCTCCTGCGCGCCGTCGACGCCGGCGGCCCGGTCGACGCTCCCCTGCAGCTCGCCGATCGCGCTCTCCGAGAGCTGCTCGTCGGAGGCGAAGACGAGGATCGCGGGCAGCGAGTCGCCGTCCTGGAACTCGTCGAGCCTGTTCTGGACGACCGTGGCGTCGGCCGACTCCGGCAGGAAGGTCGTCTGATCGTTCGAGGAGACCTCCTCGACCCGGCCGAAGTAGGGACCGCCCACCGCGGCCGCGGCCAGCCAGGCGACGATCAGGACGGCCGGCAAGAGGACCCGCAGCCAGCGGGTGAGAGAGCGAGACACAGGAGCTCCTGGAACTAGTTAACTGAAGAAGTTATTAGCTCAGCATACATAGTCTCTGGTGTAGGGTTCACGAATGGACAATCGGGAGGACGGTGCAGGACGCTCGACGAGCGCGAGCGGCGTCGCCGACGACGACGGATCGCATCGCTGGCTGTACGACGTCGACGCGACCGATCCGCTGTCCGAGCTGGTCTCCCGCGACCACGTCAGCCGTGAGGAGATCGTGCAGATCGGTCACCTGATGGGCGCGATGGCGGATCTGCGCCGGGCCGAGGAGGCACTGGCTCTCGCCGGCCGCGAGTACATGCAGCTCGGGACGACCGACATGAAGGCGATCCAGTTCCTGATCGTCTCCGCGAACAAGGGCGAGGTGCCCACTGCGAGCACCCTCTCCGCGCACCTCGGGATATCCAACGCCTCGGTGACCAAGCTGCTCGATCGCCTCGAACGCGGTGGCCACATCGAACGTCTGGCGCACCCGACGGACCGCAGGTCTCGCACCATTCGACTCGCCGAGCAGACGAAGGCCGCGGCCATGGCGTCGATGGGCAGGGCCCAGGCGCAGCGATTCCACGCGGCGGCGAGCCTGACCGCCGACGAGCGGGAGGTCGTGACCAGATTCCTCCAGCACACCGCCGACGATCTCCGTGACGCCCTGGGACGCTTCTTCTGAACGACGTCCCGGGGGCCGGTCGAGGAGCACGCCGCGTAGCCTGGTCGGGTGACAGCCGCCGCTCTGCTTCCCCTGCTCGGGCTGATGGTGACGGTGATCGCCGGCGCGGTCGCGCAGCGCACCACCGGGATGGGGTTCGCGCTGCTGATCGCCCCGTTCCTGGTGCTGGCCCTGGGGCCGGTCGAGGGGATCCTGGTGACGAACGTCTTCGGGGTGCTGTCCTCGAGCGTGAACCTGGCGCTGATGTGGAGGGACGTGGACTGGCCGAGGGCGGCGGTGCTCGCGCCGATGGGGCTGGTGGGGGTGCTGCCGGGGGCTCTCGCGGTGCGGATGCTGCCGGCGGCGCCGTTGGCCGTCGCGGTGAGCGGGCTGATCCTACTGGCTCTGGTGGCGACCCTGCTGCTGCGCGGGCGGACGCTGCCCCGCTCCCGCACCCTCGCGGCCGCGGGCGGCTTCGCCTCGGGCTTCCTCAACGTCACCTCCGGCGCGGGCGGGCCGGGGCTCGTGGTCTATGCGCGGGCGACGGGCTGGCCGCACCACCTCTTCGCGGCGACCGCGCAGCTGCAGTTCATCGTGCTGGGCGTGGCCTCGCTCGCGGCGAAATGGGCGCTGCCGACGCTCTCGGCGCTCCAGTGGGTCGCGCTGCTGGGGGCGATGGCGGCGGGGATCCTGCTCGGCTCCTGGATCGCGCCGCGGATCCGGCCCGACGACGGGATGCGGATCGTCATGGTGCTCGCGCTGATCGGGGCACTGCTCGCGCTCGCACGGGGGCTCGTGCAGCTCGTCTGAGGCACGGCCCGCCGTGAGACCGGCCGGGCGCTCAGCTCCCCAGCGCCGCGTACTCGGGGGCGAGGCTCATGTGCTCCTCGTCCCACACCTCCATGCCGGGCACGCGGGAGCCGGTGACCGCCCCGGTCAGACGGTCGAGATACCACTCCCAGCCGGGACCGATGTGCTCGACCGTCTCCGCGGGCACGTCGTGGTGGCGCAGGGCGAGGCGGGTGAGGTCGCCCGCGGCGCCGCCGGCCCCGTCGGAGGCGCCGTCGAGCTCGACCGAGAGGCGCCAGGTCTCCTCGCCGATCGCCGAGCTGACGGTGAGCAGCCGCTCGCTCTCGCAGGCGTGGACCGTCCAGGGGGAGGTGGAGGGGTCGCCGGGCTCGGCCGTCATGGTCACCTCGATCGTGCCGCTGGCGGGGTCGCCGCTGTAGGTGCCGTACCAGGTGGCGAGGCGGTCGGGGGTGGCGAGGTAGCGCCAGATGCGGGCGCGCGAGGCGGGGACCGTGCGCCGCAGCACGAGGTCGGGGCCGTCGAGGGTTCCGGTGATGGTCACGTGCTCTCCCGTGGTCGGTCGCGGCCGTGCCGGCGCGGTGGCGGCACCACCGTAGCCCGCCCGGGACGCGGGGTCGATCCCCGGCCCGTCGGCCGGGCGGCTCAGGCGCCGACCGGGGGCTGGGGGTCGGAGGCGGCGTCGGCCGAGCGGCGGCGGGCGCGGACGGTCTCGAGGACCGCTCCGACGACGCTGCCGAGGGCCAGCGCGACCACCACGACGATCAGCGTCACCGTGAGGGGGAGCCCGGAGGGGCCGACGTCGAGCAGGTCGCGGGCGAGCTCGAGGAGCGTGCCGATGCCGAGCAGGAGGGCGCCGACGGCGCCCGCGGCCGCGATGCCGAGCTGCAGGGCGCGCATCCGGCCGGCGATCGCCACGAGCGCCCCGACCACGACCACGAGGGCGACCGCCTCGACCACCAACCCGGCGAGGACCGCGAGGATCGAGCTGCTGAGGCCGAACAGCGCGGGGACCGCCTGCAGCGGCGCGCCGAGGCCGATCAGCGCGCAGGCCACGATCCCGATCGCGGCAGCCCAGCCGGTGCCGTCCTCGAGCACGATCACGAGCACCGCGGCCACGACCGCGCAGGTCAGCCCGAGCAGCAGGGCGAGGGCGGAGAGCGGCCCGAGGGGACCGGCGGGGCCGACGACCGCGCCGACGCCGGCGAGGATCACGCCGCCGAGCAGGCCGAGCCCCATCGCGAGCCCGGCCCGGTTCCAGTCGCTGCGCGGGCCGACGATCGCGGAGGCCGCGAGCGGGAAGGCCAGGGACAGCGCGAGCAGGACGGCGGTCAGCGTCGCGGCGAGCAGCTCCACGGGGGCGAGGTCGAAGGACATGCCCCTATGCTCGCCCCTCCTCGGCCTCCGGGGGAGCGAGTCGGCGGGATCGGTCGGCGAGGTGCCAGGACCACAGCAGCGCGCCGACGATCACGCAGCCGAGCGCGGCCACGGCGAGCACGGTGAGGCTGCCCGAGATCAGCGGGGCGATCACCCCGGACAGCAGCGCGTTCATCACGAGGGTGAAGAAGGTGCCCATGGACGCGGCGGCGCCGCGCTGGTGCGGGAACAGCTCGAGGATCTCCAGCTGCATCGGGGCGAAGAACAGCGAGGCGGTGAAGGACATCAGCGCCGGGCCGACGAGCACCGGCAGCAGCGTGATGTCGAGTCCGCCGGCGGGCTCGGGGGCCAGCAGCACGAGCACGAGGTTCAGCACGCTCGTGGCGAGGGTGCCGAGATAGCCGATGGTGATCAGCCGGGTGCGGTCCATGACGTCGGCCGCGCGGCCGACCACGAGGGAGCCGGCCATCATCCCGATGATCAGCGGCGCGAAGAGCACCCAGAAGTCCTGCTCCCCGAGGCCCAGCAGGCGCACCACGATGATCGGCGCGCCGGCGACGAACACGAAGTGGGCGGCGAAGCCGAAAGCGGTGCCCAGCGCGATCCGCAGCATCATCGGGGAGCGGCCCACCTCCCACAGGGAGCCGACGACGGCGCCGACGCGCAGCGGGATCCGCGACTCCTTCGGCAGCGACTCGGGCATCAGCGCGGTGAGCACGAGGACGAGCACGCCGTAGAGGCCGACGGCGGCGAACACCCAGCGCCAGTCGCCGAGCAGCAGCAGCCACCCGCCGAGCACCGGCGCGATCACGGGCGAGAGCGCGAAGATCATCATGATCCGGGCCATGAGCCGCTGCGCCTCGGCACCGGAGAACAGGTCCCGCACCACCACGCGGGAGACGATCGTGGCCGCGCCCGCGCTGACGCCCTGCAGGATCCGCAGCGCGATCAGCGCCCCTAGACCGGTGGCCAGGACCGCCCCGAACATCGCCACGATGTAGATCGCGAGGCCCGCGAGCATGACCCGCTTGCGGCCCAGCGCGTCCGAGAGCGGGCCGTGGAACACGCTCATCACGGCGAAGGACGCGAGGTAGACGCTGATCAGCTGCTGGAGGGCGACGTCGGAGGCGCCGAACTCCTCGCCGATCTGCGAGAACGCGGGGAAGACGGTGTTGATGGTGAAGGGACCCAGCATGCCGAGGGCTGCGAGGGTGAGCGTGATCCGGGCGCCGGCGGTGCGTCGAGGGGGAAGGGTCAGGGTGGTCGCGGGTTCCCCCGCCGGGGCGCTGGTCACCATGGCATCCTAGTAGCGCTTTCCCATACCGGCCAGGACCGTCCGAAGGGTGCCCATGGAGCGCATGATCCGCCGATGACCTCGGCCGACGAGGCGCAGGGGGCGACCGGCGGAGGCCTCCCCCGTCGTGTCCTGCTCTGGCTCGCCGTCGCGACCTTCACCACCGGCATCGACGGCTACGTGCTGGCCGGCCTGCTGCCGGACATCGCCGAGGACCTCGACGTCACCGCCGCCGCCGCGGGGCAGCTGGTGGCCGTCTTCGCGCTGACCTCCGCCCTCGCGGGCCCCGTGCTCGGGGCGGTGACCGGCGGGTGGGAGCAGCGCGGCACGATCATGGCGGCGCTGTCGGTGTTCGTCCTGGGGAACCTGGTCAACGCCGTGGCCCCGACCTACGCGGTCGCGATGGGCGGGCGCGTGGTCGCGGCGCTCGGAGGCTGTCTGCTGGGGGCCGCGGTGACCGGCTACGCGGTGCACCTGGTCGGGCCGCGCCACCGCGGCAGGGCCCTCTCCGTCGTGCTGGGCGGATGGATGACGGCGACCGCGCTCGGGGTCCCCGTCGGACTGCTCCTGGGGCAGTCGAGCTGGCGGTTCCCGCTCCTGATGGTCTCCGCCGTGGGACTCGTGGCGCTGGTGGGGATCGCGCGGCACCTGCCGCGGCTGCGCCATCCCGCCGCCTCCCTCGGCGAGCGGCTGCGACCGCTCACGCAGCCCCGCCTGGTGGGCGGTCTGCTCGTCTCCACGGGGGTGCTCTGCGCGAGCTACGCCTGCTTCACCTATGCGGTGCTGATCCTGGGCCCCGCATATCCCGCGAGCTGGATGATCATCGTGATCATGTGCGCGTACGGCGTGGCGAGCATGGCCGGCAACGCGCTGACGGGACGCCTGGCGGACCGCTTCTCCCCGGTGCGGGTGCTCTCCGCGATCCTCGCGCTGCTGCTGCTGAACGCCCTGTTCGGCACGCTGGCCCTGAGCGTCGCGGCGGCGGTGGCGCCCGCGGTGCTGGGCCTCGCGTGGTTCCTCGTCGCCGGGATCGGCAACGGCGGCCATGCGGTGCCCCAGCAGGCGCGGCTGGCCGCGATGGCGCCGTCGTCGGTGCCGGTGGTGATGGCCCTGAACGCGAGCGCGGTCTCGCTGGGCAGCGCGCTCGGCGGCGGGCTCGGGGGCGTGGCCCTGACCGCCGGCGCGAGTCCTTCCCAGCTCCCCCTGCTCTCCGCCGCGGTGCTCGCCGTGACGATCCCGCTGCACCTGCTGGTGGCACGGTCCGCACGGCGCGCCGCGCCCGAGGCGGGCGCCGCCTGACTCACCCCCGGTGCGCGAACAGGTCCCGCAGCAGCGCGATCTCGGCGAGGTGGTGGAGCAGCTCGCGGTGGATGTGGGCGACGAGGGTCGCGCGGGAGTACGCGGCGAAGGAGCCCTCGGCCTCGCCGACGGGGAGCTGCAGGTCCTCCTCGTCCCAGCCGCGCACGCCTTCGATCCAGCGCGCGTACTCGCGGTCGAGCTGGGCCAGCGCCTCCTCCGCGGTCGCGGCGTACTCCCAGCTCATGTAGTCCGCGGGCGGGCCCCCGAAGTGCGAGTGGCTGCGCATGGCGAGCACTCCCACGACGACGTGGCCCAGCCGCCAGGCGATCGTGGTGAACGGGGCGGGGTCCGGCTCGGGCGCCTCGAAGTCGATGACCATCGCCCCCGATCCGCCCTGGATCGAGGTCGGGGGGGGCAGCTCGGCGGGGGTGCGGGGATGGACGGTCCAGATGTCGCCGTCGCCGGTGGGGTCGTAGACGTACTCCTCGTCGGTGAGCCCCTCGAGCCGCGGGCGCATGAACTCCCGCATGTGGTACTCGATCTGGTCCACCAGGACGGTGGGCAGGTCACCGTCGAGACCGCGGGGTGCGGTGGTGTCGTCGCTGGTCATGACGCTCCTTCGTGTCTGGTGCGGGGATGCCGGGCGGGTCACCAGCCGGCGGGCGGCCACTCCTCGCCGGCGGCGAGGGCGTTGAGCTCGTAGGCCCCCTTCCCGTCGATGCTCTCGCGCAGGATGTCGGCGTGGCCGGCATGGCGTGCGTTCTCCTCGATCTGGTGCAGGGCGTACCAGCGCAGGGTCCAGGTGGTGCGACCCTCGAACCAGGGCGCGTCGGGAACGGGCGCGAGGAGGTCGAGGTCGGCCTCCCGGATCGCGGTCGCGAGCTCCTCCCCCACCTGGTGCAGCTCGGCGATGAGCGCGTCGGGGGTGTCCTCGGGGCGCAGCGCCTCGGGGGCGAGGCCGCCCTCGGCCTGGAGCTGCTGAGGGGTGCGCTCGGGGTCGCTGCCCGGCCCGGGAGCGGCCGCGATGGACAGCGCCGCGCCGCCCGCGATGAGCAGCACGTGGCGGGCGAGCGCGCCGAGGCTCATCCCGGACGCGCTCGGGATCCGTGCGAGCTGCTCCTGGTCGAGGCCGTGCAGAGCCGTGGCGACCTGCTCGATCTGCTGCTGGGCGAAGGTGGCGAGGCTGTCGCGCTCGTCGGTGGTCTCGGCGGTCAGGAAGGGCATCGGGATCGTCTCCTCAGTGGCTCGGCGGCCGTGGTGGGCGAGTCGGATTCCCGACCCGTCACGACCTTCCGCCGCTGTGCGGACAGATCCTGTCCGCGAACCGGGGCAGACTGTGTGCTCCCAGGACGAGGAGGCGCGATGAGCGACGTGACCACGAGGGCGCTGCGGCTGCTGGCGCTGCTGCAGTCGCGCTCGGTGTGGACCGGGCCGGAGCTGGCCGAGGAGATGAGCGTGACGTCGCGGACCGTGCGCCGGGACGTGGACCGGCTGCGCCGGATGGGCTACCCGGTGCTGACCTCGGCCGGGCACGGCGGCGGCTACCAGCTCGGGGCGGGCAGGGCCCTGCCGCCGCTGCTGCTGAGCTCCCCGGAGGCGGTCGCGGTCGCCGTCGGTCTGCGCCTCGCCGCCGCCTCGGGGCTCGAGGGCCTGGACGAGGAGGCGCTGCGGGCGCTCGCGGCGCTGGACCGGATCCTGCCGGCCCCGGTGCGGGCGGAGGTCGGTGCGGTCGCCGACGCGATGGGCGTCATCTCCCGCCATGCCCCCGCCGCCCGCTCCGAGGTGCTCCTGACGCTGGTCACCGCGGTGCGCGACGCGGTGAGGGTGCGAGTGGACTACGAGCGCGCCGATCGGGAGCGGTTCGAGCGGCGCCTCGAGCCGCGCCGGGTGCTGTCGGTGGAGGGTCGCTGGTACCTCTTCGCCTGGGACCTGGACCGGGAGGACTGGCGCACCTTCCGCCTTGACCGGATGCATGCGGTGCATCCCTCGACGCTCCCGATCGCCGAGCGCCCCACCCCGGACATCGAGGCCGCGGTGCGGGAGTCGATCACCGTCGGCGGCTATCGCGCCGCCTGCACGGTGCGGATCCTCGCCCCGTACGCGCAGGTCGCACCCTGGGTCTCGGCGCGGACGGGCACGCTCGAGGCCGACGGCGAGGAGGCCTGCGTGCTCCGCGCCGGCTCCGACGAGCTGACCTGGGTGGCGCTGCACCTGGCCCGGCTCGGGGTGCCGGTGGAGGTCCTCGACCCTCCCGAGCTGCTCGAGGAGATCCGCAGGATCGGCCGGTGGGCGGCGGCCTCCGGACCGGGGACCGACCGGCCTGTCCGCCCTCTGTGACCGGCGACGGCGGAGTCCTATCCTGGTGATGCTCCCCGGGGGAGGGCAACAGGTCGCTCTCCCCGCGACGGACCGGACCGCCCCGATCGGACTCGATGCGCCATGTCCCTGCGCCGCTCCACGCCGCTCCTCGCCCCGCCCCGACGCCCGGCGCGGGCCGTGCGCACCCTCGCGTGCGCCGCGCTGCTGCTGGGCGGGGCGCTCACCGGATGCGCCGAGGAGGCGGCCGACGAGGAGCCGTCGGCCCCCGCGCCGACGATCGCGGTGCGTCGGGCCGCGCCGCAGGAGGTGCCCTCGGCCGTGGGCGGGGACCCCGAGGAGGTCCCGAGCACGGCAGGGCTGGGCGCTCCCGTCCCGGACGAGGAGCCGCTGACCCGCACGAAGGTGCACGTGATCTGGCCCGACGAGAGCTGGGAGATCGCGGACCTGCCCGGGGACGCCTGCGCCGGGAGCCTGCCCACCGGCACCGACTGGGCTCTCGGCGAGGACTTCTTCCGCTGCGGGAGCGCGCACAAGCGCCTGCTGGTGTGCCGTGCGGTCGAGGGCGGAGAGCCCGGGGAGGCGCTGTGCGTGCGCGACCCGCTCACGCGCTCCGCGGCCCGGATCCGCTCGACGATGCTCATGGGCTACACCGCCCACGCCTCCGAGATGCCGAACCCGCTGGTGGTGGTGCTGGCCGACGGGACCCAGTGCGGGGCCGTGCCGCGCGACGACGTCGAGCACCGCGCGGGCAGGCAGTCCTGGATCCACTGCGGCGGGAGCGCGGCGCTGCTGCTGGACCAGTCCACCGCGACCGTGTACTTCGATCACGAGGAGCCGGTGTGGACGGCGGAGCTCGAGGTGCACGGGAGCGATCCGCAGAGGGTCGAGGTGCGGGAGGTGCTCTACGCGGGAACGCCCGAGGACCTGCGGGAGTGGGGCTTCACCATCGGCCTCGACGCCGACCGGACACCCTGACGGCCGCGACCGGGGATCAGGGGATGAGCAGGCCGATCGCGGCGAGCACGGTCAGGGCGAGCACCAGCTTGTCGAACACGGACTGCGGGATCCGCCGGGCGACCTTCGCGCCCGCGTAGGCGGCCACGAGCACGACGGGCACGAGCAGCACGTCCATCGCGAGGGTCTCGACGGTGAACAGGCCCAGGCCCGCGGAGAAGGGCAGCTTGAACAAGTTGATCACCGCGAAGAACCAGGCCGAGGTGCCCAGGAAGGTCAGCACCGGCATGCGCATCATCAGCAGGTACAGCGACATGACCGGCCCGGCGGCGTTGGCGACCATCGTGGTGAACCCGCCGAGCAGACCGTAGCCGATCCCCTGCGCGGTCGCGGCGGCGCCGGCGCGGCTGCCGGTCTCCTCCTCGGCGCCGGTCGCGGGCGGGGCGTGCGGGTCCGCGGCGCCGACGGCGGCACGGCGCGCGGCGCGCAGTCGGCGGGTCACGGTGAGGATGACGAGCACCAGCAGGATCAGCCCGATGGTGACGCGCACGGTGGTGTCGTCGACCGCGGCGAAGAAGAACACCCCGAGGATCACGCCGACCATCGCGCTCGGCAGCAGCCGCACGAGGGTGCGCCAGTCGGGTTCGCGCCGGTAGACCCACAGCGCCGTCATGTCGCCGACGATGAGCAGCAGCAGGAGCGCGGCCGTGGACTCCTTCGCGGGCATGGCCAGCGCGAACGCTCCCGCGGCAAGGGTCCCGGCGCCGGGCAGCGCAGTCTTCGAGAAGCCGACGATGAGCGCGCCGAGCACCACCAGCAGCCAGGAGGAGGCGCTGAGGTCGGGGAGCAGGGCGAGGAGGTCGGGCACGGAGAGCGAACCTACCAGCGCACAGCTCGGACGGGCAGGACGGTCCGGCTCCGGGCGGGGCTGCCCTTCGCGGGGCGGCGGAGACGCGGGTCAGGACGGGCTGTCGAGCCTCAGGTGGAGCAGCGGGTAGGGTCGGCCGGCCTCGTCCGTGTCGCTGCGACCGACGACCTCGAACCCTCGGTGAGCGTAGAAGCCCGCAGCCGCGACGTTCTGCTCGTTGACATCCACGTCCCTGACTCCGTGCTCCCTGATCGCATGGTCGAGGAGCGCCGTGCCGATTCCGCCGCCGCGCTGCGTCGCCTCGACGAACAGCATCTCCAGCGTTCCGTCGAGCACGCCCGAGAATCCCACCGGCCGACCATCACGCACCGCGACCGAGAGCACGACTGCCGGGAAGTAGTCGGACTGCAGCCTGGACTCGATCTCGTCTCGATCCGCGTCCGCGAGGAAGTCGTGCGTGGCCTCCACGGCCCCGCGCCAGATCGCGGCGAGCGCCGGGTGCTCCGCCGGCCCGGTCGCCGGCCGAATGCTCAGCGCGGGCGGGGTGGACTCCTCCTGAGCCGAGGTCAGCCGATCCATGCGGTGTCCACCTCTCCTCCGTCGGCCGCAGCGCGCAGCGCCCCGACGACGAGTGCCATCGCGCAGGCGCCGGGGTCCATGACGCCCTTCGCGCTGTCGCCGACGTAGCTGGCGCGGCCGCGCCGAGCGGTGAGCTCGGCGGTGCCCTTCGCGGCGTCGACGGCGGCCCGCTCGGCGGCGGCGAACGCCTGACCTGCATCGGCTCCGCCGGACCCGGCCGCCTCCCGCAGCGCGCCCACGGCCGGGGCGAGGGCGTCGACCATGGTCCGGTCGCCCACCTCGGCCTCGCCGTACTTCTGGATCACGGCCTGCCCGGCCTCGAGCGCCTCGGCGAGCTGGGCGAGGGTGGGCACCGTCCCCTCCCCGGCGGGATCCTCGGCGCCGGCCCTGGCGAGCTCGCGGTAGAACATGCCGAACAGGGGCCCGGAGGTGCCGCCCACGCCGAGCCAGGCCCGCGACATGGCGGTGACGGCGCCGCGGTGGTCGGCGGGCTCGCCGCCCTCGAGCTCGCGGCCGAGGTTCTTCATGGCGGTGCGGACGTTGTCGCCGAAGTCCCCGTCGCCGGCGCGGCGGTCGAGGTCCCCGAGCGCGGGGGCGGCGGCCTCGAGGGCGTCGCGCAGGGTCGTGACGAATGCCGGGCCGAAGCCGTCGGGCAGGGTGCTGTCGGTCATCGCGGTGCTCCTCACCAGGTCAGGGCAGGGGTCGAGACGGGGGCGTCCCAGAGGCGGCGCAGCTCCTCGTCCAGCGGCATCAGCGTCAGGGAGATGCCATGCATGTCCAGGCTCGTCACGTACGAGCCGACGAGGCTGCGGCCCACGGAGAGGCCCGCCTCGTCGAGGCGGTGGTGGAGGCGGCGGGCGACGAGGTTCAGCTCGAGCGGGTAGGCGCCGCCGAGGCCGTTGACGATCGCGAGCACCTCGTCGCCGCGGCGAAGGCCCAGCTCCTCCAGCAGCGGGTCCAGCAGCAGGTCGGTGAGGCCGTCGGCGGTGGTGAAGGGGACGCGGCGGGCGGCGCGCTCCCCGTGGATGCCCACGCCCAGCTCGACCTCGTCGTCCCCGAGCGTGAACTGCGGCTCCTCGTCCCCGGGGTGGGTGCCGGCGGCGAGAGCGAGGCTCATGGTGCGGGCGGAGGCGGCGACGCGCCTGCCGATCTCCGCGACCGCGGCCAGGTCCTGGCCCTCCTCGGCGGCGGCCCCGCACACCTTCTCGACGATCACGGTGGCGGCGGTGCCGCGGCGGCCAGGGCCTCCCCCGTCTGCCGACTCGGTGGCGAGATCGTCGTCGACCAGCACGATCTCGGTGGCCACCTCGTCGTCGCCGCTGATCTCGCCGGCGATGCGGAAGTTCAGCACGTCGCCGGTGTAGTTCTTGACGATCTGGACCACGCCGCGGCCGGAGTCCGCGGCCTTCGTGGCCTCGAGGACCTGCAGCGCGGTGGGGCTGGCGAACACGGCGCCGGCGACCGCGACGTCCAGCATCCCGGGGCCGACGAACCCGGCGTGCAGCGGCTCGTGGCCGGAGCCGCCGCCGGAGACCAGCCCCACCTTGTCCTTCGCCGGCTCGGCACGGTGCACGAAGCGGTGCTCGGCATCGAGGTCGAGGCGGCCCGGATGGCTGAGGACGAAGCCCTCCAGCGCCTCGGGGACGACCTGGTCGGGGTCGTTGACGATGCTGCGTCGCATGGCGGTCCTTCCGACGGGCGGATGCTCGCTGACGACCCTAGCCCGAGCCGCGCCGCGCCACGCCGGGAGCGGCCGGTCCGGTGGTCCTAGGCGGCTCGTCTGCACGAAGGGGCGTCAGGCGGCACGCCGGCGAGCTGAGCGCCGCGCCGTGCCGCCTGGCGCCCCTTTCTGTCGGTTACCCCTCAGCTCACCGCTCGCGCAGCCGGCCCACCGCGACCTGGTCACCCCTCCGCCGCCTCGCCCCCGCCGTCGGACGGAGCGCCGGCAGGAGGCTGCCCTCCCTCGCCGGGTCCGCCCTCGGGCGGGGTGCCGCCGGGCCCGCCCTCCCCGCCGGCCATCCCGCCGGCCTCCGGCTCGGTGGTGGTGTCGATCGGGACGTCGAGCGAGAAGGCGTAGCCGGTCTCGAGGTCGCCGGAGAGGCTCGCGAGCTGCTGCTCGTAGCCGTCGGAGAAGATTCCGTCGGTCTCGAGGGTGAGCTGGGCGAGGTTCTCGGCGCTGCCCGCGTACTCGCTGCGCTCGTAGACGCCGTTCGCCTCCACCTCGGGCAGGGCGATCTGCGAGGTGAGGATGGCGTTGGCCGCATCGACGATCGACTCGGCGTCGGGGAACACCTCGAAGTGGAGGTGGGGCCAGCGGCCGGCGTAGCAGCCGGGGAAGATCGAGCTGAAGGTGACCTTCCCCTGCGCGTCGGCGATCTGGACGCCGCGGAGGTAGGTCTCCTCCTCCACGCCCTCGGAGTACATCGAGTACTGCCCGGCCGCATCGCACTGCCACAGGTACACGGCCGCGCCCTCCATCGGCACGTCGCCGCCGGCCATGTCGATGATGTTCAGGGTGACGTCCAGCGGGACCCCCTCGGCGTTGGTGCCTCCGTCGATCGAGGAGCGGATGTCGGAGCGCTCCACGCCGCTGGTCTCGAGCACGTCGGCGCCGTTGGAGCCGTCGCCCGGGTAGGGGCCGGCGGTCTCGCCGGGCATCTCGGTGAGCTCGGACGACGAGCTGCCTGCGCCGCCGCTGTCGCTCGCCCCTCCCCCGTCGCTCGCGGCGCTGCCCGAGCTGCTCGTGGAGCCGCCGGTGCAGGCGGCGAGGACGGCGGCGACGCTGCCCGCCCCGAGCATGCCGAGAGCGCCGCGGCGGGAGACGAGGGTGCCGACGTCGAAGGCGAGGCCCTGGTCCTCGACGTCCTCCTCGGGGTGGTGAAGGGGTCGGCCCTCGAAGCTGCTGCGGGGTGCGTCGCCCTGGGGCACGGCGTCGGGGTCGTGCTCGCCGCCGTGCTCACGTGCCTCGGGGTAGGCGCGACCGACGGGTCGGGGATCGGTGGTGTCCATGACGGGTCCTCTCGGTGTCCTGTGGTCGAGCCGGAAACGTAGAGACGCAGGCTGTGGAGCCGCTGTCACCCTTCCGTGACATTTCGGAAGGGTGGCGGGGAGCCGGCTGGGAGCGGTGGCCGATGCCGCCCGGGACGGCGCCGACGGCTCGGGCCGCGCGAGCCCCTGCTCGTCGGCCCTGACCTGCGGCGGTGGTGCGGTCGCCGTCGGCCGTGGACTGCGGCGGCGGGACGGTGGAGGTCGCGCCCGAGGGCCGATCGGGGCCGGACGTGCTGTGACGCAGACCGCCGCCGGGCGGGCGCGGGTGCACGGTCGCGGCGGATCTCGTACGGTGCGGAGCATGCGACTGCTGCTCCTCCGACACGGCCAGACCCCCTCCAACGTCGAGGGGATCCTCGACGCCGCCTATCCCGGACCGGGGCTGACCACGCTCGGCCACGCCCAGGCCCGTGCGGTCCCCGCCGCGCTCGCGGGCGAGGACATCGCCGCGATCCACGTCTCCCGCCTGCTGCGCACCCACGAGACCGCTGCCCCGCTCGCCGCCGCCCGCGGGCTCAGCCCCCGCCTGACCGAGGGGATCGAGGAGATCCGTGCCGGGATCCACCAGGGTCGGCAGGATGCGGAGGCCGTCGACGCCTACCAGGACACCCACCATCGCTGGAGCGCGGGCGACCTCGAGGACGGGCTGCCGGGCGGCGAGACCGGGCGCGAGTTCTGGGACCGCTGGACCGGGGCGCTGCGTCACATCGCGGACCAGCACGCCGAGGACGCGACCGTCGTCGTGGTCAGCCACGGCGCCGCGATCCGCGTGTTCGCCTCCGTGGCGGGAGGGCTCGGCGCGGCGTCGCTGTCCGAGCGGCCGCTGTACAACACGGGCCTGGTCACCCTGGTCGGCAGCCCCGCGTCGGGCTGGCGCGTCGAGGACTGGGTGAGCAGCCCCGTTGGCGGCGAGCACCTGCTGCGCGATGCCGAGCACGACGTGACCGCCGACGCCGCGGCCGACGCGAAGGCCTGATCGGGCCGGCGGCCGACGCGCCGACGTTCCCGCGGGAACGGCCGACGGCGGACGATCGCCCGCCGCGGGGGGCTCAGGCGCCGCAGGTCACCGCGCCGTCGGCCAGTCCAGGCGCTCCGTCTCCGGCCCCTCGTAGGGGGAGTCCCCGTACTCGGCCTGCAGCTGCGCGGTGAGCTCCTGCATCGCGGCGAGCTGCTCGGCGTAGGCGGGGTCGGCGGCGACGTTGGTCATCTCGCGCGGATCGGCGACGAGGTCGTACAGCTCGTCCTCGACGGGCATGATCCGGTCGGAGGAGCCGGGGCTGCCGAGCCCGTCGTTGTAGTAGCGGATGTACTTCAGCTCCGGGGTGCGCACGCCGTAGTGGGCGGGGGCGTGGTGCTCGGGGTCGTCGTGCTCCCAGTAGCGGTAGTAGACGGCCTGGCGCCAGTCCTCGACCCGTTCGCCCCGCAGCTGGCGCAGGATGCTGCGGCCCTGCTGCGCCGGGAGCGCCGAGGGGTCCACCCCCGCGGCCTCGAGAAGGGTCGCGGCGATGTCGATGTTCGAGGTGATGTCGGTGACGCGGAGGCCGGCGGGGATCCGGGCGGGCCAGCGCAGCAGCATCGGCATGGTCAGGGACTCGTCGAGCATCAGGCGCTTGTCGAACCAGCCGTGGTCGCCGAGGAAGAACCCCTGGTCGGAGGTGTAGATGACGAGGGTGTTCTCGTCGATCCGGTTCACCTCGAGCCAGCTGAGGATCTCCCCCACCGAGTCGTCGACGGCCTGCACGCAGCGGAGGTAGTCGCGCATGTAGCGCTGGTACTTCCACGCCGACCTCGCACGGCGCGCGGCCTGGTCCTCCCCCTCGAGCTCGGCCGGCAGCTCGTCCTTGTAGTCGCTGGGGCGCAGGTCGTCGAGCTGCATCGCCACCTCGCGCACCACCTGGGCACGAGTGGCGTGCTCATCGTCCATCGTCTCGGGCCGAGGGATGGTGCCGGGCTCGTAGAGGTCGCCGTAGCGGGGGTGCGGGATCCACGGCCGGTGCGGGGCCTTGTGGTGCACCATCAGGCAGAACGGCGTCTCGGGGTCGCGGCGCTCGAGGAAGCCGATGCTCTGCTGGGTGACGATGTCGGTCGCGTAGCCGCTCAGCCGCTCCTCGCCGTCCGGGCCGATCATCACCGGGTCCACGTACTCGCCCTGGTCGGGGAAGATCCGCCAGTCGTCCACGCCGCGCGGCAGCGCCCGCTCGGAGGTGCCCAGGTGCCATTTGCCGTACAGCGCCGTCCGGTAGCCGCACTCCTGCAGCACCTCGGGGAAGGTGGCCACCCGGTGGTCGAACTCGGAGTAGATCGAGCAGGCGCGGTTGATGTGGCTGTAGGTGCCGGTGAGGATCGAGGCGCGCGACGGCGTGCAGATCGAGTTCGTGCAGTACAGGGCGTCCATCCGCGCGCCCTCCGCGGCGAGGCGGTCCATGTGCGGGGTGGTGTTCACACGGCTGCCGTAGGCGGAGATCGAGTGCGCGGCGTGGTCGTCGGAGAGGATCAGGACGATGTTCGGGCGGGTCATGCGGGAGCCTCCTGGCGCGGCGGGGTCACCATCGCGGATGGATGCTGTCCCGCAGCAGGGCGTCGTACGTCTCGTGCACGGCCGCGTCGAACCGGGCCAGGAGGTCCTGCGTCGCGGCCGAGGGCGCGGAGCCCGCGGCGGCGTTCGCCCGGGCCTGCTCACCGCTGCTCGCGCCGGGGATCACGGCGGTGACGCCGGGCTGCGCGAGGATCCAGCGCAGGCTCGCCTCGGGCAGGGCCATCTGCCCGTCGAGCGCCTGCTCGAGCCGGGCGACGGCCTCCAGGCCCGTCGCGTAGTCGACGCCGGAGAAGGTCTCGCCCTGGTCGAACGCCTCCCCGTGGCGGTTGAAGCGGCGATGGTCGTTCGCGGCGAACTCGCTCGTCGCGGAGAACTTTCCGGTGAGCAGCCCGGAGGCCAGCGGGACGCGGGCGATGACCGCGACGCCCCGGTCCTGCGCGAGCGGGAGCACCTCGTCCAGGGGCTTGAGGCGGAAGGGGTTGAGGATGATCTGGAGCGAGGCGAGGTGCTCGCGATCGAGGCTGATCAGAGCCTCCTCGCAGGTCTCGACGCTCACGCCCCACGCGGCGATCCGCTTCTCCTGGACCAGGGTGTCGAGCACCTCGAACACCCGGTCGTCGCGGTAGACCGCCGGAGGCGGGCAGTGCAGCTGCACCAGGTCCAGGGTGTCCATGGCGAGGTTCTGCCGCGACCGCTCCACCCAGCCCCGCAGCGCCTCCTCGGTGAAGGACTCCGGGGCGAAGGGGTCCGCGCGCCGGGACGCCTTCGTGGCGAGGAACGGCAGGCCCCCGGCGGGGGTGCCGTCGGCCGCGAGGCGGGCGCGCATCCCCCCGACGAGTCGCTCGCTGCGGCCGTCGCCGTAGACGTCGGCCGTGTCGAAGAGGGTCACCCCGGCCTCGAGGGCCGCGCCGAGCACCTCCTGGGCGGCGTCATCGCCGACCTCGCCCCAGTCCGCGCCGATCTGCCAGCAGCCCTGGCCGATCACGGACAGCGGGCGGCCGAGGCGGGCAGGGGTGCGGTGCTGCATGGACATCGTCGACCTCGCGTTCTCCGGCCCGCCCCTCGACGGGCGGCGCTCGGGAGAGAGTCTTCCAGACCGGGAGGCGTGCTCCCGCGCCGCCCCGGCCGGCGCCCGTGGCCGCGGCCTCAGCCCACCGGCAGCGCGAGGGCGGCGCGAGCCTGCCGGAACCGCGCCGCGGCCACGGCGATCACCGCCGGGTGGTCGCCGAGCGGGGCGGCGACGAGGTCCGCGCCGCAGCGGTCGACGAGGCCCGCGAAATGCCCCGGCGCGAGGACGTAGCTCGCCGCGATCACACGGCGGGCTCCCGCCGCTCGGGCCGCGGAGACGGCCTCGGGGAGGGTGGGCGCGCAGCCGGCGCCGTAGCCGGTCGTGACGGGGGCGGGCAGTCGCGCGGCGAGCAGGTCCCGCATCCGCTCCACGGCGCGGGCGGCGGCCGGGTCGGTGGAGCCGGCGGCGGCGAGGACCACATGATCGCCGGGTCGGTGCCCGGCGTCGCCGCCGCTCACCGCGGCCAGTCGGTCGCGCAGGGCCCGCACGAGCAGCTCGTCGGGGCCGAGGGGGTCCGCGGCCGCGGCGCCGGGATGCGGGGCGACGGCGGCGGCGATGTCGACGGAGGTGTGGAAGCCGGTCGAGAGCAGCAGCGGCACCACCACGACGGGCCCGCGGGCGGCGGCTTCGGCGACGACGCCCGCGACCTCGGGCTCCTCGACGTCCACGTACGCCTCGCGGACCTCGGCCTCCGGGACGGCGACGGCGAGCGCGGCACGGATCCGGGCGATGACGGTGCGTCCGGCCGGGGAGCGGGTGCCGTGGGAGCAGGCGACCAGGGTGGTCATGGGGCGTCCTCCTGGTGGGGGGCGTGCCGGTGGGGGTCGGCGGGGTCGTAGTGCTGGATCACGGCGCGCACGAGGGCGCCCATCCGGCTGCGGGCGGGCAGCAGCGCGGGGAGGCCGCGTGCCTCGAGCGGGCCCGCGGTGAGGGGGCCGACGGCCGCCATCAGCAGGCGACCGGTGCGGGCGTGCTCGGCGATGCCGGGCAGGGCGTCGGCCCGTTCGGCGGCGGCCAGCCAGTTCTCGGTGCCGGGCGCGGCGGTGAACAGCACCGCGTCCACCTCGCCGGCGGCGGCGTCGAGCACGGAGCGGTGCACGGCCGCGGGGTCGCGCGGCGGTCCCCAGCGGTAGACGGTCAGGGCCGTGACCTCCGCGCCGGCGCTCTCGAGCGCCTCGTCGAGGCCGTCGGCGCCGGAGCCGTGGTGCTGCACGGCGGCGCGGATCCCGCGCAGGTCGCGGCCGGCGAGGTGGTCGATGATCTCGGCGGAGGTGCCGTCGGCGGCGACCCAGTCGACGTCGAGGCCGACGGCCTGCGCGGCGCCGCGGGCCTTGGGGCCGCGGGCGAGGACGCGGGTGCCGGCGAGCGCGGTGCGCAGGGCGGGGGCGATGCCGGCGGCGTCGGCGGCCTCGAACCAGCCGCGCACGCCCACGCCGGTGGTGGCGACCAGCAGCTGGGGCGGGTGCGCGATGAGCTCGGCGGTGCGGGCCAGCAGCAGCGGGTCGTCGACGTGCGGGATCATGCTCATGGCGGGGGCGTGGCGGATCTCCGCGCCGTGGCGGGTCAGCGCGGCGGCGAGCTCGCCGGCCCGGCGGTCGAGGGCCAGGACGAGGCTTCGGCCGGCGAGCGCGGAGGAGAGCCGGGCGGGGGCGCTCACGCCCCGGGTCCCGCGACGGCGGCCAGCGCGGGGAGGCCCGCCCCGAGCGCCGCGGGCAGGTCCCCGAGCAAGCCGGGCCGGGCGACCTCGCCGATCACGATCACGGCCGGGCTGCGCACCTCGGCGTCCTCCGCGGCGCGCACGGCGCGGTCGAGGGTGGTGAGGGTGGTGCGCTGGCGCGGGGTGTGCCCGTTCTCGATGATCGCGACGGGCCGCCGACCCGGCACGCCGTGGGCGCGGGCGGCCGCGACGAGCGCGGGCAGGGTTCGCACCCCCATCAGCACCACGGTGGTGACCTCGTCGTCGGCGAGTGCGGCGAGGGTCGCGCGGGACGGCCCGCGGGGCCCGGCGGCGTCGTGGCCGCTGACCACGTGCACGCCCGCGGCGGTGCCGCGGTGGGTGACCGGGATCCCGGCGGCCTGGGGCACGGCGAGGGCGCTGGAGATCCCGGGGACCACCTCGACCTCGATCCCCGCCGCCCGGCAGGCGAGCACCTCCTCCCCGCCGCGGCCGAGCACGAACGGGTCACCGCCCTTGAGCCGCACCACGGCGCGGCCTGCCCGGGCGTGCTCGACCAGCAGCGCGCCGATCCGCTCCTGCGGGACGGGGTGGTGCCCGGGGCGCTTGCCCACGTCGACCAGGAGCGCGTCGGGGCGCAGCTCCGCGCGGATCTCGGCGGCGGGGCCGAGCCGGTCGGCGATCACCACGTCGGCCGCGCGCAGGAGGCGCAGGGCGCGCACGGTGAGCAGGTCGAGCGGACCGGGCCCACCGCCGACGAGGGCGACGCGGCCCGGCGCGCGGGCCCCCGTGTCCTCGGCCGTCACCGCGCACCCCCGCGCAGCACGTACAGGGTCCCGTCGAGGGTCCGGACGGGCCAGACCCGCAGCCGCTTCACGGCCTTCCCGCGGGTGTCCACGCAGGTGCCCGAGCGCAGGTCGAAGACCTGCTTGTACATCGGGGAGGCGACGGTGGGGCGGCCGCCGCGGGAGCCGACGATGCCGCGGGAGATGACGTTCGCCCCCGAGTAGGGGTCGTGGTTGTCGACCGCGCGGACGTCCCCGCCCGGCAGCAGGAACAGGGCGACCTGCTCGGTGCCGAGGAGCGCGGCGCGGCCCCGCTCGACCTCGAGGTCCTCCAGCGGGCACAGCCGCTCCCAGTTCGCGGCGAGCTGCGGGGCGGTGGCGCGGCCGCGCCGGGCCCCGACGACGGGCATGGTGGTGAGGGTCGTGGTCATCGTCGTACCTCCAGGGTCGTGCCGGCGATCAGGACGCGGGCGTCGTCGCGCTTTTCGGGCCGGGCGGGGCGGAGCTGGCCGCGCTCGGGGATGTGGGCGAGGCCGGGGTCGGGGGTGGTGGGGGCGTTCACGAAGGAGCGGAAGCGGGCGAGCTTGGCGGGATCGGCCAGGGTCTCCGCCCATTCGTCGCGGTAGGTCGAGACGTGACGGGCCATGGCGGCGTCGAGGTCGGCGGCCAGGCCCAGGGAGTCCTCGAAGATCACCGCGCGCAGGGCGTCGATCCCGCCGTCGAGGGACTGGACCCAGGGCGCGGTGCGCTGGAGCTTGTCCGCGGTGCGGAGGTAGTACATGAAGTACCGGTCCAGGGTGCGGATCAGGGTGTCGTCGTCCAGGCCCTCGGCGAGCAGCTCGGCGTGGCGCGCGGTGGCGCCGCCGTTCCCGCCGACGTACAGGTTCCAGCCCTGGGCGGTGGCGATGATGCCGGCGTCCTTGGAGCGGGCCTCGGCGCATTCGCGGGCGCAGCCGGAGACGCCGAGCTTGAACTTGTGCGGGGCGCGCAGGCCCCGGTAGCGCAGCTCGAGCCGGACCGCCATGGAGGTGGAGTCCTGGACGCCGTAGCGGCACCAGGAGGAGCCGACGCAGGACTTCACGGTGCGCAGCGACTTGCCGTAGGCGTGGCCGGACTCGAAGCCGGCGTCGACCAGGCGCTGCCAGATCAGGGGCAGCTGCTCGAGGCGGGCGCCGAACATGTCCACGCGCTGGCCTCCGGTGATCTTGGTGTACAGCCCGAAGTCGCGGGCCACCTCCCCCACCACGATGAGTCCCTCGGGGGTGACCTCCCCGCCGGGCATGCGGGGGACCACGGAGTAGGTGCCGTCCTTCTGCAGGTTCGCCATGACGTGGTCGTTGGTGTCCTGCAGGGTCGCGTTCTCGCCGTCGAGCACGTGCTCCCCGCCGAGGACGGAGAGGATGCTGGCCAGGACCGGCTTGCACACGTCGCAGCCGCGGCCGCGGCCGAAGCGCTCGATGACGGCGCTGAAGGTGACCAGGCCCGAGACGTGCACGGCGTCGAAGAGCTGACGGCGGGAGAGGTCGAAGTGCTCGCACAGCCCGGTGGAGACGGCCTTGCCGAGCTTCGCGAGCTCGCCGGTGACCAGAGACTTCACCATGACGGTGCAGGAGCCGCAGGTGGCGCCGGCCTTGGTGCAGGCGGTGACCTCGGCGGCGTCGGTGCAGCCCTGCTCGCGCACGGCGTGGCGGATGGCGCCGGCGCTCACCGAGGAGCAGGAGCAGATGATCGCCTCATCGGGCAGCTCGGCGGTGGGGGCGGCGAGAGCGCCCGCGGGCAGGAGATGGGCGGCGGGGTCGCCGCCGAGGGGCCCGCCCACCAGGGGGCGCAGCGCACCGTACGCGCTCGCGTCGCCGACGAGCATCCCGCCGAGCAGGGTCTTCGCGTCGTCGGAGAGCACGAGCTTCTTGTGCACGCCGGAGACGGGGTCGGTGTAGACGACGTCGAGGGCGCCGGGGGTGGTGGCGAAGGCGTCGCCGAAGGAGGCGACGTCGACGCCGGAGAGCTTGAGCTTGGTGGACAGGTCGTAGCCGGCGAAGGTCGCGCTCCCGCCGAGGATCCGGTCGCTGACCACCTCGGCCATGGCGTAGCCCGGGGCGACCAGGCCCACGCACTGCCCCTCGAAGGCGGCGACCTCGCCGATCGCGTGGACGCGGGGGTCGGAGGTGGTGCAGCCCGCATCGACCTGCACCCCGCCGCGCTGCTCGCAGGCGAGACCCGCGGCGCGGGCGAGCTCGTCGCGGGGGCGCACGCCGACGGTGAGGACGACGAGGTCGGCGGGCAGCTCGGTGCCGTCCCGGAGGGCGACGGTCCCGACGGCGCCGTCGGCCCCGGGGAGGAGGGCGGTGGTGCGGGCCTCGGTGCGCACGGCGATGCCGCGGGCCTCGATGAGGCGGCGCAGCACCGCTCCGGCGGGCAGGTCCAGCTGCGCGGACATGAGCCGGTCGCTGGACTGGAGCACGGTCGCCTCGGCGTCCATGCCCTGGAGCGCGCCCGCGGCCTCGAGGCCGAGCAGACCGCCGCCGACGACCACCCCGCGCACGGGTCGGTCCAGCGACGCGGCCCGCTCCTGGACGTGCCGCCGCAGCGCCTCGACGTCCGCCAGGGTGCGGTAGACGAAGCTGCCGGGCAGCTCCACGCCCTCGACCGGGGGCCGGGCGGCGACCGAGCCGGTCGCGAGGACCAGGTGGTCGTAGGGGTGGGAGGCGCCGGAGGCGGTGGTGACGGTGCGGGCCTCGCGGTCGATCGCGGTGGCCGGGTCGCCCTCGTGGAGGGTGACGCGGGGGTCGGCGAAGATCGTGGCGGGGAGGGTGAGGTCCTCGGCGCTGTCCCCGTCGAAGTATCGGGTCAGGCCCACCCGGTCGTAGGGTCGGCGGGCCTCGTCGCCGAGGACGGTGATCGTCAGACCGTCGTCCGCGCGGGCGACCAGGGAGTCCACCAGCCTGTGCGCCGCCATCCCGGCGCCGATCACGACCACGCGGGTGCTCATCGGGTCGCCCCCGTCAGCGCGGGGGTCTCGGCCTCGGTGGGCGGCGGGGCGTCGGCCGACGGCGCGGTGGATGCCGTGGCCGCGGTCGAGTCGGCGGTGGTGGCCGCGGGCACAGAAGCCGCGTCGTCGGCGGCTCCCGCAGCGGCGGCCGCCGCCGTCGAGGGGACCGCCTCGGCCGTCGGGGCGCTGCGGCGGCGGTGGGCGAGATAGAGCGGCAGGCCCACGAAGGCCAGCCCGCCCACGAGGTTCCCGATCACGGTGGGGATCTCGTTCCAGATCAGGTAGTCCATGAGCGTGAAGTCCGCGCCGAGCAGCAGGCCGGAGGGGAACAGGAACATGTTCACGATGGAGTGCTCGAAGCCCATGTAGAAGAAGAGCATCACGGGCATCCACATGCAGGCGATCTTGCCGACGAGGCTGTCGGACATGAACGCGCCGACCACGCCGGTGGAGACCATCCAGTTGCACAGCACCCCGCGCACGAAGAGGGTGAGCATCCCGGCCGCGCCGTATTCGGCGTAGCCGACGGTGCGGCCGTGGCCGATCTCGGAGATCGCCTCGCCGACGGCGCTGGGCTCGGTGGCGAAGCCGTAGGTGAAGTAGATGGCCATGAGCACGGCGACGGCGACCGCGCCGATCAGGTTGCCGAGGAACACCAGGCCCCAGTTGCGCAGCATCGCCGGGAGGGTGACCCCGTCGCGGCGGGCGAGCCAGGCGAGGGGCACGAGGGTGAACACCCCGGTGAGCAGGTCGAAGCCCATCAGGTACAGCATGATGAAGCCGACGGGGAACAGCATCGCGCCGAGCAGCGGCTGCCCGGTCTGGGTGGAGACGGTGACCGCGAACGCGGCGGCCAGCGCCAGGATCGCGCCGCCCATGATCGCGCGGAGGATCGTGGTGCCGGTGGAGTAGGAGGCTTTCGCGGCGCCGGCGGCGGTGAGCCGGTCCACCAGGTCGGCGGGCTGGACGTAGGACATGGCTGCTCCTGGGACTCGGGGAGAGAGGTCATGTCCCGTGCGCCTGCAGCGGGGTGCGGCCATGGTGTCCGCTGGGTCGCCCGTCCCGAAGGCCGCGGGGGCGCCGTGACCTTCTCGTGATGCGAGGTCTCAGGGGTGGGCGGGGCGTGGGCTCCCCGCTGTTCTCGGCGACCGGGAAGAGGAACGGCACGTGAGGCGTTGATCCCGCGGGTGCCGGGCGTGCCGGCACCGCCCCTCGACGAAAGGCGCCCCATGCCCGTCCCGCTCTCGATCCTCGACCTCGCGACCGCCGCCCGGGACCAGTCCCCGGCCCAGGCGCTCGAGGGCACGGTCGCCCTGGCCAGGAAGGCGGAGGAGACCGGGTACGAGCGGGTCTGGTACGCCGAGCACCACAACATGGCGAGGATCGCCTCCTCCGCGACCTCGGTGCTCATCGCCCACGTCGCCGCGCACACCAGCACGATCCGGCTCGGAGCGGGCGGCGTCATGCTGCCCAACCATTCCCCGCTGGTGATCGCCGAGCAGTACGGCACCCTCGAGACGCTCCACCCCGGGCGGATCGACCTGGGCCTGGGCCGCGCGCCGGGCACCGACCAGCACACGATGCGTGCGCTGCGCCGCAGCGGCGCCTCCGCCGACTCGTTCCCCGAGGACGTCATGGAGCTGCAGGCCTACCTGCACGGACAGTCCCGGATCCCCGGCGTGGACGCCTACCCGGGCAAGGGCACCGACGTGCCGCTGTACATCCTCGGCTCCTCGCTGTTCGGCGCCGGCCTCGCCGCCACGCTCGGCCTGCCCTACGCCTTCGCCTCGCACTTCTCCCCCGGCGCCCTTCACGAGGCGATCGCGCTCTACCGCCGCGAGTTCCAGCCCTCCGAGCAGCTCGAGAAGCCCCACGTGATCGCCGGTTTCAACGTCATCGCCGCCGATGATCGGGCCGATGCCGAGCGCCAGCAGCAGGAGATGATGCGCAGCCGCGTCGCGCTCCTCCTGCGCCCGGGCACGGACTACACCGACGAGCAGGCCGATGAGCTGCTCGCCGCTCCCCAGGCCCAGCACCTGCACCAGATGGCGACCTACAGCGCCGTCGGCACCGCCGACGTGGTGCGGGACCAGGTCGCCGAGTTCGCCGAGGCCACCGGCGCCGACGAGCTGATCATCGCCCACCAGGGACCGCGGGTGGAGCAGCGGCTGCGGTCCGCCGAGCTGCTGGCGGAGGCGTACATGGGGTGAGGACCGCTGCGGGCATGCGCAGGGCCGGCCCGGCACCGGTGCTGATCGCGGTCCTGCCCCGGGGTCTCATCCGGCGCGGCCCCTCAGTCCTGCGCTCCCCCGAGGCAGTTGACCGTCCCGTGGACCACGACGTCGCCGATCTCGGCGGCGTCGAACTCGACCGCACCGTCCTCGGCGGTGATGCCCTCGGTCGAGCTGCTCTTCTCCGGCGCGCCCTCGCGCTCGAGCTTCACCATCGCGAACTCGCCGGGCGTTACCTCGACCAGCGGGAGCTCCTCGCCGTCCATCGTGAGAGTGAGGTGGCGGATCGGGCCGGGCTCCCCCTCGCAGCGCACCACCTCGGGGCTGAAGGAGATCTCCTCGCCGCCGTGCGTGATGGTCAGGGTGCCGGTCTCGTGGCCGGGCTGCGCAGCACCCTGGTCGGACGGCCCCTGCGGCGCCCCCGGCGAGGAGTCGCTCGCCTCGGTGCCTCCGCCGTCGCTGCTCGGAGCCGGGCCCTGTTCGGCGCCTGTGCAGGCGGCGAGGGAGAGGACGAGCGCGGCGAAGAGCGTGGCGGTGCGGGCGGGACGGGCGATGGTCATGCTCCATGGGTAGCACGGCGGTGTCGGTGGCCGCGAGCACGGGCTGCCTGGCCGGGCGGGAGTCACGCCGCAGGTCGCGACTCGGTCACGACGGGATCGACGACCGCCTGCGCGCGCCGCGCGCCGTACGATGCCGTGCGACCCCTCCCCCGGACACGCAGGAGCCTCCCCATGACCTGGACCCCCACCGCCGAGGACGACCGCCGCTTCCTCTCCCTCGCGATCGAGCAGGCGAGGACGAGCTGGGACGAGGGCGGCGTGCCGATCGGCGCCGTGCTCGTGCACGACGGGCAGGTGCTCGCCGCCGGGCACAACCAGCGCGTGCAGAAGGACTCCGCGATCCTGCACGGCGAGACCGACGCGATCGAGAAGGCAGGACGGCTGCGCGCGAGCGTGTACCGGGAGTCCGTGCTGTACACGACGCTGTCGCCGTGCATCATGTGCGCCGGCACGGCGATGCTCTACGAGATCCCGCGGATCGTGGTGGGCGAGAACCGCAGCTTCGAGATGTCCGAGGCGCTGCTGCGCGAGCGCGGCGTCACCGTGGACGTGCTCGACGACCCGGAATGCCTCGCGCTGATGGAGCGGATGATCGCCGAGCGGCCCGAGATCTGGAGCGAGGACATCGGGGTGGAGCCGGGCGAGCTGGGCGCGTCGGCCGACGGCGCGGACGCTGCCGGTGCCGGCGCCGAGGGCGAGGCCCGGTGACCGCCGCCGAGCTGCGCGAGGAGACGGGCGGCGAGCCCGTCGACCCCGACTACCCCGTCACCCCGGTCCCCCGCTCCGCGCGGCGCGGCGTCGTCTCGATCTCGGTGGTGCTGATCGGCTTCACCGTCTTCGCGCCGACGCTCATGGCCGGCGCCTCCATCGGTGCGGCCTTCCGCTTCTCCGAGTTCCTCGCGGTGCTGCTGGTCGGCTCGCTGGTGCTCGGCGCGTACGTCGCCGCGATCGGCTTCCTCGGTGCCCGCACGGGCCTGACCACGGTGGTCATGTCCCGGTACACCTTCGGCACCGCCGGCTCCAAGGTCGTCTCCGTGCTGCTGGGCGGCACGCAGATCGGCTGGTACGGGGTGGCCGTCGGCTCGATCGGGAAGATGACGGCGCTGGCCTTCGGCTGGGAGAGCGCCTGGGCGCCCGCGGCCGTGATGATCGCGGTCTCCGCGCTGATGATGCTCACGGCGCTGTACGGCTACGAGGGCATGTACTGGGTCTCCCTCATCTCGACCCCGCTGATCCTGGTTCTCGCGTTCTGGATCACCGGGCTCGCGCTCACCGAGGTGGGCGGGGTGCGCGGGCTCTTCGACATCGCCCCGACCACGTCCATGACCTGGGCCGCCGCGGTGACCACGGTGGTGGGCACCTTCGCCTCCGCCGGGACGCAGGCGGCGAACTGGACCCGGTTCGCCCGGCGCGGCCGCGACGCCGTGATCGCCTGCGCGATGGGCTTCGTGATCGGCAACGGGCTGATGGTGTTCTTCGGCGCCGTCTCCGCGCTCGCCTTCGGGGAGGGCGACTTCACGACCCTGCTGCTCAGCATGGGCATGATCGTGTGGGGCCTGTTCTTCCTGTTCGGGAACCTGTGGAAGTCCAACGCCGACGCCGCCTACGCCTTCGGCGTCGCCGGGGCCGAGATCGCGAACTCCACGCGCAAGGGCCCGTTCATCATCGGCGGCGTCGCGATCGGCACCGTCCTGGCGCTGGCCGGCGTGGAGGGCCACATCGTGGGGTACCTCAGCCTGCTGGGCGTGCTCATCCCGCCGCTCGGCGGCGTGCTGATCGGCGACTGGATCGCGCGCTGGCGCGCCGGGCAGCCGGCGCTGTCCACGCTCACCGAGAAGCTGCGCTGGCAGGCGCTCGTGCCGTATGCGCTCGGGTGCGCGGTGGCGTGGGTGAGCAATGAGCTCGGGATCGGGATCGCCCCGTTGAACGGGATCGTGGTGGCGCTGGTGGGGGCGTGGGTGCTGGGGCGTCGCAGCGGGGTCGGCCGCTGAGGGTGCAGGATGAGCGCATGAGAATCGCAGTGACAGGTGGCTCCGGCAAGCTCGGACGATCGGTGGTGCGCGACCTCCGCGACCACGGTCACCAGGTGGTGAACCTCGACCGGTCCGGCGAGCGCGGCCCCGGGTTCGTGCAGCTCGACCTGCGCGACGCCGGCCAGGTGCTCGATGCGCTCACCGGCATCGACGAGCAGGCCCCGGACGGCTTCGACGCGCTCGTGCACCTCAGCGCGATCCCCGCGCCGGGCCTCGCCGCGAACACGGCGACGTTCCAGAACAACCTGCTCAGCACCTACAACGTGCTCACCGCCGCGCTGAAGGCAGGGATCCGCGACGTGGTCACCGCCTCGAGCGAGACGGTGCTGGGCCTGCCCTTCGACACCCCGCCGCCGTACATCCCGGTGGACGAGGAGTACGAGGCCCGGCCCGAGTCCCACTACTCGCTCTCCAAGCACCTCGAGGAGCAGCTCGCGATCCAGCTGTGCCGCTGGCACGAGGATCTGAAGATCATCGCGCTGCGCTTCTCGAACGTCATGGACGAGGAGGACTACGCCGGCTTCCCCGAGTTCGATGCCGACGCCGCTGCCCGCCGGTGGAACCTGTGGGGCTACGTGGACGGTCGGGACGCCGCCCAGGCGGTGCGCCGCTCGCTCGATCACGACCAGGCCGGCTTCGACCGCTTCATCGTCGCCGCGGCGGACACCGTCATGACCCGCGACAACCGCGACCTCGTCGCCGAGCAGTTCCCGGGCGTCCCCGTGCGCGGGGACATCGCCGGCAACGGCACCCTGCTCTCGATCGACAAGGCCCGGCGCGTGCTCGGCTACGCGCCGGAGCATTCCTGGCGGTAGTCGCTCCGACGGCCGACGGGGGCGTGCTCCCGCTCGGCCTCCCGGCGACAGGCGCGGCGTCCTGCCCCCGCCCTCACCCCTCGGGGAAGAACCGCTCGCGCAGCAGCTCGGACTGCACGGCGTTCCTGTTCCGCCCGTCGAGGGCCTCGGCGATCTCGCGCGCGTCCTCGCGCAGCCGCGGCCCGCGCTCGTCGGCCGGCGCGTGGTCGAGCAGCACGCGCGCCGCCCCGGCGAAGGTGTCGAGATGGGTCGGATCGCCCGGGCTCGCATCCGCGAGCGCGGCGTCGACCACCCCTTCCAGCGCCCCCGGGACCTGGGTCGCGACCTCGAGCACCACCGATCGCGGCAGGTCCCCGAACTCCTCGACGTCCCGGTCCACCTCGTCGAGCTGGGCGATGACGGAGGCGGCGAGCTCCTCCGCCGGCTCCCCCTCGCGCAGCACCGCCCACACCCTCCAGGCGAACGCCGCCCGCTCCTGTGCCGGGTCGTTCGACGCTCTCAGCACCCCGGTCACGAGTCCGGGGACGGCTCCGGGATCCACCGGGGCGAGGATCCGCGCCAGGTCGAGCTGCACGTCGAAGGGGTCCACGTCCCCCGCCTCGGCCTCGAGCCGGTTCCGGACCTCCTCGAGCAGGGGGCCGATCTCCGCGAGCTGTCCGAGATGGGCTGCCCGGGCGAGCTCCGCCACGGCGATCGGCGTGGTCGGTGTCCCCGTCACGGCCCGCAGGGCGGTCTCCGCGGCGATGATCTCGCCGATGCGGTCCAGCGGGATCGAGGGCAGGTCGAGGGCGGTGAGGACCACCGGGAGGAAGAGCCCCGCGGCGGCCTTCTCGAGGCCCGGCTCGATGCCGTCCGGGGCGAGCGCCTGGGCGGACTGCGCCCGCTGGTAGCGCAGCACCAGAGACTCATGGTCGCCGCGCTGGTAGGCGTGGAAGGCGTGCATGAGGTGGGCGGTGAACTCCGCCCCCGGCATCCTCAGCTCACGGCTTCGGGCGATCGCGGCGGCCACGAGCGCCTCGGCCTCCTCGTCGGACTCGGCCTCCATGATCGACATCGACTGCTCGTGGAGCTCCACGTAGCGGTCCTTGAGCGAGAAGGGCACGGTCTCGTTCGTCACCGGCGCGGTGCGCCTCGGGATCCATCCGGCGCGCAGGATCCGCTCGGCCCGGTCCTTCGGGTCGGCGTCGGCTCCTTCCGCCGGGGCTGCGGCGGGCGGAAGGCCCGCGAACCAGACATCCTGCAGCTCCCGGCTGTGGACGTCGGTCCCGCCGCGGGCGTCGTGCGCCGCGGCGGCCTCCGTGGCCAGGGCGCGCAGCAGCGCCGCCTCCTCGCCGTCCGGCTCCTCGAGGGCGCGGCTGCGGGCGAGGGCGGCCTGGAGCCGCCAGTCGACGTGATCGAGCCGGCTGTTCTCGAGGCCGAAGTCGACGGCGACGCGGGCCTCGTCCGGCCGGTGCTCCAGCACCAGGAGCAGGTCCTCGATCTCCGCGGAGCGGATGAGGCGCTCGATGCCGTACTGGTCGAGCAGCTCGTCGCCGATCCGGGCGGCGACGTCCCAGCGCCCTGCGCGCGCGGACAGCGAGCCGAAGGTGGTCCGCAGGAGAACGAGCTGGGTGTGGTCGTCCCGGTCCACGTCGATCGGTCCGGGCGGGACGCCCATCGCGGAGAAGCGCCGGGCGAGCGTCGCCGCGGCGAGCCCGGGATCGACGGCCTCGAGGATCATCATCTCGAAGGTGACGGTGTTGGCGTCGAAGGGGGGCCACTCGGGGCTGCCGATGCCCTGCCACTCGTCCAGCAGGGCCAGGGCGCGATCCGACTCCCCGAACCCGGCGGCGAGGAGGGCCCGCGCGAGCGTCACGTGCGAGAGGTCGAAGCCGTGCGCGATCGTCGGCCTCTCGACGAGGTCGACGATCCGCTCGAGCTGGGGGCGGGGGACGGACGGGTCCTCCCCCATCGTGACGGCCAGGCTCGCGACCGAGCCGAGGAAGATCCGCAGGTTCTCGGGGTTGATGTGGTCGCCGTAGCGGCCGACGATCTGCATCAGCCGCGCGTAGGTCTCCAGGGCCGCCTCCGGCATGCCGCCCAGGCTGTAGAGCGAGTACTGGGCGAAGCGTCCGCTCGCGGCGAGGTGGGGCACGCCCTCCGCCTCGCAGGCCGCGATCTGCTCCTCCCAGGCGCGGACCGTGCCGAGGTCATCGGGCATGTCCCAGAGCTCGTCGCTGCGGTCGATCAGCGCACGCACGCGCTGCAACTGCTCGCCGGTGAGTCCTGCGACCTCGTCGTAGCGGATCATCGTCAGCCTCTCTCCTCGGTGGTGCCGTTCTCGGTGCGCGCCGCCGCCAGGAGCAGCGTCTCCAGCGCCCCGGCCAGGATCGCCTGCTCCTCGGCGTGCAGCCGGATCCCGGCCTGGAGCAGGCTCAGCAGGTGCAGGGCGCGGAGCGCGTCTGCCCGTGCGGCAGGGGAGAGCCCGCCGCCGAGGGCTCGCACCGCCTCGCCGCGGAGGTTCAGCACGAGCGTCGGCCGGGGGTCCACGGGGGCGACGGGATCGACGGAGGCTCCGCCGCCGAGCAGGTCGGCCCACGGGTCGTCCGGGGCCTCCTCGAACACGAAGCCCGCGGCGCGGCCCGGCACGTGGAGCACGAGCTGGGTCGCCGGGCGGAAGGCCCGCACGTCGACCGCGACGCCGAGCGGGTCGAGCACGGCCCGCCCCGCCTCGCCGATCTGCTCGGCGAGCGCGACGTCCGCCTCGCGCGGGGACGGCAGATCCTCCAGCAGTCTCGACAGCTCGAACTCGCGCGCGGTGAGGCGGGCCTGCGACTCGTCGTACGCCCGCAGCATCGCGGCGCCCTGGGTGTAGGCGCCGTTGACGAGCAGCCCGCCCTGCGCCTGCACCAGCGGCGCGTAGGTGGCGAACTCGCTCTCGTCCGTGGTGAAGGTGATCCGCGCGGGCATCTCCACGAGTCGCATCAGTCCTGCGCTGGTCTCCCAGGTGAGGTGGCGGGCCACGAACTCCAGCATCTCCGTGTGCGCGGCGGCCAGGCCGATCAGGCTCTGCCCGTGCACCTCGACGAACCGGGCGAAGACCTCGGGATCCCCGGCGGCGAGCTGCTCGATGCCCGCGCGGATCTGACGGCCGATCTCCTCCCGGGCCGTGACGAGGGCGCCGGACTCGTGCAGCGACTCGCGCGAGGCGGTGAGGCCGAGCGAGCCCGCCTCGACGGCGACCCGCGCGAAGGCGGCCCACTCGGGCACCAGCTGGGTGTTGTCGGACGCGACGGACATGCCGTGGGAGAACACGCGATCCCCGGGACGTCCCCGCCCCGGCGTCGCCTCCCCGGTCACGAACGCGGTGCCGCGGACGCCCAGAACCGGCACGTCCAGCGGGATGCTCGCCAGCGGTGAGAAGCCGAAGGCGTCCTCGCACCAGCGGGCGGCGGCGTGCTCGGGCAGGTCCCAGGGGGCGGGATTCCCGCTGACCGGGGCCGCGGGACGAGGATCGCCCGCGACGGCCACCGTGATCGGAACGGCCAGGAGGCTCGCGTACTCGCCGGCGAGACGAAGCACGCGGTCGGCGCCGACCCACTCGGCCTCGTCCGGGCGCGCATGCACCCGCACCAGGGTCCCCGGCTCGGCGAGCGGCTCCGGCGCGGGCGCCACGGTGAAGGTGCCGTCCCCGCGGCCCACCCAGTGCATGGTCCGCGCCTCGGGGTCGAGGGCGCTGCGGGAGGTCACCTCGATCTGGTCCGCGACGAGGAAGCAGGACAGCAGGCCGATCCCGAACTGGCCGAGGAACTCGCGACGGACCGCCGCGAGCTCCTCCCGCTTGCTGGAGGCGCCGATCGTGGACAGCAGGCTGCGCGCATCCGCCTCGGTGAGGCCGATGCCGTGATCACGGACCGTGAGGGCGCCGGCGACCGGGTCGACGAGCAGCTCGATCGGCGGCAGGTCCTCCCCGCTCTCCTCGCGCGCCACGACCGCGTCCCGTGCGTTCTGGATCAGCTCGCGCACGTACACGCGCGGGCTCGAGTACAGGTTGTGCGAGAGGATCTCGACGATCCCGCGCAGATCGACCTGGAAGTTCTCCTTGGGCGGCATGGGGGAAGGGTATGCCGGGGTGCGGGGCAGCAGAGCGGAGGGCGCGCGGGCCTCGGCACGGTGCGCAGGGGGGGCTTGACCCTGTTCCCGCATCAACCCCGCATCCTGCGGACAGCCCCGCTCGCCGGGGAGTGTTCCGAACGGGAAGAGGTGATCACGATGTCCGAACGCGATCGGACGACGGCAGTGCGCGTGCACGGTCTTCGCAAGTCCTTCGGCGAGGTGGAGGTGCTCCGCGGGCTCGACCTCGTCGTGCCCCGCGGAACGGTGTTCGCTCTCCTGGGCTCCAACGGTGCCGGGAAGACCACACTCATCAGGATCGTCTCGACCCTACTCAGCGCCGATGCGGGTGTGGTCGAGGTCGACGGGTACGAGGTCGCCGCACACGCCGCACGGGTGCGGGAGGCGATCAGCCTCACCGGCCAGTTCGCCGCGGTGGACGAGCAGCTCAGCGGCCGCGAGAACCTCGTGCTCGTGGCCCGGCTCCGGCACCAGCACAGTCCCGTGAGGATCGCGGACAAACTGTTGGACCGGTTCTCGCTGGCCGAGGCCGCGCACCGCAGGGCTGCGACCTACTCCGGCGGCATGCGACGCCGGCTCGACATCGCGATGAGCCTGATCGGCGACCCATCCGTCATCCTCCTGGACGAACCGACCACGGGCCTGGATCCCGAGGCCCGGATCGAGGTGTGGAGCACCGTCCGCGAGCTGACACGCCAGGGCACCACGGTCCTGCTCACCACGCAGTACCTCGACGAGGCGGAGGCCCTCGCCGATCGGGTCGGGATCCTCCACGAGGGCCGCATCCTCGTCGAGGGCGCCCTGGACGAGCTGACGCAGATCCTGCAGCCCGCCGAGATCGAGTACGTGCCGAAGAAGCCGTCGCTCGAGGACGTCTTCCTCGCCCTCGTCGGGTCGAAGCACGCCGAGTGCCCCACCGACCAGAACCGCAGGTGACCGCCATGCGCGCCCACTTCCTCGCGGACACCGCAACCCTCACCGGCCGGTCGATGAAGCATGTGCTGCGCAGCCCGGACACGCTCATCACGACGGCCGTGATGCCGGTAGCCATCATGCTGCTGTTCGTGTACGTGATCGGCGGCGCGATCGACACCGGTCACTATTCGGGCACCCACGTCCAGTACATGCTGCCGGGCATCCTGCTGATGACGGTTGCGATGGGTATCTCCTACACCGCCTATCGGCTCTTCGCCGATCTCCAGGGCGGGATCCTCGACCGGTTCCACTCCATGCCGATCGCGCGGTCCGCTCCGCTGTGGGCGCACGTGCTGACCTCCTTGGCGGCGAACCTGATCTCCGTGGTGCTGGTGTTCGCCGTGGCTGCGCTGATGGGCTTCCGCACGGCAGCGGGCCTGCTCGGGTGGCTCGGGGTCGCCGGCATTCTGCTGCTGTTCGTCCTGGCGCTGACCTGGGTGGCGGTGATCGCCGGACTGTCGGCCTCCTCGATGGAGGGGGCGACCGTGTTCTCCTATCCACTGATCTTCCTGCCCTTCGTCAGCTCAGCGTTCGTGCCCACCGAGTCGATGCCGGGACCGGTGCGCTGGTTCGCCGAGCATCAACCCGTGACCCCGATCGTGGACACCCTGCGCGACCTGTTCGCGCAACGGGTCGTCGGCACCGACATCTGGATCGCGCTCGCCTGGATGCTCGGGATCCTGGGGGTGGCGTACGGTGCGGCGATGATCGTGCACCGACGCAGGATCCGCTGAAGCGGGGACCGGACATGCTCACCATCAGCCGACTCGCCTCCTATGCCGGCGTGACCGTGGCCGCCGTCAGGCACTATCACAAGATCGGACTGCTGCCGGAGCCGGAGCGGGACCGGTCGGGGTACCGGATGTACGACGCCGAGGCCGTGGTGCGCCTGATCCGCATCCGCGTACTCGCCGACGCCGGCGTGCCGCTGGCGAGGGTGGAGTCCCTGCTCGACGCGGGCGAGGAGGAGCTTTCCGCCGCGGTCGCGGAGATCGATAGGCGACTGCGGACCGAGGTGCGCCGACTCCAGGACACCCGCGGACGCCTGGCCGGGCTCGCCGCGGGCGAGCAGATGGCCCTCCCGTCGAGCGTGGTCGGTTACATCGAGCGGCTGCGCGGACTGGGCGTCGGCGAGCAGTACCTGGGGATGGAGGTCGATGCCTGGATCATGGTGGCCGCCCAGCTCCCGGATCGCATCGAGAGCATCATCGCCCAGAAGCACGAGGACCTGGAGGACCCCGATCTGGTGGAGTTCTACCTCATCGTCGGCACTGCGCTCGATCACGCCGAGGACGACCCGCGCCTTGCCGAGGCCGCCGACCTGCTCGATCGGGTGCTGACCCGCGCGGCGGATTCGGGACGACTGAACCAGGACGGGTTCGACGACGGCTTCGCCGAGCTGCTCGACACCACAATGCTGAAGTCCTCCCCGGCCGCGAAGCAGCTGCTGCGGCTCCTAGGAGCGCGCGGCTGGTCGGGGTGGACGCGGCTCGAGCGCACAGACTCTCCGCGCGACGACGCGGGCACGACGCGGTGAGGCCGACGGGCCGCCCGCCTGCGCGGACAGGATCCGTCCGCTCTGCTTCCTATCGTCGGAGCCCCGATGTGAAGGAGGCGCCCTGATGCGGATCGCCGTGACCACCCCCGGCGGCAACGTCGGCCATCACCTCACCCGGATCCTGCTCCGGGCCGGGGTGCGGCCGCTGCTGCTGACCCGCCGCCCGGACCACCTGGAGCCCGAGCTCCTCGAGCACGCCGAGGCCGTCGCGGTCGACATCCGCGATCCCGGACGGCTGGTCGCCGCGACCGAGGACTCGGATGCCCTGTACTGGGTGGACCCGCCCTCGGACTCCGGGGACCCTCTGGCCGACCACGCCCGCGCCACCACTGCCCTCGTCGCCGCGCTCCGGGAGAACGGGATCCGGCGGGTCGTGTTCCAGAGCAGCGTCGGCACGGAGAAACGCCACGGTGCCGGGGAGATCGACGCCCTCGCTGCCACTGAGCTGGCGCTCGACGCGCTCGGCGTCGACGTCACCCACTTGCGCTGCGGCTTCTTCTTCTCCAACCTGCTGTTCGAGTCCGACGCCCTCCGGGCTGGCCGGCTGCAGACGGTGCTCCCCCTGGACCTGCCGATGGGATGGGTCGCGCCGCGAGACATCGCCGAGGTCGCCGCGACCACGCTCCTGAACCCCAGCTGGAGCGGCAGGCGTGTGCAGGCTGTGCACGGCCCCACGGATCTCACCTGGGCAAGCGTCGGCCGGCTGCTCGGCGAGGAGCTGGGCCGCGAGATCGTCGTGGAGCGGATCGCGGACCAGGCGATGCGCGAGCAGATGCTCGGCGCCGGGATGCCCGCCCCGATGGTCGAGGCGATGCTCGGTATGTCCACCGGGCTTCGCGACGGCTTCACGCCGGAGCAGCAGCGATCACTGGTCACCACCACGCCGACGACCCTGCGCTCGTGGGTGCGGGAGGAGCTGGTGTGAACGGGTGTCCGCGCCGCCTTGAGGATGCGCCAGCCGCGTCCGTAGTGAGGACTGATGAAGGGCGGGCGATCGAAGTCTGAGCTGGGCGCGGGGTCGGCTACTGCGTCAGCGCCCTGTTTCGCGCCCACAGATCCGCCGAGACGTCATCACGTCGCCGACGGTCCGCCAGGACATGACCGCGAGCACCGAGGCGGCCGAGCCGATCGAGAGAATCGAGGTGAAGGAGCCGATCGAGCCGACCGACAGCGCCGATCCGACGCTCCCGATCGAGAGCACCGAGTTCTTCGAACAGATCGAGAGGGCAGAGCCCTCGGAGCGAAAGGAGAGGAACGAGTGCTGCCAGGTGTGCGGCATCGAGGACTTCCGAGGGCGCGCGGGAGCGGGCAGGCCACACTCGTCGGCCGTGTGATGGGTGGCAAGGGATCCGACGTCGGCCGCGTGGTCCACCTGTCTGGTTCAGCCTGATCCGACGGTTCAAAGCGTCGCCCCTGCAGCCGTTCTTCGTGGACGCAGGGGCGCTTCGCCGCGTGCTCACCGCATTCATCGACAGCTCTTCGTAGGATCAGCCGAGACAGTGAACTGCTAAGGAGTAACCGTGGGGGAACGCCGCCTGGTCCGCGTCGTCGGCGCCATCATTGAGCGCGACGGCACTGTCTTTGCCGCTCGGCGAAGCCCCGAGCGCAGCGCGGGAGGACTTTGGGAGTTCCCGGGTGGGAAGGTCGAGGCCGACGAAACACCGGAGCATGCGCTCCGCCGTGAACTGCGCGAAGAGCTCGGGATCGACGCTACCATTGGACGGTTTCTCGACCGAAGCGTGAGCGAGGTTGACGGGACGAGGATTGAGCTGTCCTGCTACGAGACGATGCTGACCGGCCCTGAGCCCACCCGCAGTACCGACCACGATGCACTGATGTGGATTGCGCTTGATCAGCTGAATGAACTTACCTGGGCTCCTGGCGACATCCCGATAATCGGACGGCTGCCGCGCGTGCTCGCCGCCCCGGACGACGTCGTGTAACAGAGCACCGCTTGCTGGACCAGGGCCTGTACGAGCTGCTCCACCCAACGGGATTCAGCGACCTCATCGCGACGGCGCAGGATCGAGGGTTGGCCTCTGTAAGCGCTGACGTCGATGCCGACGACGTCGCGCATGTGCTCGTGGAGCGCGCCCTTCACCTTCAAGGGACCGCGACTCACACCACAAAGTCACTGCGAAGGGGACGCGAACGCGAAGCTTTACCAGCAGCGAAGAGTTGGAATTGCCGTTCTAGCAATTCCCGGTCCGGACGCTCCTTTCTCGACGACGGCGCAACGCTCAGCCTGTGACCATGAAGCCCCTTCAGTCCGAATCCCAACATTGGCCCATAAATTTCCTCGAGAATATCATCACGGACACCGATTACATAGTCGGGCGACACTCCAATAATACCCTCGTCGTATGCAGCATGATGTATTCTACACAGCGCGAGACCGTTGCGAACCGCAGCAACCCCGTCCGAGTCGGAGTCCGGAAAAATGTGGGCCGCATCAAGGAGCACGGAGTGACGCAGGGTGCGGATGGCACAACGTGTCTTATAAGCCTGCAGAACACGGCCTCGAAACACTGGCTGGTGCAGCCGAGGACGCGCCTCCTGTCGAGCATACCCTTTCGCCACTTCGTCGACGTCCTGACCTGTCGACTCAATGTTCTGGAGCCCGTCGGTCGCGACGACGAATTGCTTATACTCAGGTTCTTCCGCCACGAGATACACCGGAAAAATTGGCCTGTAGACCCCCTGGGCGACACCCCAGAATCAAATCAGGGGACGTCTGTCCAACATCGCTGCCCGGAGGCCTCTATTTGTGTACTTCTCGGGATCATCGCCATCCCACTTGTACCGCATAAAACCGTCGGAACCCAATCGGTCGTCATACGGGCGCTCTTCACCGGAAGCTCGATATGTAGTCGCTATCGACAGGGCGGAGCGGAGCTGTTTCGGCTTGCGTATACCAAGCTGACGATCCTTAAGTGGCATTTTCTCGCCGCGGAAGCGAAAGTCACCAAGCCCCTCGTAGGAAATTGAATCTAAGCCGTCGTTCGTCCAGGCACGGAGCCATGCCATGGCCTCCACACGAAGAACAGCATCGTCAGTGTCTGACCACATGTGAAGATACTTGCATACTTCCCAGGCCGCCGTCGTTCTACTCGGAACGAACTATCGCTCAGGCCTCCCGAAGCGCGCGTCCACCACCCCGAACGCCCACATCCCCGCCACCGGCAGCAGCGGCCACCACCAGGTCACGCCACTTTCCCCCGCCACGCCCACCGACGCCATGACGGCGAGCCCTGCGATCACGCACACCGCGGCAGCCAGTGGCTTCCACACCGGCGGGGCAGGGCGGTCGTCGGCGCGCGGGGTCTCGAAGCGGCCCATCACCAGCACCACGAGGCCCGTCAGCGCCAGCAGTGCGAGTGCCCAGAGCGGCCGGGTCGCCCACCACAGCCCGCTCAGCGGCTCGGGCAGCAGCGCCCGGGCGTTCAGGGCCAGCAGCAGGTGGGCGAGGCCCACCATGACGGTGAGGTGCCACAGGAACCAGGTCATGATCCGCTGGTTCACGAGCACGGTCACGAACCACAGCCTCGGCCGGCGCAGCAGCGCCTCGAGCGGCTTCTCGAGCGAGAGCACGAGCCCGGCCTGCAGCATGCCGAGGAACGCCATCGTCACGCGGGTGGGGCTCGAGTTGGAGATCGCGTCGCCCCCGGCGGTGATCATCGAGACGGGGTACGGGCCCACCAGCACGAGCAGCAGCAGTCCGACAAGACCGATCACGGCCAGCAGCATCCGTCGGCCGATGCCCGAGAGCCGCCCATCGAGCCAGGCGTAGCCGACCTGGTGGAACGCCGCCCAGACGAGCAGGTAGTTCGGGTAGCCGAGCAGCGGCTGGTCGGCGGCGATGCTGATCGCGTCGACGATCCCGGCGAGCGCGATGCCGCCCACGATGGACCACCAGCCGAAGCGTTCCCACAGCCGCAGGCAGGGCGGCGCCACCAGGATCACCATCAGGTACGCGGCGAGGAACCAGGTGGGGATCAGCGCCATCTGCGAGGCGAGCTGCACGGTCTCCGTCGGCGCCCCTGCGGCCACGGCGACCACACCGATCATGAGCCAGGCCAGCAGCAGCGGGATCAGCGGGATCCCGAGCCGGCGCAACCTGGTGCGCAGCCACTCGGCGTAGCCGATCTCCTTGCGTGTCGCGGAGCGCCAGGACAGGCCGTTGGAGTAGCCGCCCACCAGGAAGAAGATCGGCATGACCTGGAACAGCCAGGTCAGCGGGTGGGTCCACCTCGCACCGTCGAGCACGCCGTGAGGGAGGATCCCGCCGTCGGGGTCGACCGCGATGATCGTCCAGTGTCCGAGGACCACCACGGTGATCGCGGCGGCGCGGAGGAAGTCGACCACGCGGTTGCGGCTCGCGGGCGTCGCGGCGTCGACCTTCTCGGCGCGGCTCGAGCGAGTGCTCGTCATCGGGTCCCCTCCCCTCATCCCTCGCAGCTGACCGTGAGGTGGAGCCGCTGGAAGTGGCGACAATCTACCCCGGACGGCGCGCTTCGCATGCGGAATGGTCCCGCCCTGGCGTCCCCGGCAAGAGCGCTTCCGGGCGACGACGAGCTCTGCAAGGCTCGCTCCATGACCGCACACCATCACGCCCCGCACGCCCATGCCCCGGCGCACGCAGAGCCGAACACCACCCTCTCCCCCGTCGAGCACTGGGAGCAGCGCTACTCCGGCAGCGAGCGGGTCTGGTCGGGGAGGGCCAACGAGACCATGGCGTCGGTCGTCGCCGAGCTCGCGCCGGGCGCGGCGATCGACCTCGGCTGCGGGGAGGGCGGGGACGTGCTGTGGCTCGCCGAGCAGGGATGGGCGGTGCGGGGACTCGACATCTCTGCGACCGCCGTCGGCCGTGCCCGCGAGGAGGCCGCTGCGCGCGGACTCGACGGCGCGAGCTTCGAGGTCGCCGACCTCGATGCCTGGGAGCCGGAGCCGGCCACGGTCGACCTGGTCACCGCGAGCTTCTTCCAGTCCGATGTCGCCCTCGATCGCACGGCGATCCTGCGCCGGGCCATGACGGCGCTGCGCCCCGGCGGGCGCCTGGTCGCCGTGTCCCACGCGGCACCGCCGTCCTGGGCGAGGGACCATCCGGCGACGATGGTGTCCGTGCAGGAGGAGGCGGCGCAGCTCGCCGGCCCCGCCGAGGAGTGGGAGATCGAACGCGTGGAGGAGCGGCCGCGCGCGGCCGTCGCTCCCGACGGGTCCGCGGGCGAGCATCTCGACGCGGTGCTGGTGCTGCGGCGACGCTGACGACCGCATGCCCTCAGCGGGCGTGGCACTCACAAGCGGGTAGTCCCAGCGAGGCGCGGCGATGACCGTTCAGGTCACGGCCGCGCCCGGCCTTCACTCGCAGCCGATCCCGTCACCGTCTCGGTCCAGGTGCTTCGCGTACCCCGGATCCCCGGCATGGACCGGCGCTGCGCCAGCCGCTCGTGCGGCGTCGCAGTTCTTGTAGTAGACGCTGCCGCCGCCGGAGCCGCTTCCCGAACCGCTGTCGTCGGAGCCGCTGCCTCCCGAGCTGCTGCCGCTGCTCGATCCGCTGCTGCCCGAGGATGACGACGAGCTCTTCTTCTGCGCAGGCAGAGGCTCCGGTGCGGGCGCAGGTTCCGGCTCGGTCGTCGCCGGGGCAGGTGCCGGTTCCTCCTCGGTGGCGACGACGTCGCCCTCGCCGGTCGCAGGCCATTGGTCGTCGTCCACGATCTCGGCGAAGCCCTCGCAGTCGCCGAGCACGCGCTCCATGGCGTCGGCCTCCGCGGGCTTGACCCACAGGTCGTACTTGTCCTTGACGGCGATCTGCCGAGCCACGTACTCGCAGCGGTAGTCCTTCTTCGGCGGGAGCCAGGTCGCGGCGTCGCCGTCACTCTTCTGTCGGTTCAGGCTCGACTCGACGGCGAGGAGGTTCAGCGGATCGTTCGCGAACTCGCGGCGGGTCTGCTCGTCCCAGCTCGCGGCGCCCGTCTGCCAGGCGTCGGAGAGCGCGACGACGTGATCGATGTCGACGGTGCTGTTCTCGCGATCGAAGGCGAGAGTGTCGCCGCTGTACGGGGAGGCGAGGGTGCCACGCTGGACCACGCAGCCATTCGTGCCGCCCTTGAGGGTGATCGCCGTGAGGTCGCGACGCAGGATGTCGTTGCGGGTGTCGCAGCCGTTGCGGTCCATGTCGTCGCGCCAGCCGAACAGCTCGCGGTCGTAGTCCGTCTTCGGGGCGCGGCCCTTCTCCTCGAGCCCGGCGAGCTGGCCGAGTGCGGTGCCCTCGGCCGCGACGACCTCCGGGGTCGGGGTGGGCGTCGGCGCCGCCGTGGTCGTGGGCGCCTCGGTGGTGGGAGCCTCCGTCGTCGGCTCCGCAGCGCTGGGCTCCTCCGACGGGACCGCGGCCTCCTCGAGGGCGACGGACTCGGCGCCGGCGACCTCGGTGGGCGGGGGCGTCGGGGCGGTGGCGCCGAGAATCATCATGCCCACGAACCCGAGCGCGACCACTGCGGAGATGGCGCGTGAGGGCCACTTCATCGTCTCGAACTCGCGCAGGGGGCGACCCTTCGCGTCCCTCACCCGGCCGATGCTCAGCAGCACCAGGTCGATCAGCCACCAGACGAACAGCCCGCCCGCGGTGAGGAGCTTCAGCAGGCCGGTCTTCCACTTGCCGAGGTAGAAGCGATCAGCACCCCACGCCCCCAGCACGAGCGACAGCACCCAGGCGATCGGGAAGCTCTTGGCCGGTGCCGGGAGGGGCCGCTGGGGCTGCGGCGGCGAGGAGGCCGCCGGCTGGAACGGCAGTGCACCCGCCGGGGTCTGGCCGTACGAGGGCGCCGAGGGCCAGCCGTGGCTGCCATCCGGGCGCGACGGAGTCGGGTTCTGAGCGGACATGCCCATCCTTTGTGATCGTCACCGATGTCCGTGCGCGGCACGAACCGGGGCGTCGGCGGCACTCGCCCGTCCCCTTCGTCTCCCGACCGGAGACACTCGAAGATTACGATTCAACGACCCGCGAGGACCAGGACTTTCGGCCGGAGTCGCCGACATCACACGGATGTTCAGAAAACGTCTGGGCCGCGGGTCCTGTGCCCCACCCTGTCCGCTGCCCTCGCCTCGCTCGACGGCAGCATCGCGTTGATGCACCCGCCGCCCTTCGCACCCCTCAGTGCGTCACCGTCGTCTGCTGGTACAGCGTGAGCGCCGGCGCGCCGTCCACCAGCGTGTAGTGGCTCGACATCAGCGCGACGAAAGGCTCCTCCTCGCTGTCACGCGCGGCGGTCGCTCGGTAGACGAGTGCCGCGCTGTCCTCTCCCGTCGGCACCAGACGCGCGTCCCCGAGGGTGAAGGTGCTCCAGGCGGGCGAGTCGTCGAGGGTCGCGGCGATGGTCTCGCGGTCCAGGACCATGCCGTTGACCAGGATCATCACCGCCTCGGCCGCCATCAGCGCGCCGTAGAAGCGACCGCCCTCGTGCCGGGTGAGGGACTCCCAGCCGCGGTGCTCCAGGGCGAGCAGCGCGTCGAGCGTCAGCGGGTTGTCCGTCATGTCGTCTCCTCGGTCGTGTCGTCGCAGGTCAGCGGAGCGCGGCGCCGAAGTGGAGCGCGGCCCCGAAAGCCAGCAGG